>Ga0209470_1002199_pt1 | contig 13951 bp, 10 predicted proteins | sample GraSoiAngelo_125_FD_185882 | JGI IMG/M metagenome (GOLD analysis project Ga0209470, IMG submission 185882) | Grasslands soil microbial communities from the Angelo Coastal Reserve, California, USA - 14_0927_05_40cm (SPAdes) (version 2) | ecosystem: Environmental > Terrestrial > Soil > Grasslands ... | reverse complement strand
TGGATGTCGATGTAAGCGGAACCATCGGCCGCCCGGTGTTGAGCGGGGCAGGGGACATGACGGTGAATGTCGCCCGGTTTACGAATGCGACGCTTCCCGCGCTTCGCAATTTTAATGCGCGCTTAAACTTCGCCCGCGATGCTCTCACGTTAGAACGCTTTGGCGGCGAGCTAGCCGGCGGTCCATTTAAGATGACTGGCCGCGTCACGTTTCCCAAACTGACGGAGCCCACCCTCGATCTGCAACTGAAAGCCGACAGCGTGCTGGTCGCGCGCAACGATACGCTCACCGCACGCGCGGATGCTGATTTGAAGGTGACCGGGCCGTTCGCGGCCGCAACCGTCACTGGCAAGGTTGCAATGACAAACAGTCACATTTTGAAAAACATTGATCTTATTCCCATTGGCCTGCCGGGACGGCCAGCACCGCAACCGCCCTCGGCGCGTCCAGAATTTTCTCTGCCGACCCCGCCGTTTCGCGACTGGAAATTTGATGTCGCAATTACAACCAAAGACCCCGTGCTCATTCGCGGTAACCTGGCCACCGGCGGCGCGACCAGCGATCTAAAATTGACGGGGACGGGGCTGCGTCCGGAGTTACAGGGCGTGGTGCAGATGCAGGATGTCGAAGCGACTTTGCCTTTCAGCCGGCTCGAGGTTTCTCGTGGCTCTCTCACTTTTGATCCGAGTGATCCAATGAATCCGCGGATCGATCTGCAAGGCACATCAGTCATCCGTGATTACACAGTGCGTGTCTATGTTTACGGGACTGTGCTTGCGCCGGAAGCGATTTTCACGAGCGAACCGCCACTCGCGCAGGAAGAAATTATTTCGTTGATCGCCACTGGCGCTACCAGACAGGAACTGTCGAGCGGCAACGTTCTGGCCGGGCGGGCCGCCATGTTACTGGTGCAGCAACTTTACCGGAAAGTTTTCAAGAAAGGCGAGCCGACCCAGAGCAACACCGCTTTTAATCGGTTGGACTTGCAACTAGGAACCGTTGATCCGCGAACAGGTCAGCAGCAGGCCACCGTGCGGTTTAAGATCAGCGATCGCTTCGTCTTCACCGGTGATGTCGGCGTTCAGGGCGATTTTCGAGGGAAGCTAAAATATCTGATTCGTTTTCGCTAAGATGCGACGCGGGGTCATTTTCTGTCTGGGAAGCGTGGCCCTTGCATTTGAAGTCGCAGCGCAAAGTGCAGTGGATGTTGCGCGACCTGAAGAGCGTCAGGAAGCACGGCAAGCGGTTGTAAAAGAGCAGGAAAAACGCGCGAAGCGGGCGAGCATCATCGAATTTCGTGGTGAGCAGGCGTTCAAGGAAAAGGAATTGCGCACCGCTCTGAAAGAAGAGATCACCACGATCGAAGATTTTGGATTAAGTTCCGCGCGCGCGGACGATCTGGCCTTCTTCCTCGAAGTTTTTTACCGGAAACACGGCTACGCGAAAGTGAACGTGCACTACGTGATCGAATCGGCGGATCGATTGCGTCTGGATATTACTGAAGGTCCACAGTTCATGCTGCGCACTGTGATCTTCGATGGAAACGTGCATGAGCCCACGGACAAACTCTTCGAATACATCGTGGGGCCGACTCGCGAGCGATATTCGAAGCTTGAGAAAAAGTTGCCCTTTGTGGCCACCGACATGGAGGAGGGAACGCGCCTGGTGCAGCGTTTTTATGTTGCGGAGGGTTTCTTGAACGCTGCAGTCGATCCGCCGCGTTACAAGTTTCAGGGGCAAAGTAACGACGTCGTCGTCGTCGTTCCGATTCAGGAAGGACAACAATACTTGTTCGGTAGCATCTCATTCACAGGACAAACTGTTTACGGCGCGGACGCTCTCCGCGGGCAGATAGTGGATCTGCTGCAGCGTCCTTACACCGACGCGCGCGTTGACGATATTCCGCGGCGCCTCCAGGCGTATTTCAAAGCGCGCGGGTATTACGACGTCAAGGTTGATGCGATTGGCGCACCGGAGGACGCAGTGAATGGTCGAGTCCCCGTGGAAATCACGATCTCGCCGGGACCCGTTTACCATTTCGATGGCGTGACGGTTAGCGGCCTGACTCGGCTGCATCCGAGTTTCGTGACTAAACGCTTTACCAAATTGCGCGGAAAAACATACAGCCCGGACGTTCTCGATGAGCGGTTTCGCACGCTCATGAAGACCGGCCAGTTCAATCTGCTGCAAATCAAGCCTGTTCCAGTAGATGGAAATCTGCTGCGACTCGACATTTCAGCAGAGGAAGCCAAGAGCAAAGAATTCGGTTTTTGGGTTGGATACGATACTTACGAAGGCGCACTTGCAGGCGTTCAGGTCGGCGATCGCGATCTATTCGGTTACGGCCGTCCAGTGACGGCAACCATCGAGATTTCACAGCGCAGCTATAGAGGCGAAATTCTCTACGAGGATCCGTTCTTTTTTGACACAGACTTTGTTTTCAGAGCGCGAGCGTACGCCCTGACTTTTGATTATGATGGCTACTCAAAATTCGAGTTGGGCGGACGATTCGAACTCAGCCACAAAATTACGAAAAACGATGAGGCCGCCGTGATCCTCGCCATCCGCCATGTGAAGATAACCGACTCCGAGATCAAGCCGGATTTTCTTCTTGGTCCGAGTCAGTATCAGGTAGACACCATCGGACTTACCAACACACTTGATCTGCGCGAGAGCCCATATGTAACGCCGCGCGGGTTCCTCATTAACAACACATTGGATTTAGCCCCCAGCGCGCTCGGAAGCGATATCGAATATATCAGAGGCACGATGCGCGTCGGTTACTATCTTCCATTTGGACCCAAACCGCTCACGCCGGGTGTAGTTGAAGATCAACCGACCGGCACACCGTTGCAGCGCTGGTTTCGCCAGTCCTCGATCGCATTTGGTGCGCGTGCCGGCATTATTCATTCGCTCACAACCAGCGGCTCCGAGGAGGCGACTGCCATTCCCATTGACGAACGTTTTTTCAATGGCGGCGCGACAACAGTGCGCAGTTTCGCCGAACGTGATCTTGGTCCCCACGATAATCACGGTCATCCGGTGGGTGGAGAATTCTTTACCGTCTTTAATGTCGAATACACTTTCCCGATTCTCGGAGAACTGCAGGGCGCCATATTCACTGATGCCGGGAACCTTCTGCCAAGCTCGGAGGATGTTGGCCTTAACGATATGCGCTATGCCATAGGCGCGGGCTTGCGCTACAAACTGCCGGTCGGCCCGATTCGCCTCGATTACGGCATCAATCCCGATCCGCACCCCGATGAAGATTTCGGCGCGTTCCATTTCAGCTTTGGCTTTGCGTTTTGAAAGCAATTTCGAAGTCCGTATATGATGCCGCAATCGCTAGGTGATAGTTCGCCCGAGGAATTCCGCAAGCAATTGCATGAGCTGGCGGATTGGATTGCCGATTTCAGGCAAAATATAGAATCGCTACGCGTCGCGCCTGATGATAAGCCCGGCGCCATTCGCGCACAGCTTCCGCCGCAGCCGCCCGAAGAAGGCGAGCCGTTCGAGAAAATTCTGAGCGATGTCGATAGGCTCATCGTGCCCGGCTTGGTGCATTGGAGCCATCCGATGTTTCTAGGCTATTTCGGCTGGACGACCACCGCGCCCGGGATTCTTGGGGAGATCATCACCGCGCCCTTGAATGTGAACGCGATGACTTGGCGCACATCGCCGGCGGCGACCGAGCTCGAAACGCTGGTAATCGATTGGCTCCGGCAATGGATGCATTTGCCGAAAGACTTCGATGGCGTTGTGTACGACACCGCATCGGTAGGCGTGATGCACGCGCTCGCTGCCGCGCGCGAAGAAGCTGCGCCATCGACGCGAAAACGTGGACTCGTCGGCGCGGGCGCGCCAGTATTTCGCATTTACGCTTCCGAACAAGCGCACAGCTCGGCGGAAAAAGCCGCGATCGCACTTGGACTCGGCGAAGAAAATGTCCAGAGGGTTCCGGTTGATGCGGAGTTTCGAATGGATGCCGCGGCGTTGCGCGAAATGATCGCACAAGATGGGCAACGGAATTTTCAGCCGCTGGCTGTTGTAGCGACGGTCGGGACAACATCTACAGCGGCCGTCGATCCGGTTCCGGAAATCGCGAAAGTCTGCCACGAAAACAGGATGTGGCTTCACATCGATGGCGCGTACGGCGCCGGCTTCGCTATTTTGCCGGAGTGCAAATCGTTGACTGATGGTTGGAGCGACGCCGACTCGATTGTTGTGAATCCGCACAAGAGCCTGTTCGTGCCGCTCGATTTCAGTGTCCTTTATGTGCGCAATCTCGAACGACTGCGGCGCGTCTTTACTCTGATACCGGAATATTTGCGAGGTGATACCGTCGAAGCCCAAAAAAATTATATGGATTACGGGATTCAGCTCGGCCGAAGGTTCCGAGCGCTTAAAGCGTGGGTGATCTGGCGCTCGTTAGGCCGCACCGGAATGGTTGCACGCATGCGCGAACAAATCCGTTTGGCGAACCTGCTTGCTAGGTGGATCAAAACCGACGATCGCTTCGAGCTCGCTGCACCGGTCAGCATGGGCGTTGTTTGTTTCCAGTTTGTTGGCGGCGACCAAAATGAGATCGACAGATTGAACAGCCAGATCGTGGAGCGCATCAACGCCGCCGGGCGTGCTTATCTTACGCAGACAAAATTACGCGGCCGCACCGTCATGCGGATTGGTCTGGGCAATGTGCTTACCACCGAGCAACATCTGCGTGACGCTTGGGAGCTGATTCAAAAGGAATGTTCTTCCGCCGGGAGCCCCATGGTGCGGCCTTGACGGACTTGCGGCAACTTCGAAGCTCCAAGGATGTTAAATAAATCTAGACCAGGCGAAGAATGCTTACCCCGCTGGCTTCTCTGCCTGGGTCAGATGCGCAGTCATTGGGTTACTTGGCGGGAAAAGGGAGGAAGAAATTATGGATCAGCAAATCTTTAAGTTTAAAACGTTCATTCTGTTACTGGCCGTTACCAGTTTTGCGTGGTCGCCAATGGCGCAAGCCGAAAGTCCCGTGCGCGTCTATCAAGGCTACAGTACCGCCGCAGGCGACCAGGCGCTGCACAGCCTCACTAATGGCGTCTGGAACACGGCCATCGGCAGTTGGGCGCTTCTTAGTGACACTAGCGGTGCCTGCAACGCGGCTGTGGGTAACAATGCGATGCGTTCTAATTCAACGGGAACGGACAACACGGCCGTTGGTATTCAAGCGCTCCGCGATAACACGACCGGCAGCAAGAACACCGCATTGGGTTATTTGGCCGGAATAAATCTCACCACCGGCAGCAATAACATCGATATCGGAAACGCGGGCGCTGCTGGCGAAAGCTTCACCATTCGCATTGGCAGTCCAGCTCAGACAAGAACGTTTATTGCCGGCATCCGTGAAGTGACCACGGCAAGCACTAACGCCATACCTGTCTTGATCGACTCTTATGGTCAGCTTGGCACTGCCAGTTCCTCTGCGCGATTCAAGAAAGATATCCAACCCATGGATCAGACGAGCGAGTCTATCCTCGCGCTCAAACCGGTCACGTTTCATTACAAGCACGCCAACACTGACATGCTGCAATTTGGCTTGGTAGCCGAGGACGTGGCGAAGGTGAATCCGGACCTGGTGGTGCGCGACAAGAATGGCGAGATTTACTCGGTCCGCTATGACGCAGTCAATGCGATGCTGCTCAATGAGTTCCTAAAGGAGCACCGGAAAGTCGAGGAGCAACAAGCGACGATCGGCGACCTAAGATCGACAATCGCGCAGCAACAGAAGGCGATGCAGGCGCTAGCCGCGCAATTAAGTGCGCAAGACGCCAAGATTGAGAAGGTGAGTGCGCAGATTGCGACGAGTCGCCTGGTACCACAAGTGGTGGACAACAGGTAAGCGAGGTCGTCATTGTGGGGTGCGCCAAACATCGGCGCGCGCATAGCGGGGGAGACAGAATTGGATGCTGCGATTTGCGGCTGTGCACGGCCGCCGTTAAAGTTGCGTTCCTATGATGAAGTTGCTGCGCAAGCATCGCCACTGGCTGATGATCGTCATCGCCGTTCTGGCGATTCCCTTCATTTTCTATTTCGTGCAACGGCCGGACTACGGTGCAATCCGCTCCGATCAATTCGCTCGCGTTTACGATCGCAATATTTCGATGCTGGAAGCCCAGCAGACGGTGCGTTTGCTCAACCTGGCGCAGGCGCTGGGCATGTCGGATTTCGTGCAGACCCTGACCGCAGGCGCGACTGAGCAGAACCAGCTTTATGTGCAATTCATTTTAAACTCGCTGATTTTGCGTCATGAATCGGTGCGCCTCGGCATTCGGCCGAACCCTTCCGAGATTGCCGACGTTGTGCGCAGGTTGCCTGCATTTCAGAGCGCGTCGGGGTTCGACATAAAGAAATTCAGTGATTTCGTAGAGAACACGCTCTCGCCGCTAGGTCTGGCCGAGGAACACATCGAGCAATTAGTCCGTGACCAGCTTTGCTTGAACGAAATTAAGCAGCTTTTGGCAGCAGGTGTCTCGATCCCCGAAGCAGAGATCAACGCGAATTATGAACGGGCCTACGACAAGTTATTCGTGAGTCTCATTCGGTTTCGGCCGGCGGATTTTGCCAAGGAAATCACCGTCAGCGATGAAGACGTGAAAAAATATTATGAGAGCCACAAACCTGAACTCAAAACCGAGGAGAAACGCAAGATCGAGTTTGTCAAACTCGCGTTAATCGAGGAGGAAAAGAAGCTCGGCGGCAGAGAGCGCATTGAGGCGCTGCAAAAGCTTTCCGATCGCGCAAACGATTTCACTCAAGCCCTGCTCGAAAAGGATGCAGATTTCACGAAGGTAGCTGAGCGATTCCAGTTACCCGTCCGCGCGACTGGCGAGTTTAGCGGCGCGGCGCCGGACCCGCAGTTGAATGTAGATCCGAAACTTAGCCCTGCTGCGCTCCATTTGTCGAAGGAGGAGCCGAACAGCGATCCGATCCAGGTGGCGGACGGATTCTACATTTTACATCTTGTGGGAATCGTCGAGGCTCGGCCACTCACGATTGAAGAAGCGAAACCGAAAATCGTGGAAGCGATCAAGAGCTCGCGAGCTCGCGAGTTGATGTCAACGAAGGGCGCGGAACTCGTGCAACAACTGCGCGAGGCGACGAAGGCGGGCCAGCCGTTTGACGCAGTAATTCAAAAAGCGGGCGTGAACGTAGAGAAGCTCCCGCCGTTTTCGCTTCTCGATGAAACGACAGAGGCTCAACTCAAAGAAGGAAAGCAGGAATCACCGCCCGAACTTTTCGCAGTTAAGAATACCGTTGCATATCTGAAATCGGGCGAGATTAGCGACTTTTTCCCGTCTGGCGAGATGGGACTCATTGCTATACTGGAAAAACGTGAACCGTCGCCGGACTCAGGTGATCCCGCGAAGAAAGCAGCGTTTAGGGAACGGCTTCTAAATAACAGGCGGCAAATTGTTTTCTACGAGTGGCTGCGCGACCGGCAGCAGGCAGCCGGCGCGCAATTTGCCAGAGGCTGATTGCTGGAGCGGGAGTTGTCTCAGCCGCAAGATTTGTGCGAATGGAACAAACGCTTGACGAAATTTTTGATGATGCAAATGGGGACCTCGCTATCGGCGATCTGGAAAGCGCCGCGAAAAAATACCGGCGCTGTATTGAGATCGCGCCCGATTTTTTTGACGGCTGGCACGCCCTCGGCATGGCGCTGATGAAACTGGGGCGTTTCGAGGAAGCAATCGAGGCGGGAAAAAAAGCGGTCGATCTTCGGCCTAACGATCAAATTGCTTGGACGAGCTTGTCGTTGTTTTATAATCGAGCAGGCAATATCAAAGAGGCAGAAGCCGCCGGCGCGAAGGCAAAAATCCTTTCCTGGGGCGGCAAAATCAGGTAGGGGCGGTTCACCGAACCGCCTGTGGCAATTGAGGTCAATCCCGCTACCAGATCTTCACTCGCTTATCGGCCGACCGCACCATGGGCGAGCCATCGGGGATGTTAAATGCCTTTTGGAATTCCGGCAGGTTTGAAAACGGTCCGTCAACCCGATAACGCGCAGGGGAATGCGGGTCGGTGTTGAGATGCAATTTCAGATCTTCGTCGCGCTGCTTGGATTTCCAAATCGTAGCGAACGACAGGAAGAAACGTTGCTCCGGCGTCAGGCCGTCGATTTTTTTCTCGCGTTCCTGCGGATTTTTATCGAGCGCTTTGTGCAGTGCGGCATAGGCGAGCTTCACGCCGCCCAGATCGGCGATGTTTTCGCCTTGAGTCAACTCACCGTTGACGTGCAAACCAGGCAACGGCTCGTATTCGTTGAATTGCCTTACGATCGCTTGTGATCGCTCTTTGAATTTCGCAGCCGATTGCGGCGTCCACCAGTCGCGCAGGTTCCCGGCCGCATCGAACTGGCGGCCCTGATCATCGAAACCGTGTGTCATTTCGTGCCCAATGACAGCGCCGATGCCGCCGTAATTGACCGCGTCGTCCGCATTCGCATAGAAAAATGGCGGCTGGAGAATTCCGGCAGGGAAGACGATCTCGTTCATGTTCGGATTGTAGTACGCGTTGACCGTCGGCGGCGTCATGCCCCAGTCCGTGGGATCGACAGGTTTGCCGATCTTGTTGAGTTCCCGCGTGGTTTCGAACTTTGCCGCGCGCATTGCATTCAAAACGAACGGCCCGCGATCGATGGGCAGCAGTGAATAATCGAGCCATTTGTCCGGATACCCGATTTTCACTCGCATGGCAGCCAGTTTCTTGAGTGCTTCGCGCTTGGTCGGCTCATCCATCCAGTCCAGGGTTTTGATGCGGTCGGCGAGGGCCTCTTTCAAGTTGTTGACGAGCTCGAGTGCGCGGGCCTTGGCCTCCGGCGGAAAATGGAATGCCACGTACAATTTGCCGAGCGCCTCGCCGATCGCTTCTTCGGTGGAAGCGATTACGCGTTTCCAGCGCGGTTTGATCTTTTCAGTGCCGCGAAGGGTCCGGTCTTTGAAGTTGAAGTCTTCATCAACAAAATCCTTGGACAGTTCCTGCGCAGCTGCGTTGATGAGATGCCAGCGCAAATATGCCTTCCAATCGTCCAGCGGTGTGTCCTCGAACACTTGGTCGGCGGCTTTGAAGAATCCTGGCTGGTGCACGTTAACATCGCCAGGCTCCAGCAGATCGATGCTCTTGAAATAATCGCTCCAATTCCAGTCGGGCGTCAGATCCTGAAGGTGCCGCAACGGCATCTTGTTGTAATTCTTCTGCGGATCGCGCAGTTGGACTTGTGTTCGCGAGGCTTCGGCGAGCTTTGTCTCTAGCGCGAGAATCTTCTTGGCGTGATCAGCGGCCGTTTCGGCCGGTTCGCCGGTGAGTGTCAGCATTTTTGCAACATGCTCGACGTATTGATCGCGTAATTTTTTGGAGGCGGCATCGGTCTTCGTGTAGTAGTCGCGGTCTGGCAAGCCGAGCCCGCCCTGAACTGCTTGGGCGATTTCGTGCGTGCTGTCCTTGGCGTCCTGACCGGACGCAAACTCGAAAAGCGCGTCCACACCGATGCTGTGGAGGTGCGCGATTTCTTTGAGCAATTCACTGCGATCTTTGATGGACTCGATCTTTTTGAATTCGTCCTCCAATGGCCCGATGCGCATGGCTTCGATCGTCTTCTCATCCATGCCGCTAGCGTAGTAGTCGCCTACCTTTTGCGTCTCCGGCGCGAGTCGCGGATCGACCTGTGTGTTTTCCGCTTTTTCCGTGATGTCATGTAGCGCATCGTTGTTGTTTTCGATCAACTCGTTGAAGCTGCCCCAGCGCGAATATTCCGGCGGAATCTGTGTTCGTTTAATCCAACTGCCATTGGCGTAAATGAAGAAATCGTCCTGTGGCTTTACGGATGGGTCCCTGTTGTTGGGGTCCAGCGGCGGCGGATTTTTTTCGACCGGTGGTTTTGCGGTTTCGTCGACAGACTGAGGGGACGCGCTTGAAATAGGCGGTGGAGGTTTTTGGGAATTTGGCCCAACTGTCGGGCTTCCAAAAGGCTTTGGCTTTGGAGATTCACCTTGGACGCGAATGCTGAACAGGCAAAACAGCGCAACAAGGAGTAGAGTAAGTGACTTCATGCCTGGAAACGAGAGTTGATGCCCTGCGGTTGTCTAATGCCGGTTAGACCGCTTTTCTGGTGCTTCCGTTGAAGAGGCATCCGTGACAAACGGATCTCTTTACAACAACTCGACCAGAACGATCGTTACAGTTGCTCGATTTTATATCCGCGTTTTTCCAGCAACCTGATAACGCTGTTCGGGCCGGCAAAGTGCAGCGCACCGGCGACAATGGCAGTCGGTTTACCGCTTTCCAGTTCTGCTACGATCCGTGGGATCCATTTGAGGTTTCGCTCGTCAACAAAACGCGCCGCGATCGAAGGCGCCTCCTTGCGGAACGGCGCATCTCCGGCCCAAAGCGTATCGGTATCCCCTGTTCGCCATGCCTTAAGCATCCGGTTAAATTCGACCGCGCCATTTTTGGGCCCGGTTAGGGCATCACGCAAAATGATTTCGCCATCGCGATCGGACAATCCGCCGAGCACCGCCACATGTTCATCAACTGACTCCAGGCCTCCAATCTCTCTTCTCATTTGTTTGGCTCGATCCACGAAGTAATTGTCGAGCCCGTGAACAGTCGAGACCTTGGTGTTGGAATTCTTGTCCACGAGATGCTGCGCGATCCACCACGGTTTGTAATCCAGCCCGCTGTCGAAACGTCTAACTTCAGACCTCTTTCCGCGCCGAGGATCAACATCGACTCTTGTCCGCGCGGGTATTTGGCGGCTGCAACAAATTTCTTTTCAAATTCGGCGTGCCGCGTTGGGTCAAACTCAAACAGGAGGCGTCTGGAATCTCTGAGTGCGATCTCATACGCAACGGGCAGCGGATAATCCTTTTTAGTCAGCGTGTGGATGGAGCCTACGAGATAAAAAGGCGCCTTTGCGTTGGTCACCCGCCAAACGCAACACCTCGGGAGCGCCTGCGCAGCGCCAGCTCGCATTGGTAAGACGAGCGCGAATGCGAACAGAGCGGATACGACCCAACGGCTGGTTTTTCTTGGGAAAAACAAAAACATTTCCGGTTTTTAGCAAAAAAAAAGGCCGAGTCAATTAATTCCGTACCGAATTTTGCTTTTGCCGCGACCGTTTGAGAGAAGCACGGTTTCTTGGTATTATGGCGCGCCAATGACCATCGCGGTGAAATGTTCCCTCGTTGTCGCGCTCGTGAGCATTTGCATCATGTCACACCGTGCATTCGGCGCGGCTGATTGGCAGATCATCAAGGTAAATGGTCACGATTATCTGACTATCGAAAATATCTCAAAGTTCTACGGATTGCCCGCTGAAGTCACATCCTCTGGCGATAAGGTTCAAACCGAGACAGTCAAGAATCCGCTCGAGTTCGTCGGCGGCAGCCGAGAGGTCGTCATCAACGGAGCGCGCAGTTGGTTGTGCTTTCCCTTAATCGAGCAGGACGGAAAATTTCTTGTGTCGCGTACCGATGTAGCCAAAACCATTGAGCCTTTGGTTCGCCCGCATCGCGTGCCGAACGTTGGCAATGTTGAGACTGTCGTCCTGGATCCGGGACACGGAGGTCATGACAAAGGCGCAGTCTGCCGTTATGGGAGTGAAAAAGATTTTGCGCTGGACGTGGCGCGGAAGCTTTGCGCGCTTTTGCAGACAAAAGGACTGCGCGTGATCATGACTCGTGAAGGCGATTACTTCGTGCCGTTGGATGTGCGCGCCCAGATCGCCAATGCCGCCCGCAATTCCATTTTCGTGAGCATCCATTTCAACGCCACGAATGACGATCCCGATGCGACAGGTTTCGAGATTTTTTCGTTTACGCCGCGCGGAGCGCCCTCCACATCGGACAATGCGGTTACGCCCACTTCTCTGAGCATGCAGGCAGGTACGGTAGTGGATAATCAGAGCTTGGCGCTCTCGGCTTGTATTTATCATTCGTTGCTTGGCCACATCCCCGAGTTCGACCGCGGGATCAAGCGAGCGCGGTTTGCAGTCTTGCGCCTAACAAGAGTGCCGGCGGTATTGGTTGAAGGAGGGTTCCTGACAGAACGTGGCGAAAGCAGATTGATCGCGAACAAAGATTGGCGCGACAAGCTGGCGGCGGCAATCAGCGTAGGCATTGAAAATTATCACTCGCTGGCAGTCAAAAAGCAGCCTCCGATGCTCGTGGCCGATTATCGACGGCAAACCAAGTCAGCGCCGACTGAACCCGTTATTCGGGAAGGGGATTTGAAGGAAGCAGATTTAAGTCTAATCAACCTGATTGGTAAATCCGCCTTTCCGTCGCCGCAGCAGACTTCAACTCCTTCACAAAGAGTATCGATCGAGTCCGCCCCCATTGTTCCATGAGATTTCTGTGACGGCAGGCGTGCTTACCACGTCGAAGGTTTAGAGAAGGTGGGTCGCCTGCATTTTCTATATCCCGCAGCCGGCACGGCTGCCACTACAGGCGAGAGTTGATTGACTTCACAAATACGAGTCCTATTCTGACCAAGAAGTAAACTGCGGGGGAGCCGCAATGGCTGAGAGTGCTCCGAATGGTTTCGGCGCAGACCCCTTGAACCTGATGCGGGTAATGCCGCCGAAGGGAGCGAGGGTCGATGCCGGATTGGCATTTCAGCCATGCGTGCAACCGCGCATGGCTTTTTGTTTAACCGCGAATCGACACGAATGGACACAAACAAGGATGGCGATGGCGCCGCTGTAGCGGCGGTCTCTGATCGCCGAAATGAAAAGGAACGACGCTCAGAGAGCGACGCTACAGATTTCTATTTTCCGAATTCGCGCAGGATTTACGTCGCCGGAAAACTGCATCCCGAAGTTCGCGTGCCATTCCGGGAAATCTCGCTGGCGCCGACGAAATCGATGAACGGCGAGATAGAAGTGAACGAGCCTGTGCGTGTTTACGACACCAGCGGCCCGTGGGGCGATCCGGATTTTCATGGCGATGTCGAACAAGGGCTTCCGCCGTTACGCGCGACGTGGATTCGTGACCGCGGCGATGTGGAGGAAATCGACGGGCGAAAGGTTCAGCCGATCGATGATGGCTGGCTTTCGGAAAAACACGCCGCTAGTCGAAACGGCGAGGGTTCAGGATTCAGGTTTCAGGGTTCAGAAAAACGCAAACCGTTGCGTGCATCCGCGGGCCATCCCGTGACGCAACTCTGGTACGCGCGACAAGGTATCATCACGCCCGAGATGGAATTCATCGCCATTCGCGAGAACCTCGGACGCGAAGCGCTTAAATTCGAAATTCGAAATTCGAAATTCGAGATTGCCCGCAATGATCTTGCCCACGAACACGGTGGCGAAAATTTTGGAGCCAATATCCCGGATCAAATAACATCGGAGTTCGTGCGGGCTGAGGTCGCCCGTGGTCGCGCCATCATCCCTGCGAACATCAACCACCCGGAATCCGAGCCGATGATCATTGGCCGCAATTTCCTGGTAAAAATCAACGCCAACATCGGCAACAGCGCCGTCGCATCGTCGATCGAGGAAGAAGTCGAGAAGATGCGTTGGGCCACCAAATGGGGAGCCGACACGGTGATGGACCTCAGCACCGGCAAAAACATTCACGCCACGCGCGAGTGGATCATTCGTAATTCGCCCGTGCCCATCGGGACCGTGCCGATTTATCAGGCGCTCGAAAAAGTCGGCGGCCGCGCCGAGGAACTGACCTGGGAAATTTATCGTGACACGTTAATCGAACAAGCTGAGCAAGGTGTGGATTATTTTACGGTCCATGCGGGGGTGCTTCTGCGCTACATTCCGCTCACTGCGAACCGCGCAACCGGGATTGTTTCCCGCGGAGGAAGCATCATGGCCAAGTGGTGTCTGGCGCATCATCAGGAAAGTTTTCTCTACACGCATTGGGACGAAATCTGCGAGATCATGGCCGCGTACGAC
>Ga0209470_1002198_pt1 | contig 13951 bp, 13 predicted proteins | sample GraSoiAngelo_125_FD_185882 | JGI IMG/M metagenome (GOLD analysis project Ga0209470, IMG submission 185882) | Grasslands soil microbial communities from the Angelo Coastal Reserve, California, USA - 14_0927_05_40cm (SPAdes) (version 2) | ecosystem: Environmental > Terrestrial > Soil > Grasslands ... | reverse complement strand
GCCGAGGCGCGCTTCCCCCAACGGCACGAGCGAGCGCTCCTCGACACGGCCGCCCCAGTATCGGGCCTCGGGGTCACTCACGACCTCACGCGGGTCGCCGACCGCCTTCAGATAGCGGGCGACGATTGCGTTGAACGGTGCTCGTTCCGGGCCGGCGATCTCGACGATGCCGCTTCGTGGCGCCGCGAGCGCCACATCGGCGATGATGGCAGCAACGTCGTCCGCCGCGATGGGCTGGAACAGGCCGGGCGAAAGCCTGACCATGTTTCCATCCGTACTTGAAGCGGCGATGGCGCCGAGGAATTCCAGGAACTGGGTCGAGCGGATGATGGTGTAGGGGATGCCGGAGGTCTCGATCAGTTTCTCTTGGGCAACCTTGGCGCGGAAATAGCCATTTTCTGGTGTCCGGTCGGTTCCGACGATGGATAGCGCGACATGGTGCCGGACGCCGGCTGCCGCCTCCGCCGCGAGAAGGTTGCGGCCGGAGGTCTCGAAGAATTCCAGCACCGCCTTGTCCTCAAATGAGGGCGAGTTGGCGAGGTCGATCACCACCTGGGTGCCGGCCATGGCCTCTTTGAGGCCCTCGCCGGTGATGCTGTTGACGCCGGTATTGGGCGAGGCGGCGACGACCTCGTGGCCGCGCTGGCGCAGAATGGGGACGGTCTTCGAGCCGATCAGGCCGGTGCCGCCGATAACGACGATCTTCATTCCGAACCTCCTAGTTCGTAGCCCGCAAGCCGGGGTTTGTGACGGTTGTGCGGCAAGCCACCGTCAGCGAGTGTGTCCACCACGAGGGAGACGGAGAGAAGATAAGACCCATAAAGGGGATCCGCCCCGATATCGTCCTGAGCGCGTCTACCACACCGCCCGTCGCTCCGTAACGAGAGGATTTTCGGGGCTTCTCGGAATCTGCTGCTACTTCTTCGGATGCGGTGTGCCGATGTATGGAAACTCCTTCAGAATGTCGGTGTGAGGCTTGAGACCGGTCGGCGGTGCGCGAGAGGCACTCCTGGGCGATCGGCGGCCGGAGGACATACCGGCACAGCTGCTCAAGCGCCTCGCGATTGTCCGCCGCGACCGCGACGTTGCCGTGTAGGTCGAAGCCCTCGAGATGGGCCTGGCGCGGGCCGGGTCTCGGCGCCCTAGTGATTGCTACTCCGCGTACGCGACGTTTGACCGACGGTCGCCCGCTCTCGTGAGTTCGAGGAGTGAGCCGCCGTCCCGCTTCGAGCGGCCCGACGCTCGCGGGCAGTCTGGTGGCAGTTCGTTCCGTCATGTCGCCGTCGTCCTGTGACGCGTGAGGTGCAGGGTGCAGGGTGCAGGGCCGTCGGACCCGACGATGTTGCACCTCCGTCGCGAAGGACACTGTCGTCCACTGGCTCAGCCTTCGACCACGCGGTTGCGCTGCACGCCGAGATCGATCGCACCGTCCGCGCTCTTGATGCGTGCCTCCACTACGTCGCCGGCCTTCAGGTACTGCGTGCGCTTCGCCTGCGCGCTCGTGAAGAAGTCCCACTTCACCCTGTCCGGCAAGAGCCCGCCGAGCCGCTGCATCGTGGGCGACGGGATCGCCAGCGCGCAGCCAGCCGGCGTGCCGGTCGAGATGAGGTCGCGGGGTGAAGGTCGTGCACCCCAGAGAGCTCCGTCAGCGTTTCGGCGGGGCCGTACACGAGGTTTCGCGTGCTGTCGCTTTGCCGAACCTCCCCGTTCACGGTGAGGGTGAGTCGGAAGTCCTTCAGCGCGCCCATGTCCCCGGCCCCAAGCATGCAGAGGTAGGGACCGACGGGGCCGAACGTGCGGAAGCTCTTGCCTTTGTAGAACTGCGTCTGCGGAATCTGGACGTCGCGCGCCGAGTAGTCGTTGACGATCACGGGGCCGGCCACGAAGTCGTGGAGGTTGGCGTCGGTCACCGCGGTCGGCGAGGTGATCTCACGCCGGAGTACGAGCCCGAGCTCGATCTCGTAGTCGAGGAACCGTACGCCGCGCGGACGGATGACGTCGCTGTCGGCGGTTGAACAAGATGGTCTTCGGGGACCGCGCCAGCAGGCGCTCAGCGGATCAGCGCGAGCAGGCGATCGAGCCACCAGTACCCGGCGAGGGTTCCCATCCCGTAGACCGGGATCTGGCGGAGCCAGCCCGGGACGTCCGCCGCAAATCCGTGGACCGCACGCCGGAGCGCGAGCACGCCGAGCACGAAGCCGACCTGACCCGCCTCGATGCCGACGTTGAAGGACAGCAGCGCGAGCGGAACCTCGCCCGCCGGCAGCCCCGCCTCGCGGAGCGCGGCGGCGAAGCCGAGCCCGTGAAGGAGGCCGAACGTGGCCGCCATCAGCCACGGACGCCGGCGGGCGAGGCTGCTCGCCGCGCGCGGGCGCGCGAGCTCGACCGCGACCGCGAGGACGGTCGTGGCGATCGCGACCTCGATCGGTCGCGACGGGACGACGATGAGGCCGAGCGCCGCGAGCGTCAGGGTGATGCTGTGGCCGAAGGTGAAGGCGGTGACCGTCGCGACCACCCGCCGCGCCGTGCCAGCGAGCAGCACGAGAGCGAAGACGAAGAGCAGGTGATCGGGGCCGGTGAGGATGTGCGCGACGCCGAGCCGCGCGTAGTCGCGCGCGACGTCGAGCGCCCGTGGACGGGGCGGGATCGTGACGAGAGGTCGTCCCGGGGACGTAACGCCCTGGACGAGCCGGCCGTCGGCGAGCGTCACCCGGACGACCGCGGCGAGCACGACCGTCCCCGGCCCCGTGACGCCGACCCGCTGGCCGACGAGCCCGTCGCGCCCGCAGTCGACGGTCCATCGTCTCCAGACGCCGCCGCCCTCGACCTCGGGCTTCGGTGTGCGGAGGGGCCGGCACCGTGCCGGCAGCACGGGCTCCAGCTCCGCGCCGCGCGCGCGCACGAGAGGCGTCTTCCAGCCGACCTCGACGACGCCGCCGGGGGTCTCGCGCAGCTCGAGGACGCATGGCGCGAGCGGGTGGGCCAGGGCCACCCGGACGAGGCCGAGGACGAGCACCGCGACGACGCCGGGCCGCATGGCCGATCTTACCCCCGCCACCGTGGTACTCGACAAGCCGAAAACTCCTGCGGTAAGCCAGCCGGGTGCGGTCCGTTCTCGTCGCCCTCGCGCTCGCTTCGACGGTCGGCGCCACGACGCCGCCCTGGCGGCGGACCGAGACGCGCGCGCCGTGCGCGAGCTTCGACCCGCTCCGGAGCCCATACTTCGGGGACCTGCACATCCACACCAAGTTCTCCGCCGATGCCTACATCTTCGGGACGCGCGTCGCGCCGCCCGACGCGTACGCGTTCGCGCGCGAGGCGCCGATCGTGCTCGCCGACGACAACGAGGACCAGACGAGGAGCACCCGGATCGACCGCCCACTCGACTTCGCCGCCGTCACCGACCACTCGGAGTTCTTCGGCGAGGTCCTGCTCTGCGACACACCCGGCTCTCTCGTCTACGACGACCCGACTTGCGTGCTGCTGCGGCAGAAGGACACGCCGCAGCAACAGAATATCCCCACGATATTCTGGCTCTATCCGCTCAGCCTCTCGCCATCGACGCATCAACCCTTCTGCAGTGAGCCCGGCGTCGATTGCGCCGGCGCGTCGGTCTCGGTGTGGCAGCAGATGCAGGCGGCCGCCGAGGGCGCCTACGACCGGACCGATGCCTGCACGTTCACGACGTTCCTTGGCTACGAGTACACGGCGAGCCCGCTCGGCGCCCACCTGCACCGAAACGTCATCTTCCGCAACGATCGTGTTCCGCCGACGGTATCGAGCTACATCGAGACCTCGACCGGCGGGATCCCGCAGGGCTTCTGGACGGCCATCGAGAACACGTGTCTCCAGGCGGGGATCGGCTGCGACGCCGTCATCATCCCGCACAACTCGAACCTGAGCGGCGGCCGGCAGTTCTTCGACCCCGCGGACGGCGCCGAGGCGCTCCGGCGGCAGACGCTCGAGCCGCTCGCGGAGATCCACCAGATCAAGGGGAACTCCGAGTGCCGCTTCGACCGGCTGGCGGGCGCCGGCGCTGGGACGGCGGACGAGCTCTGCACGTTCGAGCAGGAGGACGTGGCGCAGCAGGGCCCCGCCGGCAGGCCCGTGCCGATCGACCAGTACCCGCCCCGGAACATGATCCGGAACGCGCTGAAGGACGGGCTCGCGTTCGAGGACCGGCTCGGCGCGAACCCGTTCCGGTTCGGCTTCGTCGGGTCGACCGACAACCACGACGGCGCCGCGGGCAGCGTCGCCGAGAACGGCTGGACCGGCGGGCAGGGCAACAACGACTCCTCCCCCGCGCGCCAGATCGGCGACAACGTGCGCACGAACCCCGGCGGCCTCGCGGTCGCCTGGGCCGAGGAGAACTCGCGCGACGCGCTCTTCGCCGCCTTCAAGCGTCGCGAGACGTACGCGACCAGCGGCACGCGCCCCGTCGTCCGCTTCTTCGCCGGCGACCTCGCCGGCGTCCGCTGCGGGTCGCCGGGCCTCGTCCACGACGCCTACGTGAGCGGTACGCCGATGGGTGGCGAGATCGGCCCCGTGCACGGGGCCCGGAGTCCGACGTTCGTCGTGTGGGCGGCGAAGGACCCGGGCACCGCCGACGCGCCGGGAACGGACCTGCAGCGCGTCCAGATCGTGAAGGGCTGGGTCGACGCCGGCGGGACGACGCACGAGCAGGTGTTCGACGTCGCCGGCGACCCGAACAACGGCGCGGACGTCGACCCCGCGACGTGCGCGCCGCGCGGCGCGGGCGCGCGCGAGCTGTGCGCGGTCTGGCGCGACCCGACGTTCGACCGCGCGGAGCGCGCCTTCTACTACGCCCGCGTGCTCGAGAACCCGACCTGTCGGTGGAGCACGCGCGTCTGCAAGTCGGTCGGGGTCGATCCGTTCTCGCCCGACTGCGCGACGCAGGCCGACAGCGCCGGGGGGGCGTTCACCGACTGCTGCCTCGGCCCCGGGAACGACGCGTTTCTCGCCCCGACCGTCCAGGAGCGCGCGTGGACGTCGGCGATCTGGTACCAGCCAGACGGCATCGCGCGGGTGAACGCGCGCGTTCGCTACGGCGCGGCGCCGGGGACCGATCGCCTCGCGCTGCGGCTCCGTCTCGGGCGCCGGGCCGCGGACCTCGATCCGACGCGCAACGACCTCGTGCTGCGCGTGAGCGATGACGACGACATCCTCGCCGTCACGATCCCCGCCGGCACGATGGTCGCGGCCGGCCGCAAGCGCTTCGTCCTCCCGGCGCCGCTCGGCCCCGTCGCGCGCGCGAGGCTGCTGTTCGGCCGCCGGCAGGTCCAGCTCGGCGTGACGACCGCGCCGACCGATCTCTCGCGCGCCGACCGCAACGATCACATGGTGACCGTCGCGCTCGCCGCGGGCCTCTACCGCACCTCGCACACGCGGCTGTGGACGGCACGCGGGGCGACGCTGGTCGCGACGGGGCACTGATGGCGCGTCTCCTCCGCGCGCCGCTCGTGCACTTCGTGGCGCTCGGGGCGGCGCTGCTCGCGGTCCGCGGCCGGATCGAGACCGGGCCGGCGCCGCGTCCGTCGCTCATGATCCGCGGCGCCGACGTCGCCCGGCTCGCGGAGGCGTGGACCGAGGAGCACGGCGCGCCGCCGGACGCCGCGGCGATGCGACGTCTGGTCGACGCAGCGATCGACGAGGAGGTGCTCTACCGCGAGGCGCTCGCGCGGGGCTTCGACCGACAGGACGGGGCCGTCCGCGAGCGTCTCGTCCGGCTTGGGAGCTTCGTCGGCGAGGAGACGGCGCGCGATCGGGCGGCGCTCGAGCGCGAGGCGCGGCGGCTCGGCCTCGAGCGGAGCGATCTCGTGATCCGCCGCCACCTGGTCGAGATGATGCGGCTCGCCGCCGGCCAGGTGAGCGAGCGCGACCTGCCGTCCGAGGCGGAGCTCGCCGCGTACCTCGCACGCCACGCCGGCGAGTTCGCCGAGCCGGCGCGCGTCCGCCTCACTCACGTGTACTTCGCCGCGGATGCGCGCGGCGAGCGCGCCGCCACGGACGCGCTCGCGGTTCTCGGGGAGCTCACCGGCGCCGGAAGCGAGGCAGGCGCGCAGCGTGGCGACGGGTTCGTCCGCGGCAGCGAGTTCACGGGCTCGCGGAACGAGCTGGCGCGGGTCTTCGGCCCGGGCTTCGCCGCGGCGGTCGACCGCGCCCCGGAGCGGACGTGGGTCGGACCGCTTCGCTCGGTCTACGGCGCTCACCTCGTGTGGATCCACGCGCGCGAGCCCGAACGGACGCCCGCGCTCGCCGACGTCCGCGGTCGGGTCCTGCACCGTTGGCTCCGCGAGCGGGCCGAGGAGCGCTGCAACGCGGCCCTGCAGGCGATGCGGGCGGCGTACGACGTGCGCGTCGAGGACGGAGCGGGCGCCGGCGGCTGACAGCTACAGGTCCACCTGCTCGACCCTCGGCGCGCGCTCCATGATGAACTCGAAGCGCGGCGCAACGTCGCGGCCCATGAGCGTCTGGATCGCCTGATCGGTCGCCGTCGCGTCACTGACGCGCACCTTGGGTTGTCGCTCCTGCACCGGCACGTCGGAGACGTCGAGGAGCCGTACAACTTCTTCGACGTGGACGGCTCTTAGCCGACTTTGAGTCCGATGTGCGACGCGTGATCGGAGGAACGAAATGGCCGAGACACTGACAATCAGGATCAAGCCGCTGGGCGAGGCGATGGCAACGTTCCGCCAAACGTTCAAGGCCCTGGAAGGATCTACCCGAAGCAAGGCCCGGGTGCAGCGCAGGGAGGAGGTCTTCTTCACGAGCATCGAGGCCGCCCGCAAGCTCCTCACGCCGAACCGTCTGTCGCTCCTGCGCGCGATCCGGACCGAGCGTCCCGGTTCCATGTATGCGCTCGCCCGCCGAGTTGGACGGGATCTCAATGCCGGTGGCGAGCAAGCCAGCCTTCCGAAGGCGCTCGACGAAGGTCACCTTCCCGCTGTGCTCCTCCCGAAGGCTGTGAACGCAATCACAGTGAAGAGCCCACAGTGCTCGACCATGGCCTCCTCGACGAGCCGCTCAAGGTCAGCCCTGCTCGGGCGCCAGCGGGCATCGCACTTCTTCCTGGCGCGGTTTCGGGATCGCCTCACGGGGCACCGTCAAACGTCGGGAAGACGCCCTCGTCGAGCTCGACCGTCGGCTCCGCGCCGAGCTGTGTAGGTGTCGGCGGCGTCTCCTCCCTTGCATAGCCGATCGTCCGGTATCCGCGGAGCCGCTTCTCGAACATGCGGGCGAGCAACGGAACTGCCGGATCCACGTAATCGTAGATGCGCACTTCGGTCTTCCCCGGGCTCAACCGGTGAAGGCGCCCGGTGTACTGGACGAGCGTGCCCTTCCACGACACGGGCATGGCCAGGAAGAGGGTGTCCAGGCGCGCGTCGTCGAATCCCTCGCCGATGTAGCGTCCGGTCGCGAGAATGAGGCGCTCCTCGTCGCTCGGGATGGCCGCCAGCTGCGCCTTGGCCTCCCGCCGTGCCTTGGCGGTCACACCACCTTGGAGCACAACGAGATGGCGGGTGAAGCCTCGCAGGCGCGCCGCGAAGTACTCGAGGTGGTCTCTCCGCTCCGTGAGGAGGATCGGCGATCGGCCTTGCTCGAGGGCGCCAATCACATCGTTGAGGATGAGCTCGTTGCGCCGGCCATCGGCGGCGATCGCGGCATAGAGCTCCTGGATCCCGGCTCCTGGTCCGAGGCTCGCCGCGCGGAAGGCAGTCTCGCGGCAGATCAGGCGATGCTCGAACGGGCGCTGCGCCTTCTCGCTCTTCGGGTCGATGGCGAACCGGACGGGACCGCACTGCATGTGGATGACGGCTGGTGCCCGTCGCGCCGATAGGGCGTGGCGGTGAGGCCGGTCACGTACCGGGCCTTCACCTCGCCCATGACGCGCTCGAAGGAAGCCGCGGGCACGTGATGGCACTCGTCGACGATCACGTGACCGTAGGCTGCGACGACGTCGTCGATGGTCCCATCGCGCACGAGGCTCTGGAGCATGGCCACGTCGAGGCGGCCGGTGGGCGTCCGCTTCCCGCCGCCGATCTGCCCGATCCCCTTCGGGGGCAGCCCGAGGAACAGCGAGAGCTGCGCCACCCACTGATCGAGCAGCGGCTTGCGATGTACGAGGACAAGCGTGCTCCGACCACGGGCCGCAGCGAGGTAGATGCCGACGACGGTCTTCCCCACGCCGGGTGGGGCTACGAACACACCGAGGTCATGCGCAAGCAGGGACTTCGCTGCCTGCTCCTGGGCTTCGGTCAGATGCCCGTGGAAACGCGCCTTCAGCGATTCACCGAGGACGCGTTGATCGTCGAGCCGGAGGCCAACTCCGTGGTCGGCGAGCAGGTCCCTCAAGTCGCCGACGCAGCCTCGCGGGAGAGCAACGTGTCGCGAGTGCTCCTCGGCACACGCGACGACACGCGGCGTGAGCGCCGTCGACAGCCGCATCTTCTGCCGCTTGTAGAACTCCGGGTTCTGGAAGGCCGCGACGCGCTTGATCTGGTTCAGGAAGGCGCTCGGGAGCCTCGCCTTCTCGACGAAGATGCGCTGGGCGAGAACTGCACGGACCTCGCTCGGCAGAGGTTCCTCGATCCTGGCCGGGCGCGGCCGGCGGGACGGTGGGGCCTCCCAGGGCGTTTCATCTTCGTCCTCGCCCGTGGAGGCAATGCGCAGGCCGATGACCTGGCCGCGAGCGACCGCCTCCCGCGCGATCGCGTCGACAGTCGTCGGCGCGATACGCGACAGGGAAGCCAGATACGCCCACTGATCTGCGTGGGGAACGAGGCGATCGTCGACGAAGACGGTATTGCCGCGCTCGCGGGCCTCGTGTTGGAGCGGCAGGGCGATCAGGTTGCCGAACCCTCCGCGGGGCAACATGTCCTGGTTGGGGAAGAGCCGGTCGTAGGACGCCATCGCGAGCTGGTGACGGCGCGACATCGTCTCGGTGATGAGGTAGCAACTCATCCGGCGTGCGGTTGCGGCGGGCACGGGTGCGGCGAAGAAGAACCAGACGTGCGCACCGTTCCCCGATCGCGAACGCTCGACGGCCGCCGAAAGCCCAAGTGTTCGAGAGGTCTCGACGAAGGCAGCGACGTCGTCAGCCCACGACTCCTCGTCGAAGTCGGCCGCCAGGAACCAGCATGTGTCGTCCTCGAGGAGCGGATAGACCCCGATCACGTGACGACCCTGGAGATGGTCGAGGACCACCTGATCGCTCACGGAGATGAACGCTTGATTCGGGCACTCGCTGCACTTGACGCGCGGCTTCTCGCAGACGCCGCGCACCCACTCGTTCGCGCAGGCGGGCGCGTAGCCCTTTCGATCCGTGCGGGGGTTGACCCACAGCTTGGCGAAGACGTCGTCGCGCCCGCGGAAGAGGCCGCGGAACAGGGCGACCTTCTGCCCGGCCGTGGAGGGCGGTGGCAGAGATACGCTGCCGTCCACATCCTCCGCAGGTGTGCTGAGCTGCGCCTGCAGCGACCGGACCCGAGCCTGCGCCTCCTCGCGTTCGCGTTCCAGCCGGCCGATGAGCGCCTGCTCACGGTCGATCGCCGCGAGGAGCTCGTCCTTGGCCCTCACGACGGCTCGCCGTTCAGGCCGCCATCAGTGGAGCTAATTCCTCGGGCCCAAGCCGTGGTTGGCCGAGGCGAGTCAGCACCCGGTTGAGGGCGGCGAGGCTGAGCTTCCCGGGGGCCGTGATCTCGATTCCGATCGCCTTGCCATTGGTGTTGTAGTCGATCAACAGGCCGGGCGTCGCCTTCGACACTCGGGCCGCGCGCTCGGCTCCGCGTCGCGGGAGGTAGAGGTACGCGGCGATGGCGCGCCCCTTGCGAAACGTCACTTCGAGGTAGCGACCTCTCATGACCTCCTCCTTCTTACCACCGGATAGGCGGTGATGACCACGAGCACGCGTTCGGCCTCATCCGGTTCCACGACGACCTCCCATACCCGGCGGCGGTGACGTGAAGTGACCACCCACCGACCTTCCTCCACGTCGGGTCGGAGGCTCGACGCGTCTTCGAGCATCTGTCGGACGTCGAGCTCCGTGAACTCTCGATCGACCATGCGCTTGAGGACGTGGCTTCTCCCGGAGCTCGCTCAGTGCCGGCAGCTCTGCGTCGATCTCATCGAATCGCGGGCCCACGGTACGGAGCAGGCGTTCGCCCACCTCGGTAGGCGCAACGCTCCGTGTGGTGCGGGTCAACAGCCGAAGCCCGAGCCGCTCTTCGAGTCCCCGGATCGTGTGGCTGAGCGCCGACTGAGAAACGCCGAGCTTCGCTGCGGCCCTGGTGAAGCTCCCCTCCTTCGTTACAGCGAGGAAGGCAAGGAGGTTATTGACGTTGCCGCGGGCATTCATGAATCGACCTCATGGGTTCATGCGAGTTCTACCACGTAGTCGCATGCCGTCGCGCCGTTTAGCTTGACGATCGACGGCAGGGGCGAGACTGCCCGAAACAGTCGACGGGAGCGACAATGGACATCAAGCGAAGCGGTTCGCAGTCCTCCGGCAAAGGGCCGGCCGAGTATTTCACCGGCACCGTACGCATCGACCCCCTCTTCCAGCCACCCCCTCCGGCACGCGCGCTCGGCGTCAGTGTCACGTTCGAGCCATGCGCCCGGACCGCATGGCACACCCATCCGCTCGGTCAGACCCTGATCGTGACGGCCGGCTGCGGCTTGGTACAGAGCTGGGGCGGTCCGATCAAGGAGATTCGGCCGGGCGACGTGATCTGGTGCCCGCCGGGTGAGAAACACTGGCACGGCGCGACGGCACACACGGCCATGACCCACATCGCCATCGTGGAGCAGCTCGACGGCAAGAGCGTCGACTGGATGGAAAAGGTCAGCGACGAACAATACCAGGCCCCACGATGAGCGCTGACATCAACGACCAGAGGTAGATCACCATGCGCGCTACCGTCATGTTCGGCGCCGGCGACGTTCGCATCGAGAACGTCCCCGACGCCCGCCTCATCGCGCCAACCGACGCGCTCGTCGCCGTCACCCGCGCCTGCATCTGCGGCAGCGATCTCTGGCCGTACAGGACATTGGGGCACAGCGACATCGGCCGCCGCATGGGCCACGAGGCCATCGGCGTCGTCGAAGCCGTCGGCGCCGACGTCCGCACCATGAAAGTCGGCGACGTCGTCGTCATGCCGTTCGCGTACTCCGACGGCACCTGCGTCTTCTGCCACGAAGGACTGCACACGTCATGCATCCACGGAGGGTTCTTCGGCACGGGTGACGTCGACGGAGCACAGGCCGAAGCGCTGCGCGTCCCCCAGGCAGACGGAACACTCTTCGTCCTCCCGGTCGGCAAAGACGACGCGCTGATGCCCTCGCTCCTCACGCTTTCAGATGTGATGGGCACCGGCCATCATGCGGCCGTCGCCGCCAGGGTCGGCCCTGGGAAGACGGCGGCCGTTGTCGGAGACGGCGCCGTTGGCTTGTGCGGCGTGATCGCCGCACGGCGACTCGGCGCCGAGCAGATCATCCTCTTGGGCCGGCATGCGGACCGGATCGCGCTGGCGAGAGAGTTCGGCGCAACAGACGTCGTGAGTGAGCGAGGCGACGAGGCGGTCGAGCGCGTGCGCGAACTCACCGACGGCTTCGGCGTCCACTCCGTCCTCGAGTGCGTCGGCCTCGAACAGTCGATGCTCACCGCGCTCAGCATCGCGCGGCCAGGTGGCGCCGTCGGCCGCGTCGGTGTCCCCCAGGACGACACGATGCGCGGGTCGCAGCCGGCGTTCTACAACAACGTCACCGTGAGCGGCGGGCCGGCCCCGGTCCGCGCATACATCGAGGAGCTACTCCCAGACGTCCTCGAGGGCAGGATCGAACCGGGTCGAGTCTTCGATCGGGTCGCGCGCCTCGATGAGGTGCCCGACGGCTACAGGGCGATGAATGAACGCGAAGCGATCAAGGTCATGATCGAGCCCTGACGCGCCCGAAAGGAGAAACGATGCAGAAGCGCAAACTCGGGAACAGCAACCTGGAGGTCTCGGCGGTCGGGCTCGGCTGCATGGGCATGAGCTTCTCTTACGGTCCGGCTGCAGACAAGAAGGAGATGATCGCTCTTCTCCGGTCGGCGGTCGAACGCGGCGTCACGTTCTTCGATACCGCCGAAGTGTACGGCCCGTTCACGAACGAGGAACTCGTGGGCGATGCCCTCGCCCCCGTCCGTGAGCAAGTGGTGATCGCCACCAAGTTCGGGTTCAAGCTTCGTCCCGAGGGGGCACCGGGTTGGGTGGGCCTCGATAGTCGGCCGGAGCACATCAAGCAGGTCGCCGAGGGCTCACTCAAGCGACTCAGGGTCGATGCCATCGACCTGTTCTATCAACACCGCGTCGATCCGGACGTGCCCATCGAAGACGTGGCGGGAGCGGTGAAGGACCTGATTCGGGAGGGCAAGGTCAAGCACTTCGGCCTCTCTGAAGCAGGAGTGCAAACGATCCGTCGCGCACACGCAGTCCAGCCGGTCGCTGCAGTACAGAGCGAATACTCGCTGTGGACGAGAGGCCCCGAAGCGGAAGTGCTGCCGGCCCTCGAGGAACTCGGAATCGGCTTCGTTCCGTACAGCCCGCTGGGCAAGGGCTTCCTCACGGGAAAGATCGACGAGAACACTGCGTTCGACAGGTCCGACTTCCGCAACACCCTCCCTCGCTTCACGCCGCAGGCTCGGAAAGCGAACCTCGCCCTGGTTGATCTGCTCGGCAAGATCGCCGAGCGGAAGAAGGCGACGCCTGCTCAGATCGCGCTCGCCTGGTTGCTTGCCCAGAAGCCTTGGACTGTTCCAATCCCTGGCACGCGAAAGCTGGAGCGCGTCATCGAGAACATTGGAGCAGCTGCAATCGAACTTACGTCGGGCGATCTTCGCGACATCGAAAGCGCCGCATCAAAGATCACCGTTCAAGGAGCTCGCTACCCGCAAAACCTTGAGCAAATGACCGGTCGCTGAGCGGCCCTGTGCCGAATGAGGGAAAGTGAATAGCGCCGACGCTTAGATTCGACCGACGACGAGTTTGATCGCAGGCTCTCCATAGGCGGCGGCCGCAGCGTCCCACTCGACGATACGGGTCGTGACGGCCTCAGGGCGCAGCCGTCGTTGCTCGATCAGGGGCATGACCTCGGGAAGCAACGCAGCAGCATGTGTCCGTCCGATGAAGAAGCGGACCCCGAGTGTGTAAAGCCGGCCGAGGGGCATCGGCACGTCGCCAGGGTAGAAGGACACACTCTGCAAAATGCCCTCCGGCTCCGTGGCTCGGATGGCATACTGCAAGCCCGCAGGTGTCATACCCGCATCCACTACGATGGGATAGCGGCGCTTCGGCTTTTCAAAATTCGTCTCGAGCGGACGAGCGCCGAGGCGTTCGGCAAGCGCCAGCGATTCGGCGCTGTCGCTCGCATAATCGACGACCCCGGCGCCGAGCGCGAGTGCAGCCTGCACGGCATAGAGCGGGATGCTCTTGCCTCCGTGACACACGATCAAGACATCTGCGCCGGGCAATGATCTGAGGTGGGGCGCCACCGCACGATAGCCGTCGAGGACATTGTCCGACACGCTTGCCAGCGCGACGGGGTCCAGGCCAGGCGCAAGGGGCGCGAGCATCGCCGCGGCGTGTGGCACTCGGACGATGTCCGACAGCATGCCGCCGTACTCGACGCCCGAGAGCGGTTGCATTCCGTAGTCCGACAGTACCGGATAGCGATCGCAGTTCGCTGTGCGACCTGCGTGACACGAACGGCAGTCCCCGCAGCTCACCTCGAACGACACGACCACGCGTTGCCCTCTTGTCACGCCGGTCACCGAATCGCCGATGTCGACGACTTCGGCAACGGCCTCGTGACCGAGGGCGAACGGCCCGCGCAGCGGGACGAAGCCCGACGTCAGGAAGAGATCGATGTCGCAGCGAGCCACGGCGAGCGGACGAAC
>Ga0209470_1002196_pt1 | contig 13953 bp, 10 predicted proteins | sample GraSoiAngelo_125_FD_185882 | JGI IMG/M metagenome (GOLD analysis project Ga0209470, IMG submission 185882) | Grasslands soil microbial communities from the Angelo Coastal Reserve, California, USA - 14_0927_05_40cm (SPAdes) (version 2) | ecosystem: Environmental > Terrestrial > Soil > Grasslands ... | reverse complement strand
TCAAATACCGCAGGGCGCAAACCTTTTTTGGAGACGTTGAGATTGGTTCCCGTAGATCCTGATCAACGCCTAGAACTGTCCGATGCGCAGGCCCAACGACTCATGTCGATCCTGACGCGCGAGTTGTCGAATGAGGCGCGGATGGAAATGATCAGGATATCGCGAAATCGCGAAGCCCAGCATGAAGTCGCGCAGCTTTTGGTAAAATCCACGACCGCCATTTGTGCAGCAATCGGCGCACAACCGATCCCGCTCGCCGATCTGCCAATTCTAACAAGTTTGCAGCTGATGATGATTTCCGGAATCATGTATGTGAGCGGACGTGAGCGCAGCTTGCGCGCCGCGACGGAATTTATCGGCGCTCTTGGTGCGAACGTGAGCGCAGCGATGCTTCTGTGTGAAGGCACCCGCGCGCTCCTGAAATTCTTTCCCGGTTGGGGAAACGTCGTCTGCGGACTGGTCGCTGGGTCGGGAACATACGCGATTGGCCGTGCCGCGACTGTATTTTTTATCGATGGCGTTTCGTTGAAGGATGCGCGGCGAACGTATCTCGCGAGCCGCAAAAAGCGGGCGTGTGTGGCTCTGCCGGGCGCAGAGTCGGCATACAAAGAGCGCTCTAATGGGAGATAAGAGAGATTATTCCCGCGTTTTCTGGTTCTGAAGTAGGTATTGAATAACTTGTGAATAAGCTTCCGTCTCCGCCGTATTTTGTTCACAGGATTTTGTGAACAAAGGCAGCAAACTTCGCGGTTTCCAGAGACGTTTGACCATCTTAATATGAAGCTCTCTGAGATCAGGACGACGCTTCAGGAAATACGCGTTTCACCGATCAAGACTCTTGGGCAAAATTTTCTGCACGATCAAAACCTTGCGCGCTGGATTCTTGATCAAACGGACATAACTCCGGACGATTACGTAGTAGAAATCGGACCTGGATTAGGAGCGCTGACCAAACTAGTGCTTGAGAAGGGCGCGCGTGTTCTCGCGATCGAGAAAGACACACGGCTCGCTAATTTTTTGCGTGAACGCCTCGGTCATCCGCGACTTGAGGTAATGAACACAGACGCGTTGAAGTTCGATGGGCGTGTTCTTTTTTCGCATCGTCGAGTGAAACTACTCGGCAACCTTCCCTACAACGTCTCAAGTGCGTTGCTCTTGAAGTTCCTTAAGCATCCAAGTCCCATCTCCCTGTGGATGTTTATGTTACAAAAGGAGATGGCGCTGCGCCTTTCCGCTTCGCCGTCCACCCGTGATTACGGATCGCTAACCTTGCATACACAATTGCACCATCGTGTGCAATATCTACGCACAATTTCAGCAGGAGTTTTTTTTCCAAAACCTGAGGTCGATTCCGCGCTGGTGCGAATGTTGCCTCGTGATCCACTTGAGTTACCTGCGCATGACGATGAGTTGCTTGCGAAGTTGATTAGAGACGGCTTTTCTCAGAGAAGAAAGCAATTACAGAAATTCCTCCGTGCACATGTCACGAATTGGGATCGCGCCGCTTCGACTCTGGGTTTCGATCCCAAAGCTCGAGCGGAAGAGCTCTCGCTCCTTCAATGGATTGGTCTGGCAAATTACATCGCGCCACCTGCGCGCCCAGATGCACAAGCGATGAAAAATGAACTCTTCCTTGTGGTCGACAAGGACGATCGCATTTTACGATACGGGCGGCGCTCGGATGTGCATGGGAATAACTTGCGCCATCGTGCCGTCCACATCCTGATTTTCAGCGAAGCAGGTGAAGTTTATTTACAGCAGCGCTCGCGTTGGAAAGATCGACATCCTCTGAAGTGGGACTCGAGCGCTGCTGGCCATGTAGCGGCCGGGGAAAGCTATGACGAGGCGGCCCGGCGCGAGTTGGAAGAGGAACTGAGCATGAATGTTCCTCTTGGGAAGATTTTCAAGCTTCCTGCTTCAGCACGCACTGATCAGGAGTTTATCTGGCTTTATCACGGCGAACTTCGCGGCGATCCTATCCCCAATCGAAGCGAAATCGACACCGGTGCTTTTTTCCCTTCGACTGTCGTCGACGGTTGGGTCTCGGCGCGACCGGAAGATTTCGCCCCCGGGTTTTTAGAATGCTGGAAGCTCTATCGCAAAAACAAACCCGCTAACCGCGATACCTTTACTTGAAACCAACAAACCTACGCTGAGGCAAACGGCGCATGACCGCGCGCTTGAATTTTCGCGCGGCACGTCTTGCTGCTTCCTTTCCCCCATAGATGCTGTCGCTAAACATCTTTGTTACCACCTCATTTCCACGAAGGAAATGGACCTGAAAGCCATGCGTTTGTTTCTTCGCACGAGCTTTTGTGTCGATGCGGCGGATGTTCGCTTCCGACTCAGGATTAGGCCGTCTTCGCATGAGGATGAGTTGACGAGAAGCTAACTAAACAATCCCAGGAATCAACGAATTGACGATGAGGAACTCCCGAGGCGCAATGCTTCTGGAGAAGGCAGGTGCCAGGAACTCCATTTTCTGTCGTATTCGGCGGCAGGCAATAGTGCGTAACAAGGATGCCGTTTCGCTCGCAGCCACGTGATCACCTTCACCAGGTTTTCCCTCGCCATTGTCGTGCAGCCAGTCGTTGCCCGATTCACGCCGCGCCGAGTATGAAAAAAAATCGCGCTCCCCGCGCCGGGCACCGGCGGATCAGAGTTATGCCGGATCTCAATGAGCCAGTGATAGGCGAAATCGCCTGAGCGCATTTTTTCGTGCGTGTAATTGTCCGGAGGGTTCTTCGGATCAATCACGACATGCCGATTGTAGTTAGGCGAGCGCGGGTCATCGCTCCAAACGTCTGCCTCAGTCACTTGATGGTACGGGTAGTCGGCCCCAGTAGGCAGGTGCGGTTCGTATCCGAAAATTTCGCCGATCGCGAAAACTCCCGCAGGCGCCCGTCCGTCTCGCTCTTTTTTTCGAAGGCCAGGCTCGTTTTGCCCGGCGAGCCCTGTCCCCCAAGCGACTCCATTTTTGCCAAAGAGCACCGGAAAAGCTCCAGCCACCGGCGCCCAACTCCCGCCACGCGATCGCTCAAACAGTCGCAACTCTCCGCGCATTGAATCCCAAGTCGGCGCGATGCCGAGGATGAGCTGCGTACAATCATCTGGGACTCCGTTGCCATATGCAACACCTCCCACGAGCATCAGTGAGCAGATCGAGAAGTAGCGAAAGATCGACATAACCATTCCCCAGACTGGGTGCGCGTTCAGGTAATTCCGGCAGTTTCCACTGCAGCCGTGTCTGCGGGAAGATATTTCACACCAATGAGCCAAGCCAGGCCGGAGACGAAAATTATTCCAGACACAAACAGAAACGCTACATGCATGTTCGTGTGGCCGCCTATGTAACCAAGCAGCCAGAATGCCTGCACGTCGCCCAAGGCGTGGATGACGAAAATGTTCATGGCAAATGCAGTCGCGCGCACGGCCGGCAGCGAGACGTTGGCCAGCGCCGTGTTTGAGGGACCTGTGTTCAAGAACAAAAAAAAGATCGCGAAGAACATCGCGATCCACGCCGCGGGAAACGGAATGTAAAGAGTCACAATAAAAAATGGACAGGCGATGAGCATCCCGATTCCCGAGACCCAGAAGTACGAACCCGCGAAACGCGATCGCAATCTATCGGCGACGACGCCGCCCAGAAGCGTCGAGACCAAACCCGCGACCACGGTGATTAATCCGAAAATCGTCATGCCTACGTCTGGACTTTGATTCCGATAACGCAAATAAGCTGATACCCAAAACCCCAAGCCACCTGTTACAAAAGTCATCAATGTTTGCGCGATGCAATTGATGAGATACGACCGCGTGCGAAAAAGCCTCACGTAATCCGCCAGCTTTCGGCGCGGTGTTTTTTGCACCAGATGATGTTCAGCAACCCGGGGATCGCGTTGCCAGAAACACAGCAGGCCCAGCAGCAAACCCGGCGGCGCCACCAGATAAAATGCCCAGCGCCAGCCGAGGTGAGCCCCGATCAACCCGCCGATGACATAGCCCAGCGCACTGCCGACTGGAATGGCCGCGCAAAAAATCGCCATGACCCGGCCGCGCGTTTCGATCGGGAAAAGGTCGGACAGGATTGTCGGTGCAGCCGGGCCGTAACCGCCTTCGCCGATTCCAACGCAAATTCGAGTCGCAAACAGAATGGCGAACGTCGCCGCCAAGCCGGAGCCGCCGCTGGCCACGCTCCACAAAATCACAGCGGAACCGACGATGATCCACCGGGAGATCCGATCGGCGAGAAAACCGAGAATCGGTGCGCTGATCATGTAAGTTACGAAGAACGCGTCGCCTAGCAGACCAGTCTTGGTCATAGCGTTTACATCGCCAGTTGCGAAAAAACTCGCGCGAATATCAGGCTCGAGCGCGGCCAGAATTTGCCGATCGATGTAATTAAACAGATTGATCCCAAGCAGAAGCAACAGCGCAGTGTGTGCGCCGCTGGTCGATTTCTTCATGCCGCCTTCCACCGTCAGTTGCCGATTGCAGATGGCCACGCGTTAATTGTAAATGATAAACGATGACTTCCATGTCCGCCGCTGAACGCGCGCTCTATTTCTTCGGCCGGGCGCTGGTGCGTTGCTTTTATCGGGTCACTGCGCTGGGAATCAACAATCTGCCGGAAGGCGGCTTTCTTCTTTTGCCCAACCACATCAGCTGGGTTGATGCCATCGTCCTGCAACTCACTTGCCCTCGCCCAATTCGCTATATCATCGACCAGGAATTTTACAGCAAACCAACGCTGCATCCGTTTTTGCGGCTAGTGGGTTGTATTCCGATCGATACGCGGCATTCGCATTCCGCCATTCGCGCCGCGACGGAAAAAATCGCCGAGGGCGAGATCGTTTGTCTTTTTCCCGAAGGCCAGCTTGAACGCGGCGGGACATTATTGCGGCTCCGGCGTGGGTACGAATTGATTGCGCGCCACGCTAATGCAGCGGTCGTCCCGGTCTGGCTGGACCAGCTCTGGGGCTCGATCTTCTCATTCCAAGGAGGAAGATTCTTCACGAAACTGCCGAAGCGCATCCCATATCCGGTCACGATTGCGTTCGGTAAGCCGCTCGAAGCGAATGCTGCCGATATCGCGACGGTGCGTGAAGAGTTGCTCAAGCTCGGCGAATTTTGTTTCAGCCAGCGGCCATCGTTAGATCGACATCTTGCTGAAGCGTGTGTGCGCGGATTGAAGAGAAGCCTTTTCTCGACCGCTGTTGTCGATGGACTCGATCACAGCGTTTTGAGCCGATCGAAATTGCTCGGCGCCGCTGCGGCATTGAGCCGTTATCTTCGAAAAGAGTTTCCCGACGAACGAATTGCCATTGTCCTGCCTGCGAGCAAAGGATCGATGCTGGCGAACCTGGCTGTGACTCTGGCGGACAAAGTTCCGGTCGACCTTAATTTCACGGTGGGACGTGCGGCGAATGAATCTTGCTCCAAGCGTGCCAACCTGCAGGTCGCCATTTCGGCGACGCAATTCATGGAACGGTTGAAAGATTTTCCATGGCCGGACCGCATGTTGAAGCTCGACGAACTGATGCCGCGCATGAAAGGGGAAATCATTTTCTGGTGGATGATGTCGATCCTTGTTCCGGCGCGCTTGCTTTTGCGGCTTTTGCAAATTCCAAAGGAAGGCGGTCACGCGGAAGCAGTCTTGCTTTTTACAAGCGGAAGCACCGGCGAACCAAAAGGCGTCGTAATCAGCCACCGCAACGTCGTCGGAAATGTCTCGCAGTTTCGACAGTTGCTCGACGCGACGAAAGACGACGCCATTCTCGCATCCCTGCCGTTTTTCCACACGTTCGGATCGACGGTCACACTTTGGTATCCGCTCATCGAGGGCGTGCCCATTGTTACGTACCCAAATCCGTTGGAAGCCACGAACAACGCAGCGTTGATCGAGCGATATAAGCTGACGCTTTTGCTAGCGACACCCACTTTTTTGCGCGGCTATTTGCGAAAAGTCGACCGGGACAAGCTCCGCAGTTTGCGTCTCGTCATCACTGGCGCGGAAAAACTCCCTCTCGATCTCGCAAGGAATTTCGAGGAACGCTTCAAACAAAGAGTTTTTGAAGGCTACGGGCTCACGGAAACTTCGCCGGTGGTAAGTGTAAATTTGCCCGAGCCGCAACCGACCAGGCCGGGCGAACAAGCACAACCGTCGAGTCGTTTGGGTTCGGTGGGCAAAATGGCCCCCGGGATCGCCGCGGAAATTCGCGAACCGGGGACCAATCGCAAACTTTCGTTGCACGAAACCGGAATGCTTTGGTTGCGCGGGGTAAACATTTTCGAAGGTTATCTGCACGATCCCCAACGCACAGCCGATGTGCTGCAACGTGGCTGGCTCAAGACCGGGGACCTCGGCCGATTCGATGAGGACGGATTTCTTTATATCGAAGGGCGGCTTTCGCGTTTTTCGAAGATTGGTGGCGAAATGGTGCCACACGAAGCGATCGAGCATAAGATCGTCGATCTGCTCGATCTCTCCGGAAAAGATGAACGCACGGTCGCCGTTGTGGGAATGCAAGACGAAGCCAAAGGCGAAGCGCTCGTGTTGCTCAGCGCGGCAGACGTTGACCTTGCCCAGCTGCGCAAAAAACTTCATGAAGCCGGTGTTCCAAACCTATGGATTCCGAAACACGTCCAGCGCGTCAAAGCCATTCCCGTCCTTGCTTCAGGCAAACTCGATCTCAAAAAATGCCAGGAACTCGCACTGATCTAGCTCTATCGCAGGGGTAACTTGAGATGAAATCTGCAATCTCTTACATCATTGCTTCTGTTCAACGCAGCGGTACGCACCTGCTTTGCAGCATCCTCCGCAGTACTGGCGTTGCCGGCTCGCCTGATGAGTATTTTTTGTCCAAGCCCGGAGAAACCTGGGAAGAACGCTGGGGCACTCTATCGCGGGTCGCATATATCGAACGCGTTTTGCAGCGAAACACTACGTCCGGTGGAGTCTTCGGCTTCGTCGTAATGTGGAGTTACTTCGACCGAGTGCTCCAAATGTTGCAAGAAATTCCCGCATACAAGAATCTCACTGGGCCGCAACTTCTCGCCGCCGTTTTCCACCAGCCGAAATATATTTGGATGCGCCGCCGGAACCGCGTCCAGCAAGCGGTCTCTTGGGCAATAGCATGCCAGACAGGTGTCTGGGCTCAAAACACGGGCGAGAAACCGCAACCGCACGCCACACTCCGGTTCAATTTCAACGTAATTGATGCTTGGTATAAACGAGTCGTGGCTCACGAAGAGGGCTGGGCAAATTATTTTCGTGAAAACCACATTGAGCCTCTGGTTCTCTTTTATGAAGATGTTGTCGCTTCCAACCGCGATGCCGCCGGACGCGTATTGGATTTCTTGGGAGCACCGTTTCCTCATGCTTTCGAAATCGCACCGCCGACAGTTCAAAAGCAAGCTACCCAAATCTCAGAAGAGTGGGCGGCATCTTATCTCAAGCTTAAAAGGAAGAAGACCGGCAAGCTTGCGCGCATCATTCGACGCATCCGAACCTGAACCTGCATGACTGCGTCTCCGTCGCAATATCTGGTCCGCTTGCCTCCAACGCGTCAAAAACAAACTGCTCATCGCTTCCGGCGAACTCCATTCCGGACAATGCAAGGGACTTGGGGACGATTTATCGCGCGGGCATAGCCACAACCTTTTCCCAGCGTTAAAACGCTGGAGTATTTTTAGCGAAGTGCACTCGTTGTTTCATTCTTCTGCGAATCGCGTGGCAGCGCTCCTAATGAAACTGTTGTTTGTGTGTGTCGCCCACGTGCGAGTGCTGCGGAGTGAGAATGCAAATTGCAGCGGCGGATTTTTGCTGGCCGCAAATCACATCAGCCACTTCGATCCGTTCATCATTTCGTCGGTGGTACGACGTAAAATCGATTGGATGGCAATGGCGGAATTCTTTCCGCTTCCGCTACTGGGATCTCTTTTGCGAGCCGTTGACGCATTTCCAGCGGATCGGAATCGTGCCGATCGCAGAACAATCCGTACCGCAATCGACCGACTGAAGAACGGGGGGATCGTAGGTCTTTTCCCCGAGGGTGGCATTCGCGACGGGGCACAGTCATTGCTGGAAGGCGCACCGCTTCGCCCGGGCGCATCGACACTCGGCCATATCGCTGGGGTTCCAATCTTGCCGTGCGTGATTATCGGCAGCGATCGCCTGTATTCAAAGAAACGCTGGCTGCCGCTACGGCGCACGCCGATCTGGATCGCCTTCGGCAATCCGATTCCGCATTTTCCCGATCTCGGAAAATCTGCCGCGCGCGCATGCATCGAGCACGAATTGGCCGGCGCGTTCAAAGTTCTGTACTCTGAGTTGCGCGAAAAGTTTTCGCTCACACCGGACGATCTTCCGCATCCACCAAAAGAGAGAATGCATGAGAAATCGCACCATATCATCAACCACGAGGATCACGAAGGACACAAAGAAAAGCCGATTCAAAAAGCCTCTGTTCCGCTTCGTGATCTTCGTGTGCTTCGTGCTGAAACCAACCGGTACGGGCTGCGGCGTTTTGCTGCGAGCAGCGTCGATTTGCTCATGTGCGCGTCGATAAATCTGCTTCAGTCGCGTCATCATCTGCACGCGCGCAGTCGTGAGGAAATGGAGCGCTATGTGACGGCGTGCGAGACGCTCACCGCCGAGAAGTTTTACGCCGTTCCAAACGGTGCTGAAATTGCGGCTGTAACCGGCGGAAGGACTGGCACTGCAATCACATGGCCCAGCCCGATCAATACAAATTTTCCCACGAACAACATCGCGCGTGCCGATTTTTTTCCATGCGCGCGAGGCTGGGGAGCGCCGACTGTCCTCATGTTGCACGCGCTCATGTCTGCGAGCCATATCGGGTATCGTCTTAACGCTGCGCGCTTTAACGAACTCGGTTGGAACGCGTGCTTCGTGCACCTCCCGTATCATTACTCACGCGTCCCGCGCGGCTACTGGAACGGTGAACTCGCGATCACTGCCGATCTCATCCGCAACGCGGAGGGGTTGCGGCAGGGGGTAGTCGAGCTGCGGCAATTGATGGCGACATTGCGTGAGCGCGGCTGTGAAGGGTTCGGTGTGCTCGGAACAAGTTATGGCGGATGGATCGGCGCGCTTCTCGCGATGGTTGAGCAGGATTTTCGTTTCGTCGCGTTGATGGCGCCGATCGTAAATGTTGAGCACGCGATCTGGGAGAGCCCGGCGGCGCGATTCATGCGGCGCAAACTGCGTCGGGCAAATATCGATCCATCTCTCGTTGCACGGCATTTTCATTTAAGCTCACCGATGCATAATCAGCCGCTATGTGATCCAACTCGCGTTCTGTTCGTCGCAGGCGAATTCGATTTAATCGCGCGACCTAAAGATGTTGAGGAAGTTCACGGAAAATGGCGCGGATCAGAGCTGCTGCGCGTGCCGCAAGGACACTTTGGCTATCGCATGTTACGCGAGACAATCGCGCGATTGAAGGAACGCGGATTATAGATGTCGCTGAACCCGCTCCGCGGCAACTCCTTCACACCAAATGCTAAAATCGACCCTGCAAAACGAACAGAAGGAGCTGGGCGACCCAGCTGATTGATGCAATCGGCCGCCTTTAGGCGCGAAGCAGGTCGATCTTGCGTTTAGTTTCGCGAATCCGACGGACGGGACTTGATTCCAAGAAATTCCAGACTTGGTCCAAGGTCGCTGAACGCCGCTTCCGCAAGAACATTGTGGCCTTCGACGGACGCATGCCAGCCGTCCACTGCGTGGAGCAATTCCGCGCGGCCCAGATCGGCTGTCGCCAGGGCATCCGAATATCGCACCTGCACTTTCATGTTGTTCGCAACTTCGCGGTTTAATTCGCTCACCATCGCGCGCAGTTCCTCATTCACCATTAGTGCAAGACGAATCAGATTGGACCGGTAAACCGGCCGGAAGGATGTGAAATATTTGTAAGTAGTCTCAAGATGCGGATAGTAAGCCGGGTCTTGCGCTCGCAGGCGCTCCGCGATTTCGCGCCCTTTGAAGTACGCCTCGAAATTGATGAGACCGTACACCACGACTGCGACCCGGTGACGCTGCATTCGCGCGCACTCAATCAGCCGCCGCAGCTGTCGCGCGAAATTTTCTCGAAAGTGCCGGCTTTGTCGTTGCAAACGACCTTCGGGCTGTTCTAGCTCGCTAGTCGGACTTCGCCACGCCCAATCGATGTTGTTATGCCCGATCGAGATCAGAATTAAATCGGGAAATCGCTCCGCCGCCAACAATTGGCCAATCTGTCCAGAGAAATTGCGCGTCCGAAGAATTCTCCGAAAAAAATTCTGTCGTTCGTCCTCGTGATCGACGAGTGCGCCGATGCCGGCGCATTCCACTGCAACAAACGGGATGAACTCCGCCAGTCTCTTCGAAACGCTCCGAATGCCCGCGGACGACGGATTGGTGTCGAGAAACCAGTTATTGCCGGAACAAGTACGCGCGCGCCAAAATGTGCTCCAGGCGGATGAGATGTAGACGCACGTGCAAACGCTGTCGCCGATCATGGCGACGTGCGGTAGCCGCGCCAGCAACTCAGCCCAAGTAATCTGCCGATTCCGGTAAGCCAGGTAATCAAGGTGAAACCGTGACGCTGGCTCAGCTATACGTTCTAAAAAATTCCCACTGATTATTGGAACAGACTTTTTCATGAGTTCCGTCAATTGACGGAATTCGTCATTCTCGACTTTTAATCCAACCAATCCATCGCCTCGAGCAAACGGCGAAACTGCGTATCGTCAATCGAGAGAGCGGGCAACCATTCGCCGATTGGTTCGCGTTTCCACCACTCTGATTCGCCCAGGGGCGCGAATTGGTAACGATAAAGTCGCGCGCGAATGTAATGAGGCGGCGCATTGGGAAATGGGTTGTTCGCAAGAAGCGAGAGCGTACTGCGGTCATTATGCAGAAGTTTCCAGATGAAATGCAGCGTCCACGGATATTCGGCAGGTGAGGCCATGGCTGCGAACCAGATTTGCCAATCGATTCGTGGTTGATACGGTGCAACGAACGGCGGCCGCCGGTTCGGATCACCCGGTTTCGCTTTGAATTCGTATTCCTTCCATTTGGAGTTGCCGGTGATCAACGCGTCGTCAGTTCCCTCAAAAACAATTTCGGGGCGTTCGCGACCGACCGTGCCAAACGCACCGTAAGTGTTTACAAGATCAAGCGGATCATAGGAGTAGTTCATCAGTTGCCGCCCGGAAACCAGATTGAGGACGGGCGCGATGCTCAGATAAACAACTAAGATCGACAATGCGATTGCGATCGTGTTGTTGACACGCGATGGTTCGGATTCTTGAGTTGCTTGCTCGGCGCGCCTAACAAGTCGCACGGGTAGAAAGTGACGCAGGAACGTATCATCAAAGCAGGCGAGGAACGGAATGATGGTGACGTAGTTCAAAAAGGAGAGGTTGCCGCTAATGATGAGAACGATTTGAAAACTGACGAGCAGAACGCCCGCAACGTGCCCTGCCGTGCGCGGGCCGAACGAGAACCACGGGACGATCAACTCGATAAAATGGTTCCATGCGGTACCGAATTTGTGAAACCAGTGCGGCGCGAAATGCAAATAGCGACTGATCGGGTTGGGGATCGGCTGCGTTTCGTAATGATAGTAAAGGCACGTCAGATCGCGCCAGCAGGAGTCGCCGCGCAGCTTGATCAGTCCCGCGCCGATCATGATGCGAAAACCGAGCCAGCGAAAAAGCCAGAAAACGAGGATCGGCGGACGGCATCTCGGGAATGGGCGTCCATCGATCAATGGGCAGAGGAAGATCGACAAAAACCCGGTCTCCAGCAACTGAATCTCCCAACCGTAGCCGTACCAGATTTGACCGACGTGGACAATCGACATGTACATCACCCAGAGAATCGTGAGAATGATCGCATTGGCGTAACCGGCAAGAACAACCAGCGACAAACCAAAGCCTCCCCACGAGAAGATCGATAATGCGTTGTCCGAGATTCCAAACCAGAAGAGCGTCGGCACTCCCGTCATGCCAGCCGTTCGCGAACCGAGCTGGGTTTGGATAATGCTAAGAAAATGACTCGCCGGTGTTAATCCGTGCTCGCCGATGAGCGGCACGAGTTGCTGTGCTGCTATCAAAAATGCGATCGCATAAACAAACCCGAGCAACCGCAGAATGACGAAACGCGTCAGCCAATACGAATTTCCGCGCGCAAAAAGTTTTTCGAAAATACCTTTGTCATTTGCCATGTCGTCCAATGCCTAACGCTGCACCGATATTGCTTTAAGAAGACGAAGGCAAAGGAAGAATAAATGATTGCGGGCATTTAGCATGGCGTTACAGCCGCCGCAAAAGCAAGCGAGTACGTTGAATATCACAAAGTATCTAGATTGAGCGATTACGCCAAGACCGATGGCAACGGGGGCGTTTACCTATTACGACGCGTCGAGGGCGATGAGGCGCATTTTCTTACCTTGACGTTTTGGGATTCCGAACAGGCAATTCAACAGTTCGCCGGAGAGGACATCGAAAGAGAGCGCTATTACCCAAAAGACGCAGAGTTTCTTCTGAAATTTGAACGGCTCGTCAAACATGACGAGGTAGTTGTCGCTTCGTGATACATGCAATGATCGGCGGCGGTCGCTTCGAGAGCAACTTCGTTTTAGCCGGGATCTCAAGCGACGCGGCGAGCAATTTCGTAATTGCAGTTTGACCGTGCAGATGCTGTGCGAAGCGAGTGTCGAGATCGATGGCTGACCCGACGTAATGACGGCCACCGGCTCAGCGAAGGATGTAACCCAAGCCGTATGAAAGAAAGTGCCAGGGGGGAGAATCGAACTCCCGGCCAAGGGCTTATGAGTCCCCTGCTCTACCGCTGAGCTACCCTGGCATCAAATCGGGTCAGAAGATTCAACGGCAGGTGATGACATGTCAACGAGCTCTAACTTATTGTTTCGTCTTTGGAATGTACGGGGCAAGGTCTCTTTCGCGACCAGGGAGCGCCGCCATGAAGCACACGCCGTTGTGCTCTTTGACTGCGCCAACCCATCCTTCTTGACGAATATATCGCCACCCCGGAAACCTCAACACTGCGCCGGTCTTAGCATCTCTCTGCGCCGGGAAAAGAAAGAACTGCATGCGTCTCTCGGCCACCCAGATTTGGGCGACGCGTTGCGACTGATCGTCTTCGAAAACGCGGCAACCAATTGTCCGAAAATCTGCGAACTCGGCCGGCACGTCGTAATGTTCCAGCCCGTGTTTCATAAAAAACAAATCGCTCAGGGTCCCAGCGTCAGCACTCACCGGATCGAGGAGGACCGATCGCGTCGAGCCGGCAATCCTCAACAAGTTCCGTGCAGTTGCCGATCCCGGAAAATCGTTCAGTCGTCCAACGAACTGGAAGACAAGCACTCCAGCGATTACCACAAGGGCAATCCCGATCGCGAGGACGGCCGGGTTGCGGACGGTTTTCTTCCAGGTCCATTTGGAAGGCGAGATCAAGTCCTTCGTGGAGAACCATTCGGCGGTTTCCGGCGGAATGGGAATGGCATGAACCAATGCCGCCACCGCGCGATCGAAGCTCTGTTGATTCACAAATTCGTTGGAGCCGCCTGCACGGAACACCGCTGAGCGCATGGATCGGTCGCGCGCCCGCTCCTCGGTAATCGGCGCGCAATTAGCGAGAGCCCGCTGCCTGCGCGATAAGCGCGGCATATTCATATATTCGGCGTCTTAGGAAGCATGGCATCCAGCCATGCTTGAAATTGCCGCCGTCCCATCGCCAATAGGCGCGAAAGTTCGCTTAGCTTGAGTTCCGCCAAATCGAGAATTTCTCGGTAATCGAACTCATCGAGATAAAAAAGTGCTAGCGCAGTCCGCTGCGGATCCGGCGCACTGGAGATCCAAATTGCCAGCTGGGCGGGCTCAAGCTGTCCAATTTGTGATGGAGACTCCGAAACTACGTCACGG
>Ga0209470_1002192_pt1 | contig 13957 bp, 9 predicted proteins | sample GraSoiAngelo_125_FD_185882 | JGI IMG/M metagenome (GOLD analysis project Ga0209470, IMG submission 185882) | Grasslands soil microbial communities from the Angelo Coastal Reserve, California, USA - 14_0927_05_40cm (SPAdes) (version 2) | ecosystem: Environmental > Terrestrial > Soil > Grasslands ... | reverse complement strand
CTTCGGATTGTGCTTCGACAACACCTTCGTGATGCACGCCGTCAACGTCGTCTTCCCGTGATCGATATGCCCGATCGTCCCCACGTTCACGTGCGGCTTCGTTCTCTCGTATTTCTCTTTCGCCATGTGTTTCTCCTCGAACCCTCAGCCGCGCGCCTATGATCGAGGCTTGAATGAAAGCGGCGGGTGAGCGTCTCAGTACGCACAGAGCGGGAGACGGGATTCGAACCCGCGACCAACGGCTTGGAAGGCCGTGACTCTAGCCCCTGAGTTACTCCCGCTTTTCCTGGAGCCCACGACCAGAATTGAACTGGTGACCTCGTCCTTACCAAGGACGCGCTCTACCAACTGAGCTACGTGGGCAAATCGGTCAGTGGACAGGGGAGGATTCGAACCTCCGTAGCCCGCAAGGAGCGGCAGATTTACAGTCTGCTGCCATTAACCGCTCGGCCACCTGTCCGCACCGTTGCTGAACCGGCTTTTGCAAACAAAAAATATGACAATTGGGCAGTGACCAATGACAATGCCACGCGACATGCCATCAACCGTCAGTTGTCTTTTCTCATCTGGGATCGAACGCCAGGAGCTGGCGAAGGGACTTGAACCCCCGACCTGCTGATTACAAGTCAGCTGCTCTACCAACTGAGCTACGCCAGCATCGACAAATTTATGATTGTAGCATAGACACTTAGCCCGTCAACGCCTCTTCGGTTAAAAAATTGCTAGAGCCTCACCCTTTGGGAGAGGCTCGTCGGTTCGGTTGATGGTCTCGGGTAAAGCACATACTGAGACCCTCACCCTTTCCTTGAGGCTGCGGCTATCGCGCTTGCGCTTCGCGCCCTCTCTCAGAGGGCTCAGAGGGAGAGGGTGATTTCGCCCGTTGCCGAACGGCCTCATATAGAACAACGCCTGCGGCAACCGATACATTCAGCGAGGCGATCTTTCCAAGCATTGGCAGGCGTACCACGGCATCACAATGCTCCTGCACAAGACGGCGCAAGCCGCGATGTTCTGCGCCGAAGACCAAAGCGGTAGGGCTGGTATAGTCGAAATCCGTCCAAAACTGAGCTCCCGCCGGGTCGATTCCGACAATCCAGACTCCACGTCGTTTCAGTTCATCAATTCCGTTAACGAGATTCTTTACGCGAACGATTGGAACGTAGGCTAAGGCTCCGGCGGATGCCTTAACGACGGTAGCGGTAAGCGGCGCGGAATGCCGTTCAGGCACGAGGATTCCCGAAATGTTACAGGCTTCGGCTGTCCGGATGACGGCGCCCAGATTGTGAGGATCTTCCACGCCATCCAGGACAACAATGAGCGGTTTGTCCCGCTCAAAAAGCACCTCGAAATTTGCGTATGAAAGCGCGGCCGTGATGGCAACGACGCCTTGATGGGCGCTGCCCTTCGCGATGCGGTCCAGCACGGACGGTTCTTCTCTTCGGATAGGGATATTTCGTTCACGCGCGAGATCGAGAATTGTCTTCAGTTTGCCCGAATGTGCTTCACGTGCAATGTGGATGCGTTCGATGGGCAATCGTCCTGAAGCCAAAGCTTCATACAGTGGATGGATGCCGCAAATGCGATTCGTCATTCCAAGAACACGAGCGCCACGGCCTCTGCAGCGATCGCTTCTTCGGCGCCGACGATCCCGAGGTGCTCCATCGTTTTGCCTTTGACGTGGACGTTATTGGGGGGAATGCCGAGGACTTCGGCGATCTTCGCCTGCATCTCGGGAAAATACGGCAGCAACTTGGGGCGCTGAGCGAGGATGTTCGAATCGATGTTGCCGATTTCATATCCTTTCTTCCGAATGAAATCGGCCGCACGCCTCAGGAATTTGAGACTCGAAACCCCCTTGTATCGATTATCGGTATCCGGAAACATCTCACCGATATTGCCGAGACCACAGGCGCCAAGCAGGGCATCGGTGATGGCGTGACTAAGGACATCGCCATCGGAATGTCCGATGAGACCTTTTTCATGGGGGATCTGCACCCCCCCCAAGATCAGGGACGTCGATGGACCCAACCGATGCAGATCGTAACCAATACCAATTCGAAATTTCACTGCCGTGCCTTTGCTTCCGCTCTCTCTTCCTCCAAGAAAGCACGCGCCAGGCTGAGGTCGGAAGGCCGCGTAATTTTAATATTCCGCTCCGAGCCGCGCACGATCGCGACCGGATGCCCGAGTCTCTCCACAAGGCTGGATTCATCGGTGCCGTAATACTCATCCTTGGTGGCGCTATCGAATGCTTGTTTCAGAATTTCTGTTCGAAATACCTGCGGCGTCTGCGCAAGCACCAAATGTTCCCGCGTCAATGTCGATTCGATAACATCTTTCTCCACCTGTTTGACCGTATCCACGATAGGCACGGCTAGAACCGCCGCACCGGTTCGCTCCGCCTGGCGGACGGCATTTTCAATGTCGTCTGTGGAAACGAATGGGCGCACGCCGTCGTGCACTGCGACGATATCTGTACCAGGCTGAAGATAATTCAGGCCTGAGGCAACTGAATCCTGCCGCCTTTCTCCACCTTGGACAACGATGACCGGTTTTTGGAATTCCGCCGACTTGACCAGTTCACTCACTTCTATGACAGATTCGCGCGGCGCCGTAACGATAATGTAATCGATCACACGCGAGATATCGAATTTCCGAATTGTATGAATAATGATAGGAATGCCGTTCAAGGCAAGTAGCTGCTTGGGGCGATCCGCCTTCATGCGGCGCCCGAAACCAGCCGCAGCGATGATTGCGCCGACCTTCATAAAGAAGAGAGAAATTCGGGGTCAGACGGGTGAACTCCCTATTTTTTGCAGTTCAAAAAATAGGGAGTTCACCCGTCTGACCCCGAATTTTAATGCGAAACTTCCGTTTGCGCCTGCCGTTCCGGCGCACGTTCTGGGCGCGGATCGGAATGGCTGTTCCGTTCCGGACGATCTTCGCGCGGTGGATGATGCGGCATTTCGGGGCGCTTTTCCTCGTAGCGGCCGAAGATCATCTTTCCGGCAGTCGTCTGCAGCACGCTGGTGACGGAAGACTCGACGGTCTTGCCGATCATCTTGCGCGCGTTGTCGACAACCACCATCGTGCCATCGTCCAGATAAGCGATGCCCTGATTGAATTCCTTCCCCTCTTTCAGGATGAACACCTTCATCGTTTCGCCGGGCAGGTAAACCGGCTTCAGCGCGTTCGCAAGCTCGTTGATATTCAGTACCTCCACACCGCGGAGCTGCGCAACTTTGTTCAGGTTGAAATCGTTCGTCACAATCTTCGCGTCCAGCTCCTTGGCCAGCTCGATCAGCTTCATATCGACTTCGCGAATCGCCGGAAAGTCGTTCTCGAAGAATTGCACTGTGATTCCCGCCATTTTCTGAATCCGCTGCAGAATGTCGAGGCCCCTCCGGCCGCGGTTGCGTTTCAGCGTGTCGGCCGAATCTGCGACCTGTTGCAGTTCGCGCAAGACGAAATGGGGTATAACAAGAATTCCGTCCAGAAATCCAGTTTCACAGATATCGGCAATCCTTCCATCGATGACGACACTGGTGTCCAGGATTTTGTAGGATTTCTTGGGCGGACGTTCTCCTCCAAAGACTCCCCCGAGCGCGGACAGGTTCAACAGGTCCCCTTTATTGGCGCCGACCACAAGCCCGACATACGTCATTAAGAAGAGAATGAAGAGCTTGATGAACGAAAGAGAATTCGTGTCGAAGACCGTGTCCGTCAGCATGTGGCTGATCAGGGAAGCCCCGATAATGCCCATGATCGAGCCGACCGCCGCCCCAATCAAACGTTTCAATGTCGCCCGTTTGAGTCTGTGTTCGAAATAGATGATACCGATCGCGCTGGCAAGGCCAAGAACGATCGTGTAGGGTCCGCTGAAACCGAACGGCTGAATGAAATACGCTACTAATGTTAAGGTGATCGCAAAAATCAGACGTACGATCACAATATCGACCAGGTAGTTTTGCTCTTTTCCCTGGATTTCCGCCGTGAGAACTTTAGGCGGCGGAGGTGCTTTCGTTTCCTTTACTTTCATGAAACACCCTTGCCTTTATTTATTCGAACCGCCTATAAAAGACGCAGACCACTCCCCCGCCGCGGATTATAGTCCACTGATAAACACAAATGTACTGAAAACAGGCATCTACGCAAACATCGCCTCTTGTGCTTCCCGGAGATTGCGGACATGCACGGTTTCCATTGCAGAATGCAATTCGGACGTCGCTGGTTGCGATGGCACAATCCCACGCTTGAATCCGAGAGTGGCGGCTTCTTTCAATCGAATCTCGGGAAACATCGCCGGCCGAATCTCGCCGCCCAGACCGACTTCACCAAAGATGACCGTAGAGGCGTCGGCCGGACGATTAAACAGACTGGAAAGAATTGCGCCGACGATCGCCAGGTCGGCCGCAGGTTCTTCGACTTCCAGGCCGCCGGCCACGTTGAGATAAATGTCTTGATCCCATAAATTCACGCCAACTCTCTTCTCCAAGACCGCCGCCACCAGAGCCAGGCGCTGCGGATCGAGGCCTGTCGCCAGCCGGCGCGGCGTGCCGAAGTGTGTCCTGGAAACCAACGCCTGAATTTCGATCAGCAGTGGACGCGATCCTTCCATGGAACACAAGACGACCGATCCCGGTTTCAGGGACTCCGTTTGCGAGAGAAAGAGAGCCGATGGTTTTTCTACAGGTTTTAATCCGTTTGAAGCCATTTCGAAAATTCCGATTTCGTGCGCCGGCCCAAACCGGTTCTTGATGGTGCGGACGACTCGATGGGGGTGCTGGCGCGGACCTTCGAAATAAAGCACGGTATCGACGATGTGCTCCAAAGCCTTCGGTCCCGCTATCGCGCCGTCTTTGGTAATGTGTCCTATAAGAAAAACCGGCACTTGATTCTTTTTCGTCCAGAATAGAAGTTGAGACGCAATCTCACGGACTTGCCCAATGCTTCCAGGCGCCAGCTCGAGTCTTTCGCTGAATGTGGTTTGAATTGAATCGATGATCACCGCCTTCGCGTTCAAATGCTCGGCAGCTCGAAGAATCCTTTCTACCGACATCTCTGCATAGATGTGCAGATCCGTTGTACGGATAGAAAGCCGTTCACCTCTCAGCTTGATTTGATGGGCGGATTCCTCTCCCGACGCATACAGAACAACCGATGACTCGGCTAGATGCGAGGCCACGTCGAGCATCAGCGTCGATTTGCCGACACCGGGATCGCCGCCGAGCAGAGTGAGCGCACCGGCGACGACTCCTCCGCCAAGGACTCGATCGAATTCGGTTATTCCGCTCGAGACGCGAGGAGCCTCAATACCTGCAATTTCGGTGAACCGGACTGGCGCTGAATCCCACGAGGGTGGGGCATCTGTAGCCGCGGCTGTCACGCGCTCTTCAACAAATGTATTCCACTGCTGGCACGACGGACATCGCCCAATCCATTTCGGCGAAGCCGCGCCACATTGCTGGCAGACGTATTGGGTCTTGCTTCTCACATACACCGCCTCAACACACACTGTTTCACAGTAATGTGCCAAAGGAGGACCACATTGAATTTTCCTTGACAGATGTGCAACGACTCTTAAAGAATGCCGCTCGGTTTCCGACAATCCAAGAAGTTCCTTTGGCGGACTCTCACCTAGAAGAGTTGCGACGACGCATCCCTTAGGTGAGTAGTGACTCCGGAATTGTCGGTGGATGTTCGACACGCAGAACAAAATCCAAGGACTGCCCCCACCGCATCTTCGATCCGGGGTTTAAGGAGCGGAGTGTTTGTGTGTTCGACGAACGTGGTTCTGTTGGATCAGAAGGCGTTCGCGGCGGCTGGATACCGTCTCAACATTAGGAGAGGATACATGAAGAATACGAACTGCGGTTCTTTCACGTGGACACGTGTGTGGCGCCGCCAATGGACATTGTCTTGCATCGGCGTGGTGCTCGCCTTTAGCGTGCTCGCGCAACCAATCCCCGTCAAGCATAAGGGCGGCTTCTCAGGTTCGACGTCGTCACAACCGCTTGCGCTTTCGGCTGATGGCGAACTGCTCGCCGTAGCGAATCCCGACAACAACACGGTCACATTCTTTGATACATCGCGGCCGGTACCGGATCCGATCGAGGAAGTGAACGTCGGCCGCGAACCGAACGGCGTCGCCCTCGCTCCGGATGGCAGGGAGGCCTACGTCGCCAACACGGTGGATGGCACGGTCTCGGTCCTCAAACTGAATGGACGACGGGAAAAGGTGAAGCTTGACAAGCTGCTCCGGGTCGGAACGGAGCCGTATGGGGTGGCGGTAACTCCCAACGGCGACAAGGTTTACGTGACCAACGCCCGCTCGAATAGCGTGACCGTGATAAACGCCCGCAATAATCACCTGATTAAGACGATCGAAGGCGTCGGGATCGAGCCGCGCGGTCTGGCGATCACGAACGACGGCGACGGCAACGACAACGACGAAACCGTGTTTGTGACGCAGTTTCTATCACTGCCGTTACCGGGCAAGTTCGATGGCGCCGATGACGCCAAGGCGGGTTACGTGACGATGATTTCCACGGCTACCGATAGCGTTATCGGCCAGATACAGCTGAATCCGATCGCCGACACGACCTTTAAGGCTGCCGGCGACGCGCTTCGCCGGATTGCGCCCGGCCCAGCCCCTGTGTTCACCACGGGCGCCTATCCCAATCAACTCAACAATATTGCCATCAAGGGGGGCTTCGCATACGTCCCCAATACGGGTGCGTCGCCCAACGGGCCCGTGCAGTTCACCGTCAACACGCAAAGCTTGCTCCATGTCATTAATAGAGCGGCTGCCGCTGATGCCCTCCAGACCATCAACATGCACCGCGCCGTCGCGGATCAGCCCGCCGCAGTCCCAAAGCGTTTCATTACGCAGCCCTGGGCTATGGCCTTTAAACATGACAGCGAGGAGGGCTACGTCGTCAGCGCGGCCAGCAACATCGTCGTCAAGGTGGGCGTCAATCCATCCACAGGGGCGCCGGGTGTGCTGAAGGATCCGCTCGACGCGACTCGCGTGCTTCAGATCCCGACCGGCAGTAACCCGCGCGGCATCGTCATCAACGAGGAAGATACGCGAGCCTATGTGATGAACTACGTCTCGCGCAACGTGACCGTAATCGATCTTTTGACACCGCGAGAGACCGTCATTGCGACGGTCCAGTCCGCCTCGCTCCCGCTATCCGGGACTCTTGAGGACAAAATCCATATCGGCAGAGAGCTGTACAACACATCCATCGGCGTCTTCGATCCCGCCACTCCGGGAGGGGCGCCGATTATCGGGCGTATGTCCAACAATGGATGGGGGGCTTGCTCTGCGTGCCACCCGTTCGGCCTGAGTGACAACGTCGTTTGGATTTTCGCCACCGGGCCGCGCCGCACCATTCCACAGCACACCGATTTCGATCAAACCGATCCGCAGCGCCGAATACAGCGCGCGTTGAACTGGTCGGCCATTTTCGACGAGGAAGAGGATTTCGAGCTGAATATCCGCGGGGTGTCCGGTGGGCAAGGGTTGATCGTGCTGGCTGATGGCATCACACAGGATCCCAACGTCAATGCATTCACTCCGTTGGCCAACGGCAACCGAAATCAATTAAAAGTACGTGGCGTTGGCGCCTGGGATGCCATCAAGGCCTTTGAACAATTCGGCATCCGCGCGCCGATCTCGCCGGTGCCGAGCAGCGATCCGGACGTGGTCGCCGGACGGGCGCTGTTCGCCAGCGCCAACTGCGCACAGTGCCACGGAGGGCCGCAGTGGACGCGAAGCCGGATCAACTTCACGCCGCCGCCAACCGCCGGAGTCGTCAACGGGCAGCTGATTGACCAGCTGAACAAAGTCGGCACTTTCAATCCATCCCCGCTCAACGACGACAACGAGGTGCGCGCCAATGCGGCCGCGCCCCTTGGTGCCGATGGCTTTTCGCCGGCCTCCCTGCTGTCGCTGTTTGCGTTTCCACAGACGTTTTTCCACAACGGCGCCGCCAACTCGCTCCCGGCCGTACTCGACAATGTTCCGCATCGTAGTGCTGGAAGCGGAGGCGTCGATACTCTAACCATCGCCGCGGACCGGCAAAAGCTGGAGCAATTCCTGTTGTCGATTGATTCGCGCACGGTCCCGTTTCCATAACAGCCCGGGGCGTTGAGTCAGCCGCAGATGCCGCACATAATCCGTGGCATCTGCGGCTAAAGGCAACGTAAAAACTTTTGACAGCGTTTCTAGTGTCTTTGTGTCGCCTCTGATGCCCTGGCCTCCAAGTTGCTCCTCCGCTGGAGAGTGCCTGCCTCCTCATTGGCACCTGCTGCCATTTACTGCCACAATCCATAATGGGCACGAGGGTCCGCCCCTCGTCCATGGAGGTTGTAACTGAAAGCGCTTGTCAAAGCTCATGCTGAACCAGGTCTGTGGCTGCAGGATGTTCCCGAGCCGGCGATCGGAATCAACGATGTTCTCATCCGGGTGCTGCGTGCGGGCATTTGCGGCACCGACGTCCACATTTTCGACTGGAACGACTGGGCTCAACAAACAATCTCGGCTCCGATGGTTATAGGGCACGAGTTCGTTGGCGAAATCGTGGAAGTCGGATCGAATGTGAACGATTTCGAGCCCGGCGAACTGGTCTCAGGCGAAGGGCACGTCGTTTGCGGCCGTTGCCGCAACTGTATGGCCGGGCGGCGTCATCTGTGCGCCCACACGTCGGGCGTGGGTGTCAACCGGCCTGGATGTTTCGCGGAGTTCATCGCGTTGCCGATGACCAACATCTGGCGGCACGATCCCGACGTCAATCGCGATGTGGCAGCCATCTTCGATCCGTTCGGCAATGCAGTCCACACCGCCCTTACCTTTAACGTTCTTGGTGAAGATGTGCTGATCACCGGGGCTGGACCCATCGGGATTATGGCTGCCGCGGTTGTCCGGCATGCGGGAGCGCGGTACGTCGTGATTACCGACATCAATGATTACCGTCTTGAACTCGCGGCTGAAATGCGCGTGGACCTGGCCCTGAACATCAACCGGGCATCTATCGCTCAAGCGCAAAAGAAACTTGGGATGAAGGAAGGTTTCGATGTCGGCTTGGAAATGTCGGGAAATGCTTCGGCACTTCGCGACATGCTTCACAACATGGCGCACGGGGGAAGAATTGCGATCCTCGGTCTCCCTGCAGAAGAGTTCGCGATCGACTGGCGCGAAGTCATTTTCAACATGCTGACGATCCGGGGCATTTACGGGCGGCAAATGTACGAGACCTGGTACAAGATGACGGTTCTGATCGACTCCGGCCTGAACATACTGCCCGTCATCACACATCGCTTCAGTTACCGCGACTTCGATGAAGCATTTCGGGTCATGCGCTCCGGCAGTAGCGGCAAGGTTATTCTCAATTGGGAAGAAATTTAGAACAGATTAGACGCGCTCCTACAGTCTTTCTCATCGCGGCCCTTCGGAAAGACGTGATAGCCTAACAGGACAAAAGGAGGGAATGCCATGAAACACGCTTTGTTGATTGCCGCATTGCTGCTGGCAATCAGCCAACAGCAGCCGGCGTTAGCTCAAGGAGGTAGTGATCTCGTCAAGCAGGCTGTCGCTGCAGAAGGCGGCGACGAACTACGCCAGCTGAAGGGCCTGGCCATCAAAGGTGACGCGAAGTTTTGGGAACCGGGGCAGTCATTCCTGGCCGGTTCAGAGCCGCGTTTCCTGGGAGATGCTACATTCGCCACGACGTGGGATCTTGCGAATAACCGGGCGCGTACGGCTTGGGATCGCGATCAGAAATACCCTGACCCGCCTGTGAAGATCAAATATACCGAAACGGTGCTGCCGGCGCTCGGCTACGTTACCGACGAGAAAAGCAGCCAGCCGATGTCGGGCATTCGCATTGCCACGCACCAGCGCGAGCTCGAACGCGCCTCGCCCTGGCTGCTGGTCAAGGCCATGGGCGAATCGGGGAAAGTCCGCGCCGCGGGATCGCAGCGGCTCGGCCAGCAGTCGCTGCCGGCAGTTTCCTACGCCGACGGGCCAACGACATTCACCATCCTGTTTGATCCCAAGACTCACTTGCCTGCTGCCGTACGCACGCGTGATGACGACAACATCAATGGAGATTCGAATTTCGACCTCGTGCTGACGGACTGGAAACCTGTCGGCCGCGTGCAACTCGCGCATTCGTTGTCTTACCGGGTCAATGAGGTCGAAGTGGCAAGACTCACCTTTCGGGAGGTCAGCGCCAATCCCGCTATAGCAGCCGACATGTTCTCGGTTCCTGAGGCGGTGAAGGCCGCGGCCAAGCCACCGGCCACCGGCAATGTGCCTTATCAATGGGTCTTGCGACGGCTTTTCCTGACGCGGTTCACTGACAGCGACAATATCATTTTCCCTAACGGCGGGGGCCTCAAGCTGGTCGAGCTTGCGCCCAACGTGCAGCATGTGCAAGGGGGAACGGCCAACAATCTGATCGTTGCGATGAAAGACCATCTGGTGATCTTTGACGCCCCCTATGGCGAGCTGCAATCACGCTGGGTCATTGACGCGGCAAAAACCAAGTATCCGGGCAAGCCGATCCGGTATCTGGTCCTGACTCACCACCACATGGACCATACCGGCGGCATGCGGACTTATGTGGCCGAAGGAGCGAAGGTGATCGTTCCGACTCCGGATAAGGCGTACTTCGAAAGGGACATCAAAGCACCTCGGACAGTCGTTTCAGATGATCTGCAAAGAAAGACGCGAGGAACCGAGATCATCGAGGTGAAGGACCAGATGACCCTCAAGGATGATACCGCCGAAATTCGCCTCTACAATATTCAGAATCCCCACGTCCAAGGCTTTCTCCTCGCACACGTGACGGCGGGAAACATTCTGTATGTGACCGATCTCATCTCCCCGCGTGGCCCGATCGACCGTTCGGAAGCCACCGCCGCTGTGGGTGAGGCGCTGAGGAAGTACGCCATCACCGGCGCCACGATTGCCGGTGGCCATGGCGCGCTCGCTAAACAGGCCGACATCGGACCAGCTCTGGCCGCACGCTAGTCACAAATGCACTGTAGCGGCGGACCGAGGAGGGGAGAGGGGGCGCACACCTGAATTCCCGAATTCGGGAATTCAGGTGTGCGCCCCCTCTCCCCTCTTCCCTTTAATAGAGCGAATAATTGCTTGTCTGAGTTTTTCGCTATCCTGCTAGTAAAATATCCCGCATGCGGTTCAAAGCATTCGCAACAGCCATCATCCTTTTTATTCTTGGGCGCCCCGTCCACGCTGAGCCACCCGTGACATTCAACAAACAGGTCGTTCGGATCTTTCAACAGCATTGCCAGACATGTCATCGGCCGGGGAATATCGCGCCGTTTTCTCTCTTGACGTATGCCGACACGCGTCCGTGGGCAAGAGCGATCCGGGACGCTGTACTTCTGAAGAAAATGCCGCCTTGGAAGCCAGTCGGCTCCCATGGCGTGTTCGAAGGTGAGCGGAGCCTGACGGAACAGGAGATTCAAACCATCTCACAATGGGTCAATGATGGCGTCCAGGAAGGCGACGCCAGCGATTTGCCGGAGCCGGCGAAGTTTCCAGACGCCTGGAGCGCCGGCACACCGGACGCGGTGCTTCAACCTGCGGCTGATTACGCTGTTAAAAACGGAAGCGATGACGTATATCGCTGCTTTCCGATGGGTCTAGACGCAACTTCGGATCTATACGTTCGCGGCTACGAAGTGCTCCCTGGCAATCGCGCCATCGTTCACCACGTCCTTCTTTTCATCGACGAATTCAATCAGTCCGCAGCGCTCGAAGGCGGCGATACCGGTCCTGGATATCCGTGCTTTGGTGGCGCCGGTTTTCTTTTCGGACTCGGGGGACTGGGCGGATGGGTGCCCGGGTCATCTCCAGAAATGTTCCCATTAGGAACGGGTGTGCGCATTCCGAAAGGCGCGCGGATTGTGATGCAGGTTCACTACAGTCTGGTCGATTTTTCTCGAACGTCTTCGTCGTCGCCGGATCCCGACCTGACGCGAGTGGGCATCTACACATCTCCAGTGCCGCTGGAGCCAATAACATTTCTCCCCATCGTGAATCCGTCGTTCTTTATTCCTGCCGGCGAGTCTCACTATCAGGTCAAAGCCGTCTTACCGATTTCCCGCACGGTGGAACTGACTGCAATTGCTCCGCACATGCACCTGCTCGGGCGTGAGGCTACGATTGAAGCGCAATTTCCAAATGGCGATCGACGCCAGCTCATCCGTATCGACGATTGGGATTTCCACTGGCAGGGAAATTACATCTATCGCGATCCGGTAATACTGCCGGCCGGAACGATTCTGGAGATGACGGCCTATTACGACAATTCTCTCAATAACCCGAAGAATCCCTCAAATCCCCCTGTAGCCGTGCGGTGGGGCGAACGCACGATCGACGAGATGTGTCTCACATTCATTAGCGTGAAGTCACCGGGCATCCCGAATATCAACACGCTTCCGTTCTCGATGACGGACCGGGGAGGCAATTCCCTTGTGACTCAAGGCAGCGGTGGTGAACCTCAGGTCGGTTATGCGCGCGTGACCGGTTCATCCGGAAGCGCGCCGTCGGGGCTGGCGATTTTTAGTTATCGCCAAAGTGGTGTCGTGGTTTCTGAAGCCGCGGTTTCCGCTTCGAAGTTGATGATACAAGGAATTCTCGATGCGGAGACAAATGCCTCGGTACGAAGCGGCATTGCGATAGCCAATCCCAATGCGGATGCAGCAGTTGTTTCCTTTTCGTTCCTCGACGAGGGCGGACAGACCGTCTCTTCCGGTTCGACGACTGTTCCCGCCAATAGCCAGATTGCCCGTTTCCTGAATGATGATCCGTTCAATGGCCCAGGCAGCTTCTCGGGAACATTCTCATTCAGCTCCTCGAAATCTGTTGCCGTCGTCGCGCTTCGAATGCTTCAAAACGAGCGTTCCGATCTGATTTGGACAACGCTACCGGTCGTCGATCCCGCTACGCCGGCGGGGCCGGCTGTGTTTCCCCATTTCGTCGACGGTGGTGGTTGGACAAGTCAAATTAAGCTGATCAATCCAGGGAACAGCGCGACATCGGGAACGGTGCGTTTCGCGGATCCCGCCGGACAACCGATCTCGAGTCTCGAATATTCGATTCCGACGCGTGGTACCCAGCACTTTATAACGGCCGGAGGGGGTGAGGCCATGCGTATGGGGACTGTCACCATCGTGCCGTCGCCAAACATGCCCATGCCTACCGGGTTGCTTATTTTTTCCGATACCAAATCCACCATTCGTGTGACCGAAGCAGGTGTTCCCGTTTCGGCTGTCGGTACGGCGTTTCGCGTTTACGTGGAAGCGTCCGATGCCACCCAATCCGGGATCGCGATCATGAACACCACAGCAAATCCGGCAAACGTCCGTATTGAACTTATGGATCTGAATGGCGCATCGCTTTCCGGCACAACGATCGTGATTCGAGCAAATGCACAACTCGCTGCCTTTCTGACGGAAATTCCGGGACTTCAGAATTTGAGTTTGCCGATTCAAGGACTGTTAAGAATCACCAGTGCGTCTGCGATTGCTGTGATCGGTTTGCGCGGCCGAACCAACGAACGCGGTGATTTCTTGATCACAACAACGCCGCCTATTGCGGAAGACGGTTCGTCCTCTCCCGAATTGCTCTTCCCGCATTTCGTTGACGCCGGCGGCTTCACGACCCAATTCATATTGTTTAGCAACGGCTCGAACGGTCCGCTCGGGGGAACAATTCGGTTCCTATCCCAGTCCGGCCAGCCACTCGATGTAAAAGTTCGATGATCGTCCTTGTGATAGACTCGGCCGCATGAATCCAATTACGGGTCTTTTAGTGGCGTTGAGCGCTTTGACGGCGGTATTTGTCGGCGGATGGAGCCGGATGCTGCCTTCGTCGAAAGAGAGGCCGGGTTTTCCGAATCTTCTCCAAATCGGCGTC
>Ga0209470_1002184_pt1 | contig 13984 bp, 9 predicted proteins | sample GraSoiAngelo_125_FD_185882 | JGI IMG/M metagenome (GOLD analysis project Ga0209470, IMG submission 185882) | Grasslands soil microbial communities from the Angelo Coastal Reserve, California, USA - 14_0927_05_40cm (SPAdes) (version 2) | ecosystem: Environmental > Terrestrial > Soil > Grasslands ... | reverse complement strand
GTGGCTGAAAAAACAAGGCGGCGATTATGATCGGGTGATCGTAAACGGAATCTGGCAATACTTGAGCTTCGCTGCCTGGCGACGTTACGCTGGCTCTTCCATTCCGTACTACGTGTTTCCTCACGGCATGCTCGATCCTTGGTTTAAGGAAACGTTTCCACTCAAGCATCTTAAAAAATGGCTCTACTGGCCCTGGGCTGAATATCGCGTCCTGCGCAATGCCGCTGCAGTCATCTTCACTTCGGAAGAGGAACGTTCCCAGGCGCGCAAATCGTTCTGGCTTTATCGTTGCCGCGAAAAAGTTTCGCCGCTTGGTGTTGAAGCACCGCCAATTTCATCGAATGCGAAATCGGAATTTCTCTCGCGTTATCCGCAACTGCAGAACACGCGGATTTTTCTTTTCCTCGGCCGCTTACATCCGAAGAAAGGTTGCGACATGTTGCTTGAGGCTTTTGCGCAAATGCGGTCGAACGATTCGATTTCTCTGATCCTGGCGGGGCCAGATCAGGTCGGCTGGGAATCTGATCTGCACAGACAAGTCACCCGTTTGAATTTGACCAATCGCATTGTTTTTACCGGGATGTTGGAAGGGCCGATGAAACAAGGCGCGTTCGCCAACGCGGAGGCATTCGTTCTTCCATCGCATCAGGAGAATTTCGGGATCTCTGTGGTTGAAGCGCTCGCCGCCAGAGTTCCGGTTTTAATTTCGAATCGGGTAAACATCTGGCGTGAGATCGAGGCCGATCGTGCCGGTTACGTTGAATCGGACGATCTCGCCGGCACAACTCGTCTGCTCCAACGTTGGATCGGCACGGCACCGGCAGAACGTGAAATGGTTCGAGAAAATGCGCGACGCTGTTTCGAACAACGTTTCGAAATCGACCGCGCGGTCGAATCCCTCTTGCAGATCTTAAACGAGCCGCCGACCGCCCAGTGAAAATAACGATCGTCCTGGGCGCATTTTTCCCGGTGCCGCCGACAATGGGCGGCGGCGTGGAAAAGGTCTGGTTTACGCTCGCGCCCGAGTTCGTTAAGCGCGGTCACGAAGTCGTGATCGTGTCGCGGAAAACGCCCGAACGTTTGCGCGAAGAAACCATCGACGGAGTGAAACATTTGCGCGTTGACGGTTTCGACACGCCGCGCTCGCTCCTTTGGTTGAAATTTCTCGATCTGATTTATTCGCTCCGGACGAGGTCGATTTTGCCCGAGGCCGACATCATTGTGACGAACACATTCTGGCTTCCGATTTTGCCGCGCGATTCAAAGCGTGGCAAAATTTATGTGCATGTCGGACGCTATCCCAAAGGACAGATGCGTTTTTACGGCAAAGCCGCGCGGTTACAGGCGCCATCGCATTCGGTCGCGCGTGCGATCGCCTCGGAAGCTCCACGGCTTGGACAAAAGGTCACAGCCATTCCATATCCGGTGACAAGATCGATCCGCCAAAGGACGGATTCGCAGGCGCGAACAATTACCGCTTCTCCAGCGGCTATCGGCGATCGGGACAAAATCATCCTTTTCGTCGGAAGAGTGCATCCCGAGAAAGGCGTCCATCTTTTGGTCGAGGCGTTCGTTAACGGCGCACGGAGTGCTTTTGCTGGTTGGAAATTGATGATCGTTGGCCCAACCGGAACGCGACTTGGCGGTGGAGGCGAAGGCTATTTGGCTTCGCTTCAATCTGCTGCTGGGGAAGGGGAAGGAAAGATAAGCTTTACCGGGCCAATTTTTGATCCCGGCGAACTCGCGTCCGTGTTTCGTAAGGCGCGACTTTTTATTTATCCGTCCCTGTCCGAGCGCGGCGAATCGTTTGGGCTCGCGCCGCTTGAAGCGATGGCGGATGGTTGCGCCGTGTTGGTTTCAAACCTTGATTGCTTCCAAGATTTTATTCGCGACGGCCAAACTGGCTTTATTTTTGACCATCGCACAAAATCCGCCGCCAATTCGCTTCGCCAAAAGATGGAGACTGTGATCGGCGACGAAGAGTTGCTTTCGCGCGTGGCCGAAGCCGGTCATCGCAAGTCAATCGAGTACTCCCCCGAGCGCGTGGCCGATCTTTTCCTCTCCGATTTCAAACAAGTGCAAACTCAGCCAGCCTAACGATGGATCTTACGAATTCACAGCGCATCGCCAAGCTCGCCGGTCACCTATTGCAACATCCAGGCAACGTTCCGCGCTACGTCGCGCACAATCTCATTACCCGGAGGGAGCCCGTCGAACTCGAGCTGCCATGGTTTTCGTACGCGGCAATCGATTTCCTTAAGAGCTACCTGCGCAACGAGATGCAGGTGTTTGAGTTTGGCAGCGGCGGCTCAACTTTGTTTTTCGCGCAGCACTGCAAATCCGTCACGAGCGTAGAGGACAATGCGCACTGGTGCGAGATTGTTGCGGCAAAACTTGCGCGACGCGGAATCGAAAACGCCGATGTTCGCTACCAGCCAGTGGCATTCACTGGTGAGGAAGAGTTCGTAGCTTCCGACTATTTGAATGCGGTACGACAATCGATCGTTGATGTGATTGTGGTCGACGGAACCGAATGGACGGCCATTGTGCGCCCAATCTGCTTTCGTGCAGCGGAGGAACAAATCGCACCCGGCGGCATCATTGTGGTGGACGATTCGTGGCGCTATCGCGAGCTGCGGCAGACGAATCGCGCGCACCGTGTCAACATTTTCGAAAGTGTAGGGCCGGGGCGTTTTGGCGTGACCAGCACCGACGTGTATTTTTACTGAGCGAGAACTGTGTCTAACGAAACCGTTGTGAATCCAACGCAGAAATCGGCCTACGATTCGCCGTGGCCAATGAGTCAGCGATTTCTGCGCGTGCTCTGGGAATTCTGCTGGACGCTCTTTTGTGTCTGGACACCGAAACCACTCAATGGATGGCGGCTGTTTTGGCTCCGCGTCTTCGACGCCAGGATCGATGGCACTCCGTTCGTCCATCAACGCGCACGCATCGCCATTCCGTGGAATTTGACGCTGCACGATCGCGCCTGCCTCGGCGACCGTGCCAATGCTTATTCGTTAGGCGAAATCGAAATCGGCGCCCGCGCAACGGTCGCCCAGGAAGTTTATCTCAGTAGCGGCACCCACGATTTCGATCGGCCGGAGATGCCGCTGGTCGCGGCCAAGATTACGATTGGCGAAGACGCATTCATCGGCGCCCGCGCATTCGTGTTGCCGGGAGTAACGATCGGCGCGCGGAGCGTGATCGGCGCTTGTTCGGTCGTGACTAAGGATGTTCCGGAGAACGTCGTCGCGGCCGGGAACCCGTGTCGCATTATAAGATCGCGGCCCCCTTCGGCATGAATTTTTCCGCCCTGTCTCGGCACGGGGCTTTCGTCGTCCTTCTCCTTTTTTACGGCGCAATTCTCGCGCTTCAATTCAATCACGGTCTGGCCCGCGGCGACGGCCACGGAATTGTGCGCGCGACTCAGGCGCTCTTGAACAGGGGTCAGCTCGACGTTTCGCGGCCTCCCGGTCATCCCACGACCGAGTTTTATCTCTTTGGAGCGACCGGATGGATTTTACAGAAAGTTTTCGGCGTCGAGTTTGACGATATAGTCTATCTCGTTTGCCAGGCCGCCGGCGCGCTCGCCACCCTCATCATTTTTTACAATCTGCTATGTCATCTCGGCGCGACACGTGTGCGCGCCCTCCTAGCCGCGATCTGTCTGGCCTTTTCAACGCAATTCCTTTTTAACGCGGTCGACGGCGAAGAATTTAATTTCGGTCTTCTGTTTTTGCTCGTCGCGGTGCGGTTTCTGATTGTTCGACCGGGAACACCGAACTTTACCCGGCTGTCGTTGTCGATCTTTTGTTTCGCGCTCGCGACCGGTTGCCGGCCGGAGCTCGTCTTCGCGGCGATTATTTTTCCGATTTATTGCCTGCTAAATTCGAAACTCGGCTGGAAGTATGCGTTTATCACCGTCGCGCTAACGGGAATGGCGGTCGTCATTGTTTGGCTTCCAGTTTTGCTCCTTGGCATTCGCGCGCCCTACACCGCGGGAATGAATTTGCGAGAATCGATTCTTGGCGGCGTTTACCGGATCATCTTTCAAGCTTTTACGCCGCCGGTCTTTCTTTTGCTCTGCTGGGTCCTGATCACTGCGGTGCGTGATCTCCGAAAGCAAATGGAATCGAAAAACTTCGTCTTTACGATGTCGTGCGTTGTGCCGTTGATTTTTTTGGCGGTATTTTTTTTGCACCCTTCCAAAGCCGCGCACTTGCTCGTCGCTTTGCCATTCCTCTTGCTGCTCGCAGTCCGTCGATCTCCGGTCTTACTTCTCTCTCTTACGTTTTTTACCTTGCTCGGAGCTGTCGTGACCATCGACATCTTCAAAGATCGACAATTAACGCGCCCGTTCTTCGTATCGGGAAGTTATTTCCAAGCCGTCCTTCAAAAGCCGTATTACCGATTGAACTACCTTCGGAAACTTTTCGACCAGTGCCAAGACCGCCCGGCCGTGATCATTGGCAACGCATGGCCGTGGGACTTTGAATACCACGTCGAGCACGTCAACTTGCCGTTGCACGAGAAAGATTTCCACGGCGAAATTAAAAAGGGTATTCCGGCGTTTCTTTCCAGCGGGGACCACTGCATTTTTTTGCCACCTGAGGCTGCTTATGAAAATGCATTGTTGGCCGAATGGCAGCGGAAGGGTTACGCCATGAAAATGGACGCGAAACTCTATCGCACTTTGTTTGCGCGCTACGACGTTCGCTCAGCTATTTCGTCAGCGACGGCCGACGTCGGCGAGGTTTCCTTTACTTTGTTTCGCATCGAATGATCACCTCCATGCTGGAATCACTCGCCATCATCGTTCTCACGCAAAACGAGGCCGACAATCTGCCTCGTTGTTTGGAATCCATCGCCGGCTTCGGGGAAGCAGTGGTAGTCGATTCCGGCAGCGATGATGGCACTCAGGAAATCGCTCGGCAGGCCGGCGCGCGCGTTTACGAACATTCCTTTGAATCGTTCGCGCAGCAGCGAAACTGGGCGCTCGAAAATTGCGATTTGAAGAGCGAATGGGTTTTGTTCCTCGACGCCGATGAGATTGCGACGCCGGAATTTCGGCAAGCAGTCACGAACACAATCCAAGACACGCCTGATTTAGTCGCCGGTTTTTATTGTTGCTGGAAAATGATGCTCGATCAGCGCTGGCTCCGGCGCAGTGATTCGTTTCCTAAATGGCAGCTGCGAATCGTCCGGCGCGGCCGTGCCGATTTCATCGACAGCGGCCACGGCCAGAAAGAAGGGCGAGTTGATGGCGAACTCGGCTACGTCCGGGAGCCGTACTTGCACTATGCGCTGAGCAAAGGTTGGGAAGTGTGGTGGGCGAAGCATAATCAATATTCTGGTGCAGAAGCGGCGGATCGGTTCTCGCGCTCCGCTTCGTGGCGCGAATTGTTTTCGAAAGATCCTTCCCGCCGAAATCGCGCTCTCAAACCGGTCCTGAGCCGCATTCCCGGCTGGCCGCTCCTGCGTTTTCTGCATATGTATATTTTGAAGGGCGGCTTTCTCGAGGGCCGCGAAGGATTCGCTTATTGCGCCAGCATGGGCTGGTACGAATATCTGATTCGCGCGAAAATGCGCGATCGTGGAAAACGGCAGATTCCCCGCCAGCTACCGTCCGACTAGTAGGCGCTGCGCGGCGGCCGAATCAGTTGTGCGAACGTGCGCAGAATGATTCCGCACTCGAGCGAGAGATTCCAGTTCTCGAGATATTCGATGTCGCAAGCGACACGGTTTTCGATGTCGGCGTTGTTCCGTGCTTCCCCGCGAAATCCCCGCACTTGCGCCAAACCGGTGATGCCTGGCTTCACAAACGTACGCACATGATAGTTGCCCATGAATTTCGAAAACTGCCGGTTGTGTTCGATCAGATGCGGTCGCGGGCCGACGATGCTCATGTCGCCGAGGAGCACGTTCCAAAACTGCGGGACTTCATCGACACTCAGTTTGCGGAACCATTTTCCCAAAGGATAAACTCGTTCATCGGAAATGCCGGCCTGACGCGATAGCTCGCCATTGTTGGCGTGCATCGTGCGAAATTTGTAAATCTTGAACTGTCGATTTTGCATTCCGGCGCGGTTTTGCAGGTGAAAGAGCGGACCCGGCGACTGCAATCGCTGCGCGATGAAAACGATCACAGCCAGCACCGGAAAGATGATGAGCATGACCGGGAGCGCGATCGCGATATCGATCGCGCGCTTGAGAAATCGGTTCAGTGGATTTTCCAGTGGCTCCTCGCGCAACCCAATGAATCGAAAGCCGCCATCTTCAAAGTGCGTCACCGAATGGCGCAACCGTTCTTCGAGATCGCTCAAGATGAGCAAGCGGATGCCGAGCTGATCGCAAATTTGAATCACGTTTTGATTGGCCTCGGAGAAAAGCGGGAACTCGAGCAAAATGATTTGGGTGATGCCGTGATCGCGAATGATCTGTTCAAGTTGGTCGGGCCGGCCAAGCAACGGAACCCCCGGATTGTCGATCTGATCGTCATCGGAAATTAAGCCAACTGTGCGCAAACCAATTTCCGCTTTGCGCTCCAGCCACTCCCGCAGTTGCGCCACGCGTTGGCTCGAACCGACCAAGATCGTTTTGTCTTCGCGGCGGAAAATTCGTCGCGCCAAGAGCGAGGGGAGATAATGATGTGAGAAAAGAAGCGCGATGTAGAGCCACGGGACGAAGTTGAACAGAAATATACGCGAGATGAATGCGTCCTTGGCGGCGACGAGGTAGAGCACGAGCAGCCCGATGCTGGCCGCCGTTTGCCGAAGACTAAGCCGATGCGGGCGAAGCAGTTCATTTTGCAAAAAAAAGTTCTTTGAACGGCTCAGCGTTTCCAACATCAACCCAAGCACGAGCATCCCGCAGTAAATGCTATAACGGCCCCAGGTCAGGGCGCCGCCCGGCGCCATGATCCAGACGCCGAACCAGAAAAGCGCGGCGACGATGATGATCTGGCAAAACAGGAAGACACGGTAAAGTCCTTCCGTCCGTTGCGTGACCATGTTCTATTTTGCTGCGCTGGTCATGAGAGTACGCGATGGCCGCACACCTTCAACTCGTGCTAGAATTCTGGACCACATGAGATTTCGCAGCTCCAGGCGAATCGTTGTAAAAAGCGATTCCCATACCATTCCAGCGCGCGCTGCCTGATGGAGAACGCAATCGAACGAGCTGAATCTGGCAGCGAGCGTAAGGGCACACCCGGTCCATTCCCAGAAGCGTTTCTGGCCCTTCTTCCGGTGCTTGCCTGTTTTCTCGGCGGCGCCACTCAAAAATGGGGCGAGGGAATCGTGGTCGCGCTTCTCGGAATTTATTTGCTGGCGCGACCGCCGCGTTTTTCACTTGGGCTCCCCAGCAATCTCGTCTTGCTCGCGCTTGTGCTTTTGGCGGGGACCGCGTTTTTGCCGGCGAATTGGTTTTATCAACCAAACTGGCGCGCAACTTACATCAACGATTTCGGGATCGCGCTTCCGAACACTTTGAGTCTGCAACCATGGATCACTGGAACATCCTTCATCAGTTTCCTGGCGGGCCTGACCTGGCTCTACGTCGTATGCAGCGAACGGCTCGGATTACGTGAAGTGCGCAGCGCATTGCGCCTATTCGCGGCCGGCATTACCGCGCTCGCGGCAATCTGCATTTTATTCTGGCTGGCGAAAACCGCGCCGCCTTTGTGGCACAACGAACGCAACTTCGGCCCATTTCCGAATCGCAATCAAACCGGAAACCTTTTTGGCCTGACGGCGATCGTGATTCTGGCCTGCGGCCAGGACGACATTCGCAAAGACCGCAAACGCTGGATCCTTTGGGGCGCGGCGCTTGTCCTGGTGATTACCGCCATCATCCTGAATTTTTCACGCGCCGGGATTGGCATTCTCGTTGCCGGCAGTGCGCTTTGGCTCGGCGTTTTCTCGCTTCGCCAACGTTCTCCCTCGCGAATCGCGCTCGTCGTTTCATTTTTGCTGCTTCTGCTTACTGCTCTATTGCTTTTTGGCGGGCAAACACTCGAACGATTTCATCTTCGCAATCTCGCCAACGCCGGCATCTCCAACGATTTCCGCTGGCGGATCTTTTCCGACGTCTTTCAGCTTATTCGCGATTCGCCCTGGGTCGGAATCGGTCTTGGCAATTTTGAAGATGTCTTTGCCGTTTTTCGCGCAGCTTCCTACAGCGACCGGCGCGCGATTCACCCAGAGAGCGATTGGCTCTGGCTTTGGACCGAGCTTGGTTGGCTCGCGGTCGTTCTTGTTATCGTCGGACTCATTCTTCTCGTTCGAAAAATTTATCCGTTGCGCGAAGGCACCAACCAGCGGTATCGGCTTGCCAGCCTCATTGCGGCAATCCTGTTCGCTCTCCACGGGCTCGTCGATGTCTCCGGTCATCGCGTTGGCACCTCGTTTGCCGCCATCTTTTTGCTCGGGATTTCGCTCCATCGTCCGCACTCCTTCAAACCAAGCCGATCGGTCTCGATCTTGTTTCGGTTGATCGGATTAATCTTGCTCGTCGTGGGCAGTTCGTGGGTTGTCGCTGTCCAAGGACAGAAATTACTTCCCGGCTCCGTCGGCGTTACCAACGCGAAACAACTCGCCACCATCGACAACCGCGAGCGCAATTTCACTGAAACCATCGCAGTTACTACGACCGGACTGAAATGGGCGCCGCTCGACTGGGAACTTTATTTTTCCCGAGCTGTTGCCGAGGCCGAGTTGAAGCAGACCGACAACGCTCTCACCGATTTCCGGCGCGCGCGTTTTCTTGAACCAATTTCTTACGAACTTCCGCTGGCGGAAGGCAACATCTGGCTTTCATCGCAGCCCGTCCTGGCCGCGACCGCGTGGCGAGAAGCGTTGCGCCGCGCCGGGCCGGACCGTGCCGGCGTGTTTGCGAGCATGTTGAGCAAGGCCTCGCTCCGCAGTACTGAAGTCAGTCGCATTCTCGCTGAGCTCGGTGTCAGCAGTCACGATCTCGCATTACCTTATCTAGCGCGGATCTCCGGTGCCGATTTTAATCGCGCGCTTGCTAAAATCCTGGAGAACGATCCCGAGCTTAGTTCGTTCAGCGAGACGGAGAAACTCGCGCTCTTCGCGTACTGGTCTGAGCGCGGCGATGCCGCCGAACTTTCGCGAGCAACTACGCGGCATCCTGATTGGTTGCCCTACGCCTGGCTCGGCGTAGCTAAGTATGACGCGACCAACAATGATTTACGCGCTGCCTACGAACTGACTCAGCGCTACGGCGAACCAGTCGCATTGCCGCGCATTACTTCCGGCGCATCTCTCCAACAACTCGAAAGCCGTTTCCGCTCTGCGCCCGACAATTACGCGATCGGCTATGAACTTTGCCGCGCGCAAATGCAAAGCGGCCGGGTCGACGACGCGCTGAACACCGTGCGCCATTTCAGTGAGCGCGGAAATTCGCCGGCATACTTCCGCTACCTCGAAGCCCAATGCTGGGCCGAAAAACAAAACTGGGAACGCGCCTGGAAGGCCTGGCAGGCATTTCAGGCCGCTCAGCCGACGGCGAAGTAGATCCAAAGATCGGCATCTATTCCGCGATAGCGGCCTGGGCGGCGGCGAGGCGCGCGATTGGAATTCGGAAGGGACTGCAACTGACGTAATCCAAGCCGAGCCGGTGGCAGAATTTCACGCTGTTGGGTTCGCCGCCGTGTTCGCCGCAGATTCCAAGCTTGATATCCGGTCGCGTTTTCCGGCCGAGATCTCGCGTCATTTCCATCAAACGGCCGACGCCGCGCTGATCGATCGACGCAAACGGATTTGTATCGATGATGTCGAGCTCGGCGTAAGTAGGTAGAAAACTTCCGGAATCGTCGCGGCTCATCCCCAGCGTCGTTTGGGTGAGATCGTTGGTGCCGAAGCTGAAGAATTGGGCGTCGCGGGCAATTTCATCCGCTAACAGGGCCGCGCGCGGAATCTCAATCATCGTGCCGGCGAGATAATCGAATTTCGTCTTCTTTTTCTTTGCCACTTCCTCGGCCACGCGCCGGACGATGTCGATCTGAAGCTTGAGTTCTCGCGGAAATCCAACCAGCGGGATCATGATCTCCGGCCGCACTTTGATTCCGTTCTCTTGCACTTCCGCGGCCGCTTCAAAAATCGCGCGCGCTTGCATCTCGGAAATTTCAGGGAAGGTAATCCCGAGCCGACAGCCGCGATGCCCGAGCATCGGATTGAACTCGTGCAGCTCGTGCACACGCCGCGAAATTTGCTCAGCGGGGACGCCGAGTTTATTTGCCAGCTCATTTTGCTGGGCGTGATCGTTCGGCAAAAATTCGTGAAGCGGCGGATCGAGAAACCGGATCGTGGCGGGCAATCCTTTCAGCTCAGTGAAAATTCCGACGAAGTCTTTTCGTTGATAAGGAAGCAATTTAGCCACTGCCCGCGATCGCTCTTCTTTGGTGCCGGCCAAAATCATCTCGCGCATCGCGTCGATCCGATTGCCTTCGAAAAACATGTGTTCGGTTCGACAAAGTCCGATTCCTTCAGCGCCGAACGCAACCGCGTTAGCCACTTGTTCCGGCGTGTCGGCATTTGTCCGAATACCGAGTTTCCGGAATTCGTCCGCCCAGGTCATCAGTTTCGCGTACTCGCGGTAGGTAAGGCTGTTTTTCGCTTCCAGCGATCGATCGACCAATACCTGGATGATTTCCGATGGCGCAGTCGTCACTTCGCCGGCGAAAACTTCGCCTGCTGTTCCGTCGATCGAAATGTAATCGCCTTGAGCCAAGGTGGTGCCGTTGGCACTGAGCGTGCGCTTTTGATAATCGATCTGGATCCCGCTTGCGCCGCAGACGCAAACCTTGCCCATTTGCCGCGCAACCAAAGCGGCATGGGAAGAAACGCCGCCGCGCGACGTGAGGATTCCCTCGGCCGCGATCATTCCGCGCAAGTCTTCTGGCGAGGTTTCAATGCGCGCGAGGACGACCTTCTGCCCTTTGGCTGAACGGGCGACCGCTTCTTCGGCGCTGAAGACAACGTGACCCGAGGCCGCCCCCGGACCGGCCGCGAGCCCGCTGCCGATCTTTTTTGCCTGTTTCGCTGATTCTCGATCAAAGATCGGTGCGAGCAGATGAGCGAGTGAATCGGCCGGGATGCGGCGGACCGCGTCTTTTTTCGAAATTAGCTTTTCGGCGACCATGTCGACGGCGATGCGGACGGCGGCGTGACCGGTGCGCTTTCCATTGCGCGTTTGCAGAATGTAAAGGCGATTTTCTTCGACGGTGAACTCGAGGTCCTGCATGTCTTTGAAATGGTGCTCGAGAAGTTCACGGACCTTCATCAGCGCTTTGTGCGCGGCGGGCATTTCCTTGACCAGATGGGCGATGGGATGGGGCGTGCGCACGCCGGCGACGACGTCTTCGCCTTGTGCGTTGATCAGATATTCGCCGTAGAAAACTTTTTCGCCGCTGGCCGGATCACGTGTAAACGCAACGCCGGTAGCACTGCTTTCGCCCATGTTCCCAAACACCATCGTCTGCACGTTCACGGCCGTGCCCCAATCGTGCGGGATTCCGTATTTGCGCCGATAGACAATCGCGCGGTCGTTCATCCACGAACCGAACACCGCGCTGATCGATCCCCACATCTGTTCCCTGGCATCTTGTGGAAACGATTTGCCGGTGCGCTCCTTGATCAGCGCCTTGAAGCGCTTCACAAGCTCCTTTAAGTCGGCGACGCTCAACTTTACGTCGGGGAAATCGTGTTTGCCGTAACCCTGGTCCTTCAAATGCTCGATCTCGCTCTCGAACGGCTCGTGATCTTCGCCCGGGCGCTTTTGCACGCCCATAACGACGTCGCCGTACATTTGCAAAAACCGTCGATACGAATCCCAGGCGAAACGCGCGTTCCCGGTTTTTTTCGCAACGATTTCCACGACTTCGTCGTTCATTCCGAGATTGAGGATCGTGTCCATCATCCCGGGCATGGAATCGCGCGCGCCCGAACGAACGGAAACGAGAAGCGGCCGTTCATTGTTTCCAAGTCTTTTGCCGACCGACTTTTCGACTTTGGCGAGGGCCGATTCCACTTCGGCCTTGAGCTGCGGCGGATAGCTGCGGTTGTGGGCGTAGAAATAACTGCAGACTTCGGTAGTAATCGTGAACCCCGGCGGCACAGGCAAACCGATTCGCGTCATTTCGGCCAGGTTCGCGCCCTTGCCGCCCAACAACGGCTTCATCTTGCCGCTGCCGTCGGCATGGCCATCGCCGAAGTAATACACGTATTGCGGCGTCCTGGATTTCTTGCCGGAACTCGTCCGCACATTCGATCTAGATTTCGGCGATGCCTGCCGCGCCGTAGCATCGCCAAGGCGGGTCGATCTTCGCGCCGTTTTAGCAATCCGCCGCGAAGCTCGACTCATCGATTTCCGTTTTGTTGCCATGAAGTCTTCCCGATTGGGGAAACTGGCCAAACTAATTCCGCAGGTTGAGGTGTCAACGCAGCGGGGCAATGTAGCGGCAGGCGTGCCGCCTGCAGATTCAGAAGTGCAGCCGACACGGCTGCCTCTACAGTTTCTTACGCCGGCGCGCGCTCGACGTGGTCGATTACTGCGTCGATCGCCGACGTAAACTCATCCACCCCCGTGCTTGGGACGATGATCGTGTTACGGCGACCGTGCGCTTCCTCAGTGATGCGAAGGAACTTGCCGCGGTCGTTCTCACGAAACTCAACGTGAAAATGCTTACGCTCGATCTGCAGCTCCCTTGCTTCGATGAGATTATCCATGTCTGCAAAAAACCGCGGAGTTTAGGCCGGTTGGCGTCAAAAAGGAAAGCAGATTTTTCGGAAAAAAGCGGGCCTGGAACGGCTCTGTCGAGAACGGCCCCGCGACCGATTAACGCTGTCGCGGGCGTTTTTTCGCGCCCTGATCAGCGATCGCGAAGTCGATTTGACGTTTAAAGGTGTCGACTCGCGCAACGAAAACGCGGATTTCATCCCCGACTGAAAATCGTCGGTTTGTCCGGCGGCCGAGCAGCCGGCGTTGGGCCGCATCGAAGCGATAGAAATCGTCGCTCAGGGTGGAGACATGCACGACGCCGGTCACGAGAGCGTCCGGAAGCTCCACCACCAGGCCATAATTCCGAACGTCCATGATCGCGGCGCGAAAGACCTGCGGATCGCGCTCCTTGAGCTGTTGCTCGAAGAACTGAAGCTTCTTTAAGCGGACCGATTCGATTTCGGCCTCGGCCGCGTTTCGTTCGGTATCCGAAATGTGGTCGGCCAGGGATTCGATTTGACCGATGTCAATCTTGGAACGTCGCAGCAAATTGTGTTCGGCCAGCGTGCGATGGACCACCAAATCGGCGTAACGCCGGATCGGACTGGTGAAATGGAGGTAATTGGCTTTGGCCAAACCGTAATGTCCGAGGGGCTGCGCCGCGTATCGCGCCCGCTTCAAACTTTTGAGCAGACCGATCTTGAGTGCCTGCTCTTCCGGCTTACCGCTGATCGAGGCCAGAAATCGTTGTACTTCTTTCCGATGCGAGAGATCGCCGACTTTGTAGCCAAAGCTGAGAATGAATTCGCGATATTCTCCGAGTTTTTCCGGATCGGGATCTTCATGCACGCGGTAAATCGTCGCGATAGAGCGATGCCGTAGCTCGCGTGCGACCGCTTCGTTCGCCGCCAGCATGAATTCTTCAATCAACTGGTGCGATTGGTCGTTCTCGACCCTTTCCAAACGGGTCGGCTTGCCGTCTGCGTCCACATGCACTTTTACTTCCGGAAAATCGAGATCAAGTGAGCCCTGCTCGAATCGTTTGCGGCGAAGAAGGGAGGCAAGCTCCCACGCCGTGTGGAGTCGGCGACTGAGCTCGCCGTTCCGTTTCGCCTGCAGGATGGCGTAGGCCTCCTTGTAAGTCAGCCGCTTCGCGCTGCGGATCACGCTCCTAGCGAACCCCGCTTTCTTCGCGCGCCCGTTCTTATCGAACTCAATCAAAACAGAATGGGTGAGACGA
>Ga0209470_1002178_pt1 | contig 13998 bp, 10 predicted proteins | sample GraSoiAngelo_125_FD_185882 | JGI IMG/M metagenome (GOLD analysis project Ga0209470, IMG submission 185882) | Grasslands soil microbial communities from the Angelo Coastal Reserve, California, USA - 14_0927_05_40cm (SPAdes) (version 2) | ecosystem: Environmental > Terrestrial > Soil > Grasslands ... | reverse complement strand
CCGCGGAATCGTACTCGCGGTTCGGGCCGTCGGCCCACTCGATCTTGAGCGCCTCGCGGCCCTTGATGGCCGCCCAGGTGTTGCGCCCGACGACCGCGACGCCCCCCAGCGGATTGAACTCGGCGGGCGGCGGGCTCCCCTCGATCTCCACCACGCGGACCACTCCCGGCACCTTGAGCGCCTGCGCGGCATCGTACTTGGCGACCTTGCCCCCATAGACCGGCGGGCGCGCCACCACCGCATAGAGCATGCCGGGGAGCCGGGTGTCGATGCCGTACTGGGCCTTGCCGCTCGCGATGTTGGGACCATCGACCAGCTTCAGCTGGCCCTTGCCGATGTAGCGGAAGCGCGACGGATCTTTCAATCGCAGCGTCTCTCTCGGCGGGACCGGGAGCTTGGCCGCGTCCTTGGCGAGTGCGCCATAGCCGACACGCCGCCCCGACGGGCGATGCACCACCTCGTGGTTCTGGGCTTCCACCTCGCCCACGGGCACGTTCCAGCGCGTCGCAGCCGCCGTCTCGAGCATCGCGCGGGCCGCCGCGCCGCAGCGGCGCATCGGCTCGAAGAAATGGCGCGTGCTGCGCGAGCCGTCGGTGTCCTGATTGCCGAAGCGTTTCTGGTCGCCGGGCGCCTGCGCGACACGCACCCGCTTCCAGTCGGCTTCGAGCTCGTCGGCCACGATCATCGGCATGCCGGTGCGGACGCCTTGCCCCATCTCCGAGCGGTGACAGACGATGGTGACCGTCCCGTCCTCGCCGATGGCGACGAACGCCAGGGGGTCGTCGACCCAGCCGTCAGGCATTCCGTCCCGTCCGTACTTTGGCGGATCGGCGGCGCGCAGGGCCGCCGGGAACCCGACGGCGAGGACGAACCCGCCGAGGGCCCCGACTCCGGTGAGAAAGGTGCGCCGGCTCACGTTCGCGAGCAAGAGCGGACGGTCCGACGACGCGTCACGGGGGACCGAGGTCATCGAGTCGTGGGGCGCGCTCATTTCGTCGCTCCTTTCTGGGCCACACGGTGGATGGCGGCGCGAATTCGCGTGTACGTGCCGCAGCGGCAGATGTTTCCGCTCATCGCCGAGTCGATGTCGGCATCCGTTGGCTTGGGGTTTTGCTGAAGCAGCGCCGTGGCGGACATGATCTGGCCGGCCTGGCAGTAGCCGCAGTGGGGCACCCCGAGGTCGACCCACGCCGCTTGCACCGCCTTGCCCACCTGGTCCCCGCCGATCGCCTCGATGGTGGTGACCTTTCCTTGCGCCGCAGCCGAGATCGGCGTGATGCAGGCGCGCGTGGGTCGGCCATCGAGGTGGACGGTACAGGCGCCGCACAGCGCCATGCCGCAACCGAACTTGGTCCCGGTCATTCCGAGGACATCGCGCAACACCCACAGAAGCGGCGTCTCCGGAGGCACGTCCACCTGTTGCGCTTTGCCATTCACGTGAAGCGTTACCATGTGACCCTCCCTGGGAGTGAGACTTCGTGGACTTCGGTCGAACCCGAGTCGGTCGACCTCATCCCGACTTACTCGGTCGCGGTGACCGTCGCCTCGAATGGCGCGGCTCTGATGTCGAGCTCGCCGCCGTTATGGTAACTGAACCGAAACACCCCGTGCACGGTGTGGGTGCCGGCGCTCTTCGGCGTCGCACGAACCGTGAAGACGATGCTGCCGTTTTGAACCGAACCGGCGACGACCTCCCGCTCGAGCTCGACCCCATTCGAGGCCGACAGCTTGATGATCCGGTGGCGGTACGAATCCGTGATCGTGAATCCCTCGCCCATCGAGATCGTCGCCACGATGACCGCCTTCTCGCCTACTCGGGCCGATGCGTTCTGGACGCTGATGACGAAGGACGACCCGGCGTCCGCACACACGGCCCACGTCAGCCCGGCGAGGGCCAAGACGAGACGGGTCACGCGACGCCCCACCCCCTTCGACCGCGCTCCCCGCCCCGAGCGAGCCGGGTGCCTCCGAGGCACCCGGCTCACCCGTGGGCAGGGGCCCGTCGCGACGCTTATTGGGAAACCGCGAAGACCCAGATCACGCCGCCCTGCGGCACGTCCTTCTCCCAGCCGAGAAGGTTCGAGATCAGCCCCTGCTGGAAGGCCGGGTCGACGCCCCAGCCGGACACGACGCTGATGTACTGAGTGCCGTCGACGGAGAAGGAGGCCGGCGGCGCGATGATGCCGGAGTTCGTACGGAACTGCCACAGCACCTTTCCGGTGGACGCGTCGAAGGCGCGGAAGTAGCGGTCATTCGTCCCGCCGGTGAAGACGAGCCCGCCGCCGGTGGTCAGGACCCCTCCCCAGCTCATCGAGTCGGGGAACTGGTGACTCCACGCCCGCTTCACTCCGTTGATGTCCCAGGCCTGGATCTGGCCGAAGTACTTCGCGCTCTTGTCGACGGCGAAGCCGATGTCGGGGATGTCGACGCCCGTCCACCACTGTCCCGCGACGTACTGCTGGACCTTGCCTTCCATGAACCCGCAGTGGTTGTCGTTGGCCGGAATGAAGAGGCGTCCCATCTTGGGGTTGTAGGCGGCAGACGGCCAGTCCTTGCCGCCCCAGAGCGACGGACAGAAGTCGGCGCGCTTACCGGTCTTTGGAATCCGCTCCGCATGGTAGTCGGGACGGCCGGTCTTCGAGTCGACGCTCCTGAACACGTTCTGCTTGACGTAGGGAGTGGCGGAGACGAACCCGATCCGCTCCCGGCTCCGCTCCAGCAGGTAGAGGTAGCCGTTTCGCGCCGGGTGCACCAATCCCTTGATCGTGCGCCCGTCCTTCTGATAGTCGACGACGAGCGGCGCGTCCGGCTCGTCCCAGTCCCACGATTCGTTCCACTGGTACTGGAAGTGGCCCTTCAGCGCGCCCGTCGCGGCATCGAGGGCGACGGTGGACGCGGTGTAGAGGTTGTCACCAGCGCGCTGATCCCCGAACCAGGGCGAAGCGTTCCCGGTGCCCCAGTAGGTCAGGCCGAGATCGGGGTCATAGGTGCCGGTCAGCCAGACGGACGCGCCCCCGCGCTTCCAGGTGTCGCCCGACCAGGTGTCGTGGCCAGGCTCGCCGGGGCCGGGGACCGTGTAGGTCTTCCACGCGGGCTCGCCGGACTGAGCGTCGAAGGCCTGGACGAAGCCCCGGACGCCGAACTCACCGCCCGACACGCCCACCATGACCTTGCCCTTCGCCACGAGCGGGGCGAGCGTCATGTAATAGCCCGTGTGGTAGTCCTCGACCTTCTTCTGCCAGGCGACCTTGCCCGTCTTCGCGTCGAGGGCGACGAGGAAGCAGTCCAGGCTCGCCAGGTACACCTTGTCGCCGTACAGCGCGATCCCCCGGCTCGTGTTGTGGAGAGCCTTGAAGTCCTCGGGCAATTCCCGCTTGTATCGCCAGAGGAACTTCCCCGACTTCGCATCCAGCGCGATGACCTGACTGTAGGGGGTCACGACGAACATCACGCCGTTGTTGACGATGGGGGGCGCCTCGTGGCCCGAGTCCACCCCAGTCGAAAAGGCCCAGACCGGAGTCAGCTTCTTCACGTTCGCGGGGGTGACCTGGCCCAGGGGACTGTAGCCCCACCCCTGATAGTTGCCTCGGATCTGCAGCCAGTTCTCGGGCTCCGGTTTGACGAGCCGCTGGTCGGTGACCGGGCTATAGCCCCCCTGAGCCAGCGCCGTCGCGGGCAGCATGACCAGGCCGAGGACAGCTGCGAGCGCCAGAAGGGTTCTGGTTGTCTTCACGATCATCCCTCCTCGTATCGGGTTTGTACTCAAGTGCGGTGAAGCGGCGCGTTCCCTCATGACGGGCGTTCGCCTCCGACTCGACCCGTGAACCCTCCGGCCACCGTCAGGACGCCGTCGACCAGCTTGATGGGCAGCATGGGGAGCCGCCGGGGCGCAGGCCCATCGACGACCCGGGCGCGATCCCTGGGGTCGAACTGGGTCGCGTGGCAGGCACAGAAGAGGTTCTTCGCGTGGGCCTCCCACATCGACACCGGGCACCCCTGGTGGGTGCAGATCGCCGAGTACGCCACGACGCCGCGCGCCGCGAGTTCCCGAGTCTCCTCGGTGAGCTGGGCGGGATCGAAGCGGATCAGCGATATCAGATTCAGGGTCGACCCGTTTCGCACGGTCTTCGTGTGAGGATCCATCGGGTAGGCCAGCTGCTGGGGCCCGCCGAGCGGCAGGTCCTCGAACGTGATGAGCTGTCCCTCCCGGTCCCCGAACGGAAACACGAAACGGTCACCCTCCTGCGGGCGGGCCACTCTCGGATCGTCGGCTCGGGCGGAGACGCCGTCGAGGAACGAAAAGCACAGCCCTAGCCCGAGGGCTGCCTTCAGTACCGCGCGACGTCCTTGGGACACGGTCCTGACCCCATCCCGGCGCTGTGCAGACAACGGATAGACCCGGACGTCGCGTCTGTCAAGGGGCAATCCGGAAAGAACTATCGGTGGCCCCAAGCGCGTCGCTCGACCTGGCCGCGTCGGCCGGCCTCCCAAGAAGGTGGACGCCTCGTCGAAGTCCCTCCCACGTGCCCCTCCCGCGCGTCGTCCTCTGGCCGTCGCGCGCGTCGATCTTCCTCACCTGGCGATCGCGTCCGCGCGATTCGGCGCGGGCTATTGTAGTCGAAGTCGGGGGACCACGACGCCGCCACCGGCGCCGGACGGGCCGGCCGCTCGCGGTGTGCCGCAGGCCAATCTCGACTGGACGTACGTGCGCCCCGCTGCCATGATCGCCCCGGGAAGCGCACCGGACGGTTCGGCCGACTGAGGGCACCTGGACGCGGGAGGAGCGACCATGAACGCGCAAGGGAATTCCTGGGCGGTGAACTGGGGACTGGTCCCCCTCCGGCTCGTCGTCGGGCTGGTCTTCGCGGTTCACGGGGCCCAAAAGCTCTTCGTCTTCGGTCTGGGCGGCGCCGCTGGCTTCATGGCCAAGGTGGGGATCCCGTTGCCCTCCGTCGCGGCGGTCGTCGTGATGGCCGTGGAGATCCTCGGCGGGCTGGCGCTCATCCTCGGTCTGGGCACCCGGTTGGCGGCCGCCCTCCTGGCCATCGAGATGGTCGTTGCCATCCTGGCCGTCCGCCTCAACATGGGCTTCGTTGGCGGCTACGAGTTCGAGCTCACGCTGCTCGCCGCCAGCCTGAGCCTCGTCCTCCTCGGGGCCGGGCCCATGACGGTGAAGAAGGTCTTCGCGCGAGGCGCGGCGCCGGCGCCTGAGGCTCGAGGATCCCGCTGATTCCCGAGAGGAGCCGGTGATGAGACTGGGGTTTGCGCTGTTCGCAGGCGCGGCGCCCGAGATCCTCCGCGCGTCGGCCCGGGAGGCCGAAGGGCTCGGCTACAGCTCCTTCTGGGTCAACCACCCGGGCGCGACCGATGGGTTGGCCGCGCTCGCCCTGGCGGCCGTGGAGACGCGGCGGATCGAGCTCGGCATCGGCGTGATTCCGCTCCACACGCGCGGCCCGGACAGCATCGTCCAGGGCGTGCACGCCAACGGCCTTCCCCTCGACCGTCTCCTCCTGGGGGTCGGAAGCCCGAACCCGGGCGCCCTCACGCGCGTGCGCGAAGGGGTCGCCGCGCTCAGGTCCAAGCTTGCGGCGCGCCTCGTCGTGGCGGCGCTCGGTCCCCAGATGTGCCGCGTGGCCGGTGAGGTCGCCGACGCCGTGCTCTTCAACTGGCTGACGCCCGAGCATGCGCGTCGCTCGGCCGAGTGGGTCCGTGCGGGCGCGGCCGCGGCGGGTCGGCAACCGCCGCGGCTCTTCGCGTACGTCCGCGTCGCCCTCGGGGCGGCCGCGAGCGACCGGCTGCGGGAGGAGGGGGTCCGGTACGCGGCGATCCCGGCGTACGCGGCCCACTTCGCGCGCATGGGGGTGAAGCCGGTGGAGACGGCGATCGCGGCATCGAGCGCGGGCGCGCTCGCGGGCGCGCTCGCGAACTGGCAGGGAGCGGTCGACGAGATCGTGCTGCGCGCCATCACCGGCACGGACACGATCGACGAGAACCTGGCGCTGCTCCGGGCGATACCTCGCCCCGCGCCAGGAACGCCCCGATGACCGCGCGCCCCGCCGCCTTCGCGCTGCGCCTGACCGAACGGAATTAGTCGCCGTGGCCCTCCTGATCCGCGGGGGACGGGTCCTGCGTGGCAGCGAGCCGGGGCTGGAGGACGCGGACGTGCTCGTCGAGGGTGAACGCATCACGGCGGTGGCGCCGCGGCTCGGCCAGCCCGTCACGGCCGAGGTGCTCGATGCGCGCGGGCTCCTCGTCCTGCCCGGCCTGATCAATGCCCATACCCACGCCCACAACAATCTCCTTCGCGGCCTCGCCGGGCGCTGGACGCTCGAAGACCTCCTGAACCACGGGCCCGCGCTGAACGCCAATCGCACCGCGGAGGATCACTACGTCTCGGCCGCGATCGGCGCCGTCGAGATGCTCAAGACCGGGTGTACGACCGCGTACGACCTTTTCATGACTGTTCCGGCGCCCCGCATGGAGGATCTGGACGCCGTCGCCAGCGCCTACACCGACGTCGGGATGCGGGCGGTGCTGGCGCCCGCGGTCGCCGACGTCGCATTCTACGAGACCATCCCGGGCCTCATCCCGCTCCTGCCGGACGAGCTGCGGCGCACCGTCGAAGGTCTCCGACCCACGCCGACGGCCGCGCTCCTCCAGCTCGGCGCGGAGACGATCCGGCGCCTCGACGGCACGGCGCACGGGCGCATTCGCGTCGGCCTGGCGCCGACCATTCCGACGCAGTGCACCGACGAGTTCCTCGAGGGCTGCGCGCGGCTTGCTCGGGAGCACGGTGTGGGCGTGCACACCCACCTGTCGGAGTCGAAGACGCAGGCGATCGCCGCCGACCGCCGCTGGGGTAAGACAGCGGTGGCGCGCCTTGGAGAGCTCGGGCTCCTCGGTCCGGGGTTCGTCGGTGCTCACGGGGTGTGGCTCACCGACGACGACATCGGGCGTCTCGCCGACGCCGGGGGCGCGATCGCTCACAACCCCGCGAGCAATCTCCGGCTCGGGAGCGGCATCGCGGCGGTGCGCGAGATGCTGGACCGGGGTGTGACCGTCGGCCTCGGCACCGACGGCTCGATGTCCTCGGACAACCTGAACCTCTTCGAGGCGATGCGCCTGGCGGGCCTGGTCGGGAACGTCCGGTTTCCCCATCACACGGAGCGCTGGATCCGCGCCGTCGAGGTCTGGCGCATGGCGACCCTTGGCAGCGCCAAGGCGCTCGGACTCGACGCGGACGTCGGCGCGATCGAGCCGAGCCGCAAGGCCGATCTCGTCCTGCTGCGCGCCGACTCGACGTCGCTGCGTCCGCTCAACGATGTCGTCGGCGCCCTCGTCTACGTCGAGAGCGGGGTCGACGTCGACACCGTGCTCGTCGACGGCCGGCTGGTGGTGCAGGCCGGCCGCGTCCTGACGGTGGACGAGGCGCGGCTTCGCGCGCGGGCGCAGGAGGCCGCGGAGCGGGTCCGCGCGAAGAACGCGGCCGGCTGGGCGCTCGCGGAGGCGCTCACCCCTTACATCGCCGAGGCGTGCCGCGCCGCCACGGCGCTGCCGTACCCGGTCAACCGCTACGCCGTGCCGGTCGCTCTCTCCGCCGCCCGAGATTCCGACACCACGGAAGCGTCTGCTATGATTTGATCGGCTCGATTCGTCTCGCTCCCCGAGGAGGCCGTGGCCTGACGCAGAGAGTCGTGCGATTGCTCCTCCTCCTCGGCGTCGCTCAGGCCGGGTGCGCGGGAGTCGCCCCGCCGGCGCCGACGCCCCAGGGCCACGCGCAGGTGTACCTCGATCGGGGCCAAGCCCTCATCGCCCGGGGCGAGATGGCGGCGGCCGTGAGCGCGCTGCGCGAGGCGCTGCGGCGTGAACCCGATCTGATCCAGGCCCGCACGAGCCTCGGGCTCGCCCTCTACGGCCTGGGCGATCTCGACGCCGCCGTGGAGGAGCTGCGCGCGACCCTCCGCCGGCAGCCCGATGCCCTCACGGCTCGGCTCACCCTGGCCGCCGCGCTCGTGGCGAAGCAGGACTGGGCGGCGGCGCGCGTGGAGCTCGAGCACGTCTTGAGCGTGCAACCCGACCTCGGCCAGGCGCACTACAGCCTGGGCGTCGTGCGCTACGCGCGGGGCGACCTCGACGGGGCGATCGAAGAGTTCCGTCGCGTCCTCGCGGGCGACCCCCACCACCAGGATGCGCGCTACAACCTCGCGCTCATGCTGAGGCTGGTGCAGCGCGACGCCGAGGCCACGCCCGAGTTTCTCGTCGCCGCGCAGGCGGGGCACGCGCGGGCGCAGTACTTCACGGGCACGGCCTACGCCGCCGGCCTCGGGGTCGAGCGCGATCTGACCACCGCGATCACGTGGTGGTTCCTGGCTGCGGAGCAGGGGGTGACGCAAGCCGACGAGGCGCTCGCGCAGCTCAGACAGGTCGCGCTGGGGCGGGGCCGGCGAGCGGCGGCGGATCGCGCGACCGTCGAGCAGGCGTTTCGGGACTACCGGGCGGCGCTCTGGCGAGACTTTCCAGGCCTCGCGGCGAACGGCGACGACACGGTCGGCGGCGCCTTGCTCCGGAAGGGGCGCGTGAGGGAGGCGGTGCCCGTGCTCATCCGCGAGGCCTCGGCGCTGAGCGACCCGGCCGAGCGGCTGCTCGAGCGGCTCTACGAGCAGGGCGTCGAGGGGCTACTACCCGCGCACGACGCGCGGATCCTCGGCTACTTCGACCGCGCGGCCGCCGAAGGTCTGCGCTCGCCCGTTCGTTAGGAGTCCCGCGATTCTCCGAAGCGCCCTGCCTGCCGCGGTGATCGCGCTCGCCGCGAGCCTTCTGGCGCTCGGGGTGGTCACTCTCGGTGGCGCGGGCGTCACCGCGCTCGAGTGGTTCGCCTACGACCGCTGGCTCCGCACGCGTGCCGGGGCACCGGTCAGCGCCGCCCTGGTCGTCGTCATGCGCGATCCCGCGAGCGAGGCGCGCTTCGGCGCGGGCTCCTGGGATCGCGCGGTGCTCGCCCGCCTCGTCACGAGCCTCTCCCGCGCCGGCGCCGCGGCGATCGGCGTCGACGTCCCGCTCGGGCCGCCGAGCGCCCCCGGTCGAGGTGGCGCGTCGAGCGACGCGCTGCTGAGCCAGGCGACCGCGCTGGCCGACAATCTCGTCTACCCGATCGCGCTCGAGCTTTCGTCAGGGCCGGCGGATCAGAGCGCTCCGGCCCACGCGTCCTGGCCGCCGCTCTCCCGGGTCTCGCTGGCGGTCCCGACGGGACGGTCGCTCGTCGGGCCGCTGCTCGGGCTCGCCGAGCACGCCAGAGCCGTCGGCCACACGCTCGCGCCGGCCGATCCCGACGGCGTCGTGCGCGGGGTTCCGCTCTTCGTCCGACTCGGCGACCGCGCGGTGCCGGCGCTCGGCCTGGTCCTGGCGACGGTGGCGGCGAACACGCCGGCAGACCAGATCGTGATCGATCGCCGCGGGGTGACGATCGGGCGCTCGCGCAGGATCGCCGTCGACGAGGGCGGTCGCGCGCTCGTCGGCTACGTCGCGCCGGAGCGGCTCACGGTCGTGCCGTTCCTCGACCTCTGGACCGCCATTGAAGAGCGCCGGGCCGAGACGCTCCGCGGCCTGGTCGACGACAAGATCGTGCTGGTTCTCGCCGAGCCCGCGCTCGAGCGGCATCGCACTCCCGTCGGCTCCATGTCCGACGCTCGGATCCAGGCCGAGCTGCTCAACGCCGTGCTGACGGGGTCGTGGCCGAGGCGGGCGCCCCTCGGCTGGACCCTCGGCGGCACACTGGTCCTCGCCGGGCTGACGGCGTGGCTCGGTCTCGTGCTGCGCTGGTGGAAGGCGCTCGTCGGTGTCGCCGTCCTGGCGTCGGGCTCTGCCGTCGCTCTGCTATTGTCGCCGTCGCTGCTCGGCGTCGTGCTGCCCGCGGTCCCGCCGCTCGCCGCTGCGGTCGTCGCCGGGGCCGGCGCGCTGTTGTGGAACCAGTTCGGCTCGGCCCATCGCTTGCGCGACCTCGAGGGTGAGACGACGGCGATCCGCGAGGCGCTGGTGCGCCAGGAGTCGACGGTCGAGGCGCTGGAAGAGGACCTCGAGGCCGCGCGCGGCGCGGTCGCGCGATCGACCGGCGCCGAGCACGAGCACCTCCAGGCCGCGGAGGCGCTCAGAGGAGAGCTCGCGGAGGCGCGCGCGCAGGAAGAGCAGACGCGAAGCCGGCTACGCGACTTGGAGCGCGAGCTGCGCGCCGCCGACCCCGGACGCGCAGAGCTCGACGACGCCGAGCAGGAGCGGCTGCGGCAACGGTGCGCGGAGGTCGGAATCATCACCCGGAGTCCGGAAGTTCTGGCGCGCTTCCGGGATCTGGAGAAGGCGGCGCGCTCGTCGCTGCCGATTCTGATATCGGGCGAACCCGGAACAGGCAAGGAGCTGTTCGCGCGGGCGGCCCACCGCTTGAGCCCCCGCGCCGGTGCGCCGTTCGTCGCGGTCAACATGGCCGCCATCCCGCCCGAGCTCTTCGAGAGCGAGCTGTTCGGCCACGTCCGGGGTAGCTTCACCGGCGCCGCCACGGAGCGGAGGGGGTATTTCGAGCAGGCCGACCGCGGAACGATCTTCCTGGACGAGATCGGTGAGCTGCGGGCCGACCACCAGTCGAAGCTCCTCCGCGTTCTTCAAGAAAAGACCTTCTACCGGGTCGGGGCGACACGTGCCACCGCGGTGGACGTGCGGGTCGTCGCCGCCAGCAATCGGGCCCTCGAGCGCGGCATCACGGAGGGTTGGTTCCGCGAGGACCTCTACTTCCGCCTGAAGGGCCTGGTGCTCCGCCTGCCGCCGCTGCGCGAGCGGCGCCAGGACGTGGGACCACTGGCGGCTCGCTTCCTGGAGGACGCCTGCGCCGAGGCGGGCCGGCGTGCGACGCTCTCGGAGTCGGCGCTGCGCGCGCTCGAGCGGCACGACTGGCCCGGCAACGTCCGCGAGCTCCAGCACTGTCTCCGCCAGGCGGTCGCGCTCGCCGATCGAGCGGTCCTGGTACCAGAGGACCTGCGGCTCGCCCCGTCGAGCGAGGCGAAGGTCGATGCCGCCGGCGACACGACGGTTCTCGTCTGCCTGCGCCAGCACGGGTTCGACATGCAGGCGACGGCGCGAGCCCTCGGGTGGGACCGGAGCACCGTGACGCAGCGGCTCAAGGGCCTGGCCTTCCGCGCGCTCGTCGAGTCCGGCGGCGATCGGCGGAAGGCGGCGCTGGAGCTGGCCGGCGACCCGGCGCTCGGCCGCGCCGTGGAGCTGAAGCTCTCCGAATACCACGAGCATTTGCTGAGAGCCGTCCAGGGATTCGATTCCGTCGAGGCCGCGCTGGCCGCGTGCCGGCGGCGCTTCAAGAACCTGCCCGAGCGCCACTTCCGCTCGCTCGAGCTCCTGGTCCGCGAGCACTTCCAGGGTCGTCCTCGAGGCGCTCGCGTCTGATTCAGGGCTCGGGGAGACGCGGGACCCGTGCGGGGATGCGGGGCTCTCCCCGCATCACGCCGATCGCGTCCGCGCCGAAGTAGTCGAAACCATTCCTTCCGCCGCTTCCGGCCGGTTTGGCCCGAGCGTTGCTCTGTCTCCTCCCTCAAGGAGGAAACACCATGGCCAACACACACGAGACCACTGAGCCGCAGGCGACCGGGACGCGCAGCGGGAAGGAGCTCGCGATGATCGTCGGGGTGCTCCTGATGGCCGTCGCCGGGACGCTCGTCACCTACGGGGTTCGCTCACGGTCCACGGAGGAGGCCTCGACCGGGCCGGGCGCCGTCGCGACCGCGCCCGCTGAGGCGCCGACGGCCCCGAGGAGAGCCGTCACGGCGCCGACCGACGCCCGTGTCGTCCACACCGACGTCTACTTCGACTTCAAGAGCACCCGCCTCCGGGCCGATGCCGTCCGGGTTCTTCAGGACACGGCCGCGGTCGTCGACCGGACGAGCGCCTGGGTGGTGCTCGTCCAGGGCTACGCCGATCGCCAGGGCCCGCCCGAATACAACAAGGTTCTGGCGCAACGGCGCGCGGAGGCCGTCAAGCAGTTCCTGGTCGAGCTCGGCGCTGCGGAGGCCTCGGTCAAGGTCGTTACCCTCGGGCAGGACGGTGCCCTGTGCGACGACCCGAGCAAGGAGTGTCAGCAACTCAACCGTCGGGTCCACGTCGAGATCCGCAAGCTCGCGCGCTAAGAAATTGGGGGGCCCCGACATGGCCCCCCCAACCCCCCCCCACGCTCGGAGCACCCCGGCGAAGCCGTGGCGCTCCTCGATCCCCCCCACGGGCTTCCCTTCCCGGGAAAACCCCGAGCGGCACTACGACCGTTGACAACCCGGTGGCGCAACGCCTAGAGTGACGACGTTAAATTCAACCCCCGACCATCGGCGGCACCGGTGGCGATACTCGCTGACTGACTCGAGCGGCTGGAACGCGGCCGGCCGCGGTAGGGAGTATCAATGGCAAGCGGTCGGACGTCCCCTCCCGTGCTCTCGCCTGCGACGGGCGCAAGCGGGCCGAGCGCTCACCCTCCATCTCGCGCCAGGATCGTCCTGTCCGCAGTGGGTCTCATCTTCCTCGCTGGAGTCGTGACCGTTGCGGCCGTTCTCGAGATGAGGGCAAGTCGTGCCGTCATGTCCGAACCCCAGACGCGCCTCGCGGCGCCGGAGCCGCGACCACCATTCACCCGTGCCGAGGAGGCGTACATCCGGGCGCTCTGGCCGATTCACGGTGACGTCGAGCGAAGCACCGTGCGCATGAGTCTCGGCCAGATCTTCTACAAGACCAACGATCTGGGTCGAAAGGACCTCAAGGCCCGTGTCGATGAGGCGCTCCTGACCTATCGGAGCGCCGAGACCCGGCTCCGTGCGCTCCAACCGCCGCCGTCACTCCAGTCTGCCCACTCGGACTACCTCGGCGCGGTCCGTCTGTTCCAGAGATCGGCGCTCGAGGTCCTCAAGATGTTCGACGACGGAGGCGAGGAACACCTGCGCGCGGCGTACCCGCTGAGTCAGGAAGGGAGCGACAAGATCAGAGAGGTCGGGGCGAAGTTCTGGCCCGACGAGTTTCCGCCGAACTAGCTTGCGGGAAGGCGACGGTCGCGTAGTCATCGGATGCTCAACGCTGACCCGAGAGGGGGGATGCCGAGAAGCGCATCGGTCGTTCCATCGGACGTCGTAAGGGATGGATGAATTCGTGAGGGGGTAGGGAGAGATGATGCAGAGACTCCTGCGCGTCGTGTTGGTCTTTGGAGTGCTCGCGCTGGCGGGCACTCTGGTGAACACAGGGACCCTTCTGGCTGATGATGACGATCGGGACAATGGGGATCGCCATCTGCCGCCACAAACCTTGCCGCAGGGCTTCGAGAGCACCCGCGACCTCTTGAGGGACGCGCAGATGGCAGACCGCGCGCCGAAATACTCGGCGTGGATCGTCGAGAGCAGTCGCTTCCTCGGCGTGCCCTCCCGCGCCTTCATGCCGGATCGTGGGGACCGGGTCACCGTGGACCTTCCGGTGAACGTCGGGATCATCAAGCTGCCCGGCCGTGACGCCGACATCACGCTGTACGACAGCGGCTGGAAGCAGCTCGCCTACATCTTCAACTGGAACACCTCATGCTGCTGGGACGACCTCCGTCATCAGATCGGTCAGATTGGGCTGAACCCCAACAACGTCAAGCGCATCGTCATCGGGCACGGTCACTGGGACCACGCCGGCCAGCTCGACTCGTTCCCGAACGCCACCCTCTACGTCCAGAAAGAGGAGCTCAAGCAGATCGACTTCTTCCTCAACTACCCCACTGACTTCAACGGTGGGCACATCCGCGCCGTCAACACCCTCAACCCGCTGACCGGGCTTCAGTTCGGGCCGCCCGCAAACTTCTGCGCCCGGAGCCCCGTGTGCGGCTATCCGCCTCAGACCGTCCAGGAGATCCTCGGGAAGGTTCTCCACGGGAAGGCGCACATCGTCGAGGGGCGGCACGAGATCAGCGATGGCCTGGTGATCCACCCCGCG
>Ga0209470_1002176_pt1 | contig 14002 bp, 13 predicted proteins | sample GraSoiAngelo_125_FD_185882 | JGI IMG/M metagenome (GOLD analysis project Ga0209470, IMG submission 185882) | Grasslands soil microbial communities from the Angelo Coastal Reserve, California, USA - 14_0927_05_40cm (SPAdes) (version 2) | ecosystem: Environmental > Terrestrial > Soil > Grasslands ... | reverse complement strand
ATGGGCTGGATATCAAAGAGACTTTGAGGCAAATAATGATTTCAAGAGTATTTACTGTCTACCAGCTTACACATTTTTTAAAATATGAATTGTCCAAAACCATTCATGAACAAAAGACCAACGTGGTAATAATTCCCGATTTACTTGCGATGTTCGCTCAAGAACCGGAGATAAATATTAGAGACGTACAATCCCTGTTAAGAGAAATCGCAGACCTACTTAAAGAAGTACCTTCCAAATACAAAGTTTTATTGATAACTTCGATTTCACTCAATAATAACGACAAATTATCAGCTGACGTACTTGGCGTAAGAAACAAGATCCTTTCCATGTTTAACAAACGCGTTAAGGTTGATATGAACAAAACAAATGACAAATTTAAAGTGCTCATACAGGAAAAACAGGATGTTGACTATGTTACTGTCAAGAAATATTTGTCGTTATCTTTTGAAGATGTATTGACTGTTGTAAGGAGATGAGTTCTTAAGTGGGTAGAACGATACCGTCTTTCAGATTAGCTTGTATTGCAGAAGAATTAAAGTGGCGCAGCTTTCGTTCCTATCTAGATAAGGATGACAGAAAAAAATTTGATGAAATGTTTTCAGTTTCACGTCTATATAATAGCGCCTGTTCTAATTCCGCAAGACCAATTATCATACACAGCATTATAATGGCAATTATGCTGTATCACTATAAACAGTTAATGGGATTAATGAAAAAAAATTGCAATAATATTGTATCAAAGAAACAGAATCAATCAGGCAGATAATAAGACATGACATTGTTTCCAAATGAAGATATATTAGCACAAGAAATTGAATCGTGGAAAGGATTTGCAGATTGCCTACGTGAGGAAGATAGAGTACTTTTTTTACAGATGTTGGATGAATGTTACCAATATATCAATTCAATCAATACAAAGGGAGAGTATTTTTCAACTGAATCCGTACTGATGAGTTTAGTTTTTGTGCAGCACAAGATAATCAACTGGTTAATTAACAAGAAATGCTAGAGTAGAGTAATAAAGTAACAAAAACATTCAGGCTAACATTCAAAATGAACTTACAATATGTGTTATTATTGCCGGAAGCTCCTATCTAGTTTCAACTGACTCGAGGTTTCCGAGAAATAATTTCGGGCGTGTTGTAATGCTGCTCTCTCTTCCTCGGATAAAACTGTACCCAACATTTGTTTGAATTCCAGTGCATTTACAACGGCTCTTGCACCATAATGATTATTAAAATATCCTCGCACAACAGCTGTTTCTCTTGATATTTGTTTTACCTTCTCAGCCCATGGTTTTAATTCTTCTTTTGAGTAAAGATAATTATACCTAGGTTTAACTTGCCTTCCGTGCCATCTAATAAAAGAGTGATTTGCTGTTACAATTGTGTCAGAAAGGAATTTCAGCTTATCCTGCTCAGGAGAGTCTGTCATGACTGCTGCTATATTGTAGTGCTTTAACATCTCCCATGGCCCTTCAGTATTCCAGGAGTGATTTCTAAATTCAACGGCGTAGTCATATCCACCAGGGAGTCTATCAAGAAATTCTTCTGTATTTTTGAACTCTTTAACAGTAAAACTTGGTGGCAGTTGAATAAGCACTGCTCCGAGCTTGTTAGAAATTTTTAGAGGTGATATCTTATCAAGGAATTCTTCCAGATATGTTATCGCCTCCCTATCTATATCGAGTCTCTTATTGTGCGTTACTATCTCAGGAACCTTAACTGAGAATTGAAAATTATCCGGTGTTGCTTTGGTCATGTTGACAAACGTTTCTTTTGTCATATATTTGTAGAATTTTTCATAGAATGTTGCGTCCATCTCTGCAGTGCTAAAAAACTGCGAATAGTATTGCAGTTTCTTAATTTGAGCATTTGGATAAAATACCTTAACCCAACCTCCTTTCTCAACGGGATCAGCATAACTCCAGCCAGAGCAGCCTATGGACACAGGCATTACAAAACACTGTACCTTAAGTACAATTAGTTTGTTTATTATTTTACAAAAATTAAGGGAAAATTGAATATGGTTCCTTTCATGGCTGGTGGGGATATACGGGGTTAATTCAGAAATAGTGTCTAAGGAGCTAATTCCGATTCCGCAGGAATGCAGTACACTAGTGTATGTAATCCATTTCGATTGTAAAAAAACAACCTAGGTATGGGTCCGGAGGGACTGATCTGAAATTTCATGTGGATCCTAATCATTTGGTGTTTCTGCCAATCTTGATGTCGTATTATCAATTCTAATGTTATGTTACACAATATAAGATACTTCTCTTATTCGGTCAGCTTATTCATTTGACTCCGAGCAAATAAGTAGCATCGCCATTTACATATGAAAGGTCAGCTCCTGGAATTTTTTTCTTAACTATACTTTGCTTATGTTTGTCTTAGTGTGGCAGGATTTTACAGTCGCAATTTTCCTGGGGACCGTCACAACTTTTACAATTTTTTGTTTCCGAATCTACAGGACCCCAACAGTGGGAACACCCCGTATTTAAATCATCGTCTGCCATTAACTACTTAAATCCAGTGATTCTATATAACCTTTTAATCAATCGATATTCATATGCAGTAATCAGGACAATTCAAAGTTCACGTAGCCATGTGGTGACAAATCATGTAGTGACGAATAAATTAATGTTACTAATATTAGGACAGGATTCGAGAGAAAGACTTGAAAATTATTGTCCTAAGCGGATTTGAACTTGGCATGTATGTCGTAATCACATTTGAAACAATTGTATTGGTTAGACCTCAATCGTTGCCTTAGCAAACCTGTCTGCTACTTCAGTAACCTTAATGCGCGTCTTTTTACCAACCTTTCCATTTTGTACAAATACTATAAATCCTTTAACCCTAGCGATACCATCGCCTTTTCCACTAATTTCCGTAATGTCTACCTCATATTCCTTACCCACCTCGACGGGTTTTGTCGTTGGACTACCTCTGTTGAAACTCTTACTAGCATCACCACCATAACTCCTTCCCCTGCCACGACCATAACTGCTGTCTCTGCTGTAGCTCATTCTAATATTGAATGGTGATACTCGTAATATATAGATAAAATGCAGATATCATTTTGAAACTTCATATATATTAGACAATTATCGATAAACTCTAGAAGGATAAAATATTTGATGTGCCAGTTGTATTAGAATTATGCCATTCCAGTCTTTTACATTCAGTTGGCACTAGAGCTTTTTGGTAAGGTGGTTTCTGCAGCAAACATCCGAACAGAAAAATAAAAGTCCAATAGTTGTGCTTAGATATCGAACGCCTTCGATTAGTTCATCAAAGTCTTTCGAGCAAGAATTGCAAGGTCTATACATATTGGTAAGAGATATCTATACATCCGTATAAAGCTATGCGGATGCTCCGTCTCATATGATCATCTACAATCCCACAAAGGAACTAATTTTATATAATTGCAATCTTGACTGTGATAAATGCAGATATATTTTAAAATTAATCGGCTGATAGTTACAATTTATGCACTTCGACTGACAAAGATTATTGTAGTTTGATTATCTCATCCCATGTTCCAGTTGCAGATAGCATATAGTATTTACTATGATTTCCAGATTCTAAGTTGATGATATCTCCAGTTGTAATTTGAATTTGAAATAATCTGTTCAAGAATTGCAGAAAGCTAGGTCCTGCTACTATACTCTTGGCTTGCTTTTCAAGTGGGTTATTGTAGTGCTTTTGCAGAGTATCAGTTAGTCCCAAACTACTAAGTTCTTCAACTAGGTCGGACAAGTCTATAAACTTCAAATTCCTTTTGTAGACGCGAAGTGTTGCCATTAAAATCCCTTCATCTCTTGTATGATACGATGTACAATATATCATTTCCCTGTTTGTATATACCACTCTATAGTTAGTTGAAGAGTTACGCTTAGGATTAAGTATATCGTATTAAATTACGATAAGTTGTTGAGTAATAGCATTAAAAATATTTATTAAAGAACGAGCGATGGAAAACGAACATTTGTATGTCTCATGTCTACATGTGAAAAGGAATTAACAACTTGCTCAGCGGAGTACAATTTACAAGTACAATAAAGTGAGTTCTAAAATTCTGTTCGGAATGTTGCACAAACTACCTTAAGAGAAATCTGTAATTCTGATCCAATGTTATAATGTTATAATTTGTTCGATTAATACAGATTATTTCATAGTTTGCCTAACACGCTAAAATTCTGGTAGATTCCCGATCTTATCACAGGGAATTGGGTTTGAGTCTGTTTTGAGATAATCAATCCCATGAATTGTAACTATTTTAATATCTGCTCCGTAGTCCCAGGTGTTGTTTGGACCAAGTATTATTACCTTGCACAAAATTCTACTGTATAAGTTTGACACTATATCCTTTCGAGTTACGAGTCTGCCCTCATGAATGCCATCGTCATCAATTAAGTGCTCAATTGCACTATCCATGCAGGTATGATTCTTGTCAAATCTTACTTTTGATATTCCATGGATACCTAGATTACGAATTTTAAATTAAATGAAATCAGAAAAGTTCTATAATTCCCGTATTTTCAAATAAATAGTCCGGCTGGTGACCTTTTTCAAAATAATTTTTGGAAATATTCGGAAGGGGGGATAATATCTGATTGGTAACGCCGTAAGCTAATCCTATTGGAGCTATTCCATACAATGGACCTTTAGTCAACTCATATAGGTTTGATGGCATTCCATCCTTGCCGACGGTAGTCATCGTTGCAATTACTTGCTGTGCCATACCTACTACTTCTCCACTCCTCGGATCTATAATAGGCGAACCGCTTGAGCCTCCCATGGCAACGATATCCGTTTGTATTCCCCATGGATTGTTACTTTTACTGTCATCATCTGGCATTAATCCCGCAATACGTCCAAATTGAATTATGGGGCGCAAATGGATTCCCATTCCATCTCCATGATTATTTCTGTACAGAACCAGCGATACTCTTCCACTCGGATAGCCACATATTACAATCTCATCGTAAAGTTTCAATTCGCCGGGTTCCTTGATATGTAAGAAATTATCTGAATGATGATTTAGCTTTCCTATCCCTATATCTAGGTCTAGCGATCCTATAAATCCCCTAACTTCTTTAACAGGGGGAAGTCTGATCGCCTTTATTATGTGATATGTGTTAAACTCTAACTGATCTCCTTTTGTGGTAATATTGAATGCAGAATATATTCCTCTCATACTATTTTTCTTATCCTTATACTGAGCATTATATTTAATACATTGACTAAAAATATGTGCCGAGCTGACAATGTATTCACCGCCAATGAAAAAACCTGTACCAAAACTAGTTATGACATCTTTGGTATCCTTGTTGGCAATACCTATCGCCACTGTTGCATCCTTAACTGCATTGAACTTATCAGCTTCCATCATCAAACAGTATACTGTTACGCAATTTAATAACCTTATAGTCCAGACTTTATGTTTTGAGGCTGATTTCCTAGATTTTTTTCACACTAGAAATTCTGGCATAATAATTAAGTACTTTCTCATATTTTTGGTAATGAATTGAAGTATCTGATTGGTTTACAAGGCTCATGCGTTACGAATTGAATCCATTATAAGTAACAGTTGAAGAAATAATCAGAAATATTACTTTACCAATGTTACTGTGTCACGGCCGATGACAGAATGCCCTACTATTAATAAGGCTACAAACTCAATTCATCAATATGGGTGCAGATGTTAAGGGACTTGTTGATATCCAAAAACATTTGAGGGATTTAGCAAGTAATGCAGATCCTAATACCTTCGATAAATGGGCAAATCGTGTCGGAACAACTGCAAAAGAAATATGTAATGATCCAGGCTGCAAACGTATCAAGTTGATTAAAGATGAATATGGTAAACTAAAGTTCCAATTTGCAGATAAGGAAGCAGTTGATTGTGTTATTCAGGCTATCAAAACACATCTAAACTCAATGCCCAGGACGCAACAAGTAATATTCAAAAGGATTTACTACAGAACTTGATAAAATAAAGATTCATCTTTAGGTTTAGAATTTGATTTTAGCCCTAATGAAATCTATTCCTAGTCTCAAATTTAAAACATTGCGATACAAATTATATCATACTTTTAGTAACATTTTTTGATACTATTATGCAAGACGCGTCATTATGTATTTTTTACAGCCTACTTGACTTTCTAACCTTTATTTCTGGAGGTGAAACTAGGATCTTTCAAATGGGGTCAATGCTACAAATTGAGTTTACATGTATATTGTAATCCATTTACGATCTAAATATAATCAATATTAGTCATTAAAGAATAATAAAATAGAAAAGTAAAACCGTAATTTTGTTGCACATCAAGTAATATACGGGCTAGAGGAAATTGTACCTGCATAGTATTCCTCACTATATGAACAATATGGAGCAACTCCATCTAATTTTCCATCGTAAACTGAATTAAGACTTGAACCAGTAAGTATTGATGTAGTATCCTATATACAAGTATCAATTACATGATGATGTAACAATAGAGCATCCCATTTCCAGCTTCGGCTGGAGTACCTTCCAGAAGATAGAACTAAGCGCAATAAATACAATTATCAATCGTTTATTGTTTTATCAGAATTAGTAACAATGGTCTCCAGGATTTTAACATGCCACATAGGGAAGTTCAGCTAGAAGTTTCTAATTAAGGCTTCTAAGAGGTACTTTTTATGATATAACTACTTATGGCTAACTTTAATTGGCATACTTTGGCGAACTATCTTCAATTGCTTTGGCACATTTATCACAATATTTCTCCAATATTACCGCTCCGTCAGTACTATACTTGACTAAATTGGTTGCAGGTTCTCCACATCCTACACAAAATCTTGAATTCTTTTCACTGCTTGATATAAGGGGCTCAATACTTTTCAGTGTCTTTTCTAACAAATCATTTCTACTCTATTTATGTAGAAAGGATGTATGAATGTTGCGTCTCAAAATGCGTGTTAATAAACGGCCTGATCTTTTGTGTTCTTTTGTCTTGTTCTATTGTTGACTATATGGTAGGTCGGAAAGACCTGTACAATAGGACACCTGGCCCGGAGGTTTGTGAACCATTTTTGACTCGATTTCCAGGCTCACTATTAAAGGGATTCAAAAGCATTTTTGATGGAGCATAAGACGTTGGCCCGGTTTCGTCGGTATCGAAGATTCCATCGGTTCTAAAAGTGAGTTCTTGATACTAGTAAGGAGGATTATGAAGCTTTAAAGGCCACAGAAGTATGCTCGCTTAACTGGATTTAAGAGATTTCATATCAATGGAGAAACGATACTTTACATTAGACTTGAGTAGTCTCTCATAAGCCTCGTTGACCTTCTGGATTGGGATGACTTCGACGTCTGCAGCAATGTTGTGTTTGCCGCAAAAGTCGAGCATCTCCTGCGTTTCGACGATACTACCTATGACCGAGCCGGAAATGCTGCGACGCTTGAGCAAAAGTCCAAAGGCAGAGACGGCGTGAGGCTTATCTACACCGCCGACAAGGGCGATGTTGCCGTCACGGCTGAGTAATTGTATATAGGCGTTGACGTCGTGGTCAGCGGAAACAGCGTCGAGGATAAAGTCAAAACTACTGGCGTGCTTGTTCATCTGGTCAGCATCGTGGGAAAGGACAACTTCTTCGGCGCCCAGCGAAAGCGCATCATCCTTCTTGTTAGGTGAGGTGGTAAAGACAACGGTGTGTGCTCCAAGGGCATGAGCAAACTTCACGGCCATGTGACCCAGTCCGCCAAGACCAACCACACCAACCTTCTTACCCTTCGTAACTCCCCAGTGACGCATGGGTGAGTATGTAGTGATTCCGGCACAGAGCAGTGGAGCGGCTCCGGCGAGGTCGAGATTGGAAGGGACACTAAAGACAAAGTGTTCCTTAACGACGATGCTCTCAGAGTAACCACCATAGGTCATACCTCCTAGGTGCACGTCGGGTGAGTTATAGGTGAGAATCATGTTGGGACAGAATTGTTCGAGACCAGCATGACATTCGGGGCAGGAGCCATCGGAGTCAACCAAGCAGCCAACCGCAGCGATGTCGCCGGGCTTGAACTTTGTGACTGCAGAGCCGACGTGTGTGACACGACCAATTATTTCATGGCCTGGAATGCAGGGATAGACAGTCGGCATAACGCTCCACTCATTTCTAACTTGGTGTAGGTCAGAGTGGCAGATACCACAGAAAAGGATTTCTAGCCGAACGTCCTGTTCGCCGGGATCCCGTCGAGCGATTATGGTTGGAGCAAGCGGCGATGTTGGACTTCCAGCCGAATAAGCCTTCGCGTTATACTGACCATATGATTTAGAGTCAAGCTGAGTTGTTGACATGACAATCTGCTTTTAAATAATACGATTTAAGTATTTAAGGAATATTCGCCTTTTTGTCTTTGCTATATTTTACATTTGTTGCAAAATCCGTGTGGACCAGTTCTTGCAGAATTTTATTGGTCTACTCATTCATGCATAACAAGCATTTTTAATTATAGTCTTGTAAATCATAAATGGTAATTCCATGGTTTTGTTATAGTCCATTGGTAAAGGTGGATATTAATGTAAATTATATGTAAATTATGAAATATGTTTTTATGTCACGACGATACTTGCATGAAAAGAACTAAAGTCTTCGATCGTCGGGATAAGATTGAATATTCAATCGAAACATTATTAGAATTTCTGAAACTAGGAATTTTTTTGATCTAAATAAGAAGAAATTCTTTTTGAGCCCGTCGGGATGGGAATTGTTAACAATTCGGATCCGTGTATTTTTGCTCATTGAATTTTTCCCAAAAGGACTGCTACCAAGATGACGCTTAGAATCACTATAGTTAAGACAAGGATTAGACGCCTGATTGCAATTGGATTCAATTTTGTATTCCTTTTTATTTATCTCACAGTTAATACCGGACAATTAGCTAGCCTTACAACATCTGAAGTAACACTGCCTAGTACTAAACTCTTAAGCTTGGATCTTCCTCTGGGTCCAACAACAATTAAATCAATATGTTTATCTTTGGCATAATCTACTATGGCATCAGCGATTTTAATTGAAGCGATAATTTCGGTTTTGACTTTTACAATATCCTCTGTATCACTGTGTTTGTGTATTTTTTCTGATATTTTAGTAAGATATGCTTGCGCTTGCCTCTTAAAATCGATTACATGACTTGGAAGAGATACAGTATCTAAATTGGCCTGGGTTCGGACGACGTAAAGGACTACCAGTATTGCGTTATAATCTTTAGCAATTCTAGTTGCATAATCGACTGCTTTATCTGCTGATTTACTGGATTCATGTATGGCTACAAGAACTTTGGAAAATGTTTTCTTTCTCGCTAATTTATCCATTATCGATTTCCTGTTTTATTTTTCTCGATAGTTCTTAAAAAGTAATCCTACGATCTATACCATGTAACTAGAAAGAGGCTAAATATGAAGACAACACGATCTTTTTTTCATGGAATTCTATGAAGTGCTTAGAAAGCAGCTTGACAAACCTATTCCGAACTACATTATCACTAAGTTGATCGAAAATGCTCATGATCCCTAGTCCTGGGCATACACAGGTTCAAGAATTTATCATTGAAAAAGATCCCTCAATAAAATCGAAATTAGGCAAAACCGATTTGGGACAAAGCCAGATTTATGACGCTGACCTATTGATAGTAGTCTGCTCTAGTATTTCCAGGTCTGTAGGTCGATATGGTGACAGAGGAAAAGACTTCTATAGTATTATAGATGGTGGCTTTGCCTCTATGCTCGTATTACTCACTTCAATAAACGAAGGAATTGAAGCTAGTTTTGTAGGTGCGTTTGAAAACCAAAAAGTATCAAAAATTCTAAACTTACCCGAATATGTCAAACTAATAGGTATAATCACATTGGGATATCCAGCTGAACGACCGGAAAAGTTTGAGAGGATTGATATTTCAAAGCTTGGTTACTATAGCAAATATGGTAACCTTTCACCCCAAGGGAGGTTCATTTTGTTTATCTATTTTGAATTAAATTGAAACACTTGAATCTCAATTAGTAGGCTTATCTGGTGAACCAAAATGGATTCTAAATGTACAATTGAATCCATGGGTCTTCGGCCATTGGGAACCATAATGTTAACAATTCGGATCCAAATCATAGTCTATGTAGCTGGATTTTTCATTCCAAATTTAGCACGGCCTATTTCCTTGACTTATTCGGTGAAACATATATTTACTAATCTGAAGGATTAGCTTTGTAAACCTGATTAGCTTGTGCGTTGACTGATTTGTCAATAATAAAGTTGTCTGATAAAGTTCCATCGTTACTATAGAAGGTGCAATTTAATCTTGTGCTGTTGTTTGTCAACTCTAAGTTCAAGAAACCAAAACCTCGATACTGTGTTACAATATAAGGAATTTTTACTTCAAAATTATGAAGTTCTCCTCCGCCAGTTCCAACAGTAGCAAAGATGGTTCCATGAAATTTGTTAATATCGTAATTGTAATTGTTTTTGTTTGAATTGACTATTATAGGATTCTCTGAATCCTTGTTGTTGTATAATATTGGATAAGTTCTTTCATAATTATGACTATGCGCTTGTAATACCACATCCACATTATATTTATCAAACAAAGGATGGTACACATCTCTTAGAGTTACCCTTGGACCACACCCTTTACAATCATTTGGAGAAATATAAGCAGGTTGATGGTATGCGATTATTATCCAGTCGATGGTCGAATTTTTTGATATGTTTTCTAAATCTGACTTGACAAATTCATATTGTTTAGAACCTAATTCATATGGTAATTCTGTGGACATAATCAGAAAATGTATATTGAGGTGATTAAACGAATAAAATTCGCTTGACATGTTAAAATGCGTCATATATTGACTAGTACGAAAATCATTGTCGTGATCTCCTCGAACTATCCTAATTATGTTATCTACAGAAGAAATTATATCAAGCCAGCATTCTGCAGTTCTCTGGTACGAGAGGTCTCCCAGTGCAAGAATTAGTTCCGGTTTCTTACTTAAAATATTTTTTAAAGTGTTCCTGGAATCAACATTGCATCCCCAGTCTCCGACAGCTGCGAGATTAAATAAACTTGAATATGTATACTGAGGAATCATAGGTAGTAAGGACAAGCCGATATAAAAGAGAAGATAATGTGAGACCAAGATTATATATCTAATTCTATTGGTATTTAATCAGTTTCTTTAGTATCTCAAGATTTATTTGGATAAGAAAGATGAATTCGTAAGTATAGGCAATAAATTTAATATGCAGGTTTTCGGCCTTCGGGATTGTAATCGTATTAAAGTATTGAGTGCTTAGATTTATTATCTTCTGTATAAATGGTGTCTCGGGTTTCTGTCCCGTTCCCCGAAGCACTATTGCGGTAAAGGGGAAAGGCCAAATACGGGACTGGCCGAAAAAAGCCCCTTACCATACAGGGGACTTACTAGTTATTTATTACTGTTTACTTCTTTTACTACAATCTGAATTCTTTACATTTCTTCAAGAAATTTCATATGTTAAGGCAAGATAATCAAATACCGCAATCAAAGGTCTGGAGTCCGTTGGGAGCCGTATTGTTAACAATTCAGATACATACCAGATGAATCCTTCTATTCATTGAGTAAAGTATTGTCACTTAATAGAAAAAACTAACAAGATTGAAACAAGATAAAGATTACATAGTTGCACTGCCTATAGACATTGTCCCACGAAGTCATCAACTGAAGAGTCTGTTCTTCCGATATGACACTTCCATCTTTTGATATGTATTGTCTTTTGTAAGCAGGAACGCTTATCGCATCTTCTGTAGTAACACCATGTTCTTTTAGAAAATTAACAAGTTCCATTTGCACTACAAGACCTGCCCCTCGACTTTTCACCGGATCATTTTTCAAAAACCTTTACGTCACAATTTATAGAATGCAAGGCTAAAGCGCTACTAAGACCACCTATTGAACCACCAATTACTGCCACACGTATACCTATATTATTTATGAAACACCTATACTACTACTTATAATGAAGACGAGACAAGGAGAAGGGACAAAACTATACGTCGGGATTAGTGCCCTGCATGTATTGGGATTCTGCTACACAGTATTTAGATTTTTGTTTTTGTTCAATCAATGCCTAATATGCCAAAGAGGAATAGGGTTGATATCGGTATTGATTCATCAATCAATACATCTTTATTGAGTTTAACAGTAGTATATTTAGAACGATTTTGGAAAAAAATAAGTGCGATAAGTGTAACTTGACTATTCATCCTAATTTCATAGGTAATCATAAATGTGATCATCAAAACTGTCCAATCTGTAAGAGTCCTATTACTCCTTCGCAATATTGGTTCCATGTAAGATCACATCCGGGTCATGAAAATGATAGCCCACCACCGCCAAGAGCAAGTACGTTTGACAATAGACAAAACACAAACTATTCCCGTTATGGCAATTATCAAAGAAAATAGCCAGATATTATTTTATTTTCAAACCAATCAAGGCGAATCAGATTCGCTAGATGTTTAGAGCTATAATGTGGGACAAAATTGATTCTAAAAAAAACTTCAATTAATTTTGGATTAGAAATTCTTATGTAAAAGTTGGGAGTTATAACTTAAGTTGACTTTTGAATGTAAGATTTGTGGTTCACAATTCGAAGAAAAAGAGCGACTCAATATTCATAAAAAGGTTCACGGGAGAAAGCCAAAGATCAGTGAATATGGAAGTCCAGAATTTAATCAGGATAGATTGAGAGGCTAATCTAAATTACGTTAACTAGAATCAGTCCAAGAATACAAAATATAATAAAAATAATTATAAATGTTTAATATCTTTTTATTGACAAAATTAGAACCAATTAAACTTCAAAATAGGCTTTCATGTTTCTTTAGACTAGACCGGAGGGACTAGTCTGAAATTTCATATAGTTCCAAATTTTCAGTCAATGTGTGTGCACTTTTAATACTGAATTCTATCGTTATCAAAATGGGCCTAAGGGGATGAAGGACAAATTTGTCTCTAAAAGAGGGTTCAGCATCAAGAATATAGTTCCAGATCCAGCAATCGTGAATATCTTAAATAATCAAACAGTAAATGGCACTCAAGTACTGACTGATTAAACCAAACGAACTCCGAACCACTAGGTGATTCAGCAAAATTTGAAACGACTATCTTAGTCATTTGAGATTTGGGCTAACTATCTGATAGTAGTAGATTGTTGGTACTGATTTCTACCTCCTTATTAGACGTTCGAATAAGTATTTTCCGTTGGGGAGCATTCCATGATCGTTATTTAAGTATATTGCTTTCTTTGTTGCAGATTTCTTTTCTAGCTTGGCAATTATCCTTTTAAGCTCCTTTTCAGAATATAGGTAATTATACCAGGTTTTAGAACCATGCAATCTTAAGTAAACTGTTTTGTTCAAGTTCAATATCTTGTTTGGTAGTAAAGGTGCATCTACAGAACACATCGGTATTTTGAGTCTTTCCAATTCTTGGATAGAGGCTTTGCTCCACCACGAACGATCCCGGAATTCTAATATCGCATTGCTGTTTAGATCCGCTTTAATTCTAAAATTCTTTATTCTTTCTATATTCTCTTGATTATATCTAAACGTAGAAGGCATTTGAAATAGCCAAAAAGTTATTCTTTCTTCTAGTGGTTCAAGTGAGTTCTTGAAGCGCTTCCACAATTTTATTGATTTATCTCCTTTTAGCCTCGTATAGTGAGTTATAGATCTGTTAACCTTTATTGAAAAACTAAAATTTTTTCTTGAAACATTCTTCCAATTGTTTACCGACTTCTCGGTAGGGAATCGATAAAAACTGCCATTTATTTCTACGGAATTAAATCCCTGATCGACATACCACTCAAACTTGTTCGATTTTCCCTTGTTCCAAGAATACGTGTATCCTGATGTCCCAATTAAAATCGATGTCAAGGGATAATCACATACACTTGTTACTATTAACTAGTTTCTGTAA
>Ga0209470_1002172_pt1 | contig 14022 bp, 10 predicted proteins | sample GraSoiAngelo_125_FD_185882 | JGI IMG/M metagenome (GOLD analysis project Ga0209470, IMG submission 185882) | Grasslands soil microbial communities from the Angelo Coastal Reserve, California, USA - 14_0927_05_40cm (SPAdes) (version 2) | ecosystem: Environmental > Terrestrial > Soil > Grasslands ... | reverse complement strand
GCCATTCCAGAAGGCTTGCTGGAGAGCGAACTCTTCGGGCACGAGCGCGGGGCCTTCACGGGCGCGGTTGCACAAAAGAAAGGCCGCCTGGAAATGGCCGATGGCGGGGTCGTTTTCCTGGATGAAATTGGCGAACTCGCTCCCGCGCTGCAGGTAAAGCTGCTCCGCGTACTGCAAGAGCGCGAGATTGAGCGGCTGGGCGGCACGCGTCCAATATCGGTCGATGTGCGGCTCATCGCCGCCAGCAACCGAGATTTAGAGGAAGCAATTCACGCCGGGACATTTCGGCGAGATCTCTTTTTCAGGCTCAATGTGGTCACGCTGGTCATGCCTCCGCTGCGCGAGCGCCGCGAAGATATTCCCACGCTCGCCCAGTATTTTGTTTCCAAATGCAGCGCCAAGTGCAAGCTGAAGCCGAAGCAAATTTCTCCGGACGCTATGGCGTGCCTAGCTAACTATGATTGGCCTGGCAACGTGCGCGAGCTGGAGAATGCGATGGAGCGGGCGCTCGTGCTAGGTTCGTCGGAAGTGATTTTGCCTGAGGACTTGCCGGAGTCCGTCCTGGAAAAAGAACCGCCGCCCGGCATAGTCCCCGCGAAGTACCACGCGGCTGTCAAAGAGCTGAAGAAGAATTTGATTGTGAACGCCCTGGAACAGGCGCGAGGCAATTACACGGAAGCCGCCCGTATTCTGGGGGTGCATGCGAATTACCTGCACCGACTCATCCGCAATTTCGAACTGAGAGGCGTTATCCGATCGTTTCCAAGCGCTCGCACAGGCACAGGCTCCGGATCGAGAAGTTGAGTTTGCGCACGGACGCGACGTGGTCGCGTCATCATGGCAGCTTGAGTTTCATCAGGGTCGCGGGATTGAGGTAGATGCCCTGCCAGCGTACTGCTATGTGCAGGTGAGGTCCTGTGGCGCGACCCGTGCCTCCGCTCAAACCGAGCTCTTGCCCACCCTCGACGCGATCACCTTCCTTGACCTTGAATTCCGAAAGATGCAAATAAAGTGTGAGCAGACCCTGTCCGTGATCCAACACGACGCAATTTCCTTCGAAATATAACGGCCGGGCGAGAAGCACCGTTCCCGTATTTAAGGCGAGGACCGGTGTGCCGGATGGCACGGCGTAATCCAGCCCTTGATGCATGCTTTGCACTTTGCCATTAAAGGTGCGGCGCGTGCCAAACACATCGGAGATAGTCGCATTCACTGGTGGACGGAAGCGGCCCGACCATTCGCGTTCTGGATCAACACTTCGAAAATTTTCCTGTTTGACGGCCTGATCTTGTTTGATTTGCTGTAGCTGTTCCGGACTTGGCTCGGTAAATTTTTTCGCAACCGTTACGGCGATGCTGGGATATTTTGCCGCCCGAACGGTTACTTTTCGCTGAAAAGACACTTCCCTGCCGCTGGCCATTGTGCCCTTTAGCTCCAATGTATAGGTGCCAGGATGTGTCTCCAGGCTCGCCCCTGCGAGTCCGAACCATTTCCTGGTGACTTTATCGAAACTGAAAGAGACCTCGTGGTCTAACCACGTTCCAGAAAGAGTCGCGAGCCGCGCCGGCGGATTCACCAGGAAAAGCACAGGCGCGCCGTTGACGATGATGACAGGCTGCCAGCGGATCGACCAGGCATTGTGCGATGACTCAACCGGCGGTTTCTGACTGGCTTGTACGAACATGCCAGCGAGCAGACAGGGGACAATCAGCGCAAACTGCCTGACGTTCTTGGGAATCAGGAACACCATCGCTCAGATTAGCATTCCAGCCGCGACGAACGGCCGTGCTGCAGCAGAACCAAAGCTGCTGGCCCTGCGATGTAATGAATGGCGGTTCAGACAACGGGCTGTGTTGATAGCGGGATCAAAAGTTCAATTGGACGGCTGTTATGACGCCCTCAGATACTTCAAAGCACAGCCCGGAACAGCAGATCCAATCGATCTGGAGCTTAGGCAAAAGAACTGCCGCTACGTGAATCGTCGCTTGCGACAGAAGCATTTTCGCTAAAATATTTGCCTTGCTCATTCGTCTACAACCGCAGATGGACGAGGCGCTGAGAAAACGGTGGCTCATGGCGGAGCAAGACCAACGGATCTCCGAAGCGATCGAGCGGGAGCAAGGCTGGCTTCGCAACTTCATCCAGAGGCGAGTGGCCGACCAGGGCGATGCAGAAGACATTCTGCAGGATGTTTTCTACGAGCTCGTCGAGGCCTACCGGATGATGAAACCGGCGGAGCAGGTTACCGCTTGGCTGTTCCGCGTGACCCGCAATCGGATCATAGAGTGCTATAGAGGATACTTCGGTGCGGCAATTTGAATATAGCGGAAACCGAGGAAACCGACACCGCATTAGGAGCCGCCTCCTTAAGGGCCTCGATACCGCCGCAGACGTCCTTCGGTATCGCTCGCAGGTAAGCGTCACAAATCATGCCTCGCAAATGTAAAGACGCTTGATTATCCTCGGAGATGTGCAATAGAATCGCGCTCCATGTCGCCGAACGACTCGACCATAGCGCGCTTTGCAGGAGAAATCCACGGCCAGCGTGTGCTCAGTTTTCGCGGACCGCTGACACTGCAAAACCTGGCCTCGTTTCAAACTGCGCTACAGGTTGAAGAGGCCCCTATTGTGATCATTGATTTCGCCGAGGTGCCATATGTAGATTCCGCCGGCCTGGGATCAATCGTCAGGGCTCACGTATCCAGGCACAAAGCAGGAAAGCAGATGATTTTGACCGGAGTAAATGATCGCGTCCGGAAGCTATTTGAAATTACCGGAGTAGAGCCGCTCTTCCTGATTTTCCCCAGCATTGATGGCGCCATCGACGCGCTCGTGCACCCTGCCAGTGCTTAACTAGAACCGCAGCAACTCGCCTTCTACTTCTTCTCGATCAAGCTGGTATGGCTTGCCACACACCGCCACATCGTATCCTGGTAAACCCAGGTATCGGTGAAACGGCCATAATGCTCAAAGGGCTTGCGCTTATACGAACCCTTGGTGTGATAACGGCCAATGACAATGGCCATGTCCTGATAAGAAAAAACTCTCATCCCCTCGTTGGTGATCAGCGTGGCGCGATATGTGGGATCCTTTAAGTCCGCGAGGAATTGGGCCTTGTTCATCACCGTCCCGTCGTAGTCGGTGTACACAAATGTGTCGCTGACCAAGCTGTCGAGAGCCTTCGAGTCATGGTGCAGTTGCGCCTGGTTCCAGGCATTCTCCAAAGCCAGCAGCTTGCTTTCGTGGATCCAGGAATCTGACGGGCGTGACGGAGCCGAAAGGGAAAATATCGTTAATAGGACGCAACCGGCGAAGGTGACCTTCATAGCTCTGTCAATCGCTATGCAGAGTCTCACAACGTTTGCTTCGACTGTCAAAGCCAAATGCAGCCGTGGAACCTGTTTCCACAATGGCAGGTGAGAGCTTTTTTCTACGGCAATCGTGCCCTTTGCCCCGTGCAGCGGGTGACCTGGCGCCGGCATCGAAGCGGTGATGCGCAAAGCAAAAGGCAAAACGGAGCCGGTCGGGACAGTCGCATCAGGCGCCGTTCCCGCAGAAGCGTTGGAACAGAGCTTTCCGTCCATTCGACTGCCGATTCATCCACCTTATCCACCCGCTGAGGCAAAATCTGTGGCTGAGATTCCCAGCGGTGAAGGCTGGCTCTACGAGCCCAAGTGGGATGGCTTTCGCTGTTTGGCGTTTCGCAGCGGCGACCAGGTACTGCTGCAATCGAAAGCCGGACAGCCGTTAGGGCGATATTTTCCTGAACTCGTCACCGCTCTTCGCAAGTTGCCGCACTCACGCTTTGTAGTCGACAGCGAAATTGTCATCTACTCGGGCGAGCAGCTTGCCTTCGATGATCTGCTGATGCGTATTCACCCTGCCGAGTCGCGCATTCGCAAGCTGTCGAACGAATCGCCAGCGACGCTGATGTGCTTCGATCTGTTGGTTGATCACAATGGCAAGTTGCTCACCGAATTGTCTCTGGCAGAACGTCGCGCAAAGCTACAGGAATTTTTCCATGATTTGCCGGTAAAAAACTTGCCCGCAGAAGGCGTGCTTCGCCTTTCCCCAGCCTCGCACGATCGAGACCAAGCAGAAAACTGGATGCGCGAACTGGGCGCCATGGGCTTGGATGGAATCATCGCCAAGCGACTCGATGAGCCTTATCGCAGCGGTGAACGCACAGCCATGGTCAAAATCAAACGCATTCGCACTGCTGACTGTGTAGTCGGAGGATTCCGTTACGCCGAAAAAGGCGGAGGCATCGGCTCACTCCTGCTCGGCTTGTACAACGAACAGGGGCAACTCGATCATGTGGGATTCACCTCGAGCTTCAATGCAGCGCAACGCCGCGAGCTGAAGAAAATCGTTAAGCCGCTGATCGGTCCGCCCGGATTCACCGGACGCGCTCCCGGAGGCCCCAGCCGCTGGAGCACACGTCGCTCCGCCGAGTGGCAGCCGCTGAAACCGAAATTAGTTTGCGAGATCCGGTACGACCACTTCTCCGGCGGCCGCTTCCGCCACGGGACAAAATTTCTGCGTTGGCGTCCGGAGAAGAAGCCGCGGCAGTGCACGTTCGAGCAAGTTAGACCCCCAAAAAGGCACGCAAAAAGTTTGACGTTTGAGCTGCCCCGAGCAATTGCGAGTTAATGCAGCGGTCCAGACGCAGTCTGGGCCGTTTATTCGCTAAAGCCATTTCACGGCTACTGCACGTTCAAAGTGAAATTCACGGTATGGCTGAGCGCGCCACCCGTCGCCGTCACGACCACAGTGTAACTGCCGCGTGGCGTGCCAGGATCTCCACCACCTCCGCCGCCTCCCCCGCCACCGCCGCAGCCAACACCTGTCATAAGAAACGCAGTCACGATAAATGACGCCACGGCGCTCCACCGTCGCTTTCTCGGAATGCCGCAGAGAAACACCGCTGCGACGGTGAAACCGGCGCCGGTTGCCCACCAGCCGGATCCGTTTAGTGCCGCTGCTGTGGGCGCAGTGGTTGTAACGGTGAGCGTCGTCGTGCCGCTGCCGGCCACGGAAGGCGGATTGAAGCCGCACTTGCTTTCACGGGGAAGGCCCGCGCAGGACGCCGACGTAAAACTGATCGTGCTGTTGTAGCCAGTCTGCCCGGTAATCGTAAGCGTCAGCGTTCCCGAGCCACCGGGGCTCGTGCTAATCGAGGGAGCGCTCCCAGAAAAAGCAAAATCGGGCTGCACGGTGACTGTAATCGCCGCAGAAGTCGAAACGCTGTAGTTCTGATCTCCGCCATACTGCGCCGTGATGCTGTCTTGCCCGTTCGGTAGCTGCGAAGTCGTAAGGCTTGCGGTCGCGTTAACTATGCCCGTCCTAGAGTTGAAGCCACCAAAAGCGGGTGCGCTGCCGAGTTGAGTAGTTCCCGAAAAGAATGTCACCGTGCCCCCGGGCGCGTCTCCCAAGCTGTTGGTGTTAACTGTTGCCGTGAGAGTAACACTGCTGCCTTGACCAACGCTGCTGCTGCTCGATGTCAGAACTGTAGCGGTTGAACCCTTCGCGATCGTGACGCTTACAGCAGTCGAGCTGCTGGGTTTAAAACTGGCATCGCCGCCATAGCTGGCGGAAATCGAGTTTTGCCCTGCGGGCAAAGTTAGAACAAAATTTGGCGTTGCTGTGTTGCCCTCGCTGTTCAACACGAAAGGATTCCCTGGGACGGATCCAGCGCTGTCGTTGAAGTTTACCGATCCGGACGGAAATCCCTGGCCCGAACTTCCCGCAACATCAGCTCGCAAATAAACAAAATTGCCATATGGCACGTTGCTGAGCGGGAGCGAATTGCCGCCTAGATCAAAGGCAAGCACGCTTGTAGTCGTTGTGCTGGATTCCGGTAATACCGTCACGGTAACCGGACCGGAGTCACTCCCTCCGAAAGTTGCATCACCGGCATAGTGAGCGGTAACGGTGTAGTTCGTGCCACCAGGGAGCAAGTGGGTTGGCAAGTTTATTGAACCGCTGGTTAACGAAAAGCTGTCGACGAGAGTCTGGCCGGAGCTGCTTGAGCCTGTCTGGGCAGTTAGAGAGACGTCGCCGGTAGGCGTTCCCGTACCGCTGTTGGGAGTTACGCTGGCGGTGACGGTAACAGACTGGCCGTGACTAATATTGGTTGTTGGGCTGAGGTTCAGGGTGGTGCTGGTCGGTCTGAATATAACCGTGTTCCAGTTGTTCACTAGGTTAGAGACGTTCACGGAGCCTAGGCCGGAGGCAAGGTCATAGCCGACACCGGATTGGTATTGCGTGCCGATTTCGCCTGGCACTACGTTGTTGCCTTTGGTGACGTCGTTGAACACGCAACTGGCAGCGGGCAAAGTCGTCGTGTTCGAGGCATTGCATTGCGAAAGCGTTTCAGCCGCCGCCAAACGATAAAGGACATAATTCGCCTGCCCTTGACGCGACCCCATCTTCTGATCAACTAGCGCCATAATCCCGGCGAAAGATGGCGACGACGCTGACGTACCGCCTACGAGGTAGATAAAGTTTTGTTCACAAGAGAATTCAAAGCAGACTAGATAAGGATCGTGCAGTGCCGCGGTTAGAGATACATCGGGCATGTCGCGTTTGCCATCGGTGGGAATCCCACTTACTCCAGACTGCCAGGAAGGTTTGCTGAAGAATGAGCTTGCCCCCCCGCCGCCGGCTGCAATATTTGCGTTCTGGCTCCCGCATTGTGAGACAGTACAGCTTTCGTTCCAGACGTTCTCCGGGATGTAGGAAAGCGCCGTTTCCGCGAGCGGGAGCGATGAGCTCCAGTACTTACCGCTCTGAGTGCCTTCATTGAAGATGGTTCCACCTACCGCCACATTGAACGGCGTGGACGCAAGGAAATTCACCGACACCGCGCCTGTGGCGACTATTTCGCTTAAATTGTCACAGCCCTCGGCTCCCGTATCTCCGCTGGAAACGGTGTACGTTATACCCTGGGCTGCAGCCTGCTCGGCGAGCGCGCCTGCAGCACTGATCTCCGCGCTAGTGTGAGCAGCCTCGCATGAGCCGAAGCTTTCTGTCATGATATCGGCGAGATTATTGTCGACGATGTAGACCTCTGATAAATCAACGCCATCTGTTGTGTTGGTGATGGCGGAAACTACGAACTTCACATTCGAATTTGGGGCAAGCGCTCCAGACCAGGTGTTGTCCAGCACCGCCTCGAACTCCTCGCCTCCTCCTAAATCTCCGGGATCGGGGCCGTCGATAATGACTTGTGGCGGATTGAAAGATAGCCCAAACGCGTTCCTGAAATCAGTGACATCCTGAACATTGATGTTCGACCTTCCGACAACTGCAATGGTTGTGCCGCTTCCATCGATTCCGGCCTGATACGCGGGGTTGATGTTGTAGATCACCGCGTAATCTTGCGGTCCAAGTGCATGTAGGGTCGGGAATCCGTTCTGGGCCGGAAAAGTCACTTGTGGAGGCGACCCTGGTTTAATAGTGACCGGAACACGCGGCCCAACGCGAATCATTGGCTTCTTCAAGAAATTGTGCAGCGTATTCACCCCTGCCACCACCGCCACCAGCGCTGACGGAATTTGCGGATCGCTGGCATTGGCCCAGTGCTCTTCTCCATCCACAACAAATTTGTGGATCGAAGTATGCAGCGCTTCCTGCACCTGCGCCGCGGTTCCGGAAAACTCGATCACCGTTCGGCCTTTGGTCACCTGCCCAATCTGAAAGCCGTGCGTTTGCAGCCAAGATGTGACGGCCTGAATATCCTGATCCGCCGGGCCGAACTGCCGCCCGAATTGCTCAGGCGTAAGCCATTTGTGGTAGTTGGGCGAAGCTTTGTCTTGCTGGTCATCCAGCAGCTTTCGCAGCGCAGATTCTTGCTCGTCACTGCGTTTCAAGACCAGCAGCATGCGTCGCATGGGCAGATCAGGCGGAGCCGCTCCGCGATCGAACTGCGCGCGCGCCAACGGGTGTGTATTGCCCCTGAGAGTGGTGAGTTGCGAGTCGTCGACAGCCTGGACGATCAGGGGCCGCACATTATTTTCCTGCGCTGAAGCGAATGCGGCGAGGATGAGCAGCAAAAGAACAACGTGCGAAATGCGGGCGAGAGCAACAGGGGCTGGGTGCATGGACTTCTCCTTACTTCTTTCACACCAGCCCACCGCGCGCACTAAGGCACGGAGAACCCCAAGGCAAGCGCGAATTAGACGAGCCCCCTCGTCCTACTTCGTCCAACGCGTCAACCAGCCTTGCACCATGGACCCGAGTGGCGGCGGGTAACATGGGCCGATTGTGGGCCGACATCATAACCCATTTCTGAAAAATGTAAAGTATGTTCCTGGTTGCACGACCGGGCGCAGGACAAGCTGACAATCCAGTGAAAGTGCAAAGAAATTGCACTCAAGCTGCTGTTTTGTACACGGCTACAGCCTGTTCACATCCCACTTACATAACATCCTGTATAGCCAAAGAAGCTACTCCTGAGCGATGGTTTCTGGTTGGCTACGTGACTCGGGACTAGCATTACAAGCTGTCCTGTCTTTAGCATCTGCGAATTATCCGCCGCCCTGGAAACGAGCTTACGACCGGAGGCCCAAAAGGGCATGCAGCCCGTCCGCATTCTCATTGCTGATGATCATGAAGTAGTTCGGCGCGGTGTGCGATCGCTGCTGAAATCGCGAGCGGACTGGGAGGTGTGCGGCGAGGCCGTCGATGGCCGCGACGCGGTGCAAAAAGCAAAGGAGCTAAAGCCGGACGTCATTGTAATGGACATCGGCATGCCCCATCTCAATGGCCTGGAGGCCGCACGCGTCATTCGCAAAGAAGTTCCGCAGTCAGAAATCCTGATCCTCAGCCAGTATGAAGCTACAGAAATGCGCCCGGCGGCACTACAGGCTGGTGCGCGCGAATACATCACAAAATCTGACGTCGCCCGCGATTTGCTCACCGCGGTTGAATCGGTAACCCAGCACCTCATCGCCTCCGGCTCGACGCCAATCCAGAGATCGGCACCAACGAATGGAGAACCGAAAATCCGCGAGCGTCAGATCAACGTCTCCCCGCAGAAGCGAGCTGAAGAGGCGAACGCCTGGCTCGCCGCTGTGGTGGAATCCTCCGATGACGCCATCATCTCGGAGGATTTGGACGGAATCATCACCAGTTGGAATGCGGGCGCGCAGCGCATGTTCGAGTACACCAAAGCCGAAGCTATAGGACAGCCGCTCAAATTGATTATTCCGAGTGCTCTGTACGATGAAGAGACCCGAATTTTGCAGCGACTGAGAAACGGCGAACGAATTGATCACTATGAAAGTATCCGGCTGAGCAAATCCGGTAAGCAGATCGATGTTTCGCTAACTATTTCGCCAGTCAAGGGCAGCGACGGCAGAGTTTTGGGCGCTTCCAAGATTGCCCGTGATATCACAGAGCGCAAGCAAGCTGAGGAAGCGCTTCGAAAGGTCTACGACGAACTTGAGCTGCGTGTGAGCGAGCGCACTGCTGAACTCGAGCGGCGCACCGCGCAGGTGCAAGAGCAAGCCGAACTCCTGGACCTCGCCAATGATGCGATTTTCGTGCGCAATTTGGACGCTAGGATCACTTACTGGAACCAGGGCGCGGAGCGTCTTTACGGCTGGACTAGAGCGGAAGTTCTAGGCAAGCCTATCGATGACTATCTCAAAACTCAGTTTCCGCAGCCTTTCGCGGATATCCGGTCCGAGATATTGCGCACCGGCAGTTGGCAAGGTGAGCTGATCCATTCCACAAAAGACAGACGGCGGATCACGGTCGCCAGCCGCTGGTCGGTTTGGTCGGATAAGCAAGGCAAGCCTTTGGGGTTCCTGGAACTGAATACCGACCTCACAGAGCAGAAACGCGCGGAAGAAAACCTCCGCACCATGTCAGGACGGCTCTTGCAGTTGCAGGACGAAGAACGCCGTCGCATTGCCCGTGAACTGCACGACAGTGCCGGCCAAATGCTGGTGGCGCTGGACATGAATTTGGCTACCATTCAACGCGATGGTGCGAATCTTAACCATGGCGCAGCTCGTGCCTGCGCCGAAAGCTTGCATTTGGTTCAGCAGTTGTCGAAGGAGTTGCGCACCATCTCGCACTTGCTGCATCCGCCGTTGCTTGACGAGGCTGGTCTTCCTTCTGCCATTCGTTGGTTTGTCGAGGGATTTGCCGAGCGGAGCAAGATTCCGGTGGCTTTGGAAATTCCGCAAAATTTGGGGCGGCTCTCGCCAGAATTCGAGACCACGATATTTCGTGTGGTACAGGAGGGTTTGACCAACATTCATCGTCATTCGGGCAGTTCGACCGCCGCGATTCGTATTTCCCAGGGTCCAGAAGCGATCAGACTCGAAATCAGCGATCGCGGCAAGGGCATACCCGCTGGGGTACAGCTTGGTTTGGCCGGAGCGGGCAGGTCTGGTGTAGGCATACAGGGAATGAGGGAAAGACTCCGGCAGCTTGGCGGACACCTGGAAATCCAGTCGCGAAGAACTGGCACCACGATCCTGGCGGTGCTACCTCTTAGAAATTCTACGGCAATGGACGCCCAACATGCCGTGAAGCTCGCATCCTAATCTAAAAAATTAGCGTTGTCACGCCGGCGCCTGGTTGGGGCCTGCAGCACTACACAAGGTTAAATTTTGGCTCCCAAAATAAGAAGCGCCCCGGACTCTTAAGAGTCGTGGGACGCCCGAACAGCCCTCCCCCAGAACTGCTCGAAAGGGAGAATATTGCTCAAACGCGCGCGTGTAAATCCCCCGTTCGTGCTAAACCTCTACCACCAAAATGCTAGGGTAAGCGCACGTTCGGGTCCATATCGCTGCAAAGGGTTGTTGAAATTATGCAGAGGTTTGCATCTTCCTAGTTATTGCCGCGCGGAAATTGTTCAGGTAAGCTGCTTGTAATCATCCGTTTAAGAATCAGGCCCTTTTGGAATATCGGGTGCTGAGAAGTAGGAATCGCTGTCCAATAAGCCTCGCTATGTATTTGTGCGAGTTAAAGTCCCCGGAGGAATTATGAGGAGAGTAGTTTTGTTGGCCGTTTTGGCGCTGGCTCTGCCGATAGCAGCTTTTGCAGACAGCGTAACCGACTATGCGATTTTTGGCACCACTTCTGCCGGAACTGCCACATTCAGTGGTGTCCCCCCAGCTGCTAGCGGTACGATATCTGTTACCTCAGCTCTCTTTGCTATTAACGGTGTCAGTCAGCCAGCGGGCGGAACAATAAGCCTTACCACCGGTACCCTGACTGCTGTTACCGGCGGGTTCACCTTCACCGGCGGCACGATTGACATCACGAATTCCAGTAGCACGACACTGTTTCAAGGGTCGTTTACCAGCGGAAGCGTCATGGTGCTGAACGGGATCACGTTCATCAATGCCGTCGGCAATAAGGTGTCGGTGACGTTGCAGATTGGACACGGTGCGGTTAGCGGAGATACCTTCGTCACCCCCGAGCCTGGTACTCTCGGTCTGCTTGGCACCGGTTTGGTAGGAATTGCTGGGCTTGTCCGGCGGAAATTTAAGGCTGCATAGTCAGGACCTCGGTTACCAAAATATCTCTCCCTTCTGAGCCCCGCTTTTTCAGCGGGGCTTTTCATAAACTTAAGTCCCGACGACTTTGGGCCAGGGTAAATGGGCCCTGCCTAGCCGCGCTGCTGATCGCCTGCCAAGGCTCTGATTGGCACTATTCTTATCTGCTTCGAGCCGTAATTCGACCTGCGCTGCCCCGCCCCGTGATTACCCCGGTAATCTCACTGCCGGCAAATCCAATTGACGCTTCACGCGTTGGTCCTTAAATTCGCCCCAGGGGGTGGTATGAAAGATATTCACGAGGTCTTGCGGCGCAAGCAAGCCAAATACGCACAGTTGGGGAAGCAGATTGAAGCGCTGCAGCAGGCTGCGGAAAAGCTGCGCGAAGTCGCGCCTCTGCTGGCTGAGAACGACGACGACGACAGCACGATTCTCATGGAGATTGACGACCAGACCAATAGCATGGCCGCCAAAGCCGGATCGGCATCTTCAGGCCCGGTGGCCGCCAAGCCCGCAGCCCGCGCTCCGCGCTGGCCGTAATCTGGAACTCGATCTGCGGGGACATGATCGCCGTATGAATCTCCAGTCACTTCTGGTTTCCAAAGACGAGCAAGCGGTGGCCGTACTCACGCCGGTGCTGGCCGGCTTCGGCCTCGGGGTGCAGAGTTGCGGCTATCCCGATGGCATCTGCCGTCTGGGGGAGCAGAAGTTTGACACCGTGATCGTCGATTACGACGATCCCCATAGCGCCGCCTTAGTTTTACAGAACGCATACCAGGCGGCCTCGGGAAATCACGCCGTGACTGTCGCTCTTCTGAGCGACAAGGCAAAAGTTCGGAGTGTATTCGGCGCCGGCGCCAATTTCGTGCTCTACAAACCGGTTTCTGAGCAGCACGCTTTGGCCACGCTTCGCGCTGCCACGGCGCTCGTCAAGCGCGAACGCCGCCGTTCATTCCGCGTCCCTGTTCAGGTTCCTGTACAGCTCCGCGTTCCAAGCGGGACGCAGATGGAAGGCATTCTTCTCGATTTAAGCGAGGATGGATTGGACGTGCTGGCCGCCCAGCCGCTTTATCCTTTCGCGGGCATCAGCGCGCACTTTAGTCTAACTGCCCCCTATATGGAAGTAGAGGTTCGTGGAGAAGTCGCCTGGGCTAACCCGAACGGCGAATCTGGCGTGCGCTTCATTGACCTGTCTGAAAACTTGCGAACCAACCTTCGCGCATGGGTCACGGCCAATGCCCGCGAGCTTCCCCCGGAAGATCCCGAGCCGGTTTCTCAATGTAGGCTGACCGACCTGAGCCTTGGCGGATGCTACGTGGAAACCGAATCGCCCTTTCCCGAGCGGTCTGGCATCGTCCTTTGCTTGAAAGCTGAAGACATGGAAGTACAAGCAGAAGGCATGGTGCGCGTTATGCACCCTGGTTTTGGGATGGGCATCGAATTCGCCGCGCGTACCGATGAACAACGGGCGCAGGTGGAAAACTTCATTAATTTTCTTACCAGCCGCCCCGGAACGATGCCGCAATTGCTCATCACTCCGCGCGCTCTCGCGGCACTCAACGGCGACAATTACCCAGCTCCGCGCGCAGAAGAACCCGAGGACACCTTGCTCGAATTGCTGCGCCGCCACGAGTCGCTGAGTCAGGAAGAATTTCTGCTGGAACTCCGCAAACAGCGCAGCTCAGAAGAAGTGGCGTCCTCATAAAGTTTTGAAGAAAACCGAAAGGCCCGCACGCCGTCTCTCGTGCGAGCCTTCCAGTGCCCAGAGGGGCGTGTTCCACCTCATTGATGATTTGCAGTCTAGCGAGCTGCGCACGCAGGTAGGTTAATCGCACGTTAAATCTTCGAGAATTTCCGACCGCAGTTTGCCCATTTCCTCGGCTTACGCCACAATCAATCTCCGGGTCGAATCCTACGGCTGTCGTTTTACCAGGAGAACCACCATTTCCGCGATTTGCGGCGTGCCCCAGTCCCGCCCCAATCCAGCTTCTCGCGGCGGATCACTACTTTTTGCCCCTCTGCTGATCATCGTCGCCACCGCTATCGCCGTTGTCGTCCCCTGGCTTTTCCTCGGAATTCCCTCCGGCCACGACTTCGAGTTTCACGTGAACTCGTGGATGGAAGTGCTTGGGCAGTGGAAACAAGGGATTATTTACCCTCGCTGGGCTGCGCTCCCTCACTTCGGCTACGGAGAGGCTCGGTTCATATTCTATCCGCCAATTTCGTGGCTTCTCGGCGCACTGCTCGGCGCATTGCTGCCATGGAAACTGGCTCCCGCTGCATTCGTATTTGTGGCTCTCACGCTCTCCGGATGCTCAATGTTCCTGCCTGCGCGCCGTTACCTCGCCCGCCCGGACGCCATTTTTGCGGCTGCTTTGTATGCTGCCAACCCCTATTACCTTGTCATTGTTTACTGGCGCAGCGCCTTCGCTGAGTTGCTGGCTGGAGCGCTCCTGCCCCTTCTTCTGCTGCAAATCTTAGAGCTGCCGGATACGCGGCACCG
>Ga0209470_1002169_pt1 | contig 14038 bp, 10 predicted proteins | sample GraSoiAngelo_125_FD_185882 | JGI IMG/M metagenome (GOLD analysis project Ga0209470, IMG submission 185882) | Grasslands soil microbial communities from the Angelo Coastal Reserve, California, USA - 14_0927_05_40cm (SPAdes) (version 2) | ecosystem: Environmental > Terrestrial > Soil > Grasslands ... | reverse complement strand
CGGCACGTCCCCCAGATCGTGATACTCCTGTGGATTTTGGCCGTGGCGGTGCGGCTGATTTTAATTAATCAGCCGTTCGTCGATCGCTGGAGTTGGCGACAAAGCGATGTCGCAGCGATTGCCCGAAACTTCTGCGAAAACGGTTTTCGTTTTGCTTATCCGCAGATCGATTGGGCAGGCAGCGCGCCCGGCTATGTCGGGACGGAATTTCCTATTTTGCCGTTTCTGGCAGCTATTTGCTACAAATGTGTCGGCGCTCACGAGTGGATCGGACGCAGTGAGTCTGTAATTTTCTTCGCCGTGTCGCTGCCGTTTTTCTTTTTGCTCGTGCGCGAGACGTGGCCTGGCCTTCTAGGCCATGACCCATCAGCAGGATGCCGATGCCACGTTGCGGCACTTTGGGCGACGTTTTTTTATGCTTTTGCGCCAGGGAACGTTTTTGCCGGGCGCTCGTTCATGCCGGATGTTCCGTCGCTGAGCCTAGCGCTAATCGGTTTATATTTTTTCCTGCGTTGGATCAACGATGGCAAGTCGAGAGCGTTCTTTCTGGCTGCGATCACGATTTCTTTGTCGATTTTAACTAAGCCCACAAGCGTCGTTATCGCTGCGCCGCTTTTGTTCCTCGTCTGGCAAAAATGGCGCTGGAATTTTGCGAAACGTTGCGACCTTTGGCTTTTCGCCGCAATTATGGTTTTGCCTTCTGTTGCGTGGTATTGGCACGCGCATCAAATTGCCGAGAAATTTTATCCGCATCATTTCTTCGGCGAAGGCGGAATCCGGATCGAGAATTTTTCATGGTATTGGGGAATCGCGCGACGGACTACGACATCCGGCCTCACGCCGATTCTCTCGATGATGGCGCTCAGTGGTTTGTTTGTCGCTCCGCGATCGAGATATTTAAGCCTTTTCCATTGGTGGCTGGCTGGAATGATCCTCTTCGTCATCGTAGTCGGCTACGGGAATCGCCATCCTTGGTATCAACTTCCGCTTGTGCCGATCGCGGCAGGGTTTGCTGGCGCTGCCTGCGCATTTATCAGATCGAAAATCTCCTCTTCGCGGGTTGCGATACTAACACTGTCGATCCTGCTTGCGGGTTCGTTCGCAGCTCTTGCCTGTCTTTATGTGCGGCCGCTTTACGAATCGTCCGCCGCTCAACTTCGCGACGCCGGCTTGGAGTTACACAAAATCACAGCGCACGATGCATTGATTGTTGCCGCAGACACTGGCGATCCGACGATATTTTACTATGCGCAGCGAAAGGGTTGGCACTTCCTCGAGAGAGATGCGATTTACGACGGCAATCCAGGCGACAGTCAGCGGGCCATTGTCGATCTTGAGCAGCTGCGCAGCCGCGGGGCGACGCATCTTGTTTTCACGGCCAACACATTTTGGTGGTTAGACTATTATCCCGAGTTTGCGCAGCATCTGACGGAAACCGCGGCACTGATGGAAATGAATCGCCAGTTCAGAATCTACAAGCTGAACCGTCCTAAGGAATGAGAGAGACTCCAAGGCCTCGACGTCAGCTTGGTTTGTTTGACGCCATAATGATCGTCATGGGCGGTATCGTCGGGGCAGGGATTTTCGCCAATCCCTCGGAGGTAGCGCACCGGGTGCATACGCCGTTCCTGATCCTCGGCGTATGGGTGCTCGGTGGTTTGTTCGCGATGTGTGGCGCATTTATCTGGGCGGAGCTCGCCATGCGCTTGCCCGCGGCGGGTGGTCAATATCTTTACTTGCGCGAGGCCTATCATCCTGCGGTCGCATTTGTGTATGGATGGGGACTACTTCTGATCACGCAGACCGGCGGCATGGCGGCAGTGGCGGTTATTTTCGCATCTTACTTTCGTGCGCTGACGGGAGCGGATTGGAACAGCAGCGCGATCGCAGTAATCGCGCTACTCACGTTGGCCGGGATCAATTGTTTGGGTGCGCGCACCGGCAGCAATGTGCAGAGCGCTCTCATGTTATTAAAGATTGGTGCGATCGCAGCACTCGTAATGATTGGGTTTACCGCTGGCCACGGTTCGCTGAGATTGGAACCCTTCCTTGGAGAGCCTGCGTCATTTGGTCTCTTGAAGAGCATTGGCGCTGCCATGGTTCCCATCGCTTTCGCTTACGGGGGATGGCAGACAGCCACTTTCCTTGCGGGTGAAATGCGCGATGTGCGGCGCGATTTGTCACGGGGATTGCTCATAGGTGTGGCCGGAGTTGTGGCTCTCTATCTCGCAGTCAATCTTGCGTGTCTGCGCGTGCTCGGTCCCGTCGGTCTCGACGCAACAACAACGCCCGCCTCTAATGTAATGCGGATCGCACTGGGAGAGCGCGGCGCGCAATGGATTGCTGCCGGAATCGCAGTTTCGACTCTCGGATTTCTCAGCCAGAGCATGTTAACCGCTCCACGGGTTTATTACGCGATGGCGCGCGACGGGCTTTTCTTCAAGAGCGTCGGCAAACTGTTCGGAAAATCGGGAACGCCCGTGGTCGCGATTGTTCTTCAAGGTTTGGCGGCGATCATCATTGCTCTTTCGGGGACATATGGAGAGATCCTCAATTTCGAGGTAACTGTTGATTTTATTTTTTTCGGAATGACTGCGGCATCCCTCTTTATTTTGCGCCGGCGCAGTATCGGATCGGACGTTGTTACCTATCGCGTACCAGGGCACCCGTTCACGACCATACTGTTTGTTTTGTCATGCGCCGGAATTGTGATAAGCGCCGTCATCGCTTCGTCTCGCAATAGCGCGATCGCGTTATGCATCATGTTGGCTGCTCTCCCGGTTTATTATTTTTGGACCAGATTCAGGCGCACCCATTCATGAGACACAAGCATTCTGACTACATGCATTGGTCGAAGACGCAGAGTCGCGCGCGATTCAATCTCGCAACGAGTGGCGTGGCGGCATTTCCCCCGTGCGAACTTCCAGTGGATCTGGCGAAACTCGAAATTAATGGGGAGAACAGTTACGGCTACGCGTCTTTGCAGGCCGCCATCGCTGAACACCACAGCGTTGATCCCGAATGCGTCGTAGAATCTGCAGGCACTTCGATGGCAAACCATCTGGCCATGGCTGCCATCATTGAACCGGGCGATGAAGTTTTAATCGAGCATCCAGCTTACGGTCCAATTCTCGATGTCGCTTATTATTTGGAAGCGAACGTGAAGCGCTTCCGGCGCGCTGAGGAAAAGGGATGGGTCGTCGATCCAGCGGAGGTTCGCCGGTGCACTACGCCGAAGACGCGGCTCATCGTGATCACGAATCTCCATAATCCCACGAGCGCGCTTACGCGGGATTCGGTTCTGCGTGAAATCGGCGATATCGCGCGAAGTGTTGGAGCGTTTGTGCTGGTCGATGAAGTTTATCTCGACGCGGTTTACGAGGACACACCGCGCACATCATTCCATCTCGGGCCCGAGTTTGTGGTGACCAGTAGTTTAACGAAGGTTTACGGCGTGAGCGGTCTACGCTGCGGATGGATTCTGGCGCGTCCTGATCTCGCGTGGAAGATGAAACGCCTGAACGATCTCTATGCCGCGACAGCAGTTTATCCGGGTGAACTTCTCAGTCTCGCCGCATTCCAGCATCTGAATTTGCTCCGTGAAAGAGCGCGGCGGATCGTGGAAGCAGATCGCAAATTGGTCGACGATTTTTTGGCGCGCGAGCGAGGTCTTTCTGCTGTGCCTACGCAATGGGGCACGACGTCATTTGCGCGCTTACGGAATGGGAACGTCGACGCGTTCCTGGAGCGCCTGCGATCGGAGTTCGACACGTCGGCGGTCCCGGGCCGCTTTTTCGAAATGCCTGACCACTTTCGCATCGGGATGGGGGTGAATACGGAAATGTTCGCCGAAGGCTTGAGTCGCATCGGCCGCGCATTGGCCAGCGAGACGACCGCAAAGCCATAACCCTGCTCGGAGTTGCTTACGCCCACGTGTCGTCGACAATCAGCGGGAAATGAAAATTCAAACTGATTTCGCGATTCGTCCAGCGCGTGTGGAAGATGTGCCGATCATCCTTCAATTGATTCGCGATCTGGCGACTTACGAACGCGCGCCAAACGAGGTCACCGCGACGGAAGAACAACTTGTCGATGTTCTGTTCGGCGAAAAACCCGTTGCAGAAGTATTGCTCGCCTTTGAAGGAAAGTCGCCGATTGGCTTCGCCGTTTTCTTTCACAACTTTTCGACATGGCTTGGGCGTCCGGGGCTTTATCTCGAAGATCTATTCGTGAAGCCGGAGAAGCGCGGCAAAGGTTATGGCCGCGCGTTGCTTGTCGATCTTGCGAAGATCGCGCGCGACCGCGGTTGCGGCCGGATGGAATGGGCCGTCCTCAATTGGAATGAACCGGCGATCAAGTTTTATCGGACGCTTGGCGCTATGCCGCTGGACGAATGGACCGTGTACCGATTGACGCGTGATGGGATCGCCAGGCTCGCGGAGACGGAGCAAGTCGAGCAAGAGTAAGAGGAGGAATCAGGTGGCGCAGGAAAAAACAAAGATCGAGGACTACGCGTTTCTCAGCGATACCCAAACCGGCGCGCTGGTGAGCCGAGACGGATGCGTCGATTGGCTTTGCTTTCCGCGGTTCGATTCGCCGGCGTGCTTTGCCTCGCTCCTGGGCGATACGAAAAACGGACACTGGCGGTTTTTCCCCGAGGAAAAGATTGAAGAGACGCGTCGCCGGTACCGTGGAGACTCGCTGATCCTCGAAACGGAAATTGAAACAAAGAGCGGCGCCGTGCGCTTGATCGATTTCATGCCGCCGCGCGGTGAGAATCCCGACATCATTCGGATCGTCGAAGGGCTGCGCGGCAAAGTGTCGATGCACATGGAACTGATCATCCGTTTCGATTACGGGCAGATCGTGCCCTGGGTGCGAAAACGTCACGACGGGCTCGAGGCGATTGCGGGACCTGACGGTTTGATCTTGCGGACTCCGATTGAAACCTACGGCAAAGATTTAACCACGGTCGCGGAGTTTACCGTGACGAAAGGGGATCGGGTGCCATTTGTGCTCACGTGGTTCTTGTCGCACAAGGATCCGCCGAGAAAAGTCAATGCTGAACACGCGTTGCGTGACACCGAGAAATACTGGCGAGAATGGTCGAGTCAATTTCAAAGCAAAGGCGAATGGCGCGACGCAGTGATGCGCTCGCTGATCGTGCTTAAAGGACTAACCTATGCGCCGACAGGCGGGTTGGTCGCCGCAGCGACAACGTCGCTGCCTGAACAAATAGGAGGCCCGCGCAACTGGGACTATCGCTACTGCTGGCTGCGAGATGCCACTTTCGCTTTGCTCTCGCTGTTGCGTTCCGGTTATCGCGAGGAAGCCAAATCCTGGCGGGAATGGCTTTTGCGGGCCATCGCTGGTAGCCCCGCGCAAATGCAGATCATGTACGGCGTTCGCGGCGAACGCCGGCTCGACGAGGTCGAAATTCCGTGGCTCTCAGGCTATGAAAAGTCCGCGCCGGTCCGCATCGGCAATGCCGCGTCGAACCAATTTCAAGTCGATGTTTATGGAGAGGTGCTGGCGGCGATGTGGCAGGCGGATCGCTTGGGAATCAAATTGGAAGCACCGGATTGGGCCCTGATGGTCGAGCTAATGAAATTCCTGGAATCAAACTGGCAGAAACCAGACGAAGGAATTTGGGAAGTGCGCGGCGGACGAAAAAATTTCACGCACTCGAAAGTGATGGCGTGGCTGGCATTCGATCGCGCGGTGAAGCTTGTTGAGGACTGCGGATGCGCAGCCGGCGAGCATTTTAGCCGGTGGCAAAAAGTTCGAGACCAGATTCACGCGGAAGTCTGCGAGTGTGGGTACAACGCGCGGAGGAAGGCCTTTACGCAGGTTTACGGCTCCGATGCCTTGGACGCGAGCCTACTTACCATACCGCTCGTCAGCTTTTTACCTGCGAGTGACGAACGTGTCCGCAACACGATCGAGGCTATCGAACGGGAGTTGATGCAGGATGGTTTCGTTCTGCGCTACCGGCCGGAGGAATGCAGCGTGGACGGATTACCGGGCCGGGAAGGGGTTTTTATTCCTTGCTCTTTCTGGCTGGCCGATTGCTGGCATCTCCTTGGCCGAAAGAAAGAGGCGCGCGAATTGTTTGAGCGCTTGCTCGACCTGCGAAACGACCTGGGACTTCTTTCCGAGGAATACGATCCACGCGAGAAACGGCAGCTTGGAAATTTCCCGCAGGCATTTTCGCACGTCGCGCTCATTCGTGCCGCGCGAATCCTCCGCGACGAAGACGTGTTGCTCCGTTCAGAAGATTAAACTCGCACCTCGCTGGAAGAAACGAGCCGCCGGATCAAATCCTCCAAGGTAACAATTCCGGACAAGTTCTTCTTCGCGTCCCGGACTGCAGCCAAGCCAAGACGAGCAGCGCGTAATTGCTGCGCGATTCGATGGGCCGGCTCCTCTTCGGTTGTCGTTACGATACGCCGGAAATAACTGCTGAGCGGCTTCTCTCCATTTTGTTCGAGCAAAATATCGAGCACGTTGACCAACCCAGTTGCTTGACCGCCGGGCGTTATCACCGGCAGACGATCGATGCCGGATGAAGCGCTGAGTTCAGTCGCTTCCCGAACCGACGCGTTTGGTCGCAAGGCAACCACTTTCGACAACGGCGTCATTACATCGCGCACTTTAACGTTCCAGAAATCCACAACGTTATGAATCATCGCGCGCTCGATGGCTGTGAGAGAACCTTCGTGCTCACTTTGTGCTGCGATCTGCTTGAGTTCCTCCCGGGCGGCAAATAGTCGAGGATGTTTTGCTCCGCGCCGCGGCAGAAGCAATTTGCCCATCCAACCCCCGAATTCCCACACTGGCAGAAGAAGAATGGAAACGAATTCCAGCGCACCGGCAAGATGTGCCAGGGCGCGGAATGGAAATCGGCGAAAAATCGATTTCGGGAGGACCGAAAGCAGAAAGAGATAAACCGGAAATGCGATTAACAGCGCAAAGAGAAATCCGATGTAGCCGAAAGCGCGGACAAGCTGCCGTGTCAACAAGAGCAGGCCCAGGATGTCCGCTGCGTTGGTAAAGAACAAAACCGTCATGAACAGGCGCTCCCGATGTTTGAGCAAGCGGTTCAATCGCAAGGCTGCCGGCACGCGACGTTTCACGTTTTGGCGCAACCGCACCGGATCGATCGACAGCAGGCCGCTTTCGATTCCGTTAAAGAAGAACGAAACGATCCAGCAACAGAAAATGATGAACCCAACTGTCATGCTGCAGCTCTGGTTTGGTCCGATGTTTTCTGAACGTCCCGGTCCGCCGTTTTTTCGAGCAAGACTTCCTGAATTCTTTTCCGCCCCGCTTGGCGCACGGTGATGCTGAGACCCGGAATCTCGAGTTTCGTACCCGCGGACGGCAGATACCCCAGCCGTGTGAATACAAATCCGCCAATCGTGTCTATTCCTTCCGCATCGATTCGAAAACCAAGATATTCGCTTAAATCGTCCAGGCGCGCGTTGCCGCTCACCAGAAATTTGCCGTTTTCGACCGGTTCGATGTAAAGGTCGACATCGCTTCGGGGAAGCGCGTCGCTCAGAATGTCCTCTACGATATCCCCTGTGGTGATGATCCCTTCGGTCCCGCCATATTCATCCACCACGATTGCCATTCCCTGTGGATGCGTCAGAAAGAGCTTGAGCAACTCCAGCGCCCGCATCGTCTCGGGCACAAACGACGGAGCGATCAATTTTTCGGTGTAATGCTCCGATGGTTCGAGCAAAAACAATTTTACATCGATGATCCCAAGGACTTGATCCGGCGTGTCGGCATAAACCGGGACGCGGCGATGACGTTTTTCCTTTAAACGCGCAATCGCTTCCTCGTTGGTTAAGTCATCCGGGAGCGCAAAAGTATCGACGCGCGGCGTCATGCAATCTTTAGCCGTTTTATCACCGAGCTTGATGATCTCCTGAATCATCTCGGCTTCTTCTTCATGCAACGCGCCTTCTTCCTCGCTGATCTCAAGCAGTGTGCTTAGCTCCTCGTCACTCAAGCGTTGCCGGATACCCAGATGCGACGGAGTCAGAAGATCGACGACAAGAGCGCTAACACGCTCGAGCACGCGGCCGAGACGATTGAGGAGCGGCATCGCTATCTGCAGCGTGAACGCCCCAAGGGCTGAAAGTCGATAGGGCGCAGAGAGCGCGAGAAGCTTTGGAATCAGATCGCATACCAACACGACAATGGCGAAAATGACGGCTGCCGTCAGCCACTGCGGAATGTGAGAGACCAGAGGACCTTCCCAAAGAAAAAAGAGACACAAAATAATCAGCGGAACTTTCACTAACCCGTCGCCGAGAAGCAGCACATTTAAGGCGCCGCGTGGATTCTCGCGGAATGACCGAATCAAATTGGCGAGCCCGGTATGATGCGTTTGCAATCGGCGAAGTTGATGCGGCCTCAGCGAGAAGAGCGCTGTCTCCAATCCCGAAAAAAGCGCCGAGCAAAAAATCAGGATGGAGATAACGACCAGCAGAATGGCCAAGGCCGCGCCTGTGATCATCTATCGCAGTACAGCCACGCGGACCGTTGTGGAATCACAACTCGACCGCTCGTGGCGTCTCTCCTCGAAAAGCTTCTTTGCGGGTCGTTTGCCCATTGTGTGAGCTGCAAGCAAATTAAGCCGTTCATGAGCAAAGGCGAGAGGATTTCGCGGTTCGTGGCCGAGTTGACCAGCGGAGAGGTGGACCCGCGCCGGACCGATGTGGCACAGCATCCATTTTATCAGGCGTTTTTCCGTTGCTGGAACGAACAGCGCTATTACGAGGCTCACGATGTCCTCGAGCAGCTTTGGCTGAAAACTGATTCGAGCGACGCAGATTTCTTCAAGGGATTGATCCAGGCCGCCGGAGCCTTTGTGCATTTGCAAAAGCGACTTGAACATCCGTCCCACCCGAAACATAGCCGGCGCTTACAGCCAGCCGTTCGTTTGTTTCTACTCGCGGAGAGAAATCTATCAATGTTCAGCCCGCGACGTCACGGCTTGGACGTCGCGGCGCTTTGCCAGCTTCTGCACGCGTACGCCGACAAAATCGTTGCATCCGATTACAAAACCAACCCCTGGTCTCCCAAGACCGCGCCAAGGCTCGAGATTGGCATCAGGTAGCGGCGGTTCACCCGAACCGCCCGGGCGATTGAGTCAATCGCCCTTACCTCGTAAAAATTAATTTTGCACCTGCAATGGTTAAAACGATCGCCAGCAGGATCGAAATCGTGCGTGTCGGAAAATGGCGGCTCCCCAGACGCGAGCCGACGAAACCACCAACGATTGCAGCGGCTCCGAGCACAATGCCGAGCGTGGGCACGGAATGGACCGCAGTGAAATAGCCGATCAAGCCGGCAATGGAATTCACCCAAATGAATAGCGCAGAAACGGCGGCAGCTTGTCGAATGTGCGCCCATCGGCAAAACAACAGAAGCGGAGTGAGAAATATGCCGCCCCCGGTTCCAGTTAGCCCTGCAAGAAATCCCAGGCCTGCACCGACGCTCACCGCCATCGGTCGCGACGGAACCGCCGTTTGCGATGGATCACTTCGGCGAAACACAAGCCGCGCCGCGGAGAAAAGAAGCACGATCCCGATCAAAATCCTCAGAATAGAAGCAGACGGCTGCAAATAGCCGCCGAGATAGGCAGCGGGAATCGAAAGCAGCGCAAATGGCCAGAATAGTTTCCATGAGAAGTGACCCGCACGCCAGAATTGGAATGCGCCAATGGACGCGACGAGGATGTTAAGGACGAGCGCAGTCGGTCGAATAATCGTCGGGGCAACCCCGAACAATGTCATGGTGGCGATGTAACCCGATGCACCGGCATGGCCGACCGACGAATAAAGAAAGGCAACCAGTCCGATGGCGAGAAAAAGGAAGATGAAATGCGCGGCGTCCATGTTTTGTCATGTCGAGCGGAGTTGAGACATCTCTCAGTGTCTTTTAGGATGGGCAAGAGATTCCTCGACTTCGCTCGGAATGACAAGAATGGTGGTCTAAACTTGTACTCCGTCGCGAGTCATCCCATGACAAGGCGCTTCCGCTTTGGAATTATTGCGCTAACGTGGTTAGTGACATCAACTCATAGCCTTGCTGACCCGACACCCGTGCCCCTCGAACACACGAACCGGCTGGCGCATGAGAAGTCCCCTTATCTTCTTCAGCACGCGCATAACCCGGTCGATTGGTATCCGTGGGGCGAGGACGCGTTCGCCAAGGCGCGTCGGGAAAATAAACCGATCTTTCTCTCAGTTGGGTATTCTACGTGTCACTGGTGCCATGTCATGGCACATGAATCGTTCGAAAATGAAGACGTGGCCGCGATCATGAATCGCGAGTTCGTCAACATCAAGGTGGACCGGGAAGAGCGTCCCGATGTTGACCGCGTTTACATGACCTTTGTGCAAGCGACGACTGGCGGGGGCGGCTGGCCAATGAGCGTGTGGTTGACGCCAGATCTGAAGCCGTTTGTCGGCGGGACCTATTTTCCGCCGGAAGATCGATATGGCCAGCCAGGCTTCAAAAAAGTCTTGGAACGAATCGCAACCGCCTGGAAGGAAAATCACGACAAGATCGTCGAGCAAGGTGGAAAGATCGTTGCGGCGTTACGCGAATCTCAATCGACGGCGGCTGAAGGCCAAATCGACGTGGGGATTTTAGACGCCGCCTACCAACAGATTGAGCGCAGTTACGATCCGAAAGAGGGCGGCTTCGGTAGTGCGCCAAAATTTCCCCGGCCAGTAACGCTTAATTTCCTGACGCGATTTTACGCGCGAAGTCGTGGCATTGGCTTCCAGCCAATCTCCGGAAAGGATCGGCAGGATGCCGATGCCGCGGCCGTGGGCATACATGCTCTTGAAATGACTCTGTTCACTCTGCGCAAGATGGCCTCCGGTGGAATGCACGATCATATCGGCGGCGGCTTTCATCGTTACTCGGTCGATCGTTATTGGCACGTGCCGCACTTCGAGAAAATGCTCTATGATCAGGCGCAGCTTGCGGTCGCCTATCTCGACGCATTCCAGATCACAAGAGATCGGCAATACGCAGCAGTCGCGCGCGACATTCTCGATTACGTCGCTCGTGACATGACCGCCAAGGAAGGCGGCTTTTTTTCGGCCGAAGATGCCGACAGTCCCGTTGTAGCCGCGGGTGCTGACCGCGGCCACGTCGAGACGAAGGAAGGCGCGTTCTATATTTGGACAAAAAAGGAGATCGATACCGCGATCGGTGATGACGCTGAGATTTTCGATTTCCATTACGGCGTGCAAGCGCACGGGAATGCGCCGGAAGGAAGCGATCCGCAGGATGAATTCCGCGGCAAAAATATTTTAATCGAACGTCACACGATTCCGGAAACCGCGCAGCGTTTTAAGAAAAGCGAGGAGGACATTGCTAAATCGCTTGAGCAGAGTCGCGAAAAGCTGTTTGCCATTCGTGCCCAACGGCCGCGGCCGCATCTTGACGATAAGGTCATCGCCGCTTGGAACGGCCTGATGATCTCTGCTTATGCTCGCGCTGCGCAAGTACTGGACGACCGACGCTACGTGGAAATTGCGCTTCGCGCTGCGAATTTCCTGCGGGCAAACTTGTGCGATTCATCACGCGACATTTTGTATCGCAATTATCGAGAGGGTCGGAGCGATATTGAAGGTTTCGCCGATGATTGTGCATTTGTTATCCAAGGCCTCCTCGATCTTTATGAAGCCTCGTTCGACGTGGAATGGCTCAAGCTTGCGACCCAGTTGCAGGAAACGCAGGATCGCTTGTTTTTCGACGAGAAGAACGGCGGCTATTTCAGCACCAGCGGAAAAGATCAAAGCGTCTTTCTCCGCATGAAGGACGACAATGACGGCGCGGAACCGGCTGCCAGTTCGGTCGCGGCGCTGAATCTTTTGCGGTTATCCCAGTTTCACGACGATAAACAGATGGCAGAGCGCGCGCGAAAGACGATCGATGCATTTGCAACTACCCTGTCGCATTTTCCCAGCGCCATGCCACAAATGCTGGTCGCGCTCGATTATTCCTTAAGCAAGCCGCGGCAAATCGTGATCGCCGGGAAGAAAGATGCGCCGGAAACGAAAGCGCTGCTTGAAGAGGTGCGTCGTCATTTCCTGCCAAAAACCGTCCTGCTTCTGGCCGATGGCGGTGAAGGCCAGAAATTTCTCGGCGAGAGAAATGAAGCGGTCCGTGCTATGTCGCTGATTGACGGCAAACCAGCCGCGTACGTTTGCGAAAATTTCACCTGCAAAGCGCCGGCGACGGATCCAAAGCACTTGGCTGAATTACTCTCGAATAATTAGTTTCACAGAACGCATTCCGTAGGCACGGCCCTGAGGGCCGTCTCTGAACGTGTTGCGGTGATCGCTGGTGACCGGTCACAGGCCGGTGCCTACAGCTCACTTAGCCTATTTACTACCTGGCTTAACGGCGGGGATTCTTACCAGATCGGGCGGGAGATTGTCTGCGGAAAACGTCTCAACATTCATTTCGGTCAGACTGACGAACGGACAGCCGAAGTCTGGTTTCGCATCACCGCTGCGGTCGACAATCACGCCGACTGCGGAAACGGCTCCGCCGTGGGCGCGAACGATGTCGATTGTTTCCTGCACGCGTCCGCCGCGCGTCACGACATCTTCGACCACGATGAATTTTTCGTTGGGAGAAATTTGGAAACCGCGGCGCAAGGCGAGCTTGCCATCTTCTTTTTCAACAAAGATGTGGCGTTTACCCAACGACCGCCCGACTTCCTGGCCGACGATAATTCCGCCGAGAGCAGGGGAGATGACCGCGTCGCAATCAAATTCGCGCAATTTGTCGGCGAGCCGTCCACAAACTTTTGCGGCAATGTCGGTATGCTGAAGAAGTAGGGCGCATTGGAAATATTGCCGGCTGTGCAGCCCGGATCGCAGAACGAAGTGGCCATCCAGCAGCGCGCCAGTTTTGCGGAAAAGCGCTAGGAGATCTTCGCTCATCTGGGGAGTGCACGCGCCTCGCGTGCTGGCGATGGCGCCTCCGCCATCGCGAACTTTTTTGGGTTATGCACGTCTTTTCGTGTGGTTGCGCTTAAGGCGTTTCGACGAGGCGTCGAAACATGCACGCGAGGGCGCGTGCGCTCCCCGGAAACGATTTCGCCAGACGAGCATTCGTCATCTTCTCCTCTGCCGTACCGGAACTCCGTGGGTGTCGCATGAAGCCTATTCGGCGGTCACAGACCGCCGCTACAGGAATTCTCAGCCTGAAGTGTCATAAGCCGCTCGCTCGGCCTCCTCGGAGGCGGCAATCACTTCGATTTCCAACTTCGCTCCCTTCGGTAGCGCGGAGATTTGCACTGTAGAACGAGCCGGTGGCTCTTGCTTGAAATATGAGCCGTAAATTTCGTTTACTGTTTGGAAATCGCCGAGGTCCGTGAGGAAAACGGTTGTCTTAACAACATTATCGAAAGTGAGTCCTTCGGCTCTCAAAACCGCTGCAATGTTGTCCAAAACTCTGCGAGTCTGCGCGGCGATATCGCCAGAAACGATTTCTCCTGACTTAGGGTCGAGCGGGATTTGGCCGCTGCAAAACAGAAACCTTCCGCTGCGCACCGCTTGCGAATAAGGCCCAATCGCAGCCGGGGCTTCATTAGTGGAAACAGTTTTCTTCATGCGGCCGATTGTAGCTGCAAAGCGGAATCCAACAATGAGAGATTCCTCCAGTCCCTCGCATAAAGCTACGGCTTGGCAGGCGACTTCGCTCGGAATGACAAAGGTGGCGAGGCAAATGACAAGTCACCTGATGTAGTCGATATTACACGCGAAATGGTTGGTTGGATTTTAAAGAAAATTTTAGGCTCGAAAAATCAGCGCGAGCTGAGGCGCCTGATGCCGATCGTACACCGCATCAACGAGCTGGACGAGCAGTTCAAGAGTTTGTCCGATGACGAGTTGCGCGCAAAAACCGCCGCGTGGAAGGAAGAAGTATCCAAAATTCCGGAACTGGAAGAGCAATGGAAGAAGCTGGATGAAATTTTGCCGGAAGCGTT
>Ga0209470_1002168_pt1 | contig 14039 bp, 23 predicted proteins | sample GraSoiAngelo_125_FD_185882 | JGI IMG/M metagenome (GOLD analysis project Ga0209470, IMG submission 185882) | Grasslands soil microbial communities from the Angelo Coastal Reserve, California, USA - 14_0927_05_40cm (SPAdes) (version 2) | ecosystem: Environmental > Terrestrial > Soil > Grasslands ... | reverse complement strand
AGACCCTGTCTACGTCGCAGCTCAACTCATAATCGCACTACAGGGGGTATCTGGAAGAATGATCGATCCCGTACAGCCCTTCGTAATCACGGTCGGATCGATCCACAGTGGAACAAAGGAGAATATAATTCCCGACGAGGCACATCTTGAAGGGACCATAAGGACACTGGACGAGACGACAAGGAAGAGAGCCAAAGCCAAAGTTCAACAAGTCTCGCAAGGCGTCGCCCGCGCCTTCGGCGCCAAGGCTCTCGTCGAATTCGAAAAGGACGCCTACCCTGTAACTGTCAACGACGCGAAGGTAACCGAGCAAGCTATGAAGATACTCAAGAAGATCCCGGGCGTAAAGACAAAGATTATCAAACCGATACTCGGAGGCGAAGATTTTTCCAGGTTCCTCCACCAGGCGCCGGGGACTTTCTACTTCCTCGGAACGGTGAATTCGTCGAAGGGATGCATCTATCCGAACCATAGCTCCAGGTTCAAAGTCGACGAGGATGTTCTCAAGTACGGCGCGGCTTCGCTGGCAATGCTAGCAACCGAGTTTACAAAACTGGCAAAGGACAACTAGGTTTTAGACTCGCCAAGACCGATTCATGTAGCGACCATCATCACTTTGTGTCACATAGCCCGGCTCGTCCTGCGAGGAATCCAATAAACTGCCTGAGGGTTCGGCCGGAGCGCGTACTCGTTACGAGACCAACGGTTACGCGAGTCTTTAGCCTTAGTCTCCTGCCCAGTCTTCTGACAAACGCATTATCTAATTTGCGAGAATGGCACCGTGCGAGCTTCACGGAAGAGACTGCAACTTCTGCTTCTATTCGTAGCGGGCTCGCTTATCATGCTCGGCCTCGCACCACAAGCCCACGCTGCAAGTTACACGTTTACGATCATTCCTTCGCGTACCCAGGAGTCAAACACACCTGGTGTCATCCTCGCCCTCAACGTTACAGGCGCCTCAGTAGGGACGACGTACAAGTTCACATGGACTGTGACGGACCCGTCTGGAAACGTGAAGAATTTCGCGAATCAGACCGTAGCCGGTTCAACCACGTTTGTCATGAGTGCTGCTTATCCCGCAAGATTTGGAACGAACATTAACTTTGTAGGCAACTATACCGTAAGCGTTCAACAGAACAATCCCAATCCACGCTGAGGGTTTCATGCAAGAGAGCGAGGATGGGTCAGGTCATTTCGACAAGGTGGTTTTGCGGCCTCAAGTTACACTGGCTCCGGGCCGGGGTTAAAGGGGATCACGAAAACCATGAGATTCGCCTAGGATTTTTCACGAGTTCAAGCATGGGAGACCTTTGATTTCTGATATGCCGATCTAAATTCGTAATCGGGGCTTGTTCTGGCGTTTTTTCTTAGAAGCCGAAGAAGCTCTATGGGATGGGAAAGCCTCGCAAGAGCAAGTCGACCGCGACTGTGACGAAGAGGAATGTTCCGAGGAGAACTGCCAGAAGTATGAGGAGAATGGCCACGTCGTGGTTCCTCTTTTTCTTCTTCTGGAACGGTATGATGGGTGAGTCCATTGTGTATAACACTCAAGCGAGTATACTTGGCTTGTAGTGCAGAATAGGATAATGTAACCAGGGTTTGAGTCGTCAATAAGCACGGTCAAAGAAAAGGGAGAGGCTCGGGACCGAGGATCGTACTGGTTTGGAGACAAAAAGAGAACTTTCTGATTGGCCATATTCCCTGAACCGTGCCAGGATTAACAAGAACGAGCGAAAATATGGGATGGGCATCCTGGTCGATTCTTCCTCTGGGGCCTTCATCGCCTTCCTCGCAGTCATAGGAAACATGAAGAAGGATCCGGCAATGGACATCTTCAACAAGTACAAGACTCACGCGGCCTAGGACAAGACGACCCAACAGTCCTAGTTAGTTCTCTGACGTCGCCCGATGGACGCGATTTTCCAGTCAGAGAATTTGTGGATGAGATTCTCAGTATAGCCCTAGACAGATATTTGTACCAAATGATGTATGTGGCGCCGTCCGACAATATATACTGGTCGACGTCGGGTTCCCTTCACGCGAAGTGCGAAATTGAGTGAGCGGGTACATTTCAGCTCGAATGTTTTTCGGTTAGGTTCATTTTGGGGGCTATGGTGAATGAAGGTCAAGGGACGAGTGAGCAAGTATGCAGGGCTTCTCTTTGCGACTTTGCTCTTCGCATCCATACTAGCAAATCCGATTGTTGCGGCTGCTGGCGCAACTGGTCCCTCAACGGCCCCCGGTGCGTACTTCGATCACGTCCTAGTCGTGATCATGGAGGATCATGGTATGCAGGAGATCTGCGGGCGCAGTCCCCCTCCATGTCTCTCCACCGCTGGCGCTCCCTACATGGCCGGTCTGGCGAACAGCTTTTCGATCGGATCTCACTATTTGGGAGTGACTCACTACAGCCAGGCTGACTATCTTGCCCTGCTAGGGGCAGACACAGATGGCTGTAGTAGCGCGGGCTGTCCGTGGCCGTTTGCCGTGCCTAACCTCGTCGACCGTTTGGAGGCCGGAGGATTGTCTTGGAAGGGATACATCGAGAACCAGAATGTCGCGAGCGGATGTGATACTAGCTATCATGAACCCTATACTCCAGAGCATAACCCATTTGTCGGTTTTACTGACATTGCCAACAGCCCAGCGAGATGTTCCAAGGTTGTCCTAGCAAACCCGAGCAGTTGTAGTGTAACAGACTGCCCTCTGATCAACGATCTGAATTCGCAGTCAGCACCGAACTTCATGTGGCTAACTCCAAACAATTGTGACAATATGCATGGGGTCACAGGGATCTGCCCAACCTCAATCTCAATCGGCGACAGCTATCTTTCGAGTCTCGTACCGAATATTCTACAGAGCTACACTTTCACAAACACACGAGCAGCTTTATTCGTCGTCTTCGACGAGGGTAACGGCTACTGCCCCCTGAACAATAGTCATGAAGATTGTGTCTATGCGGTCTGGGCTGGCCCGTTAGCCAAGACCAATTTCTCACGAGCAACCTGTACAATCACTACTCGTTCACGAAAACGATAGAAGCGAACTGGAACCTTCCCAGTATAACTTCGAACGACGCGGGAGCGACTCCGTTGAATGAATTCTTCGCACAGCAACCCCCTAGCTTCGGCCTTACAGCCAATCCTCAGGCACTCACCGTCTACATTGGTAGCTCCAATACATCCTCTATCACCCTGTCCAGCCTGAACGGATTCTCAGGCAACATCTCACTATCGTCGTCAATATCGCCAGCAGGGCCAAGCAGCCCATCGATCTTCCTCAGTCCGAACTCCAGTACCCTCAGCCCAGGGAGTTCAGCCAGTTCAATTCTAACGGTATCGACCGGAAACCAAACTGCTCTTGGATCATACAACGTTACGGTGACGGGTAGGAGCGCTGGACTCTCCCAGCCTGTCATTGTTCCCATGAAAGTCGTTCCGCAGAAGAACTACGCACTGTTGGTCTCTAGCGACGGCAGGGTTTTCAAATATTCCCAGGATGGGACGATGACGCTCATCGGGAGACCTGTTAGCAGCCAGCTTAGGGAAGTAGCATGGAAACCCGACGGAACCTCTGCTGTGATTGTTGGCGACGGAGCGGTCTTGCTCACGTACAACGGAGTTAGTCTAACAAGGATACCCACGAATATCGCCGGAAACCCAGCCTTCTACACCATATCCTGGAAGCCTGACGGTTCCTACGCACTCATAGGTGGACAGGCGGGTGTCCTTCTAAAGTACGACGGCACCACCCTTACCCAGCTACCGAATACCAATACAAACAACCTGCGCTCCATCAGCTGGAACCCCGACGGCAACTCCGCTCTACTTGTCGGGGACAAGGGGACTGCACTACTATACCGAGCCTCGGGCTCGATCAGCGTCCTGCCGACTGGAACAGGGCAGCCCCTGTTCGCAGTATCGTGGGACCCCAGCGGCGCATACGCCCTTGCTGGCGGTGGAGGCGGAGTCATCCTCCGATACAACGGCACAGCATTCAAAGCTCTCAGCATAACGGGCCTATTGCCGACCGGTAAGGCCGTTCGATTCATCTCCTTCGGATCCGGGCAGCTAGCGGTCATAGTCGGAGACTCAGGCTTGCTTTGGACATTCGACGGGTCCAAACTGACGTCGCTGGCTAGTGGAACCACTCAACACCTCTACTCCTCGAGCTGGCTTAACGGATCAGCCTACATCGTAGGCCAAAAAGGTACCATCCTTTCCTACTCGAATGGCGTAGTGCGTAAGTTGAGTAGCGCCGCTACGTCGGATTTGAACGGAGTCGGATGGAAACCGATCATCGCATCCGGGATACGGGCTAGCTCTACCGCTGTAAGTTGTAGTCCTTCAACTGTAGCGGTTAGTGTTAGCACAACGTGTACCGTCACTGTCGCCGACACTTCGGGAACTCCGACCACCCCGACGGGATGGGTCACTTTCAACGAAACGGGCGCACCAGGTTCCTTGAATCCGTCCTCTTGCACCCTGGCAAACGCATCCTGCTCAGTAACCTTTACCCCTAGTAGCCCAGGAAACGCGACGATAACAGGGGTCTACAGTGGCGACTCGTCTCATATCAGTAGCAGCGGAAAAACCACTTTAACCGCCAACAAGCGAAGCACCAGCACGGCAGTCGCCTGCGTCCCCTCCTCAGTCGCGGTCGGCCAGTCCACGTCATGTAGTGCCAGCGTGACAGACATCTCGCCTGGAAACGTGACCACTCCCACAGGCACCGTGACCTTTACTCCAGGTGGGACTTGCACGCTTGTCAGCGGTTCCTGCTCGGTGAGTCTCACCCCGACAACCGCAGGCACGGTCAACGTGTCCGCCACCTACGGCGGAGACTCGACACACGGACCCAGCGTTGGCGGCAATGCTGTGACTGCCAACAAGCGCGTTACTGGAACCAGCATCAGCTGTAGCCCGAACCCAGTTAGTATAGGTCAGTCAGCAACATGCACCGCCACAGCAACCGATTCTTCGCCAGGCACCGTTAGCACTCCATCGGGGACTGTCAGTTTCACAAGCAATGGCTCAGGCTCCTTCACAGGCTCTCCCTGCAATCTCGTACCCGGCGCGGTTGGGGCAGCCAGTTGTAGCGTGAACTACACACCCTCAGGGATACCCTCACGAACCGATAAGATCACAGGAGTCTACGACCCATCTTCCTCTGATACGGTTCACAATGGGAGCCAGGGCACATTCTCCCTGAGTGTCGGATTCGCGGCTGTCGATCCCACCAGCACCAGTGTCGCTTGCTCACCTAGCAGCGTCGTGATAGGCCAAGCTACAGCTTGTACAGCAACAGTCACAGACACAGCTAGTATCGGCGCAACGCAGCCAACAGGTACCGTCACGTTTACTCCTGGAAGCAGCTGCAGTCTCGGAAACCCCTCCGGTAGCTCTGCCAGTTGTTCTGTGACCATCACCCCGACGTCGGAAGGAAGCCTGTCAGTGTCAGCAAGCTATGCGGGCGATACGACACATGGTAGCAGCTCTGGCAATACCTCGGTTCAAGTTAACAAACGGGCCACTTCGACAACTATCAGCTGCAGTCCCGGCCAGGTCACGGTCAACGGCAGTTCCACCTGCACCGCTACCGTTACCGATATCGACGTAGGCACGGCGTCCACTCCAACAGGTGGCGTTAGCTTTGGCTCCAACTCGACGGGCACGTTTGCTCCCGCGACAAGTTGCAGTCTGGTTGCAAGCGCAACTACAGGCATCTCCAGCTGCCAGGTAACCTACACTCCAATCACAAGTGGTCATCATCTCCTTAGCGCGACATACGCTGGAGATCCAAGCCACTCAGGCAGCTCGAATAGTTTCAACTTAGGAATAACCCCCAAGGCGCCTACAACTACAAGCATCTCTTGTTCGCCCTCGTCACCCCTCGTGAACCAAGCGACGAGTTGCACAGCAACTGTCACTGATACATCGGGTGGCGCTGCCAAAACTCCGACTGGGTCCGTCAGCTTCACAACCAACTCGACCGGCACATTCGCCGCCGGAGGAAGTTGTACTCTTGCCGTCACTGGAACGGTTGGCGTGGCTACTTGCTCAGTAAACTACACCCCTGGTGTGGCTGGCGGTCATAACCTCGTCGCAACGTATGCTGGAGATCCTGGTCACACTGGTAGCAGTGGGACCGCAACTTTGACAGTCGCGCCTCAGCCTCCACCCCCGCCGTCGTACGCCCTTGTCATTTCTTACGAGGGGAAGGTGTTCAAGTTCCAGAACGGTAGCTTCACACTGATAGGTCAGCCTGTTACAACTCCGTTAAGAGAGCTTGCGTGGAAGCCTGACGGATCATACGCCCTTATCGTGGGAGACTCGGGAGTCCTCCTCAAATACGATGGCACTCAGCTAACGACGATACCCACCGGAATAACTGCGAACATTTACTCTGTGGCATGGAGACCTGACGGGTCGTATGCGCTAATCGCCGGTTCTGGCGGTCCACTGTTCAAGTATGATGGGGTCTTGACTCGGCTTGCAAATCCGTACCCCAACTCGATTCGGTCGATAAGCTGGAACCCGAGCGGAACACAGGCAGTCCTAGTCGGATCCTCGGGAGGTATCCTGCTCTACCAATCCAGCAACGGAGGGATAAGTCAGATTTCCTCGGGCACAACCGCGTACCTATACTCCTCGGCGTGGAATCCCAACGGGGCCTATGCTCTGTTAGCAGGGGAGAACGGAGTTATCTTGCGATACGATGGTACCAGCGGTACAGCTCTCAACACGGCCGGTCTCTACAACTCCACGGACATCATACACGCCATCTCCTGGAATCCCTCCGGAACCACCGCCCTTCTGGTCGGCGACATGGGTGTGATCCTCACATATGACGGAAACCAGCTGACACGAATGCAGAGTCCAGCTTCTAGCAACTTTTACTCGATCAGCTGGCTGGGATCAACGGCGTACATTACGGGAGGAAGCGGCCCAAGCCTAACGTACACTGGCGGAACTCTTTCAACTCTGTCAAATAGTACTGGGACCAGTCTCAGAGGCTGGGCATGGAAACCAAACTAAGCTGTCAGGTGCGACAGGTCTCGAAAGACCCCCGATAAAGATACCGAGAATACGATCGTAGAGTAAACCCACGACGGGGTTGGTAGGATTCTGAGCGTCTAACGATGGCAGGTGGAGGAATCACACAGAGCATCAAGATGGCCCTCACCACCACCGCCGGCTATCCCAAGAGCACGGCGAACTTCTCTAGCCTCACGATCGCTTCCGGCTCGTCAGGTACTTCGACGATCTCGGTGCAGAGCTTCGGCCTCAAGGGGACGGTCATACTTACCACCTCAGTATCCTCAGCCGGAATAACAGCCACACTAAACCCGACCAGCATATCCTACAGCCCTGGACAGATTCACACGTCAACCCTCACCATCAACGCTAAGACACCCGGAACCTACGCGGTAACCATGACCGCGACCATGAGAACAATATCCAGTTCTGTCAGCCTAACAGTCAACGTGCCCTAGCTAGGGCTCGGCTTCTCCAAGACACGACTGTAGATAAGGCCAGCCAGTGCGGCACCGATGACGGGTCCTATCCAGTAAATGTACCAGTAGCTCGGGAATGATAGGCTTGCTATCATCGGGCCCATCGCCCTCGCAGGATTCATCGCGGCGCCTGTGAAGGGCCCGCCGGTCAAGACGTCTGCTAGGACGATCAGTCCCACTCCGAAGCCTCCTATCTTGGGGGCTCGTTTGTCGACGATTGTTCCGTAGACCGCCATGACTAGCAGGAAGGTCATGACCAGTTCGAAGAGTGTTCCCTGAGCGACCGTTATGGCGCTGGATAGGGTCGGGGCTCCCCAATGTACGACGTTTCCGACTGAAGAGGGAGAAACGGCCATCAGGAGAAGCCCTGCGATCGTGGCGCCGACCAGCTCAGCTATAATGTATGGAATCACATCCTTTGCGGGAATCTTCTTCCCTAATAGCAGTCCAATAGTTACTGCGGGATTGAGAGCGCCGCCGGAGATTCCCATCGTTATGGAGATTCCAATCGCTAGACCCAGCCCGTTTGCTAGAGCAGCGACAAGGAGCGATGATCCAGGATCGAATACGCCCACATACTGGGTGGCGACGGCCGAGCCTGCTCCGACAAAGACGAAAATGAAGGTTCCCAGAAGTTCAGCTGTATACCTTCTCGCCAAGTCCGGTTCATTCGACAATTCAGGTCTTCACGTCTTGGCGGCCGCGTTAGAGGAAGATGGTTTCTTAAGACTTGTTAATGATGGACCATTTAGGCCCGTGGGAAGACACGGCCCCAAGACTCACGCCCAGAAGCTGGCTATTTCTTCACTTTCATATGCAAACGGCGGTGCAGTCAGCTTCGAGCAGTAGCCCTACAACTATGCCAATGACCACTCCTAGGATAAGTCCAATTACTGATCCTACTAGAAGAGCTTTCGAGTCCAACAATTCACGTCCTTAGTCCAAAATGGGAGGGAGATGGGTGGTTAGACGTTGCCCATCTTACTTGGGTGTTACTGTTGCTCCTGGGAACTTCAGGAACCACAAGTGGGCCAGTTTGCTCTGTGGCATCTGGAAGTCCACGTTGAAAGCTGCGGTCGATGACGGTTTGGCGTGATCGCCGTGGAGTATCAGACGGAAAGTGGTGCCTGCGCTGTTTCTGACGACAATGTGAAGTATCATCTTGTGAGCGTGGTTGATTACTCCATGACCGCTAACTACGGTGTAGGTGTCTGAGCCGATGGTCAATGTTCCGCCTGTGAAATTGAGCATTGCGCGACCAGGAGAGCTCTTGACGACGGTTGCCGTCAGGCTGATGCTCGCACTCTCGGTTATGGTCCTGTTGCCGATCTTGTAGGCTGTTCCAGACCCGCTTATTGTCAGGGTGGTGCCCGTTGCGAGCAATGGAGCTCGGTGATGGCCCTGCCCCGGACTCGATGGAGGTATCCCGGCTGTAGGTGCCCCGAAGACCGGGACCACGACAGCCAGTGTGAGCACTAGCGCCATCACTGTTCCGAACAGTGCCATTCTGCGCATTTTTCTTCCCTAAGCCATAGTCTACCCGGGGGTATAACCCAATAGATTTGAACATGGTTCCAACAGATCAGAACAATGAAGGGAAGAAGGCTACGATCGCCTAGACAGTCGCGTGACCTTTCCATGGATTCTCCTAACCCCGGTACCCTTGAAACGAGTTGACCGTCGACAACCCTAAGAAAGACCAAAAAACGTTGAGCGAGGGGTGTGGAGATGATTCATCAGCTTAGGATCTACGAAATTTTCGAAAACAACAAGGCAGCGTTCCACAGTCGTTTCCGAGACCACGCATCACGGATCATGAGGTCCTACGGCTTCGACATCATCGCCATGTGGGAAGGGAAAACGGGCAACCGCACCGAGTTCGTCTATCTTCTGGCGTGGCCCGATGAGCAGACGATGCACAGAGCTTGGGCACGGTTCAGGGCTGATGAAGATTGGAATAAGATCAAGCGGCTTACGAACGCTCAGCACGGGGACTTAGTCGGAGCCATCGAGGATCGAATGCTCATCTCCACAAGCTATAGTCCGTCGATTAGCCGAACGAAGCTCGACTGACCCTGAAATCAGCCCTTCTTTGTACTCGGAGGGACTATCTGCAACCCACCCGTGCCGATCATGCTCACGTACTCGGCGGGGTTGTGCTCTTGCCCAAGAAGTTCCTCGGCTTCTGTCTCGTAAGATAGACTGGGATGATTATTCCCGCAAGTATTCTGATGATGCCGCCAACGAACCCCACGCTACCGCCGTAGAGGATCTCAGCTATTCCAAGCCCTATCGAGACGATGTAGATTACGATGCCGGTCATCCAAGCCCATCTTGCGCCCGTATAGAATCCGGCTCCCAGAGCGAGGCCGAGGATTCCGAATATGACGACTATGAGTGCAATGGCGAAGGGTCCCGTGGCGTTTCCCGCAAGAACCGAGGCGCCTCCATAGAGCGAGAGCAGACCTCCCGCAGCAACAACGACTGCTATTATAGCGACACCCACCGGTCTCTTAGGCTTCGCCCCAGAGGACTGCATCATGTCTCATTTTCTGGTCGACATGATAAGCCTATTGGCCAAAATGCTGTATCACACCCGAATCGAAAAGAGTCCATTCTAGGTCTGAAGTAGCATCGGATCATCGACCCAGCTGGTTTGGATGCGCCTTTTATGGGCGAGGACGTTCACGATCTCTCAAATGGCGAAGATCATAAGGTATGGAGTTCGAAGAAGGTTCAATGAAGATGTCCTAGAAATCCTGCGTGGCTATGAGAAAGAGGACCTACGTATCGCAGTAATAATTGCACCGATCTTCATCGAAATCAGGCTTCGTACTCTCATCTCCTATGCCCTTGAGTCGAGAACTGTGAGTAGGGCTAGGTTTCAGGATATACTCAAAGAGGATCAGTGGGGCTTTAGAGATCTACTCAACTTAGCTTGGAAACTCAAAATCGTCACGACATATCACAAGAGGAAGCTATCTGATCTCTACGAATTAAGGAACCGCACGGCACATGATTGGGCTTACTGGAGCCAGCTTCCTGACGACGAAACGCTGAAGAAGCTAGAGGCAGCTTGTCAGAACGCAATCAGGTTCATGCACGACACTCAGGGTCCTGAAGGCTAGGGCAACACCAAACCTGCTCATACAGAAACCGTTTGACCCCTGAGTTCCTACTAACTTGAAGATAGGCCCCTTCCAGGGTTGTAAAAGAAATCCCGCACAATCCATGAAAGCTGAAGTCTATCAGAACACGGCTATCGCCCGATCTCGACACACCAGTCTTACCGTTAAGATTTTGGCGTCTATCCATAAGAACAATAGTGTCCCCAACTGCCCTTGCAAGACCGTTGATCGCATTCGAATGGGTCACCGGTTAGATGTGGCATAGATAGCGACGGCAAGAGTCAACTAGATGACCGGGTCAACTTTGTTGGTCTAATTCTCGTTTCGTCGGAAGGATGAGGCTAATGGTTTCACCCTCCTCATCTCTTTTCCGCGCGAGCCAGTTCTGCTTCGTGACCGAACTGATGTAGAGAATTTCACCAGCCAGCTTCAATGCATCTGTGGCATCGTCTATCCGGGTGACAACAGCGACGTTTCTGTTCTTCTCCGGAGGAAAGTAGAGCATCGTTGCATATGGTTCTTCAGTGTCACCAGGATCAGGGTGAGACAGGTACGCAACCCTGCTTCCATGTTTGTAGCAATTGTAAAGTTGAAGATGTTGGAAATAGAACTTCTTCACCCTCTCGAGAAACTCTCTGATTTGATCTAGTGCTTCGGTCACTTCAGAGCGTCTTGCATCAAAGTTAATCTCGGGGGGCCACGACAACCAGTCTAACAAGTCTCGGACCTCGCGGTCTTTGACCTCGGCGAAGAATTTCGGGCCTTCAATATGGTTTTGAAGGTTACAACCGGGTCAGGATTCGTGAATTTATAAGTCTCAAACGCATACACGAGATCCTCGCACAGCTGCATTACAGTGAATATTATCTCGGAGCGGAGGTATTCCTCCAATTGCACTCGGATTTCTAGGTCCTTGATAATAGGAATACCGAGAATCTTGTCCAAAAACTCATCAAGATGTTTCAGCGCCCAATCGAACATGCGCAGTTTGACCCTTCGAGTGACGGGGTCGAAATAGTGGACAAGCAGGAGTTGCATGGGATCCTTTATCCAAGTAGGAAACTCATCTTCGACATCAGAGGCCAAGATCTTCCCCTAGGCAATCCATTAATGAGGCAAGATAATCTCTGTTCCGGTTCTCAACGAGAAAGTCGATTTTTTTCCATCATGAAGCAGTGATAATGCTAGCCTGTTAGAGCACTAACGTTCCGTCCTTCGTCACGTGTCCGCATGGGCTGTCCTCTCCTGTTTCGGGCAAATACTTTCGTCCGCAGACAGGACAAATTCGTCGAGGAAGGCCAGCGGGTTGATTATCATACGGTCGTGCTGGAGCTGGCTGGTCAGGGAAGAGAAATCCTCCGGGCATAACTTCTCACTTAGACTCCATTGCTTGCAGGCTGTTTGTCGCAGACGTGTGGGCGGGTGATTACCGCTTTCCCGCATGACCAGCACCATAGTTGGCCGTGGACCACGACTCCTGGTGGGTCCCCCTGCCTCGGTGTGTTCCACGGCCTCCCGCCTGGGATTAGCCGTCGCCAGTCTATGTTTGGCATAAGGCTGTTGGGGTTTCTACTCAAGGCGGCGACAGGGTGGTATGTTGGGGTCTCGAATCTTGAGGCGTAGACTGCGAGCGCAAGTGCCCAGAGTCGATCGTCATGGGTCCCAGCGAGGTGGGAGAACTGTAGCTGGCCCGTTTTTGATAGATGGAATCGTTCCGCGCTCATCTCGTTCATCAGTTCAGGCTCGTGTCTGAAGTGTAGGTGGCCGTCCTGCATCTGCCTTTTGAGATAGTCCATTATCTCCTGCTTCGCCAGCAACGAGAGAAAGACTCCTTGCGCGTTCTTCAACCCTGACCTAATCGCGTCTTGAACGAAAAACCCACCGACTCCAGTCTCATCGATGTAGATTCTGGACACGCTCTTCAGCCGCTGGTTCAAGAGGTTCAGGTACCCCGTCACCACGGAGAAGACTGTGCTAGGTGGGAAGGCTGTATCACTTACGAGATACAGATCCTGCCCAATCTTCTCCACAACGGCGACCGCTGACCGGTCAATCTTCAGACCGAGATCGGCACCCACGAAGAATTTCCCGGATCTTGCCAATCGGCCGCTGATGACATCATCCTTGGTGAAGGTCTCGGGACCTTTGGCTACACAACTCTCGATGAGGTCAAGAGGCAGATACGCGTCTTCATCTTCAGCGAAATCTGCCTCCATCTCCCGCTTCCACCGTCCAGGGTTCGTCTGGTACTGCCTCCGGATCTTTTCTAGAAACTCGGGATCAATCGGACCATTCGGCTTTAGCGCGTCTTTGTAGCTGACGTGGTGGCGGGAAAAGTCTGCGAACTGTTCATCGTTTGTGGCAATGTGGTAGAAGAGGGTGTCCCTGGACCCTGGAGTGCTGGTCCCGTAGAAGCTCCCATTTGTAGTGCTCAACGCGAAGATAATCGCGTCATACAGCTCCTTGTCGTGCTCGATGTACGCGAACTCGTCTAGCACGACCGTGTTCAAGGTCTCGCCCCGGATGGTGTCAGGATTGTTGGGCAAAGCCTCTATTACGGACCCGTTTCGGAATGCGAGCCTGCCCTTCCTAGGCGGACCCTCAAGCACATCGCTTCCGAGCCTGGACAGGAGTCTGGAGATCTTGTCTACCATCTTCATGCTCTGCCTCTTGCTCGGGGCAACAATCGCAGCTCTGAACCCTTTCCGGGTGAGAGCGTTGAAGAGGACGGCGACTGCCATGGCGAGGCTTTTGCCGCTCTGCCTCGACCAGCGAGCGAGGATGAACTGGCTCTTGTCCCGCAGGAGCTTCTCCTGATAGACGGTGGCTTGGAAGCCCAGGTGCTTGAAGAACTCGACCACGTCAGTCTCTTCGAACAGTGGTCTGTTCCTAGCCTCGTCCCGTTCTCTCTCGTTCTGGAGATTCTCGTAGTATCGGTTCAGTTTTCTTCCGGGCGATTCTGGCATCCAATCTCGACCTCTACAGGCTCACGCTTCGGCCGTTGTCTTCACTCGACGTATCTCTGGACCAGACGGTCTTTCGTGGAATGCGCCCGGCGGCTTCCAGCTCCTTGAGCCGCTTCTCCCAGTCCCGGTATTGCTTGTCCCGCAGGACCTGGTTCAACACCTGAGCCGTGTTCGTATGCAGCTGAGTCCATCTCTCACGGGTCTTAGGGTCAAGCTTCAGATTCGTCATCATCTCTTGGGACAGTGTGAGGCTCTGCTCCAGCTGGTCTATTATCCCGGACCGAAGATCGTTCTCGTCCCGTTCGCCCTGTTCCCCCAACCTACCCACTACTCCGTCCAGCATTTTCATCGGAAATCCCGTCTTCTATGTCCCGAACCTCTTTTCTGAGACCCCGCCTCGGTCTAGGATTGAGCGCCTCTTGCCAGAGT
>Ga0209470_1002163_pt1 | contig 14059 bp, 14 predicted proteins | sample GraSoiAngelo_125_FD_185882 | JGI IMG/M metagenome (GOLD analysis project Ga0209470, IMG submission 185882) | Grasslands soil microbial communities from the Angelo Coastal Reserve, California, USA - 14_0927_05_40cm (SPAdes) (version 2) | ecosystem: Environmental > Terrestrial > Soil > Grasslands ... | reverse complement strand
CGTGGACGCCGTCGCCGCGCAGTGCGGCTTCGGGAGCGCCGAGGTGATGCGGCGGGCCTTCCTCCGCCTGCTCGGCGTGCCGCCGAGCGCGTACCGCGGCCGGTTCCGCTCGGCGGCGCGGGCGTAGCGCTACCGTGATGACCAGTTTGGCAGCGCGCCGTGAAAGGACTCCGGCAAGCAGACGACAGCGCTGCGCACCCCGTGCACGTCACGCTCCGCACGGGGCATGCCGTCCGCTGCCTGCGGGCCGGCCGGGTCTTCCCGGCCGTCCTGCGTGCGCTCGCCGCGGCCTCCCACGATGGCTTTCGGATCGTCCATTTCACTGTGCAAGACGACCATCTCCACCTCATCATCGAGGCCGACGACACGCAGGCGCTCCGCCGCGGCCTCCGGAGCCTCGTCATCCGCGTGGCGCGGGCGGTCAACCGCGCCCTCGGCCGCCGAGGGCGCGTCTGGGGCGACAGGTATCACGCTCGGGCGCTCACGACGCCGCGCGAGGTGCGCCACTGCCTGGTCTACGTATTGAGGAACCGCTCGAAGCACTGCGAGGGAGAACGCGGGCTAGATCCCTGCTCGTCGGCGGTGTACTTCGACGGGTGGCGGCAGCCGGTCGGACCCGTGCCACCGGCGCCTCCCGTGGTCCGCGCGCGGACCTGGCTCGCCGCGATTGGCTGGCGGCGGCTCGGACTGCTCGACATCGACGAACGGCCTCGCCCGTGCTTGCGGCGCGCGGGCTCTGCCCGGAATCACGATGGCCGCTGCGGCAGCCGGTCGGTGTGAATCGAGTCGCGGCTTGGCCGGCAGTCCCTCGAAGAGCTGTTCCTCGTCGGCGATGCCCGCGAGCGACGCCGGCGTCTTGCAGCCCGGGGCCGCGTTCGCCGTCTACCGGAAGCGATGACGAGCGTCAGCGTCATCGCCCGCACCCCGCGACGGCGTCGATCATCTCCTTCGGCATCTCGCCGCTCCGCATGCGCGCCTCGAAGCCGAGGAATTGCTCGACGCTGAAACGCCGCTCGAGCGCATCGAGCGCGCAGCGGCAGACGCGCTCGTCGCTGCGCGCCGTGCATGCGCTCATGAAGTTGCGGACGACGTCCGGCGGATAGACGTCCGCGCTGCGCCCACCGCACGCCGCGCAAACCATCGCGATCAGCAGCGCCGTCTGGCGTCGCATCCGCGAGCCAATGACCCGCGTCGCACCGCCCGTCAATGCCATGGCACCGCGCGCTGTACCGAGGTCGTCGAACCCGGTAGCCTCGAGGCTTCGCATCGGAGCGCTTCATGCCGGACCGCATCGTGGAGGAGGAGCTCGCGCTCCTCCGGGAGGTGAGCGCGCGCCTGGAAGGGACGGTGCCGGCGCCGCCGTCCGCGGCGGCGATCGTCGAGGAGCTCGAGCACGTGCGTACGGCGCTCGGCGAGGAGACGCGGGCCGACGACCGGGCCGCGCTCCTCCAGCAGTGGGACCGCCACTCCGCGCTCCTCCGGCACCTGCGCGGGGCGAGCCGGCCCGAGGCGGTGGATGCCGGCTCGCCGTACTTCGCCCACATGCGCCTCGCGGAGGACGGCGGCGAGCAGGACGTGCTGCTCGGCAAGACGACGCGGCTGCTGCCCGGGCTGCCGATCGTCGACTGGCGGAACGCGCCCATCTCGCGCCTCTTCTACGCCTACCGCCAAGGGGAGGCGTTCGAGGAGGAGATCGCCGGCCGCCCGCGTACCGGCGTGCTGCGCGCGCGGCGCACGGTCACCATCCGCGACCGCGCGCTCCAGCGCGTCGAGGCTCCGGAGGGCATCTTCCAGGCCGACCCGACCGAGCCGGACGGATGGCGGCGCGTCGAGGCCGCGGCGCCCCGGCTCGCCGGCGGCCAGGGCGCCGCGCTCCGCGCGCACGACATCGGTGCCGGTGCCGATCGCCGGCTCGGCGCCGGCGTCCGGCGGCGGGCGGACAAGCACCTGCCCGACATCGTCGGGCTGATCGACCCGGCGCAGTTCGAGCTCGTGAGCCGTCCGTCGGCCGGATTCCTCCTGATCCGCGGCACGGCCGGCTCGGGCAAGACGACGGTGGCGCTCCATCGCATCGCCTTCCTCGCGTACCACGACGCCGGCATCGACTCCTCGGCGACCCTGGTGGTGGTCTTCTCGCCCGCGCTGCGCGACTACGTGAGCCACGTGCTGCCCGCCCTCGGAGTCACGCGGGTCCAGGTGCGGACGTTCCACGAGTGGGCCTCGGAGGTGTGCGCGCGGCTGTTTCCGCGCTTGCCGCGCCGCATCCGCGACTACACCCCCGCCGTCGTCTCGCGCCTGAAGCTCCACCCCGCGCTCGGCGTCGCGCTCGCCGAGCAGGTCGGGCGGGTCGACGGGCCACCGACGGCGGACCAGGTGGTCGACGACTGGGCTAGCGTGCTCTGCCAGCGTGCGTTCCTCGAAGACGTGCTGGCGCGCGAGGCGCCCGGCGCCTTCAGCCCCGAGCAGATCGCGCGGGCCACGGCCTGGAACCTGGAGCGCCACGAGGAGCTCCTCGCCTGGCGCGGCCGCGAAGCGGGGGCCGAGGCCGCGCTCGACGAGGAGGACGAGGCGCTCCTCCTGCGCGCCTGGCAGCTGCGGGTCGGGCCGCTGTCCGGCGCCGGCGGGCGCCCGCTCCGCTACCGGCACGTCGCCGTCGACGAGGTGCAGGACTTCTCGCCGCTCGAGATCCAGGTGCTGCTCGGCTGCCTCGACGAGCGCCGGAGCATCACGCTGGCCGGCGACACGCAGCAGCACATCGTCGAGGAGGGCGGGTTCACGTCGTGGACCGAGTTCCTGGCGGAGCTCGGGCTCGAGGGCACGGAGATGAACACGCTCCGGGTGAGCTACCGGTGCTCCCGCCAGGTCGCGGAGTTCGCCACCGGGCTGCTCGGCGACCTGGGCGAGGAGCCGACGGCGCCGCCCACCGTCCGCTCGGGGCCGCCGGTCGAGCTCTTCCGCTTCACGGACCACGGGGCGTGCGTCGCCTTCCTCGCCGACGCGCTCGGCGAGCTCGTCGCGCACGAGCCGCTCGCCTCGGTGGCGATCCTGACGCCGTCGCGCGAGCTGAGCGCGCTCTACTACCGGGGGCTCGGCGCCGGCGAGGTGCCGCGCCTCCGCCAGGTCGAGGCGCAGAACTTCACCTTCGCGCCGGGCGTCGAGGTCACGGAGATCGAGCAGGCGAAGGGTCTGGAGTTCGACTACGTCGTGCTGGTGGAGGTGAGCACCACCCACTTCCCCGACGCGCCGGCGGCGCGCCGTCGCCTGCACGTCGGGGCCACCCGCGCCGTGCATCAGCTGTGGCTCACCAGCGTCGGGACGCCGGCGGCCGCGGTGCGTGCGCTGCTGGGGACCGGGTGAACGGCTACGGCGCGATCGTCCTGGCGGCTCTGCTGCTCGACTTCGCGCTCGGGGCGGGCGCCGACGTCCTCAACCTGCGCGCCCTCGCGCGCGAGCTGCCGGCGGAGTTCCGCGACGTCTACGACGCCGAGCGCTACCGGCGCGCGCAGGAGTACACGCGCGTCCGGGCCCGCTTCGGGCTGGTCACGTCCGCCCTCGGGCTGGCCCTGCTGCTCCCCTTCTGGTTCGCCGGCGGCTTCGCCTGGCTCGACCGCTCGCTCCGCCCGCTCGGCCTCGGACCGATCGGGACCGGCCTCCTCTACCTGGGGGCCCTCGGACTCGCGTGGTTCGTCGTGGGTGTGCCCTTCCGCTGGTGGTCGACGTTCGTGATCGAGCGGCGGTTCGGCTTCAACCAGACGGCGCCGAAGACGTTCTGGACGGATCTCCTGAAGGGCATGCTGCTCGCCGCCCTCCTCGGCGGGCCGCTCGTCGCGGCGGTCCTCTGGCTGTTCGAGCGCACGGGCGGCCAGGCGTGGCTGTGGTGCTGGCTCGCGAGCGCCGCCTACGTGCTCGCGGTGGAGTTCGTCGCCCCCACCTGGATCATGCCGCTCTTCAACACGTTCCGGCCGCTCGTCCACGGCCCGCTGCGCGACGCCCTCCTGGCCTACGCCCGCTCCGTGTCCTTCCCGCTCGAGGGCGTGTTCGTGATGGACGGGTCACGGCGCACGACCAAGGCCAATGCGCTGTTCACGGGCTTCGGCAGGCACAAGCGCATCGCGCTCTTCGACACGCTACTCCACAAGCTGGACGCGGACGAGGTGGTGGCGGTCCTGGCGCACGAGATCGGCCACTACAAGCGCCGCCACGTGGTGCAGGCGACGGTCATCGCCGTCCTCCACCTCGGGGTCCTGCTTTTCGTGGTCTCGGTGCTGGTGGGGCGCCCGGGTCTCTTCGCGGCCTTCGGGCTGCAGGCCCGGCCGGTCTACGCGGGGCTGGTCTTCTCGGCGCTCCTGCTGGCGCCGGCCGAGCTGGTCCTGTCCGTGATCCTTCACGCGCTCTCGCGCCGGAACGAGCTCCAGGCCGACGCCTTCGCCGCCGCGACCACCGGGTCGGGAGAGCAGCTGGCGCGCGCCTTGAAGCGCCTGTCTGCAGATGCCCTCTCGAACCTCACGCCCCATCCGCTCTACGTCCTCCTGCACTACTCCCACCCGCCGGTGCGCGAGCGCCTGCGCGCGCTCCGGGCGGCTCACGCCTGAGCGGCGAGCGCCCAGGCGACGGCGTCCTCGAGGCGGTCGTTGCCCCAGAACATCTCGTCGCCCGCGAAGAGGGTCGGGGCGCCGTGGCGGCATCGGGCCTCACAGGTCGAGGCCCGCGAGGAACGCGAGCACGGCCGTGGTGAAGAGCGCCGGCATCTCGATCGGCAGATTGTGCCCCGCGCCCGGCACCATCACCAGGCGCGAGCGCGGGATGCCGCGCGACAGGATGACCGAGCCGCCGGGCGGGGTGAGCGCGTCGTCGAGCCCCTGGAGGATCAGCGTCGGCGCGCGCACGCGGCAGAGCTCGGCGGTCCAGCCGTAGCTGCCGAAGGCGCGCGCGGTCGCGGCGTAGGCGCGGGGGTCGCCGAGGCGCGTGCGGCCCGCGAGCTCGCGCACGACGTCGGGATGCGCGGCCGCAAAGGCCGGGCCGAACGCCCGCACGTCGGGCTCGCGCGCCGGGCCGAAGCCGTCTCGCTCGACGGTGTCGGCGAGACGGCTCCAGACGCGGGCCGCCCGCTCGCCCACCTCGCTCGACGTGCTCGCGAGCACGAGGCTCCGCGTCCGCTCGGGGAAGTCGAGCGCGAACCGCTGGCTCACCACCCCGCCGCCCGAGTGGCCGACGAGGTGCGCCTCGGGCTCGCCCAGCCGGTCGAGGAGGGCGCCGAGGTCGCGCGCGAAGAGGCCCGGATCGTACGGACCCGGAGGCTTGGCCGACCTGCCGGCGCCGCGCAGGTCCCAGCGGAGCACGCGATGATGCGCGGCGAGCGCGTCCACGTGGGGTGCCCAGTACTCGAGGTCGCTGCCGAGCCCGTGCGTCAGGACGACGAGGCGCGGGCCGCTGCCGCGGAGGTCGTAGTGCAGCGTGGTGTCGGCGGCTTCGGCGTACATCCAGGGAAAGTTGGAGCGTCGGGCGTCGGCGACGCGATGTCAAGACGTTTGCCGCCGCGCTAGTGAACGAGGCGTGGGACGCGCGCTCCGTCGCCCGCTGCTCATCGTGCTCACCGCATGCTGCTGGCCGGCGGCCCCACGCGCGGCGGGTGCCGCGGAGGAGGCTCTCCGGCCGGCCGCCATCTTCTGGAGCCCGCGCTCCCCACGATCCGACCAGCCCCTGCGGGTGCTCGCCGTCGCGGACCGCCCGCTCGAGGCCACGCTCGCGGTCTACGCGCCTGACGGCACGGAGGCGGCGGTCACAGGGACGCCGCACGGAGCGACGCCGTACCGGTGGCTCGCCGAGATCGCGGCGCCCGTCGCGGGAGTCTATCGCGCGGGCCTCGGGCGCGGCGTCGAGGTCGCCGTCTGCCGCAACATCCGGGTGTCGGCGGACCCGCGCCCTCGCCCCTCGGAACGGGATGTGGTGTGGCCCGTCGAGCGGTCCTGGGACCGCGACACGGAGGACATCTACTCGGCCTGGGTCGAGCGGCTCTTCGACGATCCGCTCGACGCGCAGCCGAGCTGGCACGGTCTCGGCGACGAGCCGCCGCCGGGCGCCGAGCACGGCGAGGTGTCCGCCGTCGCGCGCTTCCTCAGGCAGGCGGTGGCCTGGACGATCCACTCCGGCAGCGCGCGCACACCCGCCGCCGACGAGCGCACGGACCTCTACCCCACCCGCCTGTCGACCGAGACGATCCGCCCGCCAGGGAGCGCGGAGGGCGCGACCTGTCACCGCCGGGCGCCGCGCGAGCAGGCCGGCCTCATGGAGGAGTACCGCGACTGGTTCCACGAGCGCCGGCGTCCACCGCGGGCGTAGTCGACCTGAGCCGTGCTATTGACCGACGGCCCGGCGCGGCGGAAAGGATCCCCCGGGGAGGTGACCATGTCGTTCCGCGCCCCGGCCCTCACCGCCTTCGCGCTCGGGCTCGCCGTTGCGGGGCCGGGCTTCCCGAGCTGTGGCGATCGTCCCGGCGATGCGCAGGCCGTCGCCGACGCGCGCGCCGCCGCGGCGGCCGAGTGCGACTGCGCGACGGCGTCGAGTCACACGGGCTACGTCGACTGCGTCGCCCGCGTCGCCAACGCGGCGGTTCGCGCCGGACGCCTGCGCGCGCAGTGCCGACTTGCGGTCGTGCACTGCGCCGCGCGCTCCACGTGCGGCCGGCCTGGGGCCGTCACCTGCTGCCGCACGCGGGCCGACGGCACGCGCCGGTGCAGCGTCATGAGCAACGCGGCCCTGTGCACGGCTCCCCCGGGCGGTAGCGCCCGCGTCGGCGACCAGCCGAGCTGCTGCGATGCCTGCGCCGCGGGAAGCGGCCCGCCGGCGACGACGACCACCACGCTGCCGTCCGGGTGCGGGAGCGATCTCGACTGCGACGACGGGAACGGCTGCACCGAGGACCGCTGCGTCGACGGCAAGTGCCAGCACCAGTGCCTGTGCATCGGCCCCGACGGCTCGGCGAGCTGCTGCCCCGGGCCCGCGGCCGAGTGCCCGCCGACGAGGTGGTTCTACACCTGCGGCGACCCCGTCTGCGGGGGCCATCGTGACCACCCTGGTGTGCCCCCATGCGCCGGTGAGACGGCCGGGGCGCCGTGCTCGCCCGAGGGCGCCAGCTGCGACCCCGAGGACTCCTGCAACCGCCTGCTCGTGTGCGCGTCGAGCGACCCGACCCACGGGGGCGTCTGCCCGATCTCGCGACGGCGAGCCAAGGAGCACATCCGGTATCTCGGCGCCGACGACCTCAGGCGCCTGCACGACGAGCTGATGCGGTTCCGCCTCGCCACGTTCCACTACCGGGGCAACGCCTCGCGCACGCAGCTCGGCTTCCTCATCGACGACGTGGAGCCGAGCCTCTCGGTCGACCCCGTGCGCGACATGGTCGACCTCTACGCCTACACGAGCATGACAGTGGCGGCGCTCCAGACGCAGGCGCACGAGATCGACGCGCTCAGAAAAGAGGTCGAGACGCTGCGACGAGAGCTGAAGGAGCGCCCGGTACGCTAGATGTTCGGCACGCAGCGGCCGCTGGCCGCGATCCTCCTCTGGCTTTTCGCGAGCCGCGCCCTCGCGGGCGAGCCGCCGCGGCAGATCAGCTTCGCGACGGCCGACGGCGGCACGATCGTCGCCGACGCCTACGGCGAGGGTGGCGGCGACGGCGTCGTGCTCGCGCATGGCTCGGCCTTCGACAAGGAGAGCTGGCGGCCGCTCGCCGAGCAGCTCGCGGCGAAGGGCTACCGCGTCCTGGCCATCGACTTCCGCGGCTGGGGGAAGTCGACAGCGGGCTCCGCGAAGGACGCCCTGTTCGAGGACGTGCTCGCCGCGGTGCGCACCCTGCGTCGCGGCGGGGCGGCGCGCGTGTCGGTGATCGGCGGGAGCATGGGCGGCGGTGCGGCCGCCGAGGCGGCGGCGAGGGCGCCGGGAGAGATCGATCGGCTCGTCCTGCTGTCGCCTGCGCCGGTCAGCGCCCCGGAGCGCATCGGCGGCGACAAGCTCGTCGTGGCGAGTGCGAACGAGCCGGCGGTCGAGCGCATCAAGGCGCTGTACGAGAAGGCGCCCGAGCCGAAGCGGCTCGTCCTCCTGCCCGGGACCGCGCACGCGCAGCACATCTTCCGCACCGATCAGTCGGGACGGCTGACGGCGACGATCATCGAGTTCCTCTCGCGTCCCGCGACGCCGGCCCGCTGAGCGCTTCCTCGGGCGGCCGGCGCTCGCGGAAGGCGAGGTAGAGGAGGACGTCGTACAGGATCTTCATGCCCGCCCCCGCCACGAATGGCGTCGCCGGCGAGAGGCCCTGCATCGACACCCCGGCCAGCGTCGGGGCGGCCGCCCACGCGCCGAGGCGCACGAGGTTGGTCACGCCGGACGCCACCGTGCGCTCGCCGGGCCGGACCACGGCCATCACGTAGGACTGGCGCGTCGGCACGTCCATCTCGACCAGGCCCTCGCGCACGAGGAAGAGGAGCGCGGCGACCCAGAAGCTCGGCGCGAAGGCCACCGTGACCAGCAGCAGGCTCGACGGGATGTGCGTGAACACCATCGTGTTCACGAGCCCGATCCTCCGGGCGAGCCACGCGGCCGCGAGGTGAGAGAGCGCGTTGGCGAGCCGTGCGCCGAAGAAGAGGAGGCCGAGCGAACCCTCCCGCACGCCGAAGCGCTGATAGAAGAAGAACGCCAGCAGCGCGGCGGTGACGAAGCCGCCGCCGAGCGCGTCGAGCGCGAAGAGTGCCGAGATCTTCCGGAGCACGCTCCGGCTCTCGGGCGAGAGCCGCGCCGGAGCCTCGTCTCGCGGCACGTCGATGGCCGGGGAGAGGCCGAGGTAGAGGACGGCCGGCAGCAGGGTGAGCAGCGCACACGTCCCGACCGCCAGGCGGAGCGCCATCAAGTCGGGCACCGCCAGGCCACGCAGCAGGGCCGGCATGGCGGCCGCGAGTCCGCCGAGGGCGTGGCCGGCGTCCTGCAGCACGTTGTACCACGCGAAGACCCGGGTCCGGTCGGCGTCCGTGGCCGTCGCCGGGAGGACGGCCTGCTCGAGCACGAGCGCGGCGCCGCGGTCGCGACCCATGCCGTTCAGCATGCCGACGAACGCGGCGGCGCCGATGACGGCCGCGCTCGACGCCGCGGCGGCCACCGCGGCGCCGGTCGCGCCGAGGAGCGCCAGAGAGGCGAGGAAGCGCCTGCGCCCGAGCCGGTCGCCGGCGAGCGTTGCGACCACCGTGGCGCACGCCGCACCGGCGAGCCCGGCGCCCACGACGAACCCCATCTCGGCGGGCCCGACCCCGAGCCGCCCGAGGTAGACGCCGAGCAGGACGCCGATCATCCCGGTCCCGAGGGCACGCAGGAAGGCGGCGGCGTAGAGGATGCGGCGATCGCCGGGGCCGCTCAGCCGCGCGCTCCGAGCCTCGCCTTCAGCGACGCGTAGAGCGCGTCGTAGAGAAACCCTGCCCGTTCCAGGATCTCGTGGTCATCGCGGGCGACGAGCGGAAAGCCGCCGGAGATGGCCCGCAGCCCCGCAGATTCCGGGACGAGCCGCATCTCCTCCTCGAAGTCCGCGCCGTGCACGATGCACGCGATCTCCTGCAGCGCGGCGTCGTCGGGACGGTACAGGTCGACCAGCGCCTCGAACGAGCAGCGCCCCTCCGCGTCGCGATGCGGGTACGTCGCACCCGGCGCGTCGAACCCCGTGGCGTCTTCCCGCTGCTGCACGGCGACGACCTCGTCCGGCTCGACGAAGAGAAAGATCGCCGCCGGGTCGATGAAGCGGCGGATGAGCCAGGCGGTGGCGGTCCGGTTCACCCGGATGCGCGCGCGCGTCACCCACTTCGACGACGGCCCTACCTCGGAGCGGCCGACGGAGGGGGCCGGACGTGCCATCGCGGGCGGAGGCTACTCCCAACCGCCGTCGCGCCGCAATGCATGGCTTCTAGGGCGCGAACGCGTAGAGGCCCTCGGTTTCGCCGCTGCCCGGGAGCACCCCCACGCCCACGAAGACCATCCCGTCGGCGATCACGGGGCCGCTCGCGATCGGGCCGCCCGCGTTGAAGGTGAAGAGCGGGAGCCCGTTGCTCACGTCGCGCGCCTTGAAGGCGCCCAGGTTCTCGCCGGCAAAGACCAGGCCGTTCACGATTCCGACCGGGGAGAGCGAGCTGGCCGCGTCGGGTGCGTCCCAGACGAGGCCGCCCGTGAACGCGTCGAGCGCCGTCTCGAAGCCTGGCCCGCTGAAGGTGGTGCCGAAGATCCTGCCCGCGGCGAAGCCGGTCGAGCCCGAAAACCCCCCGCCCGCGCTCGCAACCGACGTGGTCGTCTTCCACGCGAGCTGCCCGGCGCCCGGGCCCCGGCCGGCCGCCACGGCGTAGTAGGTCCCGTCCTTGCTGCCCGCCCCGACGAGCACGGGCACCCCGGCCGCGTCGGTGATGATGTTCGGCGACGAGCCGAAGTCGAGGTCTTGGAGGTCGCTGTTGGGATGCGCCTGGAAGGCCCACACCGGGTTGCCCGGCGTGAGCGGGTCCGGCGGGTATGTGACCGGCGGCAGGCCGGGGCACGAGCCGTCGACCGACACGCCGGAGCAGCTCGCGTCGAGCGCGATGATCGTTTCGGAGAGGCCGCTCGACGCGTTGTTCACGCAGTCGCCGGTGTCCACGTAGACGAGGTCGTTCGCGGCGTCGATGGCGGGCGTCGACCAGACCGCGCCGCCGATCGATGACGACGGGACGGTATCGAACCGCCACACTATCCGTCCCGAGGACGCGTCGATCGCAAACAGGGCCCCGTGGATGCAGGGGCTGTCCTGATGCGAGGCCGCGCCGACGTAGAGCAGGCGGCGACCCTTGTTCGGACCCGCCGTCGGCGTGAACGGGATCGGCGACGAGAAGATGTCGGTGCTCACGGCGTCGTTGGGGTCGGGCAGCGCCCCGCCGATGTCCAACGGGAAGCCCGGGACCTCCTTGCCGTTCGACCCGCACCCGCGGTTCCGCACCGTCATGGCGGCGGGCGCCCGGGGAGGCGCCCCCGAACCGTTCGCGGGATAGGCGTGCAGGTACCCGCAGGAGTCCCCGAAGTAGACGCGACGGTTGGCAACCAGCGCAGAGGACTGGATGCCCGGGAACTTCGAGTCCCCCTGCGGCGTCGCCAGCGTGACCTTCCACTTGACGGCCCCCGTGCGGGCGTCGAGCGCGTAGAAGTTGTGGTCCCAGGAGCCGACGTACACCACGCCGCCCACCTCGCTCGGCGTCGCCGTCACGGGTCCGCCCGTCTTCAGGAACCAGACCTGGTGCAGCGAGCCGACGGTCTGCGGGGTGATGGCGGTCTCCGCAGCGTTGAAGCGCGATTGCCGAATGTCGTAGCCGTACATCGGCCAGCCGGCGGCGAAGGCCGGGCCGGCACCGAGGGCGGCCAGGACGAGCGCGAGCCTCTTCATGCGTTGGACCTCCTCCTGGGGCGGGTCCGAGCGTAGCGGCGCCGCGCTCCTCGGCAATCCCACCGGCACAGGACAGGAGTCGCATGGGCACGGGTGAGGCCGGCTCCCGTCCTACCGGCCCTTGAAGGTCGGCGGCCGCTTCTCCATGAACGAGCGGATGCCCTCGCGCATGTCCTCGCTCTGCGCGACCAGGGCCTGGGTGAACGCTTCCTCGGCGAGGCACGTATCGAGGTCCGACTGGAGCGAGCGGTTGAGCAGGCGCTTCGAGAGCCCGAGCGCGAACGTGGGACCCTGGGCGAGACGTTCCCCCCACTCGCGCGCGGTCTTCTCGAGCTCCCCGGCCGGCACGACCTTGTTCACCAGCCCGATCCGTTCGGCATCGACGGCCGGCAGGTCGTCGCCGAAGAAGATCAGCTCCTTGGCCTTGTGGAGTCCCAGGTGGCGGGCGAGGAGGAACGCGCCGCCGGCGTCGACCGCGATGCCGCGGCGGACGAAGACCTCGATGAAGCGGGCGTCGTCCGCGGCGACGACCAGGTCGCACGCGTACGCGAGGTGCGCGCCGAGGCCGGCGGCGACGCCGTTCACCGCGGCGAGCGTCGGCTTCTCGAGCTCCCAGAGCGTGCGGATGACCCGCTGGCTCGGCAGCATCGCCCGGCGCGTGTCGCCGGGCCCCGGCGGCGCCGCGGCGCCGGTGGCCGCGCGTGAGCCGGAGAGGTCGGCCCCGGTCGAGAAGGCCTTGCCCGCGCCGGTGAGCACGACGGCGCGGATGTCGGGCTCCTCGGCGGCGCGTGCGAGCGCCTCGAGGAACGCCTGGCGCATCTCGGCGTTCATCGCGTTCCGTGCCTCGGGCCGGCTGAGGACGATCCACCCGACCCCGTTCTCGATCCGGAACTGCAGCGTCTCGGCCATGGCCTGTCCTCAGCCCGGCAGCTTGAACGCCCGCACGGCGTTGTCGTGGAGGAAACGTTGCTTCACCTCGGGGCCGAGCCCGAGCGCCTCGACCTCGGGGACCACCCGCTCCCACCGGAGGAGCGGGTAGTCGGTGGCGAAGCAGACCTTCTCCTTGCCGAAGGTCCGGAGGAAGTGCACGAACGCCGGCGGGAAATGCCGGGGGACATGCGCCGAGGTGTCGATCCAGACGTTGCGGTGCTTCCAGGCGACCGCGATCATCTCCTCGGTCCACGGCCAGCCGATGTGCCCGCAGACGATGCGCAGCTCCGGGAAGTCGAGCGCCACCTCGTCGATGTAGGTTGGACGGCCCGTCTCCGACGGGAAGAGGGGGCCGGTGTGGCCGACTTGCGCCTGGAACGTCACGTCGAGCTCGGCCGCCTTGGCGTAGAGCGGGTAGTAGGCGCGGTCGGTCGGAGGCTTCCGCCAGAGGAACGGCTCGATGCGGAGCGCGACGAAGCCGCAGTCGCGGACGTAGTGCTCGAGCTCGCGGACGGCGCGCATGATGTCCGTCGGGCTCGCGTGGTACTCGCCGAAGATGCGGCCGGGGTGCGCGCGCTGGGCCCGGGCCACGGCCTCGTTGTCGCCGGCCATGAGCGCCGCCCGGACGCCGTGGCGGTCCATCGCCTCGATCATGCGCGCCACGTCCGTCCCGTGGTGAAAGACGTCGAGCATGCCGTAGTTCCGGAAGACGTTCTCGCCCTCGGGGTTCGCCCCGGGGGGTGTCGGCGAGATGTGCTGCGTCCAGACGTCGATGATCATGCGCGCGGCAGCCCGAGCACGCGCTGGGCGATGATGTTGCGCTGCACCTCGGAAGTGCCGGCGTTGAGCCCATCCTCGTCCCAGTTGGCGACCGCCTTCTCCGGGCCGCCCGCCTTGCCGCCCGCGACCGTCGCGAGCAGCAGCCGGAGCATCGGGATGTAGGTGTCGTACGAGGTGATGCCGACCATCGAGCCCTCCGGGTGGAGCGGGGCGAGCGTACGATTGAGGCGCGGAGACTGCAAGCTCGACGACGCACGTAGGCTGGCACTGCTTTCGAGCAGGGAATGGGGGCCAGCGTCGCGTAGCAGGTCGTTTCCGCGCGGGACGGATGAAACGTCGCGCCGCCCACGGACGAGGACGTGCGGCGGGTGGTCGCGCGGGTGCGGTGGCGGCTCGAGCGCTTGGGGCTGGCGGGCGTCACCGTCACCGACGAGGACGCTGATCCGCTGGCGCACGAGTCGCAGGCGCTGGCCGGGTTGTCGGAAGCCGCGGTGCTGGGCCGGGCGGCGTTGGGCCGCCGGGCCGGGCGCGGCCCGCTGCGGATCGGCGCCGACCCGGACGCGCCGTGGGTCGAGCGCGACGACCGACCGCGGCTCGAGCGGCTCTGCCAGTACCTGTTCCGCCCGCCGCTCGGGCAGCAGCGCTGGCAGCGGCTGCGCGACGGGCGGATCGCCGTGGCCCTTCAGCGGCCGTGGGCGGACGGGACGACACATCTCGTGTTCACGCCCGACGAGCTCCTGGAGCGTCTCGTGCCGTTGGTGCCGCGCCCGCGGATCAACTTACTCCTCTGTCACGGAGTCCTGGCGCCGAACGCGCCGTGGCGCCAGGCGGTGGTGGTGCGCGGAGGGGAGGGGAGCACGGCAGCCCCAGCCAACGCAGGCCCGTGCGCGACGCCGGTCGAGGCTCCCGCGTCTG
>Ga0209470_1002159_pt1 | contig 14072 bp, 15 predicted proteins | sample GraSoiAngelo_125_FD_185882 | JGI IMG/M metagenome (GOLD analysis project Ga0209470, IMG submission 185882) | Grasslands soil microbial communities from the Angelo Coastal Reserve, California, USA - 14_0927_05_40cm (SPAdes) (version 2) | ecosystem: Environmental > Terrestrial > Soil > Grasslands ... | reverse complement strand
GCGCTGGCGGGCGCCGCGCGCGGCGCCGCCGACCCGTTCCACGCGCTCGCCGCACTCGCGCGCAACGCCGAACGGAGCTAGACTCGAAGCGGTGTCCGAGGTCCCCTCCATCGCCCCCGCCGGCACGCGCTTCGCGGCCGACCGCATGCTCGGCCGGCTGGCGCGCTGGCTTCGCATCCTGGGGCACGACGTGGCCTACGGCCCGCACCTCGCGGGCCGGACGCTGGTGCGCTGCGCGCGGCAGGAGGGGCGGCTCATCCTGACGCGCGACACGCGCCTCGAGCGCGATCCGGAGCTGCCGCCGCACGTCTTCGTGACCAGCGACCACTTCCGCGAGCAGCTCCGCCAGGTCGCCGCCGCGGTTCCGCTCGGGGGCGTGCCGCTCCTCGGGCGCTGCCTCGACTGCAACCGCGTGCTCGACGAGGTGCCGCGCGAGCGCGCCGCGGGCCGCGTCCCGCCCTTCGTCTACCAGCGCCACGAGCGCTTCCTCGCCTGTGCCGGCTGCGGGCGGCTCTACTGGCCGGCGACGCACCGCGCCCACATGCTGCGCGAGCTTGCGGCGCTCGGCCTGGCCGGAGTCCGTCATGAGTGAACCCGCGCCGGCCCTCGAGAGCGACTTCCCGATCGCCCGCTGCGCGCGCTGCGGGCGCGACGTCCTGACGCACGTGCACCTCGACGCGGGCGGCGAGGCGCGGCGCCTCTGTCTCCACTGCGACGCGGAGCTCGACCCGGCCGAGGTGCGTTGGGTGAGCGAGGCGGAGCTCGAGCCGCTCGGCTACGGGCTCCATCGCGCGGAGGAGGGCGGCTGCGGGCGGCCGGGCTGCGGCCGCGGCAACTGCAGCAACCGGCGATGACCGAGAAACTCATGTCAGAGGGAGAGCTTCGGCGATGAGCGAGCGAGTGCGAGAGATCCTCGGCTGGTACGGAAGCGACAACCCGGGCACGCTGGCCAACCTGGCGCGCGTGATGAACCACGGGCGCCTGGCGGGGACCGGCAGGTTCGTCATCCTGCCCGTCGACCAGGGCTTCGAGCACGGCCCCGCGCGCTCCTTCGCGCCCAACCCCCCAGGCTACGACCCGCGCTATCACTTCGAGCTGGCGCTCGCGGCGGGCTGCAACGCCTACGCGGCTCCGCTCGGCTTCCTCGAGGCCGGCGCCGCCGAGTTCGCGGGCGAGATCCCGCTCATCCTGAAGCTCAACAACTCCGACACGCTCTCCGGCGGCGCCGACCCGTGCCCCGCCATCACGGGCAGCGTCGACGACGCGCTCCGCCTGGGCTGCAGCGCGATCGGCTTCACCATCTACCCCGCCTCGGCGGCGCGCAACGAGATGTTCGGCCAGATCCGTGAGCTCGGGCACGAGGCCAAGCGCAAGGGCCTCGCCGTGGTCATCTGGTCCTACCCGCGCGGGTCGGGCATCTCGAAGGAGGGCGAGACCGCGATCGACGTGGTCGCCTACGCGGCCCAGATCGCCTGCCAGCTCGGCGCCCACATCATCAAGGTGAAGCCGCCGACGGCGCACATCGAGCAGGCGGCGGCCAAGAAGGTCTACGAGAAGGAGCGCATCCCGATCGCCACCCTGGCCGAGCGCGTGCGCCACGTGGTGCAGAGCGCCTTCAACGGGCGGCGCATCCTCATCTTCTCGGGGGGCGAGGCGAAGGACACCGCTGCCATCTTCGAGGAGGTGCGCGCCATCCGCGACGGCGGCGGCTTCGGGTCGATCATCGGCCGCAACTCCTTCCAGCGGCCACGGAGCGAGGCGCTCGACTTCCTCCGCCAGGTGATGGACATCTACGCCGGCAAGGCGAAGTGAGCCCGGCCGGGCTCGGGGGGACGTCATGGCGGTGAACGTCGAGCGGCTGTCGCGGGACTTCCTGCGCGTGTGCGAGGTGGCGGCGGTCGCCTGCGCGCGGACGATGGGGCAGGGCGACCGCCGGCACTCGGACCACGTCGCGACCGAGTCGATGCGCCACGAGATGGACGCGATCGCGATGCGGGGCACGGTCGTCATCGGCGAGGGCGAGCGCGACGAGGCGCCGATGCTCTACATCGGCGAGAAGCTCGGGCGCGGCCACGCCGACGACGTCGAGGTCGACATCGCGGTCGACCCGCTCGAGGGGACGAACCTCTGCGCCACCGGCGCGCCCAACGCGATCACGGTGCTCGCCGCCTCCAACAAGGGCGGCCTCCTGCACGCGCCCGACTGCTACATGGAGAAGATCATCGTCGGGCCCCCGGCCAAGCGCGTGATCGACATCGACGCGCCGGTCGAGCAGAACCTGAAGGCGATCGCCCGCTCGCTCGGCCGCGACGTCGAGGACCTGGTCGTCATCGTGCTCGACCGCCCGCGCCACGAGAAGCTGATCGCCGACATCCGCAAGGCCGGCGCGCGCATCAAGCTGATCGGCGACGGCGACCTGTCGGCCGGCATCTCGGCGGCCGTGCGCCGTACCAACGTCCACGCGGTGATGGGGATCGGCGGCGCCCCCGAGGGCGTGCTCGCCGCCGCCGCGCTCCGCTGCCTCAACGGCGGCATGCTCGCGCGCCTCGTGCCCACCAAGCCGGGGCAGGAGGAGCGCATGCGGAAGATGGGCATCACGGACTTGAAGCGCATCTACACCGAGGAGGATCTCGCCCCGGGGCCCGACATCCTCTTCGTCGCGACCGGTGTCACCGACGGCTCCATCATGCGCGGCGTGCGCTTCTTCGGAGGCGGCTTGCGCACCAGCTCGATCACCATGTCGCTGCGCGAGCGGGTGATCCGCTTCGCGGATACCGTGCGGCTCGAGGACGGGAGCGACGTGGTGGTCGAGTTCTAGGAGGCTCGCGGTAGCCCGCGCCTTGCCGCGAGGGCGACGGGCGTAGTAGCTGTCGACGGTGCGCACGCACTGGGCTCGTCCCCTCGCCCTCGCCCTCGCCCTCGCGCTCGCCGGCTGCCGGGGCCGGCACGAGGGTCCGGGCGAGCCCACGCAGGCGTCGGTGCCGCCGGCCGCCGTGGCGGCCCGCGCCGAGACGCAACGACGCGCCCTCGGCGGCCTCGGCGTCGCCGAGCCGCCCGCTCGGCAGATCCTCTTCGGCGACCTCCACGTGCACACGACCTTCTCCGTCGACGCCTTCCTGCGCACGCTCCCCTTCATGCAGGGCGAGGGCGCGCATCCGCCCGCCGACGCCTGCGACTTCGCGCGCTACTGCTCGGACCTCGACTTCTGGAGCATCAACGACCACGCCGAAGGCGTCACACCCGCGCACTGGGCGGAGACGAAGGAGGCGATCCGGCAGTGCAACGCACTCGCGGGCGATCCGAAGAACCCCGACCTGGTCGCGTTCCTCGGCTGGGAGTGGACGCAGGTCGGGCAGACGCCGGAGACGCACTACGGCCACAAGAACGTGATCTTCCGCGACACGGCCGAGGACCGCGTGCCCCGCCGCCCGATCAGTGCGCGCGCCGGGGTGCTCGGCCAGGCGTTCGTCCAGCCCGCGCCACTCTGGCAGCGGCTCACCTTCCCGCTCCTCGATTTCCCGAACCGCCAGCGCTACTACGACTTCGGGCGCTTCCAGCGGGAGCTCCTCGCCGTGCCGCTCTGCCCGCCGGGCGTCGACACGCGCGAGCTGCCCGCCGACTGCCACGAGACGGCGGAGACGCCCGACGTCCTCTTCGAGAAGCTCGCGCAGTGGGGCTTCGACACGCTCGTCATCCCGCACGGCACGACGTGGGGCTTCTACACCCCCGCCGGGAGCATGTTCGACAAGCAGCTCCGGGGGCCCATGCACGACGAGCAGAAGCAGCGCCTCCTCGAGGTGTACTCGGGGCACGGCAACTCCGAGGAGTATCGCCCCTGGCTCACCGTCGACCGTGATCCGGGCGGCGCGCCCCACTGTCCCGAGCCGACGAGGGACTACCTTCCCTGCTGCTGGCAGGCGGGCGAGATCATCCGCGCGCGCTGCACGAACCCCGCGTCGCCGGAGTGCGAGGAGCGCGTCACGGCGGCGCGCGCCAACTATCTCGGGGCCGGCGTCGCGGGGCATCGCACCGTGCCGGGCGCGACGATCGAGGACTGGAAGGACTGCGGCCAGTGCCGTGACTGCTTCAACCCGGCCTTCAACTATCGGCCCGGGAGCTCGGCGCAGTACGCGCTCGCGATCGCCAACTTCGACGACCCGGCGAAGCCGCGCCGCTTCCGCTTCGGCCTGATCGCCTCGAGCGACAACCACTCCGCGCGCCCCGGCACGGGTTACAAGGAGTTCGCGCGCCGCGCGATGACCGAGGCCATCGGCGCCAGGGACGAGACCTGGCGCGCCCGCGTCATGGGAGCGCCCGCGGCGCCCCGGCCGGCGTCGCTCGCCGTCGACGAGATCCCGCCCGGGCCGGCCTTCACGATGCTCGAGACCGAGCGCCAGGCGTCCTTCTTCATGACGGGCGGGCTGGTCGCCGTACACGCCGCCGGCCGCGACCGCGACGCCGTCTGGAGCGCGCTCAAGCGGCGCGAGGTGTACGGCACGAGCGGCGACCGCATCCTCCTCTGGTTCGACCTCCTGAACGGGCCGGGGGGCGTGATGCCGATGGGCTCCGAGGCGACGCTCGCCGAGGCCCCGCGCTTCCGCGTGCGCGCCGTGGGCGCGCTCGAGCAGAAGCCCGGCTGCCCGGAGCACTCCCTCCACGCGCTCGGCGCGGCGCGTATCGCGGCGCTCTGCCGCGGCGAGTGCTACAACCCGGGCGACCGCCGCCGCCGCGTCACCCGCATCGAGGTGGTCCGTATCCGCCCGCAGGTGCGGCCCGGCGAGCCGGTGCGCGAGCTGATCGAGGACCCGTGGCGCCGGATCGACTGCCCGCGAGACCCCGCCGGCTGCACGGCCGAGTTCGACGACCCGAGCTTCCTAATGAGCGGCCGTCCGGCGCTCTACTACGTGCGCGCGGTCGAGGAGCCGACGCCGGCCGTGAACGCGGGCGGGCTGCGCTGCGAGCGCGACGCCGCCGGCGGCTGCGTGCGCGTGCACCCATGCTTCGGCGACTACCGCACGCCCTTCGACGACGACTGCCTCGCGCCCAACGAGGAGCGCGCCTGGTCGTCGCCGATCTACCTCGATCCCGCGTCGTGATGACGGCCGAGCGGCGCGCCCGGCAGCTCCTCGCGCTCGGCGCGGCCGCCGGCCTCGCCGTCGCGGCCACCGCGCTGGTGGGGGCGCGGGCGCCGCACGCGGGCCTCCCCGAGGGCGCCATCGCGACCGTGAACGGCGAGCTCGTGCGCGCCGACGATTACGCGCGCGCGCTCGCCGCGCTCGCCGCCGATCGACGCGATCCGCCCGGCGAGGACGACCGCCGCCGCGTCCTCGACCGGCTGGTCGACGAGGAGCTGCTCGTGCAGCGCGCCCTCGAGCTCGGCCTCGCGCGCCGCGATCGCCTGGTGCGTGCCGAGCTGGCGGGGGCGGCGATCGGCCTCCTCGGCACGACGGCGGACGCGCCCGAGCCCACCCGCGCCGAGCTGGAGGCGTTCTACGATGCCCATCGCGACGACTTCACCGAGCCCGGGCGCATCCGCGTCGAGCAGGTCTTCGTGGGTCCTGCGTCGGTCGAGGACGAGGCGCGTGCCGGCGGGCGGGCGGCGGCCGCCGCGCGGCGGCTGCGGGCCGGCGACGCGCTCGCGGGCGTCCGCCGCGACCTCGGCGACGAGGAGGTCGCCCCCCTGCCCGACGCCCTCCTTCCGCCCGCGAAGCTGCGCGAGTACCTGGGCGAGACGGCGACGCGCGCGGCCCTCGCCCTCGCGCCGGGCGGTGTGAGCGACCCCGTGCGCTCGGGCGCGGGGTTCCACGTCCTGCGCGTCGTCGAGCGCGAGGCCGCGCGCGTGCCGCCGTTCGACGAGATCGTCGACGCCGTGCGCGCGCAGCGCCGCCGCCGCGGCGACGAGGAGGCGCTCAGAACGGCCCTCGACTCGCTCCGGCGCCGGGCCGACGTGCGCGTGGCGGAGCGGCTGCCGTGACCTCGGGGCGGCAATCGGGCGGCGCCAGACCCGGCCCCGCGCTCGCCCTCGCGGTCACGGCGACCCTGGTCCCGCTCCTCGCGCTCGCCCCGCCCGCGCTCGGGCACGGCCGCAGCGTCTCGTACTCGAACTGGACCCTCACCGACGCGGGCGCGCGGGTCGAGGCACGGCTCGCGCGCATCGACCTGACCCGTCTCGACGCCGACGCATGGGACGACGCCGCGACGGGCGCGTACGTCGCGCCCCGCCTCGTCCTCCTCGCCGGCGAGCGGCCGTGCGAGGTCGTCGCGGCGCCCGTCGCGCGCGCGGGTGAGGACGGCTGGTTGACGCTCGCCTGGCAGGTCGCGTGTCCGCCGGGCGCGCACGCGATCGCGTCGCGCCTCTTCCTCGACGTGGCGCCCTCGCACCTCCACTTCGCGCGCGCGACGCTTCCCGACGGCACGGCCGCCGAGCGCGTGCTCTCGGCCGACGAGCCCCGCTGGACACTGGGGGAGGATGGCGCGGGGGCGTCGCTCGCCGACTACGTCGCGCTCGGCGTCCGGCACATCGCCGGCGGCTGGGACCATCTCGCCTTCCTGCTCGCGCTCGTGCTGCTGGCGCGCTCGCTCCTCGAGGTCGCGACCGTCGTGACCGCGTTCACGGCCGCGCACAGCGTGACCCTCGCGCTCGCGGCGACCGGCCTCGTGCGTCCCGCGCCTGGCACGGTCGAGGCCACGATCGGACTCTCGATCGCGCTGGTCGCGGCCGAGAACGTGTGGCTCCTCGGCGGGCGTGACTGCGCCACGCCGTGGCTCGCGACCGCGATGCTCGCGGCGCTGGCGCTCGCCGCCGCGCTCGGCATGGGGACCGTGCCCGTGGCCGTGCTCGCGGGGCTCGCGCTCTTCGCGCGCTGCCACTTCGGGCTGCTCGCGAGGAGCGGCGAGACGGCACGGCTCCGGGCGCTGGTCGCGTTCGCGTTCGGGTTCGTGCACGGCTTCGGGTTCGCGGGCGTGCTCGCCGCGCTCGAGCTGCCGCGCCGCCGTCTGCTCCCGGCGCTCCTCGGCTTCAACCTCGGCGTCGAGGCCGGGCAGCTCGCCGTCATCGCGGGCGCGTGGGCGCTCCTCGTGCTCGTCGACCGCGCGACCGCCGAGCGCGGACGGCGGCCGCTGGCCGAGATCGGGTCGGCCGCCATCTGCGGGCTCGGGCTCTTCTGGTTCGTGACGCGGGCGCTCGGGCACGGCTGACGAGCAAGGGTGCGAGCCGTGCGGGAGAAGGTCCTCACTTGTAGTAGTGCCAGCTCTCGCCGGGCTCGAGCACCACGATGCGCTTCGCCTCGATGCCGCGCTTCCGGCACTCCTCGGCGAAGCGCTCGGTCGGGCGGCGGGCGAACCAGCGCAGCGGGAAGCCGCCGCCCCTGCCGTAGCCGATCGGGATCAGGCGTCCGGGCGGCCCGAGGAGCGCCGCGGCGCGGGCCGCGTCGGCCGGACCCATCTCGCGCCCGAAGCCCAGGAATCGCTCGCCGCCGACGGGAAGGAGCGCGACGTCGAGGTGCGGGAAACGCGTCGCGACATCGACCAGCTCGGGAAAGTAGCGCGTGTCGCCCGCGAAGTAGACCTGTACCCGGCCGCCCTCGACGACGTAGCCGTTCTCGGGCACGGCGTGGCGCGCGGGCACGGCGGTCACGGTGACACCGTCGATCGACGCCCTGTCCCACCAGTCGAGGTCGACCACCTGGCGGAAGCCGAGCTGGGCGAGGCGCCCGTGCAGCTCGGGGCGCGCGACCGCCATGGAGACCGTGGCCGCCAGCCGGGCGAGGGCCGTCTCGTCGAAGTGATCGCCGTGGCGGTGGGTCAGCAGCACGGCGGCGACCGACGGCAGGCCGTCGGGCGTGAGCCCGAGGGGCTCGCGCTGGCGGACGACGAACCCCGAGTGGAACCACGGGTCGACCAGGAGCCGGGTGGCTCCGAGCTCGAGGATGATCGCGCCGTGCACGATGCGGGTGACGCTCAGGTCCGCGTCGGCGGCGTGATAGCTCGAGCGGCGCGGCACGGGGAGGGCCGAGCACGCCGCGGCCAGCGCCGCGGCGGCCAGGACGACTACACCTGCGCGCACTACACCTTCCCCTGCTGGCGCAGCGCCTCGTAGAGGACGATCGCCACCGCGGTGGCCAGGTTGAGGCTGCGCACGTGCTCGCTCGCGAGCGGGATGCCGAAGGCGGCCTCGGCGTGCGCGGCGCGGATGGCGGGCGGGAGGCCGCGGCTCTCGCTCCCGAAGACGAGGAGGTCGTCCGCGCGGAAGCGGAGCGTCGTGTAGGAGCGCGAGGCGCGCGCCGAGAAGCAGAGGAGCCGTCCCGGGGGGCGCGCGGCCAGGAACGCCTCCCAGCTCGCGTGCCGGGCGAGCTGCACGTGCGGCCAGTAGTCGAGGCCGGCGCGGCGGAGATGACGGTCGTCGATCGTGAAGCCGAGCGGATCGATCAGGTGGAGCGCCGTGTCGGTGGCGACGCAGAGGCGGCCGATCGAGCCGGTGTTCTGCGGGATCTCGGGTGCGACGAGGACGACGTGCATGGCGCGCGGCCGCCCTCAGCCCCGCCGCTCGCCGAGCGGCACGCGCCGGCCGCCGACCGGGAGCACGACCCGCCCGTCCGCGTCCAGCTCGGCATGGCGCAGGAGCTCGTAGTAGGCGGGACGGAGAAAGCGCGCCTCGTGCCCGCCCTTGACGCGGCAGTAGAGCACGTTCTCCGCACCGACGCGCAGTGACGCGGGGTCGAGCGGCTCGCGCGTCTCGTCGTTCAGCACTACGCTGAAGCCGCGCACCGGATCGTGCTCGACCGTGGTCACCACCCACGGCGTGTCCTCGATGACGACGTCGGCTTTGTCCTCGCCCAGCTCGAGGCGCCCGCGGCCGTCGGGCTGCACCCTCATCGCGCGGCTGAACAGGCGGCAGATGGCGCGGTTCGGGATCGGCTCGTCGTCGCTGTACCAGCGGCCGTCCTTGCCGAAGCGGATCTTGCCCGAGCTGATGGCGGTGAAGCCGGCGCGCGCCATCACGCCCCCTCGCCCGTGTCGAGGACGACCGTCACCGGCCCGTCGTTCACCAGCGCGAGCGCCATGCGCGCCCCGAAGCGGCCCGTCGCGACGGGCACCGTGGCGTCGCGGGCGCGGGCGACGAAGTGGTCGTAGAGCCGCTCGGCGCGCTCGGGTGGCGCGGCGTCAGTGAACGCCGGGCGTCGGCCCTTGCGGCAGTCCGCGTAGAGCGTGAACTCGGAGACCACGAGCAGCGCGCCGCCCACCTGGTCGAGCGGGCGCGCGAAGCGCCCCGCCTCGTCCTCGAAGATGCGGAGCCCGACGATCTTCCGGCAGAGCGCGTCTGCGTCGCGCTCGGTGTCGGCGTGGCCGACGCCGAGGAGCACGCAGAGCCCGCGCCCGATCGCGCCCACGACCGCGCCGTCCACCGCCACGCGCGCTTCGCTCACCCGCTGCACGACGGCTCGCACGGCGCGCGTTAAAGCACGATTGCCGAGGAATTGCGAAAAAGCGCTGTCGCTTCCCCTGCCCGCGATGGTCGCAGGTAATGACCTCTATTAATAAGTCCTCCAGGGCGCTATGCGAACCGCGCTCTGGCGGGTCAGTGGAGGGTGCTCGGCTCAATGAACCGGGCCGGCCACGAGGTCGAGGCAGAGCCGCTCGCCATTTCTGGATGAGGCGCACGACGCCGGTCCGCCACGCGGTGCTCGCAACTTCGCCAGCCACCCGCGGTCGAGGTGTATCGAAGGAAGGCACGGATGTCGGCATCGAGCAGCCAGTTCACCTTCCTCGACGTAGTTGACCGTCACGGTGGCAGGTCGGGCGGTGGAGCTGGATGGCTCGGGCGAGAAGATCACGAGCCCCTGGCCGGCACACGGCAACTCCAGTGACGCGGGAATGGGTTGCGCGACTCCGTATTGCGTGAATTGCACACCGACCGAAGGGTCTTCGCGGAAGCGGGCGACGACCGAGTTGCCCAGGCTGCCCGTGTATCCGCCATACGGTCCTTGGATCACTGCAAGGGGCTGATTTGCCATCGGGTGCCCCGTCTGACCAGGGCGGATGGGCCCAAAGCAGGCCATCCTGACCGTCGCGTTTGCGGACGCGCCGTTCACGAGGCCGCCGAACTGCTGGTTGGACCCGATGGCGGGCTCGCACCCTTGGGCGCAGACCGGTCGCGGCTGGGCCAGTGCCGGGAGGAGGACGGACACCGAGAGTGCCAGCGTGAACCTGCGCATGGTCGCCTCCGTGGAGGCGGACTTGGCGCAGCTTCTACTGCCGCGGGACCGAAAGCGTCAAGACGTGCGCTCCCTGACGGATCTCACGCTGTCTGGATCGATACGCCTAACTCGGGTTCGTCGTCGCGTGTGCACCCGGGATCGTCTTCAGGCACAGGTAACGCCTCAGGCGGCATCCGGCGGGTCGTCGTCTGGGCCGGCCGGCGTGATGCGGAAGTGGGGCAAGATCGCCTCCGGACCAGGATGCTCCCCGATCTCCTCCTGTGGGTGAAGCCGCCGGAGATGGCTTGCCATGACCGTGAGTGCAGGCTCCCCGACATCGTGGACCAGGGCGACCGGTCGATGGCAATGGCGGCACGAAATGAGCAGCCGAGTCCCGGCCATTGCTTGCTATTGCCGTGCCGCGACACCAGCGCCGGCACACGGAGATGTTCGCGCCCGTCCTGCGAACGCTCGTTCCGGGCAGGAGACCGGTAGGCCCTCACGTTCACGGTGAGTGCTGGCCCACTGGCGGATCGCGGCCCGGTCAAAGAGCCCCGCCGCACGCGGAGCCTTGTAGGCGTCGGGTGGATCGCGCTCGTTGGTCCCTAGCGATAGTTGGACCCGAGACGGGCAGGTGTTACCCTCCCACTCGCCGCCGAGGTCGAGTCGGACCGCATCCCCGAGCTGTTCGGCGACATCGAGCAGGCTGCGGAAGCCACCCACCTCGCCTATGGGGCGGTCCGCGGTCAAGGAGAACGAGCGTCCGCTTCGTGGATCTGTCGCGTCCCGAGGGGCCTGTCCCGAGGGGCCTTGCTCGGGCGAGCCGCCTTGAGCTAGATAACTCCCTGGTTTCAGGAGGCCGCAAATGACAGTCAACGATGTTGGGCGCGCAGGCGCTCGCCTCGTCTCGCGGCTTGCCGCCGTAGCTATCGCGGTGCCCGTCGTTGCCGGATTCGTCCTGCTCGCGGCTGCTCTGCTCGCCGGTCGGTCGCTCCGCGATGCATGGCGCAAGTTGCTCGAAGCCGGGCCGAGAGCACAGGAGCCGCGCAAGGCCGCGTAGAGAAGCCTGGGCGGCTCCGCCCGCCGCGCCTCGGGTCCTACGATCACGACGGAGGTGAGGATGCCGTCGTCTACCTCGGGGAGCCCATCCACTCGCGAGCCGTGCTGCAGAACGCAGAAGCGTTCTGGCGTCACCTTCGGGACTAGCACCTCTGCGCTAGATCCTAACCGACTCATCACCACGAGGGAGCCTCGGGTCCCAAGACGTTCTACTTCTCGATCACGCCTTGGGCGGTGAGTGTCACTTCGCAGGGGGCTGCGCCGGTCCCGCTGCTCACGCTGCAATCGGCGCCTGCTTCTCCGGTGAGCAACGAGCGCTCGCTCGCGCCCGCTCCCCTGAACCCTCGGGCCTGGCGAGCCCCTTGCACCGTTCGTGAGCGAACGGCACGGCCGTGGGCGTGCCGTGAAGCCGAGCACCGCCGTCACCGACCCTTCCAGGCGGTGTCACATCACCGTGACGCGCAGAGAGTATGCTCACTCCAAACGAGAGCAGAGGAGGTGTTCTGATGCGAGCAGGTACAGCGCGCCGGGTCAGCGTCCCGGCGCCTCGAGAGGTTGTCGTCATCCCGCTTCGTACCGTCCGCTACCGCGAATCTTCGTGGGATCGTTTACGTCAGCACGTGCGCACGTTGGTGTCTCACGAGAGCGTCAGCGAGGCCGTCCTCGTGACCATCACCTTGGTTCTGATCGGCGTACTGTTCGCCTGTCTCCACCATGCAATCCAGCCTCCGACACCGCCGACCGGCTTTCCCCCTGGTATCGTCTTTCTGCCGTGAGAGGGGAGGACCATGCGCCGCTCGGCTTCTACCAGCCAGCACGGGACGGAAGTTGAACCGGGCACGTTCGCGTTCGGATCGACGATCGTGGCGGCCTTCCAGGTGGGCCGCTTTTTCGACGGAGGGGCCTCCGACAGGCGAGTCCCTTCGTGAATACATATCTCCGCTGGCACCGCCCCGCCCCTCCTCTCGGCATGAGCAACGAGCAGGATGGGAGGGGTGGGGCGGTGTCAGATTCAGAACGAGAGCGACGAGCCGCTGTTCTTGAAGATCTTCGTTTGCGTGACGGTGACGTCGGCCGGCCCCACGCACGCGGCCACGTTGCTTGACCCTGCGCTCTGATTAACCCCGGTGAGCGTCCACGTCGCGGTCACATGGTGCGGGATATTGTCGCCCGGCACTTGCGCAATGAAGTTGAAGCTGTGCGCTGACAACGTGCTCAGCGTCAGATCGAAGCCGCAGGTGCACACGCCCGCAGGCCCGCAGATGCCCCCGGCGCCGCACTGGGTGTCCGTCGTACAGACCATGCCCGCGCTACTGAGCGAGCACAAGGCGACGTTCGCGAACAAGGTATTGCTGATCTGCTGGAACCGCTGGTCGTAGACGATGCAGCTCGTGTCGGGAGCATTGGGGGTGTTGTTGGGCAGCACGTGCCCCCCCGCCACCTGCACGCACACCTTGACACCGATGTCGGCGGTCGCCGTGTTGACCGTTGACGAGAGCTTCGTGCTGGTGAACAGCCCGGTGACCGCCGAAGGCGTGATCAACAGGGTGACGCCGCTGCCATTGGACGTCTTGATGGTGGTATCGAGCAACGTGCACTGCGTCCCGTTGGCGGTCGGGGTGCACAGCGGGCTCAAGGTACCGGTGCTTGAGTTGAGCATACATACAGTAGGATCGACGGCGGCGTCGAAGTTGCCGCTGCTCTGCGCGAGGGCCATCGACGCGGAGAGCGTGGCAATTGCGAACACTAGCACTGACTTCCTCATGGTTTCCTCCTCATTCTTGACGTTTGATACGACTTGGCTCCTGCCTAGGGGGTGATCGGGCAGGGACCTGGGCGGCGCGCGGATCAGCGGGCACGAAGTATCGAGGCAGCAATTTCTGCGCCGCTGTCCGCCCTTCGGTTGGAGTGGATCGCCTGTCCGCACTTGTACACGTATCGCCCGAACGAGCGCATTCGTGTGCGAGTCGGTACGAGCCACACCATGACTCGCCGTCGCTCGATCTCGCCCAGCACGTCGGAGATGCGGTCCATGAGCGCTCGCTGCATTGATCTTGCATCCTCAAGACACTCCCGTGCCTCCAATATCTCGATCGCCAGCGGTATGCTGCGCACGGCGTACACTGTCGAAGATTCTACGCCAGGCGCGCCGAGCCGAGACGACAGCACTCCTCCGCGAAAGGAGGATTACTGTGTCAATCGCTTAGACGAGAACCCGCGGCGGGAGAGAACGGTGAAAGTCTTGGTATCGGTTGTGACGAAGAGAAGCCCGAGCGCTCGTATCGTGCCAGAGGTGTGACGTCAAGCGATCAAGGAAACAAAAAATAGCGCACGCGATCGGGCCACTCCACGCGACGTCACTCCTGCTGGTCGGGAGAGGGCCGACCCAGGTTTCGGACAGGACGATGATTCCGGGTCATCGTAAGAAGGGGAAAGATCGACGACCAGCGGACGCCGCAGCCGAGGCTGCATTACTCTCAGGCGCACCCGGCGTAGGCCGCATTACTCGGCTGATGAATCGCGGATGCGCGCGATATTCGTGCCTCGAACATGACCCGTTCCTTGTGAAGATACCGGAAGTGCCACTCACTGGTTCAATGGGCCCCTCTTTGTACCGCGGCCAACCTGATGGCCGAGTCAGACTGGATACACGCCAATGTACCCGGCGCCAAGACATTTATTGTCATGATGAACTTCGATACCTCAGTGTCGCCGACGCACGCCAACACCTACAACCCAGGCAATTCGCACATTGACCTATACGGACTCGATCCCTATCCCTGCCGAACGGAAACCAACGGCTGCGATTACAGCATG
>Ga0209470_1002153_pt1 | contig 14107 bp, 14 predicted proteins | sample GraSoiAngelo_125_FD_185882 | JGI IMG/M metagenome (GOLD analysis project Ga0209470, IMG submission 185882) | Grasslands soil microbial communities from the Angelo Coastal Reserve, California, USA - 14_0927_05_40cm (SPAdes) (version 2) | ecosystem: Environmental > Terrestrial > Soil > Grasslands ... | reverse complement strand
GGACCAGCAGCTCGTACTCGCGCGGGAACGCCGTGAACACCTGACGCACCTTCCACAGCACGAGGCCCGCCGTGCGGGCCTCATTATGCACCGGGACGCAGACGTAGATCATGGCCCTGCAATCTAGTGCCGTTCCAACTTTTCACGTCAAGGCACCGTTGGAACGGCACTAGACGAGCGAGCGATACAGGGCCAAGACGCCGGCGGCCATGGCGGAGGCCGTGTACTGCGGGGGCAAGGGGACGGGAGCGGGGTGATCCAGCGCTTCAATCACTCTCCGTGCGAGCGCGTCGGCGTCCCCCACGGGGACGAGCCACCGGGCGGGCACGATCTCGGACAGCCCGCCGCCCGCCGTGGCGACTACCGGTTTGCCCAGCGCCCGCGCGTGCAGCACCACACTGCCCAGGCCTTCCTCCTTGGACGACATCACGAACACATCGGCCTCCGCGATCAGCGCGTCGGCTTGGGGGACGTGCCCCAACAGGTGCACGCGATCCCCGACGGCGAGACGCGCGAGCTCCGCCTCGAGGGAGCGCCGCAACTCGCCCTCACCGGCGATGGCCCAGTGGAGATCGGGGCGGGAGGCTCGGGCGGCGTGCGCGGCCCGGAGCAAGGTAGAGTGGTCCTTGTGCCCTACCAGGGCGGCGACGTTGGCCGCGAGGGGAGTATCCGGTGACAGCCCGAGGCGGGCCCGCACATTGATGGGCGTAGCGGCCGCGCGTCGCACCTCGTCGGGATCGATCCCGGACGCGACCACCGTGATGTCTCGGAGCGGTATCCCGTCCGCCACGAGCACTGCCCGGACGGCTTCCGAGATAGCGATCACATGATCGGCGCGGTGCCACACGCTGCCCTTGCGAACATGAAAGTCCACCCGCCGCGTCGCGACGAGGACCGGGTGTCCGGGGCCGCGTCCAGACAGGCTACCGGCCCAGGACGCGAGCTGGAGCGCGTGGCTGTCGTGCGCGTGGAGGATGTCAGGTTGGAAGTCGGTCCCTTCGAGATATAATCGCCACAGGGCCCGGGGGTCGAGCGATGGGCCCCAGGACACTTCGCGGACCGTGGCGCCGCGCTCCGCGACGCGTCGCGCCAGTTCGCTGCCGCGCTTCGTCACGAGCCGCTGTCCGACCCCCTCCACCCGGGCGAGCTCGCTCGTGAGCAGACGGACCTGGTTCTGACCGCCCCGGAATTCCCGGCCGGAGTCGACGTGGAGGACGCGCACGCCCCTCAGGCCGGCTGTTTCGCGGCATGGCCGAGGGCGGCGCGCAGCTCGGCCAGCGTGAATGGCTTGTGCAGGTAGGGCCGGCCGAGCGCTTCGAGGAACTGGAGCGTGTCGCCGCGCACCGTGTCGCCGGTGGCGAAGATGATCTTTTCGGCCACCCGCGGGTCCTGGCGGGCGAGCTTGGTGTACATCTCGCGACCGGAGAGGTGCGGCATCCGCAGGTCGCAGATGATCACGTCGAACGGACCCGCCAGGGCGCGCTCGAGCGCATAGGTGCCGTCGCTCGCCACCTCGACGGTGTGGCCCCAGCTCTCGAGGGTGGCCCGCATGTAATGCAGGATGTGCGGCTCGTCGTCCACGACCAGGATGCTGAGCGGCTTCGACTCCCCGGCCGGCACCGGTGCGGCCTCGGTGCGGGCGGCGCGCGCGCCGATCGGCAGCTCGAGCGTGAAGGTCGCTCCGGCGCCCGGGCGCGTGTCGAGGGTGATGCGCCCCCCGTGTTCTTTCATGATGCCCTGGCAGATGGAGAGTCCCAGCCCCGTGCCCTCGCCCTCCCGCTTGGTGGTGAAGAACGGCTCGAAGACGCGGGCGGCGAGCTCCTCGGTCATACCAGGGCCCGAGTCCGTGACGCTCACTGCGATGCTGTCGCGCACGCGGCGCGCCGTGATCCAGATCCGGCCGGACGGCGCATCACTGGCGATCGCTTGGCACGCGTTGTTGATCACGTTCACGAATACCTGCTTGATCTGGTTCGCGTTCACTTCGACGTCGGGGAGCCCGGGCTCGACCTCCACGGTGGCCTCGACCTTGTGCGCCATCAGCTGATTGCGCAGCAGAGCGAGAGTCGAGTCCAGGAGCGCCCGAACGGCCTGTCGGGTGCGCTCCCCCTCCTGGCTGCGCGCGAAGGAGAGCAGGTTCTTGACGATCGTCGCGGCCCGCTCGGCCTCCTGGCGGATTACCTGAAGCGGCTCCTGGAGCGAGGGCGGGACGTCGCCCGCCTCGGCGAGGAAGTCGCTGAAGCCCACGACGGAGGCCAAGGGATTGTTCAGGTCGTGCGCCACACCCGCGATCAGTTGACCGATCGCGGACATTTTCTCAGACTGTATGAGCTGCTCCTGCAGCCGGCGCCGCTCCGTCTGGTCCTCGAACACGAGGACCGCCGAGCCTGGCTCGGCCATGGGGATGGCGGTCAGCAGCAGCACGCGCTCCCCGGCGCGGATCTCCGCCGTACTCCCCGACGGCTCGGCGATGGCGCGCGCCACGGGGTCCGCCCAGGCGGGCGGCAGGAGGCCGATCCAGGGGCGGCCGGGGATCGCGGTGACGGCGGTCTGAATCAGATCGGCGAACACGCGATTGGCGCGGCGCACCGTGCCGTGTGCGTCCACGATGCAGATCGCCTGGGAGATGGCGTCGACGGTCTTCTCCCATTCGCCCTTGGCGGAGGAGAGGAGTTCCACCAGGCGGGCATTCTCGAGCGCGATCGCCGCCTGAGCGAGCACCGCGGAGACGAGCGTCAGCTCGGCTTTCCCCAGCATGCCGGACCGCTCGCTCGAAAGGGAGACCGCGCCCATCGTGCGCCCGCCCGCGACCAGGGGCGCGCCGAGCCAGGAGCCGGGGGAAGCCGCGTCGTCGGGCAGGGCCGACCCGCGCCGCCGGGCTTCTTCCCGTACGTCCTTGGGGAACGCGAGCGGCCCGCGCCGCAGCGCGAGCTGGAGCAGGGGGTCGTCGGTGCGCGCCGGAACGGGGTGCGTGTCGTAGGTCACCGCCAGGCGGTTGGACTCGGCGTCAAGTAGTATGACCGAGAGCCGATCGGGCTTGAGCAGCTCGGCGAGCGCGCGTGCCACCGCCTCGATGACGGTGGCCGGCCGGAACGCCCCTGCCAGCTCTTGGGCGAGCGTCGTGAGGCGCGCCAGCAACTCGGGCGCCCGTCGGGGGGTAGCAGGGCTAGAGGGAGGTTTGGGCATGATTCTGGCCAACGTCCGTGGTCGCCTGCGTGCGCAGGACTTCCTGCTCGTCGCGCTCGCCCTGGCGCACGGTGACACTGCGCGCCGCGCGCGTTACGAGCGGCAGCTCCTCGAGGAGGGACCCGACGAGCTGCTCGACGAGCCCGGCCTGCTCGCCGCCCTCCTGGCCCTGCGCACGCTCATGGTCCCGTCGCCGGCGCTGTTCACCTACGTGGCGGTGCGCCACACGTTGCGCGCCGCCGGGGTCGACGACCGAGCGCTGGCCGACTACCTGGCCGCCCTGCTGCTCGAGTTCGGCGATCACGACCGGCACGTCCGCATCCGCCGCAGCGACGACGAGACTTACCACTATCTGGTCGACATGGTGGAAGACCTCATGGGGCTCGACGACGCCGGGGAACGGGCCTTCTTGCTGCGCGCGCATCTCGGCAACTACAGCCTCTGGCTCGCGGGGCTGTTTCCGGACTACATCGCCGCTCGACGCTCCCGCAAAGGGGGGCCCGATTTGCCCTACTACGACGAGCTGGGTCGACAGGGCTTTCGGCTCGCCGCGGAGCACCGGCTCGCCGAGCACCTCGGCGTCGCCAGCATTTACCGCTCCGCCGCTGAGCGCTTCCCCACGCTGCGGGTGGCGTTCAACCGGCTGAGCGACCGGGTCTTCTTCCCGAACGTCTCGACTCCCGACAAGATACTGCGAAACCTGTAGCGTGAGCGAAATTTGTGACCAGTAGGGGCGCAGCATGCTGCGCCCCTACAGTGGGATTTCCTACTCGTCCAGAAATCGCGTCGGCACGGTCGTCGCCGCCTCGACCAGCTGCTCCGCGGACTTCACAAAGCGCACCACGATTGGCAGCGACCCTTTGAGCACGAGCTTGCGCTGCATGATGCCCGCAATGGGGCCGAGCTCTTTCCGGATCACGCGCTTCCAGTGCTGATAATCGCCCGAGATCACGAACGGTGCCTGGTCCGCCTCGCCCTCCGACACCACCTTCGCTTGGCGGCAGGTCCCTCGATCGAGGTCGAGCCAGATGCCCACCGGATCGCCGATCCCGATTTCCGGCTGGCGGTTCACCACGAGGGCCACCGGACCGTGCGTCCACTCGAGGGAGGCGGCACGATACGCGTCGCTCGCGTTGATCGCCACACCGTAAGCGCTCACCCACTCGGCCGACGGGAAGGCGATGCTCACGCGATCGCTTCCGCGAAGCCGCGGAACAGCGCGTCCTCTACGTCGTCCTCCGGGTGCCACTGGACCGCCACTATCCGCGGTGCCCCCGGATGCTTCCACTCGGCGCCTTCGATGACCCCGTCCTCGGCCCAGGCGGTGGCGCGTAGCGCCGGCGCGATGTCGCGGATCGCCTGGTGATGCCGGGTGTTCACCTTCGCGTCCACGGCGCCGAGCGTGCGGTGGAGCAGCGTGCCGGACTCGATGCGCAGTCCGTGGCGTGAGCGCGTGTCCGCGTGGTCCACAGGGCCGGGGCGCTCGCTCGTCAGGTCCTGGTACAGCGTGCCGCCGAGGGCGACGTTCAGGATCTGGATGCCGCGGCAGATGGCCAGGATCGGGAGCCGGCGTCGCTCGGCGCCCGCGATGAGGGCCAGCTCGACCGCGTCGCGCGCCCGATCGGTCTCGCCCAGCTTGGGGTGAGGCGCCGCCCCGTAGCGGCCGGGCTCCACATCCTCGCCCCCCGTGAGGACGAGACCGTGCACCCCGTCGAGCGCGGCGCACGCCGCGTCGGGGTCGAGGATGGGCGGGACGACGAGGGGAACGACCCCGGCGCGCATGAGGGCGTACACGTAAGCCGTATTCAGGGCGACGCGCTCCCGCCCCGCGTCGGTGCGGCGCGTCGCGCTCACCGCCACGATCCGGGTCACTGCGCCGAGCTTGGAGGAGCCGCCGGTGTGCCGAGCAACGGGCACTTCGGGTTCGAGACGCCCGCCCAGTCCACCCGCACGCCGTACACGGGCATCGTCCGGTCTTGCCCGGTGAGGGAGCCGATGCTCGGGTACCCCTCGGGCGGGCGGTGCGACTCGTAGATCAGCACGCCCTGCGCCCGTTGTGTCGAATCGTCCACGACGAGGACGGCGTAGGCGGTGGTATCGCTGACCGAAGTGGCTGGGAAGCCCGCTCCCTGATACTCAACGGTCAACGCGCCCTTGGTGTAGGTGACCAGCACCGTGCTTTGTTGGGGCGTGCCGACAACCCGAACGGGGAGCGTGCCCGGCAGCCCGCGTGGCGCGTCGGACAGGACGAAGGGCAGCTGCCGCAGCCGGTCCTGGATCAGGGATGGCCCGATGAGCTGCGCCAAGCCGCACGTGGGAGAGCGGGATCGGTCGGCGCTACAAGACATGAACGGCATCAAGCAGGAGAGCGTCACGCAGAACAACGTCAAGCGGGACGGCGTCATGGGGTGGTCACCACCTCGAGGACGCTCGCCGGATATGGGGCGTCGGGGCTCACCCGCTTCAGTTCCAGGCTGTCGGCGTCCGGGACGAGAGACGTACCGAAGCGCAGGGTGTCGCCCACGAGCCAGGCCGCGGTGCGCGCGCGTGCCCGGGCCGGCTTCTCGATCTCGACCCCGATGATGAACCGCCCTTCTCCCCGGAGTGGGCCGGCTTCGACCTTACTCCGATCGGGCTCGCCCCGATAGCGCCGGTACAACCGGCCGGAGATCCAGTCACCGACGTGGGTCTCGAGGGTGATGCGAAGGTAGACGGTGGAGTCGATCGGGACGGCGTGCGTGGAGGGGACGGGGCCCGCGCGGAAGATCCGGGTCAGCTCCCAGGTACCGTTGAGGGGGGACGCCTGGATTGTGTGCAGCACGAGGATGGCGACGGCGCCACAAGGTCCCATCATGTCACCAATCTAACGCGTCCAGGTCATCGTGGCTGTGAGCGTCCGGACGGGAGCGAGTGTGCGGGGGACTTGGCTGTAGATGTAGTTGAGTGCGTTGGCGAGCTGGGCGCGCAGCGTCCATGCCCCCCAAACGGCACTCGCCCGCAAATCGAGGATCTTCCCCGCCACGCGTTGATCGGTCTCGTAGATCTCCACCCGGTCCAGGCGGCTCGTGTAGCGGAAGTCGCCCCCGACGCCGATCGCGCCACGCTGGTAGTCGGCACCGAGGGTGAGCAGGTGCCTCGGCCGGAAGGCAAGCGAGCGCTCTGGGACGGTGTCGTGCGCGAGCTCCCGGGCATGCAGAAACATATATGACACCGTCGTGGTGAGGCCCGCAACCGCGGGCGTGGCGGTGAGGGCCAGGTCGAGTCCCGCGAGCCGGGCGCGCGTCACGTTCCGGAATTGGATCCGGCCGCTGTCCAGCCTGGGCTCGATCAGGTCGTAGACCTCCGCCCAGAAGAGCGCCGCGTCCGTCCGCACGGCGGACGAGAGCGTCGCCCCGTTGCCGAGCTCGAACGACCACGCCGTCTCGGGGTCCAGGTTCGGGTTCGGTACGACCGGGATACCCTGGACGACAGTCGAGACGAACCGCTCGGCGAGCGACGGAGCCCGGAAGCCGCGGCCGGCGGAGGCGCGCCACACGCCGAGGCGGGACGTCGGCAGCACAACGCCGAGACGCGGGCTCAGGACCGTGGCGAGCCGGCCGCCGTCCACGTCGATGTGATCGATCCGTGCGCCGGCGGCAAGCCACACCCTCCCGTGCTGACGCTCGCCCTCGGCATAGGCGGCGAACTCGTGCTGATCGTGCGTTCGGACCACGTTGCTCATGGGATTGGAATCGCCGGTGAAGATATTGGTACGCACGTCGGAGAAAGTGCCTTCCGTACCCAGCGTCAAGACGCGGTCGCCCCTCGGGTGCACGTCGCCGCGGAATTCGACGCCGTACCGATTGGCCACGCCCCAGTCATCGCGCGTACTCTGGAAATCCGTGAAGTGCGTGCGGCCCCAGGAGCCCCGGGCCTGCCAGGCGAAGTTCCCCGAGGCACGGTGCTCGACCGTTGCGGCGAGGAGGCCCTTGTCCGAGCGCGTGAAGGCGCCGCGACCGGACGCGTCGATCATGAAGGGCTGGAAGGCTTGGCCGCGGTCGTCGCAGGTCCCTTGGACGCACCAGATGAGCGGGGTCTCGTACTGATCGCTCGCCCACGAGCCGGAGGCCGTCACGTGGGTCTCCGGGCTCGGGACCCACTGCGCCTTTCCCGCGGTCTGCCAGTGGTTGCGTCGGTCCTGCTCGCGGTAGCCGTCCGAGTGCCAGTCGCCGGCGGTGAAACTGCCGCGGGCCACGTCGCTGCCGTACGATGCCGTGACATCAAGGCCTTCCTGAGCGCCCCTGTAGTCCCGGAACTTCCAGATGTCGTGGGGCGGGTCGGCGAACCATCCGCCCACGACGCGGCCCCGGGCGTGAAAGCCGGTAGGGATCTCACGCGTGATCACGTTGACGACGCCGCCCAGCGCCGCCGAGCCGTAGAGCACGGAGCCTGCGCCCTTCACCACCTCGACGCGCGCCACGTCCTCGAGCGGCACCAGGTCCCAATTGATCCCGCCTCGATCCCCCTGGTTGGCGGGCACGCCGTCGACCAGCAGCAGCACCCGGCTGCCGAGCCCCTGCACGTAGCCCGACGAGCCACGGATGTTCACTTGACCGTTCAAGAACTGCACGCCCGGCGTCTTGTCGACTGCTTCGTCCACGGTCGTGACCGCCCGCCGGGCGACGTCGGTATCGGTGACGAGCGCGACGCTCGTCACCACCTGGCTCAAGAGCTGCGAGCGCTTGGCGGCGGTGACGATGACGGGTTGCAGCTGCACGGCGGGGCCGAGGCGGTAGTCGCGCTCGAGCGAATCCCCCGCGGCCAGGGTCAGGGTGTCGTCGAGGGACCGATAGCCGAGAAACCCGACCCGTACGATGACGAGCCCGGCTGGCACGCTCAGCTGGTAGCGGCCCTGGGCATCCGCCACGCTCGCAGCGGCGCCGTTAACGACTCGGACAGTCGCGCGTAGCGGCTGGCCCGAACTGTCCCGCATAGAGCCGTAGAGGACGGCGGTCTCCTGCGCACTCAGCGCGCGGAGCGGCATCATCGCGAGGGCGCCCAGCAGCACGGGCCTCACGGGCAGGGCGGGAAGTACGTGCAGATACGATGCATGTCATCGAAATCGATCACGAAGTCGATCGAGTCGGTGGCGGTGCCGTCGACGACCACGATCCCCGACCCATGCGAGGTCGTATCCCCGGCATCTTTGTAGAACCCAGCCTCCCGAAACAGCGAGTCGGCGTTCGAGAAGTCGGGTTTGAGCGTCCCCTGTTTCTGCCAGACGGCGAGCACCCACTCGTAGCGTCCGCTGGGCAGCGGGAGCGTATAGAACAGCGTGCTGTCGCCCGAGGGGGGAAGCAACACCGCCGGCGGCGGCAGCGGTTGGAAGGTGAGGAGCGCCTGGATGCTTTCGGGGAAAGTCGTGTACGCCACGATGAACAGGCCCTGCGTACTGTCAGGGAGGGTGCCCCGCACCGTCGCCGTGCCGCAGATCCCGACGAAGCCCCTGGGACAGGCGGGGGTTGGAGAGAGGCCCTCGTTGCACCCCGCCGCCGCGACCAGCCCGATGACCGCGACGCACGCGACGCGACTCCGCATGGGTGCAATCATTGCGGCGCGCGGCCGCAGCGTCAACTTGACCCGGGTTTCGGCGGGGAATAACGTAAAGCCCGCCATGCCGATCTACGAGTATCGCTGCGCGAAGTGCCACACGCGCTTCAGCCAGCAACAGGGAATCGAGGAGCACGGACACAAGCGGCCGGCCTGCCCCAAGTGCAAGTCGCACGCGGTGGAGCAGGTGTTCTCGGCGTTCTTCGCGAAGACGGTCCGGAAAAGCTAGCGTCCGGTGTTCGAGCGCCTGCGAGACGCGTTGCGCGCCGCCCTGGACGCGGCGACGCCGCCGGGAGACTTGCGCGACCTGGCGCGGCAGATGCGGGAGGCGGTGGTCGAGGCGAAGCTCGCCGTGGGCGAGACGCGTGAGGCCGTGGCGCGTACCGAGCGCGCCCTCACCCAGGAGCGCAAACGGCTGGCCGATGCCGAGCGCCGCGGCCGGCTCGCGTCCGAGATCCAGGATCGGGAGACGGTGGAGGTCGCCCAGCGGTTTGCGGGGAAGCACCGCGAGCGAGTCGGCGTACTCGACAAGAAGCTCGCGGCCCTGCAGGGCGAGCTCGCACTGTACGAGCGCGAGCTCGGGGACATGCAGGCGCAGTTGGGCCGGGCGGAACGCGACCGGCCGCTCACCGAGGCGGAGCGCTCGGCGGAACGTGCCTGGCGCGACCTGCAGGCAGCCGGGGGACCGCGTCCCGGAGTGGATCCGGCGGACGAGCTGCTCAAGGCACAGCTCGACCGCGCCGCCCACGAAGCCGCCGCCGACCGGCAGCTGCGGGAACTCAAGAAGAAGATGAAGAAGGACTAACCATGAGCGTGATCCGCGGCGTACTGTCCTGGTTCCGTGACGCCTTTGGGCCCGGGCCACGCAGCGCAGACGGGCGGCGCTCCGGAGGCAGCATGGACATCAAGCGCGACCGCATGGTCTTTCTCGGCTACGGCAAGTACTGGCGCTCCGACGGCATCATCGGATTGATGCCGATCGAGGACGAGCGCGGTCCCAAGCGACGGACCAACGTCTTCGTACAGGGGCGCGCGGAGCCAATCATCGCCTCGCGCACCGAGCAGAGCATCCTCGAGGACATGGGCGCGACCGGCGACGGCTTCCAGGTCCAGGCCCTACGGGAGGCCGTCACGGAGCTGCTCGCGGCGTTCCACGAGTTCTCACCGACCCTGCGCCGGGCGCTTCAGAGCGAGCACCACGTGGACGTCGAGCAATGGGAGCAGCGGCTGGGCGAGCTTCTCCGGGCCCCGCAGCGCCCGGAGCCCGTCGAGCAGAACGACCTGTTCGAGTGACGAGTCCCCCACCCGGCTCGTCGTGGTTCGGTCACCCCCGCGGTCTCTCCACGCTCTTCTTCACCGAGATGTGGGAGCGGTTCAGCTACTACGGGATGCGCGGGTTCCTCATCCTGTACATGACGAAGGCGCTCGGCTTCACCGATCCCCACGCGGGCGCCGTGTATGGCAACTATGTCGGCAGCGTGTGGCTGGCCGCGATCTTCGGCGGGATCATCGCCGACCGCTGGCTGGGGCACTACCGCAGCGTCCTGATCGGCGGGATCATCATCGCGCTGGGCCACTTCACACTCGCGTTTCATGCCCTGCCGTTCTTCTACGCCGGCCTCTCGTTGATCGTCATCGGTACCGGGCTACTCAAGCCGAACGTCTCGACCCTCGTCGGATCGCTGTACGAACAGGGGGACGAACGGCGCGACGCCGGATTCTCGATCTTCTACATGGGGATCAACCTCGGCGCATTCCTTGGGCCGATCGTCGCCGGCAAACTGGCCGAGGCGGTAGACTGGCACCTGGGCTTCGCGTGTGCCGGTGTGGGCATGTCGCTGGGCCTGGTGCAATACGTGCTCGGGCGCCGGCGGCTCGACCCGGCGATCGCGCGTCTCGCGGCCCGGCCGACGCCAGTCACGGCCGCCGTTACTGCACCGGATGCGGGATACACGCCCGAGGACCTGAGGCGCATGATCGCAGTGGTGGTATTCTTCGCGTTCGCGTCGCTGTTCTGGGGAGCCTACGAGCAGGCGGGGTCCACGCTCGCACTGTTCGCTGACCGGTACGTCCACCTCGAGCTGCTCGGCATCAAGCTGTATGCGTCCTGGTTCGTGTCGGTCCAGGCGGCGTTCGTGATCCTCTTGTCGCCCATCTTCGCGTGGTTGTGGGTGAAGCTTGGGCCGCGGCAGCCGTCCTCTCCCGCAAAGTTCGCCCTCGCGCTGCTGTTCGTGGGACTCGCCTTCGTGCTGCTCATGCCGGCGGGGGCGATCGCCCAAGGCGGCGTCAAGATCAGTCCCCTATGGCTCGTCGCGGTCTATTTCATCGAGGAGCTAGGCGAGCTGTGCCTCAGTCCTGTCGGGCTGTCGGTCGTGACCAAGCTCGCACCCAGGCAGGTGGTCGGGCTCATGATGGGGGTGTTCTTCCTCTCTAACGCACTGGGAAACAAGCTGGCCGGCTGGTCGGCGGGGTTCATCAGCACGACTCCGCTCCCGACCTTGTTCGGTGTGACCGCCGCCGTGACGCTGGGAGCAGCCGCCGTCATGTTCATCCTCATCAAGCCGGTCCAGCGGCTCATGGGCGGGGTGCGCTAGGCACACCCGTTGCACCGGCCTTCCCTTGAACCCCGGGCTTGCGCCCGGGGTCAGCAAGGGCGCTCTCTCCCGCTCTCTCTGTGTCGAGCACCCTCCTCGTGTCGAGCACCCTCCTCGTGTCGAGCACCCTCCTCCGTGAACCCCGGGCTTGCGCCCGGGGTCAGTTAGGACGCTCCTCTCGGGTTCCGCGGGATCAAGTCCGGGTGTCGCTGGAACTGATCGGCGACGTAGCGGGTCGTCCGAGGAAGGTCGCGTTTGTGAATCGTGGTCACGAAGTAACCCCGCGCCCAGCGGACAGCACCGGTGACCCGCCGATTAGCGCGGGTTGCGGACACCGATTTCGCGAGACGCACGAAATCGCTCAGGCGGATATCGGGTCGAAAGCTGACGACGAGGTGCACGTGATTTGCTAACACCGCGTCCCGGAATACCCGTACGCCGGTGGCCTGGCACGCGCTCGCTATGGCACTCCGCACGTCGCTCGCGGCGGCCGCATCGACACACCCGACTCGCTTCCAGGTGTGCCAGGTTACGTGAGCGTACATCTGATAAGCGTGGTGGTTGGACATCGCGGTTGACTGACCCCGGACGCCAGCCCGGGGATTCAGGGACAAGGGAGCGGCCTCTACTGACCCCGGGCGCGAGCCCGGGGACTCAGGGACAAGGGAGCGGCCTCTACTGACCCCGGGCGCAAGCCCGGGGATTCACAAAGGCTAGGTCAGAACTGAGCGGATGGGAGGACCGGAACTACGCAGGGAGCACCAGGAAATCGCCGGTTCAACCCTCAGTTGAACCGTGTCGTCCGCCAGAGCAGCCAGCCGGTTCCGGCGAGCAGCGCCAGCATCGCCGCCGTGAGACCCGCGACCCATCCCCAGCCGAGCGTCAGCTGGGGCACGCGAGCTACCATCCCGAACCCCGCGATGGTCGCGGTGGCACCCCCGACCAGGACCCAGTCGACCCAGGAGCGTCGGCTGGGAGACACGCTCGCGCTTTCGCCGGCGAGCGCGGCGCGGACGTACGCTGGGTCGATGCCGTAGCGGTCGCCTTCACGCGTCGCCGCTTCCTGCCAGCGGCGGTGCTCGGCACCCGTGGCGGACGCCAGCGCGATCGCCACCGCGCCCAGCGCCATCAGCAGCGACCCGCCGATCACCTGTCCGTAGGTCGTAGCCGCACCGCCCCGCAGCTCACCGAACACCAGCAGCCCCCACACGAGACCCCACAGCTGGTTGGTGTTGGACAGCGGTATCCCGCGGCTGATACCGACGTACTTCGCCGCATACTGCTGAAACAGATCGCCCACCACCCACACGAACCCACCGAGCAGGAGCCAGAACAGCACGTCGCGCGCCCCGACCAAGTCCGCGGCGAGTGCGGCCACACCGCCGCGGTCGGCCAGCGCGAGCGCCAGCATCATCACGACCTCGCCCACCGTGAAGAACGTGATGAAGGCGAGCGGGTTCATCCCGGTGAGGTAGGCCTTGCGGTAGGGGATGTACATCGTGCCCCACAGCGCTCCCGCCGCGAGCGCGGCGGCCACACCCCGCGTCGCATGTCCCGCAGGTGCCCCGGCCGCCGACGCGACCGCCAACAGCGTCGCGCCCGCGAACATCAGGACGGCGCCGCCGAGGACGCCGAGACGGCGCCCCCATCCGGTCCCGTGAAGCTCGTTGAAGAACACGGTCCCCCACAGGATTCCCAGCAGGCTGTTTGCGTTCCACAGGGGAAACGCGATGCTCAAGCCGATGTCCCGGATGGCGAAGATGGTGAGGGTGTTGGCGACGGCCCAGAGACAGCCGGCGAGCACCGCCCACACGATGAGGTGAGGCGCCTGCCGCACGTCCGCCCCGATCGCCGCCGTCCCGCGGAGCAGGGCAGGCAGGCTCCACCGCGCCAGGAACACTCCCAGCACCATGGCCAGCGAGATCACGACCGGCGAGAGGCCGAGGGTCACCATCTTGGTCGGCGCTTCGGCGGCGCCCAGCCACGCGCCCGCGGTGAAGCCGCTGGCAATGCCGGCGAGCTGGAGGCGGCGCAGCCGGCCGGGGTCGAGGCCGGGGGCGGGGGCTAGCGGATCCACCACAGGACCAGTAGGCCGGCGATGAGCACCGCGACGGGCACCCAAAGCTGGGGGTCACGCAGCATGGTAACAACGCGTGTGGTCACAGCGGCTCCTCAGCGAAGTGGCAGGCCGCGAGCTGCCCCGGTGCGACCTCGCGCAATGCCGGCGGCTCCGTGCGGCAGCGCGCGTCCTTCTTGGGGTGCGGGCACCGTGGGTGGAAAGGGCAGCCGGGCGGCGGGTGCGCAGGGGACGGCACGTCGCCCGCCAGCACGATGCGCTGGCGCTGCGCCTTGGGGTCCGGCACCGGCACGGCGGAGAGCAGCGACGTGGTGTAGGGATGGCGGGGGCCGCCGTACAGGGTGGGTGCGGGCGCGCGCTCCACGATTTTGCCAAGGTACATGACCGCCACCTGATCCGCGATGTGCTTCACGACCGCGAGATCGTGAGCGATGAACAGGTAGGTGAGCCGGCGGCGCTGCTGCAGGTCGGCGAGCAGGTTCAGCACCTGCGCCTGGACCGACACGTCGAGGGCGCTCACCGGCTCGTCGAGCACGAGGAAGTTTGGCTCGACCGAGAGGGCGCGGGCGATCCCGACACGCTGCCGCTGGCCGCCCGAGAGCTCGTGCGGATAGCTCTGCGCGAAGCTGGGATCGAGGCCCACTTCCTCGAGCAGGGCCCC
>Ga0209470_1002149_pt1 | contig 14128 bp, 10 predicted proteins | sample GraSoiAngelo_125_FD_185882 | JGI IMG/M metagenome (GOLD analysis project Ga0209470, IMG submission 185882) | Grasslands soil microbial communities from the Angelo Coastal Reserve, California, USA - 14_0927_05_40cm (SPAdes) (version 2) | ecosystem: Environmental > Terrestrial > Soil > Grasslands ... | reverse complement strand
CGCTCGCGACGGCGGACCTCACGCTCTGGCGCTGGTTCTTCTTCGGCCTCGGGCTCGTCCTTGTGATGCTGTTGCGGCCCGAGGGCCTCGCCGGGCGCCGGCTGCGCCCGGCCCCGGTCGCCGACGAGGCCGAGGACATTCTGGACGTTGTGCGGGCGCCCCGCGTGGACGGGGTCCCGGAGTGGTTGCGCGAGCGTGCGCAGGAAGGCGTCGCCGCGGCGCCGGCCATCCTCGACGTGCGGAGCGTGACCAAGCGCTTCGGCGGCGTCGTCGCCCTGAACGAGGTGGATCTCGTCGTCCCGCGCGGCGCCATCATCGGGCTCATCGGCCCCAACGGCGCGGGCAAGACGACGTTCTTCAACGTCGTGACGGGGCTCGTCCGGCCCGACGGCGGGCACATCACCTTCAACGGCGTCGGCCTCGTCGGGCTCCGCCCCAACGCCATCGTCGCCCGTGGCATCGCGCGCACCTTCCAGTCGATCCGGCTCTTTCAGAACATGACCGTGCTCGAGAACGCGCTCGTAGGCGAGCACTGCCGCCTCACCGCGACCGTCCCCGGGGCCGTGCTCCGGCCGCCGGCGGTGATCGCAGAGGAGACCCGAGCCCGCGCACGCGCGCGCGAGCTGCTGACGTTCGTCGGCCTCGGCGGCAAGGAGAACGAACTCGCCCGGAACCTGCCCTACGGCGACCAGCGACGCCTGGAGATCGCCCGCGCGCTCGCGACCGAGCCGCGACTCCTCCTGCTCGACGAGCCGTCAGCCGGCATGAACCCGCGCGAGGCCCAGACGCTCACCGAGCTGATCGGGCTCCTGCGACGGGAGCTCGCGCTGTCGGTGCTCCTGATCGAGCACCACATGGAGGTCGTCATGGGGATCTCCGACCGGATCACCGTGCTCGACTACGGGACGCGCATCGCCGAGGGTACCCCGGCGGCGATCCAGCGCGACTCACGGGTGATCGAGGCGTACCTCGGCACCGGCTACGAGCAGGACCTCGCGGGCTAGGGATGCTCGACCTCGCGGACGTCTCCACGTACTACGGCAACATCCGGGCGCTCCGCGGCATCTCGCTCACCGTCGCGCCCGGTGAGATCGTCACGCTGATCGGGACCAACGGGGCCGGCAAGACGACGACGCTCCGGACGATCCTCGGCACCGTGCGGCCCCACCGCGGCACCGTCAGCTTCAACGGCCACCGCCTCGACACGCTCACGACCAACCGCATCGTGCGCCTGGGGATCGCGCAGTCGCCGGAGGGCCGGCGGATCTTCCCGCGGATGACCGTGCTCGAGAACCTGGAGCTCGGGGCCTTCGTACGACCGGATCGTGAGGCGATCGCGCCGGACCTCGAGCGCGTGTTCACGCTCTTCCCGCGTCTGCGCGAGCGTTCGGCGCAGAAGGGCGGCACGCTCTCGGGCGGCGAGCAGCAGATGCTGGCCATCGGCCGCGCCCTCATGGCCCGACCGGCGCTGCTCCTGCTCGACGAGCCGTCCATGGGGCTCTCGCCCATCCTCGTCGACACGATCTTCCGGATCGTGGAGGACATCAACCGGCAGGGGACGACGATCCTGCTCGTCGAGCAGAACGCGCGGATGGCGCTCCGGGTGGCGCACCGGGGCTACGTCATCCAGACCGGGCGCATCGTGCTCCACGACGCGGCCGCCGCGCTGCTCCGCTCCGACCTCGTGCGCAAGACCTACCTCGGCGAGAAGTAGGCGTCACGGGACCCACCGTGACCGCTCTACCTCGACCCGACGATCCGTGCGGCGCCGGCTCAGCGGCGGACCGTCAGGCCCTCCAGATCGACCTCGGGCATGCGCCCGGTCATGAGGTCGGCGACGATCCGCGCCGTGCCGCACGCCATGGTCCAGCCCATGTGGCCGTGGCCGCAGTTGAAGACGAGGTTTCTGTGACGGCCGAGCCCGAGGATCGGCGGCCCGTCGGGCGTCATGGGCCTGAGACACGCGCGGAACGTCCCCCGCTCGTAGTCCGCGGCGTCCGGGAAGAGGTCGCTTGCGAGGCTCCGGATGTTGTTGAAGTCCCGCGGCGTCCAGCCCCAGTCGTAGCCCGCGAACTCCGCGGTGGATGTCAGGCGCAGCCGGTCGCCGAGCCGTGACCAGCCGACCAGCCACCGCTCGTCCACGCCCGGGATCGTCGGCGCGAGCCCACCCGGCTTGAGGGGGAACGTCGAGGAATAGCCCTTCGCGGGGTAGATCGGCAGGCGCACGCCCGCGGTGCGCGCGACGATCGGCGCGCCGACGCCGAGCGCGAGCACGTAGGTGTCCGCCGTCAGAGCGCCGTCGCTCGTGACGACCGCGTCGATGCGGTCGCCACTCGCGCGGAGCTCCGTGACCCGCGTGTCGAGCCTGATGGTCACGCCGAGCTTCTCGCGGCAGACGCGCGCGACCTGCTCCACGAAGACGTGCGCGTCGCCACTCGAGTCGCCCAGGTCTCGGATCGCCCCCGCGATCTTCCCTCGGACCGGCTCGAAGACGGGGTCGAGCCTGGCCACCTCGCTCGCGCCGAGGATCTCTTGCTTCTGGCCGTGCTCGGCCAGAAGCGCCATCTTCTTCGTCCCGGCCTCGAGCTCGGCCGGGTCGCGGTAGAGGTAGAGCGCGCCCTTCGTGACGGCGTGATAATCGATTCGCTCCGTCCGCACGAGCTCCTGCATCACCGCCTGGCTGTACTGGCACAGGCGCAGCTTGATCAGCGTGTTGCGGCGCGCCCGCTCGGCTGTGCACTCGCGGAGGAAGGCGAGCCCCCACGTGTAGAGCCGGAGGTCGGGCGCGAGCCTCACGCGGATGGCCGTCTCCGCGCCCCGCAGCGACTGCCAGAGCATGCGCGGCGCGCGCGGCGAGGCCCACGCGAAGGAGTGGCCCGGCGCGATGATCCCGGCGTTGCCCGCCGTGGCCTCGAGGCCGAGCCCGTCCTTTTCCTCGACGACCGTGACCTCGTGGCCGGCCTTGGCGAGAAAGTACGCGGTGGTCACGCCGACGACGCCCCCGCCCAGGACGAGGGTCTTCACGGCGCGCTCACGTCCCGAGGAGGTAGCCTGCGCGCACCGGATCCTCGGGATCGAACACGAACTGGCTCATGCCGGTGAGGTAGGCGGTGCCGGTGATCTCCGGAAGGATCGCGCGTCGCCCCTCGACCTCGGTCTCGCCGGCGATCCGGCCCCTGAAGTCGAGTCCGAGCAGCCCTCGGCTGATGAACGTCGACCCGACCCCCATGAGACCCCGATGATGGAAGAGCGCCATCCGCGCGCACGTGCCCGACCCGCACGGAGCCGCGTCGACCTGACCCGGGCCCCACACGAGGGCGTTGGGTGACACGCCCGCCGCGTCCGGCAGCTCGTGGACGAGCACGTTGTCCACGCTGGTCTTCCCGAGCCCCGGCACGTCGACCCGAAGCTGGGCGTTGACCGCCTCGCGGACGGCCGTGCCCCGCTGGGCGATCCGCTTCGCCAGCTCCCGCCGCACGGAGAGACCGAGATGCCTGGCCTCGACGATAGCGAAGACGTTGCCGACGCCGACCGCGATGTCGACCGGAACCTCGCCCGCGCCCTCGACCTCGACGACTCGCCCGGGAAGGGCCACGAACGACGGCGTCCAGCGCAGCGTGACCTCGCTGACGCGATCCTTGTCCCACCGTGCGATCGTCTCGACAACGCCCGTCTCGGTATCGATCAGGATGGGCGTCTCCGGACCCTGACGCGCCACCATGCCGGTCTCGATGGCCACGGTCGCCGCGCCGATCGTGCCCTCGCCGCACGACACGTAGTAGCCGCCGGGATAGATGAAGAAGAGCCCGAACCTGGCGTCGGGCGTGACGGGCTCGGTCATGACCGCGATCAGGAGGGCGCGGTGCCCGCGAGGCTCGAGGCAGAGGCCGGTGCGGAGATGGTCGAGATGCTCCTGGAACCAGCGGCGCTTCTCACCGATAGTGCTTCCGGGCAGCCGCTCGAGGCCGCTCGTCAGGAGCCGCATACCGATCCCCGCCGTGTGGAAGTCGATCGTCCCGAGCACGCGATCGGAGCGCATAGCCACCTCCCGGGTCCGGACCATGAGACTGCGTGGGGCATCGCCCTGTCAAGCGGTCCAAAAGGCGCCGACGCCGGAACGCGTGTCACCGTGCTAGGGTGATGAGCCGTCAAGGGGGCGATATGCGAAGTAGCGTCGGCGTCGACGTCGGCGGAACCTTTACCGATCTCGTGGCGCGCGAGGGCTCCGGGCGGCTTCGGGCCTGCAAGGTCCCGACCACCCCGGCGAACCTCGCGCGCGGCGTCCTGAACGGTCTGGCGGCGGTGCGCCACGCCGCCGGGGTACCGGCGTCGGTCGCCCATGGCACCACCGTGGTCACGAACGCGATCGTCGAGCGGCGAGGCGCTCGGGTCGGGCTCGTCACCACCCGGGGATTCCGCGACGTGCTGGAGATCGCGCGGCAGAGCCGGCTCCACCTCTACGATCTCCGGCTGCCTCCGAAGCCCGAGCCCCTGGTCGAGCGGCGGCTCCGGCTGGAGGTCGGCGAGCGCGTGGGCCCCGACGGCGCCGTTCTCCTCCCACTCGCGCTCGACGAGCTCCCCGCCATCGTCGAGGCGCTCGAACGGGGGCACGTCGAGAGCGTCGCGGTGTGCCTCCTCCACAGCTACGCAAACCCTGCGCACGAGCGGGCGCTCAAGGCCGCGCTCGCCCCGCACTTCGCGCACCTGTCGGTCTCGAGCGAGATCAACGCGGAGTTCCGCGAGTACGAGCGCTCCTCGACCACGGTCCTCAACGCCGCCGTGATGCCGCTGGCCAGCCACTACCTCGACGAGCTGGTCACGGCGCTCGGCCGGGAGGCTCGGGGCGTCGTGCTCCACCTGCTCCACTCGGCCGGCGGCATGATGTCGGCGGAGGCGGCGCGGGAGCGGCCGCTCGCGATGGCGGCGTCCGGTCCGGCGGCGGGCGTGGCGGCCGCCGCGCATCTGGCGCGGAGCCTGGGCCTCGCGCGCGCGCTCGCGTTCGACATGGGCGGGACGACGACCGACGTCTGCCTGATCGCCGACGGCGTCGCGGAGACCTCCGCCCAGCGCAAGCTCGGCGGCTACCCGGTGCGGCTGCCGATGGTCGCGGTCGAGTCCATCGGCGCCGGCGGCGGCTCGATCGCCTACGCCGACGACGCGGGCGCGCTCAAGGTCGGGCCCCGGAGCGCCGGCGCCGAGCCGGGGCCCGCGTGTTACGGCCTCGGCGGGACGGAGCCGACCGTCACCGACGCCAACCTTGTCCTCGGCTACCTCGATCCCGGCCGCGCCTACGGCGGCTCGATCCGCCTCGATCCCGGGCGGGCCGCGGCCGCCGTCGAGGGCCTGGGCCGTCGGTTCGGGCTCTCGCTCGTCGAGGCGGCGCAGGGCATGGTGGAGGTCGCGAACGCGAACATGCTGCGGGCGCTCCGCCTGGTGTCCGTCCAGCGCGGCTACGACCTTCGGGACTTCGCGCTGATCGCCTACGGCGGCGCCGGGCCCGTGCACGCCGGCCTGCTGGCACGCCAGGCCGGGATCACGCGCGTCATCGTGCCCGTCCACTCGGGGACGTTCTCGGCGCTGGGGTGTCTCGTCTCACCGCTCCGGTACGACGCCGTGCAGACGTGGCGGGCACGCCTCGACGTGTGGGACCCGAAGCCCGCGGAGGATCGGTTCCAGGAGCTCGAAGAGCGCTGCCTTCGGCCGCTGCTCGACGAAGGCATCGCGGCCGGGGAGGTCGCCCTCGTACGGAGCGCGGACCTCCGCTACACGGGGCAGAACTACGAGCTCGAAGTCTCCTGGCGGAGCGATTCCGACGCGCTCCGACAAGCCTTCGAGGCGCGCCACCGGCAGCTCTACGGCTATGCCACGGGCGAGAGCGTCGAGTGCGTGAACCTCCGCGTGGTGGCCCGCGTGAGAAACACCGGCGTGACGCTGCCGGAGCTCGAGCCGGTGGCCGACGGCGAGAAGGCCGGGGATCAGCGCGCCTGGTTTCCCGAGACAGGCGACGTCCGGCTTCCGGTGTATCAGCGCGCGGCCCTTCCACCGGCGCGCCCGGTGGCGGGGCCGGCGCTCATCGCCGACGAGTGGTCGACCACGCTCGTCTACCCCGGCCAGCGCTGCGCGGCCGATCGGTTCGGGAACCTCGTCATCGAGGTCACCGCGTGAGCCCCGCGGTTCATCCCGTCACGCTCGAGGTCGTCCGCAACGCGCTCTACGCCGTCGCGGAGGAGATGAGCGTGATCCTCATGCGCTCGGCTCGCTCGCCGCTGCTCAAGGAAGCGGGCGACCTCTCCTCGGCGCTGACCGACGCCGAGGGGCGCCTCATCGCCCAGGGGCGCGACATCCCCATCCACATGGGCGTGATGGCGTTCACGGTCAAGGAGTTCCTCAAGCGGATCCCAGCCGGTCGATTGCGCCCCGGCGACGTCTGGTTCCTCAACCTTCCCGAGGTGGGCGGCAACCACCTGCCGGACGTGAAGGCGATCCGTCCCGTCTTCGCCGGCGACCGGCTCGTCGCGTTCGCCATCAACCTCGCCCACTGGGCGGACATTGGCGGCGCCCTGCCCGGCAGCTACGTGCCCTGGGCGACCGAGTGCTATCAGGAAGGCGTCCGCATTTCTCCCATCCGTCTCTTCTCGGCCGGCAGACCCGACCGGGACGCGATCGACCTCATCCTCGCGAACCTCCGCGGGCGGGACGAGCGCGAGGGCGACATCTTCGCCCAGTTCGCCGCCGACGATGTCGCGGCCCGACGCCTGGCCGAGCTGGTCGAGCGCTACGGCGTCGAGACGCTTCGCGCGTGCTTCGACGCGCTCCACGCGGAGTCCGAGACGCAGATGCGGGCGGCGATCCGCGCGCTCCCCGACGGCGCCTGGGAGGGCGAGGACTGGCTCGACGACGACGGCGTGGACGCCCGGCCGCTCCGCGTGAAGGTGCGGGTCGAGGTCCGGGGCGACGAGGCGACCTTCGACTTCACCGGGACCGCGCCGCAGGCGCGGGGGCCGGTGAACACGACAATCTTCATCGCCCACTCGTCGGTCTACTACGCGATGAAGGCGCTCGTGGCGCCGGAGGTTCCGCCGAACGACGGCTGCTACCGTCCGCTTCACGTCCGGGTGCCCTCCGGAACGCTCCTCAGCGCGGACCCCGACCGGCCGGTCGTGGGCGGGAATCACGAAACCTCCCAGCGAGTCGTCGACGCGATCTTTCGCGCGCTGGCGCCCGTGCTTCCGGACCGCGTGGCCGCGGGCGGGCCCACGACCTCCGGCGTCCTCATCTTCGGCGCGCGGGCGGCGGACGGGCGCTGGGCCGTCCTCTACGAGGTCCACGGCGGCGGCGAGGGCGCGACGGCCGCGAGAGACGGCGCGTCGGCCGTCCGCGTGCACATGTCGAACGTCATGAACACGCCGACCGAGGTCATCGAGGCCGAGTATCCCTTCCGGATCGAGGAGCATGCGCTCCGTCCCGGCTCGGCGGGCGACGGCGCCCACCGCGGCGGTCTCGGGCTGCGCCGCGCGTACCGCCTTCTCGCGCCCGAAGCCACGCTGACCAGCATGCTCGACCGCCGGGTGGTGGCGCCGTGGGGCGTGGCGGGCGGAGCCGACGCCCTGCCCTTCCGCATCACCGTCAACCCCGGCCCGAACGCCCGCGACTTCGGCGGCAAGGCGACGGCGACCCTGAGGCGGGGCGACCTCGTGCTGATCGAGACGTGCGGCGGCGGCGGCTCGGGCCCGCCGGCCGATCGGTCGGCAGAGGCGCGCGAGCGGGACCGCCGGGAGGTCGACGAATGACGCGGAGCCTGGAGGACCGGATCGCCATCGTGACCGGCGCGGCCAAGGGGATGGGCCGCGAGATCTGCCTCGCGCTCGCCCGCGAGGGCGCGCACCTGGTCCTCGCGGCGCGCGAGGTCGGGCCGCTCCAGGCCCTCGCCCGCGAGATCGAGCCTCTCGGTCGTCGGGCGCTCGCAGAGCCCACGGACGTCACCGACGAGGCCGCGGTGCGGACGCTCGTCGAGCGTACGCTCGCCACCTTCGGAGGTCGGATCGACATCCTGGTCAACGGCGCCGGTGTCACCGGACCCATCGAGACGCCGGTGTGGGAGATCAAGGGCGACGACTGGGACCACGTGCTCGCCGTGAATCTCCGGGGTACGTTCCTGCCGACCAAGCACGTGCTCCCGACGATGATCGGCCAGCGCGACGGCAAGATCGTCAATATCAGCGGCACCTCGGGCCTGCGCGGCTACAAGTATCGCGCCGCCTACTCGGCCTCCAAGTGGGCGCTCCGCGGCTTCACCCGCACCGTGGCGCTCGAGGTCGGTCCCTACAACGTGAACGTCAACGCCGTCCATCCCGGCATCGTCGCCGGCGACCGGATGGATCGCCTCTGCCGCGAGAAGGCGCGCGCCCGCGGCTCCTCGCCCGAGCGGGTCCACGACGAGTACGTCCAGGAGATGGCGCTCCGCCGCGTCACCACGGCCCGGGACATCGCCAACGCCGTCCTCTTCCTCGCGTCCGACGCCTCGAAGAACATGACCGGACAGTCGGTCACCGTGGACGGCGGCTGGGATGTGTGAACCCCAGGCTCCATCCCGCTTTCGTCTTGCGCGTCCCCGGGAGCGTGCTTACAGTGTAAGCACACCCGCGGAGTCCCCTCCAAGGGACGGTCCTGGCGTGGAGGTTGGCGGCCGATGAAGACTCGCATCGTTCGGGTTGGCAACTCGCGCGGCGTTCGCCTGCCTAAGCTCCTGCTCCAGCAAGCTCGGCTCGCCGACGAAGTGGAGCTCCAAGTGAAGCCAGGTCGGATCGTCATTCGGGCGCTTCGACGGCCACGAGCCGGCTGGGCAGAAGCAGCCCGCCAGGCGCACGAGCGCGGCGATGACAAACTTCTCGATCCACCCACGCCGACACGTTTCGATCGGGAGTGGGCTTGGCGGTAGGGCGAGCGGCGCCCTTACGCGGGGATGTGTACCTTGTTGGGCTCGATCCAACGCGCGGGAGTGAGATTCGCAAGGCGCGCCCGTGCGTCGTCGTGTCTCCCGACGAGCTGAATCGCCACCTGCACACGGTCATTATCGCGCCTATGACGACGGGCGGACAGGCCTACCCGTGGCGCGTCACGTGCCGCTTTCAAGGCCGTGCAGGGTTCGTCGCTCTTGACCAAGTTCGGACGGTCGACACGGCGCGACTGCGGAGGCCACTTGGCCGGCTCGCGCCAGCCACTTTCACGTCCGTACTGGACGTCCTCCAAGAGATGTTTGCTCCGTGACAAACCGCCGAGAGCTCCGCGCGGAGCGGGCCGAGAGAAGGCCGAGGCGTGCATCCGTTCGAGTACGCGGCACCTGAGGCGCTCGACGAAGCCCTGGCGCTGCTCCGAGAGCACGGCGCCGAGGCCAAGATTCTGGCCGGGGGGCAGAGCCTCGTGCCGCTCCTCAACTACCGGCTCGCCAGACCCCGCCTGGTCGTGGACATCAACGGGTTGCCGCTCGCCGGCGTTCGCGTCGACAATGGGTCGCTGCGCCTGGGAGCGCTGACGCGCCACCACGATCTGGAGGAGCTTCCGGAGATCGCTCGGAGCGCTCCTCTCTTGCCCGAGGTGGCGCGGCTCATCGGTAACGTCCGCGTCCGGTCGCTCGGCACCGTGGGCGGGAGCCTCGCTCATGCCGATCCTGCCGCCGAGCTGCCGATGGCGGTGGTGGCACTCGATGCGCGGCTCACTCTCGCTTCTGCTTCCGGAAGCCAGACGGTGCCGGCGCGCGATTTCTTCACGGGCTACCTTTCTACGGCTCTGGCGCCAGACGAGCTCCTCACGGCGATCGAGGTGCCCGTGACGCTGGGAATGGGGTGGGCGGTGGAGGAGTTCGCGCGCCGGGCGGGTGACTTCGCCGTGGTGGCGGTGGCCGCGGGCGTGAGTCTCGACCGGCGCGGGCGCGTCGACGACGCTCGCCTGGCCCTGGGTGGCGTCGCCGACCGGCCGGTGAGAGCCACGGCGGCCGAGGACGTCTTGCGCGGCCAGGAGCCGAGCGCCGAGCGCCTGGCGCGTGCCGCCGAGGTCGTGCGCGAGCGCCTTGATCCTCAGTCGGACGCCTTCGCGTCGGGCGCGTACCGCCGGCTTCTGGCGGGCGTGCTGACCCGCCGCGCCCTGACCCGCGCAGTGACCTCGGCGGGGGGCTCCGCCCCCCTTCCGAAACCTCCCCCCGGGAGGGCGCCGGCAAAGCCGGCGCTCGAAGCGCGGTCTCTTCAGGGCGCGGGGAGGAAAGGGCTGATGATCAACGGGCGAGCGCGGGATGTGGACGTCCGGCCGGGCCAGACGCTGCTCGAGGTGCTGCGCGACACGCTCGGCGTCTTCGACGTCAAGGAGGGCTGCGGCGAGGGCGTCTGCGGCGCGTGCACAGTGCTGCTCGACGGGCGGCCCGTATCGAGCTGCCTCACGCTAGCGGCCGCGGCGCGCGGGCGCGCGCTCCTGACCGTCAGCGGCCTCAAGCGCGAGGGCGGGCTCCATCCGCTCCAGGAGGCGTTCGTCCGGCACGGGGGCGTCCAGTGCGGGTTCTGTACCCCCGGGATGCTGCTCACGACGCTGGCCTTCCTCGAGCGCCACCCCCGCCCGAGCCGTGACGCGATCCGGACGGCGCTCGAGGGCAACCTCTGCCGCTGCACCGGCTACGCCAAGATCCTCGACGCGGTCCTCGCCTACGCGCGCGGAGACGACGGCGATGGCTGACGCGGTCGCGCTCGGCACGCCGCTTCGCCTCGTCGGCCGGCCCCTCCCGCGCCACGACGCGCGAGACAAGGTGGCGGCGGCGACCGCCTACGCGGCGGACTGGGCGATGCCTGGGATGCTCCACGCCGCGGTGCTTCGCTCGCCCTACCCCTCGGCGCGCATCGTCAAGCTCGAGACGGCCGGCGCCGAGCGGATGCCCGGCGTCGCCGTCGTCCTCACGGCCAAGGACGTCCCGCGCAACACGCTCTCCACCGACGTCCCGGGGCAGACGACCGCCGTGGGCCCGCTCCGCGCGACGCTCTACGTGCTCGCCCAGGACCGCGTGCGCCATCAGGGCGAGCCGGTCGCGCTGGTGGCGGCCGAGACGCTCGAGCAGGCGCGCGCCGCCGCCGAGGCGATCGACGTCGAGTACGAGCCGCTGCCCGGCGTATTCGGCCCTGAGGCGGCCCTCGCGCCCGACGCGCCGCGTGTCCACGAGACCGGCAACGTGCTCGCCGAGTGGCGGATCGCGCGAGGCGACCTCGCGGCGGCGTTCGCGCGAGCGGCCGTCGTCGTCGAGGGCGAGTACAGGACCCAGTGCGTGGACGCCGCGTCCCTCGAGCCCGAGGCGGGCGTGGCGTGGGTCGACTCGGACGGCGTCATCACGATCCGTGTGTCCACGCAGGTGATCGAGCACTTCCGCGACGTCGCCGAGGCGCTCCAGATCCCGCAGAACCGCGTCCGCGTGATCGGCACCTATCTCGGCGGCGGCTTCGGCGGCAAGGAGGACGTCACGGTCGAGGTGTACCTCGGGCTCCTCGCGCTCAAGACCGGACGGCCGGTGAAGATGGTGTGGACGCGCGCCGAGTCGCTCCTGGCCCGCGCCAAGCGCCACCCGTATCGGATGCGCTACCGCACCGGCGCGCTCGCCACGGGCGAGGTCGTCGCCCAGCAGATCGAGCTGCTCGCCGACGCGGGCGCCTATGCCTATCTCTCCGCGCTGGTGCTGCTCTACTCGACCGTCACCGCGGCCGGGCCGTATCGCGTCCCGGCGGTCCGTGTCGAGGCACGCGTCGCCTACACCAACAACCCGCCGACCAGCGCGATGCGCGGCTTCGGCGCCATGCAGACCGTGTTCGCCTACGAGTCGCAGATCGACCGGATCGCCCGCGCCCTCGGCCTCGATCCCGTCGAGGTTCGCCGGGTGAACGCGCTCCGCCGCGGCGACAGCCTGCCCGTGGGCCAGGTGCTCGAGACCCACGTCGCGCTGCCGGAGCTGGCCGCGCGCGCGTGGGCGGCGCTGGGCCCGCCGACACCGCCACGGTCGCCGCACGTCAGAGTCGGCCGAGGCCTCGCCTGCAACTTCCAGCCCTACGGCCGCATCGTCTGGCTCCACGACTGGTCGAGCGCCTGGGTCGGCTTCGAGATGGACGGAAGCCTCGTCGTGAGGTGCGGTGTGCCCGACGTCGGCGGCGGCCAGGCGTCATCGCTCGGCCAGATCGCCGCCGAGGTGCTGGGCGTAGACTTCGACCGCGTCTCCCTGCACATCGCCGACAGCGCCCTGACGCCCCTGGCCGGAACGACCACGGCCAGCCGGCAGCTCTACATGTCGGGCAACGCCGTGCTCAAGGCGGCGCGCGAGCTGCGCGCCCAGATCCTGGCCGTCGCGGCGACGCTGCTGGGCGCCGACCGGACGGCACTGGACCTGGCCGGCGGGGCCGTCGTCACGCGCGACGGGCGCGCGCTTCCGCTGGCGGCGGTGCTCGGCCACTGCGCGAGGGCCGGTGTGCCGCGGAGCCACCTGGCCGTCTACCACGCGCCAGCCGGCGAGCCCGTGGATCTCGCGACGGGCTCGGGCAAGGTCTTCCCCGACTATACCTTCGGCGCCCACGCGGCCGAGGTCGAGGTGGATCTGGAGACCGGCGCGCTGCGCGTGCTGAAGTACGCCGCGGCCCACGACGTCGGCCGCGCGATCAACCCCCAGTCGGTGGAAGGCCAGATCCAGGGCGGCGCCGTGCAGGGGCTCGGCTACGGGCTCATGGAGGAAGTAATCGTGGAGGACGGCATCAACCTCACCACCTCCTTCGCCTCGTACCTCATCCCGAGCGCTGCCGACGTCCCCGATGTGGAGCCCATCGTCGTCGAGGCCGGCGAAGGGCTCGGCCCCTTCGGCGCGCGCGGCATCGGCGAGCCTCCCATCGGCCCGCCGGCCGCCGCCGTCGCCAATGCCGTCGCCGACGCGACCGGCGCGCGCCTGACGCGGTTGCCGCTCACCGCGGAGCGTGTCGCGGCGGCGCTCGGCCTTCTCCCTCGCTAGAGCGTCGACGGGGCCTCGATCTCCCGGCCGGTGTACGATGAGCGATGTCTGAGCCATGCGACAGCGGCACGCCACTCTGGTGACGCTCCTGGCCGCCGCGCTGCTCGCCGGATGCGCCACTCCCTATGGGAGGGCTCGAACCGCGCTCGCCGAGGAACGTTATGAGGAAGCCGCGAGCGGGTTCGAGGAGATCCTCACGCGCCACCCCGATCGCCTCGATGCCCTCATCGGCCTCGGGAAGGCGCGATACAAGCTCGGTGCGTTCGACGACGCGATCACCGCGCTGACTCGCGCGGCCGCCCGGGCACCGAAGTCCGAGACCGCGCACCTCTACCTGGGGCTGAGCCACCTCCGGAAGGGCGAAGACGGTCCGGCCGAGGAACACCTGAAGACCCTCCTCGCGCTTGGGCCGCACAGACGCCTGGCCGCTCAGACGAGCCGCGCGCTCGAGCTCGTGCGCAGCGACCACCTTTCCACGGAGATGCGCGCATTCATCGCGGCCAGTCTCGAGGACGAAACCGAATGGGCGCGAGAGGTTCGACGGGCGGCGGAGTACGCTTATCCGCCACCGCCGTTCTACTGGTATCGCCCCTTCGGCCCCTGCTTCACGACGCGGAGCGGGCACCTGGTCTGTTACTGAACGGTTCCTTGCCAACGCCGGAGACCACGGCTATGTTCCTGAAACGCGTCTCATCCGGGGCGACCCGACGACGACGGCCTCGCGCCTTGGCCAGAGAGAGGAGCCTGACTATGAGCCGTTGGATCGCGCTCGGCGTCATGATAGCTGCGCTCTCGGCGTGCTCGAGCTTCGACGTAGGCCGGTACGGAGTGTCGGTAGAGAACGTCGCCGCCCTCAAGAAACTCGGGGGACCGAAGGTGAACGTCGGTCAATTCACGGCGAAGGAGCCCGGGAAGACGAAGATCGCCTGTCGCGCCGTCGGGCCGATTACGACCCCAGACGAGCGACCCTTCGAGGAGTTCATTCGCAAGGCTCTGATCGACGAGCTCACAGTTGCGGATATGCTCTCCGACTCCGCTCCGGTCACTCTGACCGGCCAGCTGAACAAGATCGACTTCGACTCCATGGCCGGCGAGTGGGAGCTGGATCTCACC
>Ga0209470_1002148_pt1 | contig 14134 bp, 14 predicted proteins | sample GraSoiAngelo_125_FD_185882 | JGI IMG/M metagenome (GOLD analysis project Ga0209470, IMG submission 185882) | Grasslands soil microbial communities from the Angelo Coastal Reserve, California, USA - 14_0927_05_40cm (SPAdes) (version 2) | ecosystem: Environmental > Terrestrial > Soil > Grasslands ... | reverse complement strand
GTCGCCGATAATACACTTTGAAGGATCAAGCTTACGAGGAACCCCGGGCACCAGTTTCGCCCAACTGTTGCTGCCCGACTGGAAATCCGGGTTACTCATCAGTTCGATCCGAAACGCCCGCCGTGCCGCCGTCACAGCGTTCGACTCGGTCCCTCGAGCGCTTGCCGGAAGCTCCACGAGCAACTTCCAGGTCGTCGGATCTAGGCTGGTTTGTTCCTCCGGAAGCGCTTTTGCGATGGATACTTCATAATACTCGTTCGGGCGAAGCCGCTGCATGTTGGTTTCGAAATGTGCCATCAGCTTAGCTGTCCCCTCGAAGGCTTTTGTGAGATCGAGGTCTTGGACTTCTGTGGCGAGTTCAAACCAGTCGCCATGAGCGAATTGATTCCGGACGGCGTCACGATATTTGTAGACGCTTTCACAAATACTCAGGCGGATAGTCGGTGAAGGCTCCTATCTCTTTCAGCGGCTTGATCAAGTCCGTCTCAAAGCTCGTTTTCTGCGGAAGTTTTTTGTTTGGCAGAAGCAACTTAAAGATTTGCTTCACCGCAAACTCAACGAAAGCCGTTAGGAGGTGAAGAATTGTCGCTCGGATTAGAATGTCTCCCGAAAGACGTGCGAGCCTTTTCTTATCGGCGAGTATCGCCCCGCCGCGCAGCCTCTCTTCGGTTAGGTCTGCTGCCTCTGTCAGGTCTGCCGCCTGTGTCCAGTCATTAATCTGTTTCTCCAAAGACGCAATTTCCGCGCTGTGAGCATAATCCGAGAGGCGATAAAATTTCTTAACGACCTCCCACATCAACCAGACTTTGTTCAGGGGGCCGGTCGGCTTAAAAACCGTGATTGTTTCAACGCCCATCGCCGTATTTTCCGGCTAATCGCAGCTCGACCACGCTTTGAGCGCGATTGCCTTCACTCGCTCTTGCTGTGCCGGCGGCGTTGGAAAGGTTTGTAACGCGACGGAAAAATGCATCGAAGGATCTTGGACGGCCATGTTGAGGCGTTCGCCGTGGCGAACGCCTTTCTATTCGATCTCAGTGCTTGACACAAGTACCGCTGCACTTCTTCGACTGTTGTTGACAATTCTATCGGGCTGGTGGGATTTGAACCCACGGCCTGTCGCCGCGGCGACCGCTCTACTGTCGCTCATCGAGCTCATCTCTGCCGCGCCCGCTCTTGTAATATCGCTCACGCTGTGCTGCTTCGGACCGCGTGGCAAAGCTTTCACTGTGAACCAGAATCCAAGGCACGCCATGCTTAGTCGCTTTGGAATCGCCAGCGTTATGGCGGCGAATGCGCTCGGTCAAATTTTCGCAGGAGCCGACGTAGCGCCGTCCGGTTTTCTGGCTGCGCAATACGTAACAATAAAACACTATTCGCCATTGGTAATCTTATCGGGCTGGTGGGATTTGAACCCACGGCCTCCTGGTCCCGAACCAGGCGCTCTACCAAGCTGAGCCACAGCCCGAAAATGGATTAGTCATGCGAGCATGTCCAACCGACGCGCCCGTTATTTCGCGTACGTTGCGGCATATAGCAAGGAAATCGAGCCAAGTCGGTGTAAACAGGTGTAGCGGTGCTTGTATCAAGCGCCGAAATCAAATAAACAGGCGTTTGCCACAAACGCCTCTACAACATGGCCGTCCAAGATCCTTTTCCGCCGATGCACTTTTCTGTCGCAATTGTTGGCGCGCTGATCGGCATCGTGATTCTACTGTTTGGCCGAAAGTTGTTTTGGCTGTGTGTCGCCGCAGTAGGGTTCGCGGTAGGCGTCGAAATCGCGCCGCACCTTGTGAATGAACCGTCGCCACTGCTAGCGCTGACCGTTGCGCTTGTTCTTGGTTTAATTGGGGCTTTGCTCGCGCTGTTCCTTCAGAAAATTGCGATTGCCGTTCTGGGTTTCCTCGCAGGCGGCAAACTTGCCGGCGCGATCGCTGCCGCGTTTTTTGTTCACTACGCTCAATACTCTACGTTCATCTTTCTGGTTGGCGGAATTATTGGCGCAATACTGCTGCTCGTCTTATTTGATTGGGCGCTGATCGTTGTCTCCTCTCTTATCGGTGCGCACCTGATTCAAAGCGCGATCGTACTTCCGGCGTCCGGATCGACCATCGTATTCATCGCGCTTACGATCATTGGTATCGTGATTCAAGCAGCGTCCCTGCGGAGAAGCGAGGTATAGGCGCGTATTGTTTTTTTGCTGACAAATCAAAACAGAATCACAAGAATTGTGTCATGAACCGTCAACAAACTGGATTACGTGTTGCGAGCGTCCTTTTCGGTCTCTTTGCAATTGGCCATCTGTATAGATTGATCAAACAGATCCCGGTGCAAGTGGGCAATCATCAGATCCCGATGGGACTAAGCTGGATCGCGCTGATCATTGCAGCTGTCCTCTGCATCTGGCTGTGGCGACTCGCTTCGACACCTTCCTCACGCTAAATCGTCGTTCGATGTAACGTGTTAACGATTCAACGTGGCAGAGCTATTCGTCAGCCAATCCTCGGGCACATCAATATAGGATCGATCCAACTCAGCGATTGATGGGCAGCCAAGCAGCTTGAGAGTGCGACTGAGATCAGCACGCAAGATTTCAATTGCTCGCGCAACACCGGCGCCACCAGCCGCGCCCAGGCCATAGGCGTAAGCGCGCCCAGCCAGCACCGCGCGGGCGCCCAGGCACAGCGCCTTAACAATATCGCTCCCTCGACGAATACCACCATCCAGAAGCACCTCGATCTGATCGCCAACGCTTGCCACAACTTCCGGCAAAATTCGCAGGGTCGACGCAACGCTGTCGAGCTGGCGGCCGCCGTGATTGGAAACGACCAGCGCGTTTGCTCCCACGTCTACGGCGCGACGAGCATCATCTCGAGTGTGTATCCCTTTTATCACAATGGGTCCGCCCCATGCCTGACGGATCCAGTTGAGATCATTCCAAGTCACCACTGCGTCTTCGAGAGCAGCTGCGACATCGGTGTACAACATCGGCCCTTTGCCCGGGACGACGACATTCTGGAATTTCATCAGTCCGCCGTCGGCTAGAAAACCAGCAAGCCAGCGAGGTTTTATCAGTAACTGACTAACAAACGGCAGCTTCGATCCCAGGTTGCCGCCCAGAAGTTCTTTAACGCCGTTTCGGAGATCGCGTTCCCGCATCCCGGCCACAGCCGTGTCGATTGTCACAACCAAAGCCGAAAAGCCCGCGGCTTTCGCTCGTTCGATAGCGGAAAGCGCACAATCGCGTCCACCCACGAGGTAAAGCTGATACCAAACCGTCCCCTTCGACGCGGCGGCAACATCCTCCAAGCGACAGCCAGAGAGCGTTGAAAGCGCATATGCAATTCCCGCAGCGCCAGCGGCGTTCGCAGCAGCTTCCTCGCCGCGCGGACACATGAGCCGGCTGCTACCGACAGGTGCAAGGATCAAGGGCATGGACAGAGATGCGCCAAGAACAGACACGCGCAGATCGCACGGCGGCGTCGCTACCGCGCAACGCGGTCGGAATGTCACTTCTTCAAACGCACGGCAATTCTCGCGGAGCGTCCATTCGTCTTCCGCGCCGCCATCGATGTAGTCAAATACCACCCGCGGTAGCCGGCGTTTCGCCGCGCGTCGCAGGTCTTCAATGTTCAAAACGCGCGGCGGCTCAACCGATCGAGCCTTGTCATGTTGAGCGAAGCGAAACATCTCTGACTATTGGTTTGGCCAGCAGGTTGAAAGACACGATCTGAGATTCTTCGCTCCGCTCAGAATGACAAGAGGAATGCGTCTCAGTGGCGAAAATGCCGGACGCCAGTGAAGATCATCGCGATGTTGCGCTCATTCGCGGCGGCGATCACTTCGTCGTCGCGGACTGATCCCCCCGGTTGAATGGCGCATGTCGCGCCGGCCTCGGCTGCCGCAATCAAGCCATCGGGAAATGGAAAAAATGCGTCACTCGCAACTGCGCTGCCTTTGAGCAACAACCCGGCCTCTTTCGCTTTCCAGATCGCAATGCGCGACGCATCGATGCGCGACATTTGTCCCGCGCCGATGCCAAGTGTCCGGTCTGCCTTCGCATAAACAATCGCGTTTGATTTTACATGTTTAACCACTCGCCAACCAAACAACATCCCTTTCAGTTCCGTCTTGGTTGGTCGCCTCTTTGTGACGATGTTCCGCGTAGCTTTCTCTGCAATATCCGCGTCCTGGACCAGCACGCCGCCGCAGACGGAACGAATATCGACCGCGGGTCTTGCGCTGGTCGTTGATGTCGCCAATCGAATCAGCCGCAGATTTTTTTTCTTCTGCAAGATGCTGCGCGCTTCGGGCTCAAAATCTGGCGCAATAATCACCTCGCTGAAGATCTCGCTGATCATTTTCGCCAGCGCTTCGGTCAACGGACGGTTGCATATGATAATTCCGCCAAAGGGCGCCTGTTTGTCTGTGGCAAACGCCTTATTCCAAGCCTTGGGAAGATCGACGTCCGAGCCAACACCACATGGGTTGGTATGCTTCAATATCGCGACGGTCGGCTCTTCGAATTCGGCAATCAAATTTGTCGCCGCGCTGATGTCGAGAATGTTATTAAAGGAAAGTTCCTTGCCGTGGAGTTTTTCAAAGTGCTTGTCGAAATCGCCGTAGAGCGCGGCGGTTTGATGCGGATTTTCTCCATAACGCAATCGTGTAACCAGCGGAAGCGAAAGTGAAAAGGATGCATCCGTTGTCTGCTCTCTGTTTAGGAAATTGCCAATCGCGCGATCATATTCACCGGTCCTGATAAAGGCCTTAATCGCGAGGCGCTCGCGCAGTTTAAGTGTGGTTCCCCCGTTGTTATCCCGTATGTTTTCGAGCACCGCGTCGTAATCTGCCGGATCGACCACCACCGTGACCGATTCATAGTTCTTTGCCGCGCTGCGAATCATCGACGGACCGCCGATGTCGATATTCTCAATCGCTTCGGCGAGGGTGACGTCTGGTTTGGCAATGGTCGCTTCGAATGGATAAAGGTTAACCACCACCAGATCGATCGGCTCGAAGCCACATTCGCGGGCTTCGGCCTCGTGTTTCTCGTTACCACGTTTGTAGAGAAGACCGCCATGCACGCGGGGATGCAAAGTCTTTACACGTCCTCCCAGGACTTCCGGAAACGCGGTGAAGCTCGAGATCTCGCGTACGGGAATTTTCTCCTTCTTCAGCAAGTCCGCCGTCCCTCCGGTAGAGATAATGTCCACGCCCTGGCTTTCTAGCGCGCGCGCAAGTGCGGCGATACCGGTTTTGTCCGAAACGGAAATGAGAGCGCGGGTGATTTTCAAAACAGTTAAGAGGTCAAAAAGTTACGAAGTTAAAACGGCGCTGGACTCTTCACGCTTTAACTTTTCAACGTTTTAACTTTTTAACGGTCAAGAATGACATTCCTGGCCGCTGGATAAAGCACCGGACAGCAACCGATCGTTTCGCAAAAGGCTTTGCTAAAGTGACTCAGACTGGAGTAACCAACTTCTGTCGCGGCTTCGGTAACGTTATAACGCCCGGTGCGCAACAATTCAGCCGCGCGTTCCATTCGCAAGTTGCGCAAATATTGCGGAATAGTCAGACCTACTTCGCGCGAAAAAATTCTGCTTAAGTAGAACGGACTGCAGCCCACTTCCTGCCCTATCATTTCCAGTGTAGGCGGATTAGCCAGGTCGCGGGAGAGCAGCTCTTTCGAGCGCTCGACGCGTTCACGGGCGACGCGTTTTTGCCGCATACAGAAAAATTCCGGGTTCGTTGGCGCGAAAAGAAAATGCGCCATGAGTTCCAGGGCCTTGCCTTGGTACCAGAGAATCCGGGCTGCTTTTGCTACCGGAGGCTCCGCCAAACTGGCGACCACGCTGCGCTGCTGCATGGTCATCGGGCGCGCCGGTGCGACTACGTTTTCGTTTTTGTCTCCGAACACAATCCGGCGAATCTGCGGCTCGAGGTCGGTTTCATTCCGCACAAATTGTTTTTGCAGATGTTCCCGAGAAAATTCCAGCGTCACGAACTGGTGATGATCGTGTGCGCGCCGCGACGCCGGCAGCGGTTGACCCGCGATCGCATAATAACCACAATTGCCAGGAACATAATCGCTTCGCGCGCGACGTTCAGTGCCTACTGCTCCGTGCCCATCGAGGTTCAAGCAGAACTCCAGGCTGTTCGGATGGAAAGTGCGCCCCCAGTCAAACGAACGCTCAGTACGAAAATCGTGCCACTCCACGGCGACCCCAATTTTATCCACGTCACCATACAAGGGGCGCCATCCATCTTTAACTTCACGCCAGGCATGTTGTTCGGCTGCGCAGCCAGGATTCATGTCGCCCAATTACCGATGTTGCCGAGCCGAATGCAAGGCTGGCTTCTTCTCCTCCAACGCAGCACGGTCCCATTTTCCCAGTTTCGACGCGGCGTCGTACGCGCTCTGCGCAAAATCGAGAAGGACGTCATCCGGCTTCTCAGCAGTGCGCACCGTGTCGTACGGTAGTATGAATTCGCGCAGTTTAGGCAGATACAATGCTGCTTCCGGCTGTACTTTTGTTTCTGCGAATCCAGGCGGTTCCGGATAGGCATACGAATAGAAAACTGGCGTCGGCGCGACGGCGTTGCCGGGCCAAAAACCCAGACTGCTTACTTCCTGCGAGTAGGCCTCGCGCGTGATCTCGTCCGGCAAATGCGGGACTCCTCCAGGATGGGGCGGCGCTGGCCGTCCGGAGAAACGCGTCACCGCCAGATCAAAACTGCCCCAGAAAAAATGCACCGGACTGCACTTGCCACAGAAACGCGATCGAAATTCCTTAAAGACGCGATCGCTTTGCACGAGCACACGCCAGAACCGGTTCGCATATTCGGGGTCATAAGAGCGATGCTCGTCATCTTGGTCAAACGAGATTGCCTTCTCAATCTCGTTAGGCGTGGTGTTGATGGTGACAGGCAATTTCATCTCGGCTAGCGCATTCATCACTTCACGATAAAATTTCGCCACCGGCTGCGGGCGTAGTTTGAACACTCGTACCGCACCATCGCTTTTAAGGATGCGCAATTCGTGATCGATGAAATCGAAACGGATTTCGAATGTCGATGTGCCATGAGGAATCGGTGAAGTCGTTAGGCCGCGTGATGTGACGTAGAGCGTGACGTGCCAGGAGTGGTTCGTCCATGGACTTAGCGTCAGTCGAATCTTGCCGACAATCTGAGTCCACATGTGCAGCGTGATGGCGGTATCTTTCCACTCCGCAAATGGCAGAGGAGCCCACTGATTGGATGCGCCATTCACTTTGTGGACTTCGTTAAGCACTTCTTTAAATCGACGTCGCCAGATCGCCTCTCCCTTCCCAAGGGAGAGGGCAGGGTGAGGGTTGATCCTGTTGATTTTCGAAGTCTCTCAAAACCCCTCACCTCAATCCTCTCCCCTTGCCCAAGGGGAGAGGCGGCAAGAACAAGAGCGTCATGCACTTGCATAGTAAGGTATTTAGAACGCGACTACCCCCGGTTAATAAAATCGGAAAATGAGCGTTTCACCCGGTCGAACATATCTCGCGCTTCCTCCTGTGTCCGGCGAAAAGTATCCTTGATACGTCGTTTTACGCCACTGAAAGGGCCGCGTTCCTCGTCAGCGTCGTAATCGTTCTCCACATCTTCCATTGTTGTGCCGGCAAACATTCCTTCGGTGCGCTTCACCGTGCCGCGCATTGCTCCGATATGAATTGTGCCGACTGGACGCGACGATCGATTTAAAAGCGTGATGATCCACACCGGCTCCCCGCGGTCGTCTGTGCGCAATGTATAATCGACCGTTGCAAAATTGGCGTGCGAAAGGTCCGCCGTGTGACGCGCGACTTCATAGGCGCCGCTGGAATCAAGATTCAACTGTGAGGTGTCGATCGTCGCACCTTCGGTAGAACCTGCCACAGATCGGCCGGGCCTGTGTTCGGAATTAATCTTTCCATCGGCGACCTGCACTTCACGCACGCCGCCACCGTCGGGATCTTCCAAAATAATTTTCCATTTTCTCGGCTGCGGATCGCCTTTCGCGCCAGTAATTGACACGACATGACTCAGAGCGCCCCGGCCCAATTCAGAACCGACTACGCGCAACGCCTCGTATGCCGTCGCGTTTTCCTGTGCGAGCGCAGGCGTGGCGAAAAGCAAAAGCGCACCCAGAAATTTCCACATGGACAAAATTGAACAGCGGTTTGGGCAAGTGTCCATCGCGTTTTCGACAACGTGCTGAACGGCGGGCGCATCCGGCGACCCGATTTCATGTTGCGCCTGTAACACTGGATCTGATGTTCCTTCGCGTGAGAGACATAGCTTCCATGTGCGTTGCATTAGAGCCGGGAAAGCGTTCGGGGTTGAATGAACGCCGGGAATCTGCTCAGATTTCACAGCGGTTAATGAAGAAACAGACAGTCGAGTTTAGCAGCCACACAGCCAACCTGGCGTTGATGCGCAACTGCGTGCGGAAATTTCTTAACGGCTATCCGTTCTCCGAAAAACAACGCCTGCTAATGGTGCTTGGAGTAGATGAAGCATGCACGAACGTTATCCGTTACGCTTACCGTCTACGTGACGATCAACTCATCTCATTGCATATGGAAGGGTTGTCCAAATGCGTGCGTGTGCGGTTACGCGACTACGGCGAGCAGTTTTTGCCCAACGAAATGAAAGGACGCTCTCACGACATGATCAAGCCGGGCGGGCTCGGATTATTTCTTATTCGCAATGCTTTTGATGAAGTCGATTACATCCACAAACGTCGGGGCACCGAGCTCGTGCTAACGAAAAATTTGGAGTAATGGAGTGATTGAGTAATGAAATGATTCGCCTCCCATCACTCCAATACTCCGTCACTACATGGCTCCGACACTCGTGAAACCACCGGAACCAGATGCCGCCTTTGAGATTTCGCTGCGGCCACCGGCCTTCAGCGAGTTCACCGGTCAGATAAAGGTTCGCGAACGCCTGGAGTTGATGGTGGAGGCTGCAAAGAAGCGCGGCGACGTGCTCGAACACATTTTGCTAAGCGGCCCGTCCGGTCTCGGCAAGACAACGCTGGCGTTCATCATTGCGAACGCGATGAATGTGAATATCAAGAACACCAGTGGTCCTGTGATCGAAAAGGCCGGGGAGCTGGCCGGTCTTTTAACGAGCCTCGAAAAGGGCGACGTTCTATTCATTGACGAAATCCACAGGCTCCAGCCGACCATTGAAGAATATCTCTATCCGGCGATGGAAGATTACCGGCTCGACATCATCATCGACCAAGGACCCCAGGCCCGCAGCCTGCGTTTGAATCTGCCGAAGTTCACACTGATCGGTGCTACTACGCGCGCCGGAATGGTGAGCGCGCCGCTCCGATCGCGTTTCGGAATGACAGCGCGCCTCGATTATTATCACGCCGAAGAAATGCAGAAAATCATCGCGCGTAGTGCCCGGTTGCTTGGCGTCGAAATCGATTCAGCTGGCGCAGCCGAGATCGCTGCGCGCACACGTGGCACGCCGCGGACGGCGAACAATCTGTTGCGCTGGGTGCGCGATTATGTGCAGGTGAAAGCTGAGGGAAAGATCACCGCAGAGCTGGCCGATCGCGCCCTCACCATGCTCGAGATCGATCGCGATGGGTTCGATCAATGGGACAAGCGGATCATCGAAACGTTAATTCACAAATTTAATGGTGGTCCAGTCGGTTTGAACTCGCTGGCAGTCGCAATTGGCGAAGAAGCCGGGACAATCGAAGAAGTGAACGAGCCATATCTCATCATGGAAGGTTACATTAAACGCACGCCGCAAGGCCGAGTTGCTACCCACAACGCCTATCGCAAGCTTGGTTTAAAACCGCCAGCGGGAGCGCAAAGTGAGTTATTTGGTAGGGGCGATTGACCTCAACTCGCGAAAGCTTTCGGAGTCAATCACCCGGGCGGCTCGGCCACGACTTCGCCTGTTGCAAGGCAGGTTTAACCGCGCGGTTGACCTGCAGAAATGAATTGGAGTTCACGAGAAATTCGAAATCGATCTCTATTTCTGTGAATTGAAAGTGCTTGAGCGCCGGATCGGAGCGCAACATCGAAGTCCGCGCTTTTGAGGTGTCTCAGCCCCCTTCCATCGCTGTTGCCGGTGTGTGGCTGGAACAGTGCCGCCCAAATGTGCAGTCGAGGTGCTAACGCTTTTGGATCAAGGGAAGATCGTGATCTGGCCGTTGCTGTAAGTCCCAATGCGGACCCAGGTGTCATTGCGAACAGCCCAGAAATCGAAATCACCATTGGCCCGGTCACCGGCCGAATTGAGCGCCATCGATCCAGTTATGCCGACGTACGCGTCCGCCTCGCTTACGAATGCCGCTTTGAAAGCGGCGAAGTCCTTCAGGTCGCCCACATCTTCTAGCGCGCGCTGGATAACAAAGAGCGCATCGTAGGTCGATAGCGCAAATGCGTCGGGCTTAATTCCTGTGCGCGCTTCGATTTCGTCCGAGATTGGCTGCCATTCGCTGTGTAGCGAGTCCGGAAGCCCAAAGATTGGATTTGGGTAATCTACGCTTTCCGCAAAAGCCGCAGCAGTCGCATCACCTGTTAACGCCGCAGAAAGCGCAACGCCGTCGCTGCCGTACCACCTCGTCGTCGAAAGCGGGGCGCCCACAAGCTGCGCAGCATGAAACACGTCCACTACTTCATCAAACGCAGCGAGATAAACCGCAATTGTGGATGCGTCAGTGCCGCCACCTACCAGGGTTGTAATCTGCGACGCGATCGAGCTGGTCGCGGCGGAAAAGTCGGTCGTCGTTGTTTCGTATCGAAAGCCCGAAGCCACTGTGCCACCAAGCGCTTCGAATTGTGCTTTAACTGAATCGTGCAGACCGTTATTGCCCGCGTCGTTTCGCCACAGCGGGACGATATTGCTGATTCCGTCGTGCAACATCAATGCGACAATCGCCTCAGCTTCGAGCACGTCGTCTGGACAAAGGCGAAAGATGTTATCTCCGGGAATGGCGAGCGAGGAAGCCGTGCTGCCTTGGCTGATGACGAGGATGTTGTGCGCGTCCGCATAGGGCTTAATCATGGCAACCTCCGAACTCGTTTGCGGCCCGATAATGATTTGTGCGCCGCGTCGGTCGAGGTCCTTGATCGCTTCAAGTGCCTTTGAAGGATCGTGTTGAGTATCGCGAACAAAAAAATGGAACCGATATCCACCGTGTTGGCTAATCGCATCTGCTTGGAGCTGTTCTTCGGCAATCTGCAGCGCTGCAACTGTGTCTATCCCAAGGCTAGACCCGGATCCAGTCAGCGTAGCGAGCACGCCAATCTTGAACACTCGCCGAGAATGCGATTCGTCCGATTGATCTGCTCTTGCCGAACCAACGAGAGCGAGAACGAGTCCACAAGCGATAGCACCAAAGACGACGCGAATTTTCATAAGTTCGCGAGCATCCTGGCATCCGCGACGCTGTCAAGGATGACGTTGTCTGGTGTGGAATTTCTAGTAGTGGAGCCCTCTAACATTCACCACGAGGGCACGAAGGTCGCGAAGAATTCCACATTTATCAAAGTAACCTGTGTGTTCTCCTGTGGTTAATTGAATGCTTGGAAGGCATTTTCACGGCGGATCTCTTCCCGCAGGGCGCCAAAGTTTTCATCGTCGCTGAACTGACGCGTCAAATCCGCGGCGCGCTCCGCTTGTCATTTCGAGCGAAGTCGAGGAATCTCTAGAAATCCCTAGGACGGGAGATTCTCGCGCAACATGGAACTGACCGCTGACTTCTTCCACCAAACATCCAAGGTTTTCACTGTCGGCGAACTGACACGACAAATCCGCAGCACGCTCGAAACAAAGTTCCGTGCTGTGTGGGTGCAGGGCGAAATCTCGAACTACAAACTGCATCCGAGCGGTCATCAATACTTCACGTTGAAAGATCAACGCGCCCAGATCGCGTGTGTGATTTGGCGCGATACCATGGCATCGCCGCGACAGCCGATTGTCGATGGAAGCCAGGTACAGGTTTATGGCACAGTCACCGTTTTCGAAGCGCGCGGACAATATCAGCTCAATGTTCAGATTCTTCAGCTGCGCGGCGTCGGTCTGCTTCAGGTAAAATTCGAAGCGCTCAAGCGCAAACTCGAAGCCGAAGGATTGTTCGCGCCGGGACGTAAACGGCCCTTACCAAAATTTCCGCGCCGAATTGGAATCGTCACCTCGCCAAGCGGAGCAGCTATTCGAGATATGCTGAACGTGCTACGCCGTCGCGCGCCGTGGTTGGAGATTCTAATCGACCCGGTCCGCGTGCAGGGAACAGGCGCCGCACAAGAGATCGCTGTCGCCATCCGCGAACTCGGCCAATCTACTGAGGCGTTTGCGCCGCTCGATCTGATCGTGGTGACCCGCGGCGGCGGGAGCATCGAAGACTTATGGGAATTCAACGAAGAGATTGTCGCTCGGGCAATATTCAACTCCGGAGTGCCAGTTGTCTCTGCAGTCGGTCACGAAATCGATTTTACCATCTGCGATTTCGTCGCTGACTTGCGCGCGCCCACACCAAGTGCCGCCGCGGAATTGATCGTGCCCGATATTTTCGATCTTCAACGACGGCTTGACGGTTGCACGCGTGCGCTTTTGCGCCAGTTGTTAAGCCGAGTGCGGGACGCACAACAACGTCTCGATCATACGCGCGAGACGTTGCAGCGTTGCCTCGCGCACAAGATTGACAGCTATAAGGGCAACCTGGCCCACATCACGAAGGCGTTACAAGCACGCAGTCCCGGGCGCGAGCTCATGATGCGGCGCAATCGTTTCGCGGACTTGCATCGGCGCCTGGTTGCTTCTCCTGCCCGATTGTTGGAGAACGCGAGACACCGTTTCTCGCGCATCGAAGGAATCCTGCGCGTGCTAGGTCCGGACGCGACCTTGCGCCGCGGATACAGCATCACGATGAACGAACGCGGAAAAATTGTTCGGACGATCGCAGCAGTCCGGCCAAAAATGAAAATTCGTACACGTGTGAGCGATGGCGAATTTAGCTCGGAGATACAGTAGAGCCACCGAAGCGATCACACCTTCGGTAGCATCGAGTTACTAGTGGCTTCCGAGTCCGATCTGGTCGGTTGATCCCGGGGTGTACACTGGTCTGTCGTACACCGGTGATTCAGGCAGCCCTCTTTGTTGAGTGTGCTTGTTGGTATCAACCACAGTCTCCGAATAGGGAGTGTTAGCAGCGCAACCGCAAAGCAGTCCGGATAGAAGTAAACCGAGCAACAGGCGGACTTTCATGATTTGATTCCTCATCATCGCATAATCTTAGCGTAAGACGAAATTAAGCGGAGCAGTTTTGGGACCGAAGTACGCAGCCTACTCGGTACGCTCTCCTTCGCGTTTGCGTTGACATAAATACGTTTGAGTCGATTCCAGTACGCGATGTCGATGAATGCCAACCCAAGGAGTAGAAGAGTTCGTTTGATTGTCAATGGTAAGGTAGCCAGCAATGAAGCGCTACGGATTGCAGTCGTCGGGCAACGAGAAGTCGGGCATTGCATCGAAGTACGAGTGACTTGGGAAAAGGGCGACGCGCAACGGTTTGCGTCGGAAGCAGGCGAAGTGGATTTGCTAATTGCTGCAGGCGGGGACGGTACACTGAACGAAGTCGTTCACGGCTTAATGGGTTTGCCCAGGAAGGCGCGACCGGTTTTTGGATTAGTTCCATTAGGGACCGCAAATGACTTTGCCACCGGATGCGGGATTCCGCGTGACCCGGAAACCGCGCTGGCGCTCTGTCTGCAAGGTAAAGCCGTACCGATCGATGTCGGTAAGGCCAATGAGCACTGGTTCCTGAATGTAGCTAGCGCTGGTTTTGGCGCGGAAGTCACAGCGACCACCTCGCCCGAACTCAAACGCCTGCTTGGCCCTGCCGCTTACACCGTGATGGGTACAATTCTGGCGATGAACCTTCATCATTATCACGGAACGCTCATATTGCCGGGCCGGGAAATCAGTGGCGGCGGCCCAGTCGCGATCGTCGGCAATGGGCGCCAGACAGGCGGCAGTTTTCAAGTCGCTCCCCGCGCACTTATTGATGACGGTTTGCTCGATGTGCTGGTCGTGCGTCATATCCCGGCAACGGCGGCGCTCACTGCGGCCCGAGAGCTTCAACAGCTTT
>Ga0209470_1002146_pt1 | contig 14149 bp, 11 predicted proteins | sample GraSoiAngelo_125_FD_185882 | JGI IMG/M metagenome (GOLD analysis project Ga0209470, IMG submission 185882) | Grasslands soil microbial communities from the Angelo Coastal Reserve, California, USA - 14_0927_05_40cm (SPAdes) (version 2) | ecosystem: Environmental > Terrestrial > Soil > Grasslands ... | reverse complement strand
CAGATTCTCCGTGCCGAGGAGACCCGCGAGCGGACGGGTGACGAAACCACCGACGACGCCACCGAAGATCCCACCGGCCGCGAACAGGGGGAACAGCCGCTTGGCCTGACGCGTATCGCACACGATCGACGCGATGCCCCAGGTGAGCATGCCTTGCAGCAATCCCTCGACATTCATGAGCAGCCAGAAGACCGCATACGTCCATGGGATGTCGAACGCAAGCACGACGCGCTGCAGCGCGAGCGAAGTCGCGAGCACGAGCGGTAGGCCGAGATACACGCGGACGCGAGCCACGCGTCCGAGCACCGCGGTGATCCCGAGCGACACGACGAAGTTCGTGATGCCGAGCGCCATGTAAAGCGCGGGGAGTGCAGCGGTGCCCTGCCGTGAGAAGAACAGCGCCTCGACCGCATTGCCACCGACCATGCCGCCGACGGTCACGAGGCTCGTCATCGCGAGCACGAGCGAGACGGTGCGCTCCTCGCCAGCGCGAACCTTGAAGAGCTCCGCGAGCCGCTTCGTCAATCCGGCGAACAGCATGCGCCGACTGTCCTAGCGGACGGGCAGCCTCCGCGCGGCGACCGATGGGGCCGGTTCTTCCTCGGGCTCTGGGCGCTGGGTCGCGCCGATGATCACGCCAAGCGCCGTCGCGAACGCCACGCCGACCATCGCGGAAACGAGGAGCACGTTGTCAGCCGGCCGTCCGGCCGCGTGGTCCAGCGGACCCCAAGTGATGAACAGCAGGTAGAGGATGGCCGCGCCCGACATGGCGCCGACGAGCTGCGCGGCCACATACAGCGAGAACCAGCGCGTCGGCCTGCGCAAGAGCGTGTCGAAGAAGGTACGCAGCATTCGCGTCACCGACCAGACCGTCAGGCCCGCGATCGTCCAGGCGATGACAGTAGCGAGGGCAGCGACGTCCGCAGCGACGAGCCGCGACACGAGCGCGGCCATCTGTGAGACCAGCGTCTCCGGATTCATGACCTCGCCAAGCGAGCTGCCACGCCCCTGCAGCACACCGATGAGCGCGCTCTTCGTGTCGACGGCGCGCAGCGTGCCGAACAGCGTTTCCTGCCGCAGGGTGAAGCCGGTCTGCACGAATGGGCCGAGCGACTGCTCTCCGGCGGCGATCGCGAAGATCACCGTGAGGGTCGCGCCCCATGTCGCCGTGATCACGCCCATGAGGCCGTCGATCGCGGCGGCCGTCAGGATGAAGGCCGGCGCGAGGCCGAGCGGCGCGGTGACGGGCATCGCCATCGCCATGATCGCTTGCTCGCTGCGCACGTCGCGGATCCAGACCCACACGCCCATGAGCGCGAACAGGACCGCGAGCCCCGGCACGAACAGGAAGATGAGGACGGTCTCGATGACCCACGCGATCGCGAGCGCGACGCCGAGCTGGCCCGCGAACGCGACGATGGCCACGAGGCCCGCCGCGGCGAGCGCCGTGATCAGACCGAAGCTCGCGAGGACCATGAGGGCGAAGACCGGAAGTGCGGCCATGAACGCGAAGAAGATGCGCCGGATCGGCTGGCCGTAATTCGACAGCAGCGCCACGACGGGACTCTGATCGACGGTGGGCACGAAGTCGGTGATGGGGTCGGTCATCACGGGCGTGATGCGCGTGGTCGCGAGCTCCTTGTCGATGTTCTCGATCGCGGCGAGCGCCTTCGCGAAATCGCTTGCCTTCTGATAACGAAGGTTGGGTTGCTTCGCGAGCGCCTTGAGCACGATCGTGTCGAGCTCCTTTGGCAGCGATGGCCGCAGGTGGCTCGGTGGGACCGGCATGCGGACGACGTGGTCGCGCATGAGGACGCCGGCGTTCGTGCTGGTGAACGGCGGCTTCCCGACGAGCGCCTCGTAGAGGACGAGCCCCAGACCGTATACGTCGCTCTGGACCGAGGCCTGCTTGCCCTCGACGCGTTCCGGCGCGACGTACATCGCGGTCGCGTAGAGCTCCGGCGTCGCGGCATCCTCCTTCGGCGTCCGCGCGATGCCGAAGTCAGCGATCTTCGCATGGTCGTTCGCGTCGAACAGAATGTTGGATGGCTTGAGGTCGGCGTGGATGATGCCCTTCGAGTGTGCGAACGCGAGGCCGGTCGCGACCTCGACGGCGATGCGCACCGCGTCGCCTGCCTTGAGCGGACCCGTCCGCTCGATGCGGCCCTTGAGCGATCCGCCCGCGAGGTGCTCCATCACGATGTACGGAAGGTTGTCGACCTCGCCGACGTCGAAGACGGAGACGATATTCGCGTGGGAGAGCTGGGCAAGCGAGCGCGCTTCCTTCACGAACATGCGGCGCAGATTGCCGTCGGCGGCGGCCGCGGTGTCGAGGACCTTGATGGCCACCTCGCGCTTGAGCGCGGTGTCCTGCGCCAGGTAGACCTGGGAGGAACCACCGGCGCCTAGCGGCTGCGAGATCTGGTAGCGCTTATCCAGTACAAGCTCCTGCGCGAGTTCGCCGAGCCGACCGCGGGCCGACTATACCGCCCGAACTGGGGCCAGCCTGCGATGAGCAAACGGCCTGGCGGCCATCGCCGTTACCCGCCTGTCCAAGGGCTCGGCGGTCGCGGTGGCCTCGCCACCGAACGGATACCGGACAGTGCCCGCGCTAGCGCTTGAAGATCGCGGTCGGGCCCTTTCGGTCGACGAGCGCCGTTACGGCAGTTCCGACCTGCGCTTTGAAGGCGGTCGCCTGGTCCGCGGTGATCTTCCCATCGGTCTTGGCCTTGTCGATCTTGGCGTTCGCGGCGGCGGTGAGCTGGGCGACCAGACCGTCCTTGCTCTTCCCCGCGGTCGCGTTCGCGATGTCACCGAGGCTCTTGCCTTCGCGCAGCGCCTTGGTGAGGTCGGCCTGTGTGATGCCGAGATAATCGCGAGCCGCGCCGAAGACATCCCCGACGAACTCGGTGACTCTGAGCGCGCGCGTCGTCGTCTTCGGCGTGCGCTGCTCGTAGACGTGGTCGACGAACTTCGCGATCTGCCCGGGAGCCTCGGCCTTGGCTTTGTCGCTCTGTTCCTTGGTGATCTTGTTGGCGGCCAGGGCTTTGTCGATCGCAGCGTTCGCGGTGTTCTGCAGATCGGCCACGAGGCCCGCTCGGCTCTTGCCCGCGGTCTTGTCTGCGATCGCGCCGAGGCTCGTGCCGGGGAGTTTTGTCTTGAGATCGGCCATCGTCAGGCCGAGGTACTTCGCTGATTCCTCGAAGAGGCCGCCCAGGATCCGCTTGACCTCACCGCCGTTGCCCTTCGTCTCCGAGTCGCGTACCGCGGCGACGATCGCGTCGACCTGTGCCGCGGTGATGACACCCTTCGCGGCCAGCGCGTCCAGGATCGCCTTGAGCTTGTCAGTCCCGCTGTTCGTGGGCGCCGCATTACCGAGCTGGGCCTCGACCTCGCTGACGGGGTCGTAGGCGACGGGCGCGAAAGCCGCAAGCGCGGCGCCTCCGAGCAGTGCCGCGGTCAGGGCGCCGGCGCCGGCCGCCACGAGAAGTTTCTTGCTGCGGAATGAAACGCTCACTTGTTCCTCCTTGGATGCGCTACCACCACTACCTGGCAGCTTAACGAGCGGGTTTCGTCCGCCGTACGGTTTTGGTCTCGAAGCGTCATCTCCTTACATCTCGTTAACATCCGGTGGCTGGTGCAGATCGTTTTTGCGGCCGCCGAGGCTGCCCCCTACGCGAAGGTCGGCGGTCTCGCGGACGTCGCGGGCAGTCTGCCTCAGGCACTCGCGGCCCTCGGTCATGACGTCACGTTGTACTTGCCGCTGCACCGAACGATCGACCGCGCGAAGTTCCAGATCACCGACCGCGCGCCGACGCGATCGGTGCCGTACGGGAAGGCGAAGGCCAGAGTCGCGTATCCCAGCGTCGTGCGCGACGGCGTCCGGGTGGTGTTCGTTCGCAACGACCAGCGACTCGGGCGCGATCGCGTCTACGGCGCACCGGACGACGCGAAGCGCTATGCGTTCTTCTGCCGCGCCGTGCTCGAGGATCTTCGCGACTCGCCTCCGGACATCGTTCATGCCCACGACTGGCACGCCGCACTTCTCGTCCCGCTCGTCGCACGAGCGCGCGCTCTCGCCGCGACGTCGACGGTCTTCACGATCCACAACCTCGCGTACCAGGGACGGACCGACGCGAGCGTGCTCGCACTGATCGGCCTCCCGCGTGCGCGTCTGCCGATCGAGGACCGCAGCGAGGCAAATCCGATGGCGCGCGCGATCGTTAGTGCCGACATCGTGAGCACGGTGAGCGAGCGTTACGCGAAGGAGATCCTCACCGATGAGTTCGGCGAGAGGCTGCAGGGCGTGCTGCGCGAGCGGCGCCGGCGGCTCTTCGGCATCGTGAACGGCATCGACACGGTCGCGTTCGATCCCGCGACAGATCGCCACATCGCGGCGCGCTACAGCGCCGACGATCCGAGCGGCAAGGCGCTCTGCAAGGTGGCGCTCCAGAAGGAAGGCGGGCTCGCGACCGATCCGCGGGCGCCGATCTTCGGCGTGGTCGGACGTCTGGTCGAGCAGAAGGGCATCGATCTTCTGACCGCCTCGGCGCCGAAGCTCCTCGACGCCGGCGGCCAGATCGTCGTGCTCGGCACGGGCGACCCGGCGTACGAAGAGAAGTGGAAGGCCCTCGCCGCGCGCTACGCGGGGAGGCTCTGGCTCACGCTCGGCTTCGACGCGGCGCTCGCCCAGCGCATCTACGCGGGGTCCGACCTGTTCCTGATGCCGTCACGCTTCGAGCCGTGCGGCCTCGGCCAGCTCATCTCGTTCCGCTACGGGACGATCCCCGTCGTGCACGAGGTCGGTGGGCTCGCCGAGACGGTGCGCGATGTCGATCGTGACGGCGCTCGTGGCAACGGGTTCTCATTCGCGGAGTACGCGCCCGCCGCGTTCGACGACGCGATCGCGCGCGCGATACGTATGCATCGGACGTCGACGGAAGCGTGGAACGAGGTCATTCGACGGGTCATGCGCGAAGATCACTCGTGGGGAGCGTCGGCGAAGCGGTACGTCGATCTCTACAAGACGGCCTCGAGGGTGCGCAAGGCCGCGTGACGGCATCCATCGTCGACCTTGAGGAGGCCGTTGCCTCGCTTCCGGCGACCGCGCGTGCCGCGGCTGGACGGATCCTCGCCATCTCCACGACGATCGGTCGCCTCGAGCCGCCGCCGGAGATGCACGAATGGATCCGGAAGTTCTTCGGGTCGGTCGAGGCCGTCCGCGAGCAGCGCATCGTGCGCGTGAGCAACCAGGTCACGTTCGAGGGCGCGCTGTTCAACGAGCTCCGCGCGCTGCGGCCGATGGAGGTCAAGGGCGGCGATGAGGTGCGCGCGACCATCGCATCGTCCGCGAACGACCCTTTCTGCCGTCCGGAGACCGGCACGCCCGCGGATGTCTTCGGGCGTGTCGAGGGCAAGTGGGGGATCACCGCATCGAACGTCGCGAAGTACGACGGCTTTCACGGCGTGCTTGTCTTCAAACAGCACGACCCCCTCGCGCCTCTGGATACGTCCGCGGTACGCGACCACCTGACCACCGCTCGACGTTGGGCCGAGCACGCGCTCGAGGTCGATCCCGCGGCGCGCTATTACTTCCTCCTGTGGAACTGCCTGTGGCGTGCGGGCGGCTCGATCGTGCACGGTCACATGCAGATGACGGCGACGCGCGGCATGCACTACCCGAAGATCGAGCTGCTCCGTCGCCAGGCGCTCGCCTACGACGCGCGCCACGGGCGCGACTACTTCGACGACCTGTGGATCGTCCACGAAGCGCTCGGCCTCGGAGCCGAGGTCAACGGCGTCCGCGTCATCGCGTCGCTCGTTCCGATAAAGGAGCGCGAGATCCTGGTGCTCGGGCGCCCCGGGGCTGACGAATCGTCACTCGCGCCGGCGATCGCGAAAGCCGTCTCGGCCCACCGTTCCGCGGGCGTTGTTTCCTACAACATGGCGCTCTACCTGCCGCCGCTCTCGCCGGACGGCGAGGACTGGCGGCGATTCCCGCCGCTGGCACGACTCGTAGACCGCGGCGACCCGGCGAACAAGACGAGCGATATCGGAGCGATGGAGCTGTACGCTGCCTCGGTCATCGCCGCCGACCCGTTTCGGCTGGCTGAGGCGCTGCGCGCCTGACTGCTAACACCGTTCCGCCACCATCTCTGTCACGTGGGCTATTGACGCGGCGGTCGCTGTCCTGCTTACTTTTCTGCCAATGGCGGATCTGACCTTCGTATCGCGCCGCGATTCGAGCTTCAAGGAATTTCCGCCCGCCTCGGCCCAGATTGCGATGGTCCTTCCCTTCTACGGCGATCTCACCGTCTGGATGCGCACTCCCGACGCCGGCGGCTGGCATTTCCCCACGAGCGCGCGCCGATCGGGGGAGACGATCCTCGAGGTCGCTCGCCGCGAGCTGTGGGACGCGGCGCGGATCGTGGCGAACCGCCTCGATCTGCTCGGCGCGATCCGTTACGAGCTTCCAAAGCCGACGACCGCGTACGTATACATGTGCGAGCTCGATCGGCTGTCGTGGTGGTACGAGCTGCCGGACAAGGACAAGTGCGCCGAACTCGGCGTCTTCGCGCGGCTGCCTCGACCGCGATCGCGTCGGAGGCGGTCGAGATCGTGCTCGAGGCCGCGCTCCGGGCGCGCCGTACCGGCCTCCGCTAGCTCCCTTTTCTCGCGCCGTGTGCTCGTTTGTATCGGTTTGCCAACGGTCGCGGGTCGGTCTTCGGCCAGACCGCCATTCCGGCCAACAACTTGCGGCGCCGCGAAAGCGCAAATGCGCCACGATGAGGAAGCCGAACGAGCGGTCGAGCGGTGGGTCCGCCTCGGTGACGAGGTCGTCACGGGCAAGACTGGCGGCGACCGCGACGAGAACGCGAAGCGCGCCTGCACGGCATGCGGCACGACCTTCAACGTCCTCGCGAGCGATGACCGCGCGGTCTGCGCGCGCTGCTTCCTGGAGCGGGGAACTACTCGAACGATCGAGTGATGACGCGCATAAGCTCGTCGCCCTCGAGCCAGTCGCCGAGATAGTCTTCCCCGACGCGGACCTCGAAATGCAGATGCGGTCCGCCCTCTTCGAATCCGGAGCTACCCACCGTTCCGATCACCTGCCCGCGCGCGACGCTCTCACCAACGCGTAGGTCCGCGACCGAGTCGAGGTGCGCGTACCGCGTCAGGACCTGGCGTCCGTTGTCGATCCATACCTGGCGTCCGCGGATCCGGTCGAGCGTCTCCTCCGGGGTGTAGCCGAGCGCGATCGCGGCGTCGAGCGCGGCGTTCAGCGCCGCCTCGTCCCAATCGACGAAGTCGCGGTCCACGCGCACGACCGTGCCCGCGGCCGCCGCGCGCACCGGCGTCCCGCGGTCAGCGGGGAAGTCGATCCCCTCGTGCCAGCCGGCCCGGTACTCGCGTGGTGAGTTGGGCAAGAGCTCCGGCGCGCTCGGGATCTCAGCGCCATCGATCGGGATCAACAGGCCGCGTGCGACGGGGGATATCCCCCTCCCCTGACCGGGGGAACTTCCGATCGGGTGAGCGAGGTCAACACGCGCGGTATTCGACGGATCGGCGGTGACGCGCGGAGCCACATTTACTGCGTCTGCGCGGGCTTTCGAGGCTGATCCACCCGCCGTCATGGCGACGGCGATCGCGGCGAACGCGAGCACGACGAGTACAGCCAGCATGGGTCGCATATACGAAGACGCTACCGCAGCGAACTGATAATGCACCCGTGGCACAGGAGCATTCGGTCTTCACTTGGGACCCGGTAGGGGCGCGCTGGATCCACGAACGTGGGCCAGAGATGACCACGCCGCCGGTTCCGCCGGACGTTCACGCGATCCAGACGTACTTTTTCGACCAGGACGGCAAGGAATGGATCGCGACGGTCCTCGCGCCGCGCGGCCGCGAGCTCGCGGCACAGTGGCAGGGCGCCTACAAGATCCCGGACCGCGTCGCGCCGCCGACGGCGGGGAGCGGCAAAAAGAGCAGCCCCGCGCCCCTGTTCGCGATCGTCCTCGTGCTCCTCATCGTCGGCGGTGGCGCAGCGGCGGTCGTCGCGGGTACGCAGAGCACTCCGAACGCGAGTGCGGCGCCGACGACCGTTCCGGGCTCGACGACGAACCCATCCGCTCCCGTTGCGGTGTCGGCGGATCCCACGGCGACGGCGGTGGACTCAACGCCCGCTCCGACGCAGCGGCCCGGCGGCACGCCGGTGCCGACGCCGGTTCGCACGCCAGTCCCGACAGCTCCGCCGGTGCAGGGAACGTCGATCGCGTTCGCCGATGGAAGCGTCGTCACCTACAGCGGTCCGTCGCGAGTCAACATCGGTGAGCGGTTCGCAGTGACGTTCACCGTCCGCAATGCCAACAACACACCCGGCACGGGCACGCTCCTCGTGAGCTTCGGCAACGCGAGCACGGGTGGCTCGAAGACGTCCTCGGGGACGCTCAACGGGAGCGGCCAGCTCGTGATGAACATGGCCGGCTATTCGCTCCCAGGGAACTACCCGTTCGTCGTGAACTACAAAGGCCAGCAGGGGCAGGTCGCGATCGTTCGCGTCGGCTAGCCCCGCGGCGCGCTACCATTCCCTCAGCGCCACCACCCTTTAACGACCGGTCCTGAGAGGCCGGGAAGGAGTCAGGCCTGACCATGCTGCTCGGCGCCGACGACGTTCGTCGCGCCATTTCACGGATCGCGCATGAGATCGTGGAACGCGATCGCGACCTCTCCACACTCGCCATCGTCGGCATCCGGTCGCGTGGCGATGTGCTGGCCGTGCGACTGCGTGATGCGATCCGCGCGAACGAAAATGCGACCGTGCCGCTCGGCTCGCTCGATATCACGCTCTACCGCGACGACCTCACGCGCATCGGCTACGCCCCGATCGTCCATGAGTCCGCCCTGGACTTCTCGGTCGACGACAAGGTCGTGGTTCTCGTTGACGATGTCCTGTTCACCGGACGCACGATCCGCGCCGCGATGGACGCGCTCGTCGATTACGGGCGCCCACGGGCGATCCGTCTCGCGGTGCTCGTCGACCGCGGCCATCGAGAGCTTCCGATCCGCGCTGACTTCGTCGGGAAGAACGTCCCGACCAAGCCTTCCGACGACGTCCGCGTGCACCTGACCGAGGTGGACGGCCGTGACGAGGTCGAGCTGATCGCACGAGAGCGGGTGAGCGCATGAGGTGGTCGCGGCGGCACATCCTCGACACCGACGACTGGTCGACCGAGGAGATCGAGGCCGTCCTTGACACCACCGGCGCGATGGTCGAGGTCCTCTCGCGGCCAGTGCGCCGCGCGCCGCCGCTACGCGGTCGGACGGTCGTGCTGTTCTTCGCGGAGTCGTCGACTCGCACCCGTGTGTCGTTCGAGCTCGCCGCGCGCACGCTGTCGGCGGACGTCGTGAACATCTCGGCCAGCGGCTCCTCGGTCGAGAAGGGTGAGTCGCTCTACGACACCGTTCGCACGTTGCAAGCGCTGGGCGGTGATGTCGTCGTGATCCGCCACAGCTCATCTGGCGCGCCGTACTTCGTCTCCGAGCGCACCGACGCCGCGGTGATCAACGCGGGGGACGGTTGGCACGCGCATCCGACCCAGGGGCTCCTCGACGCATACACACTGCGCGGCGCCCTGGGCCACCTTGCGAAGAAACGAATCGTGATCGTTGGCGACGTCGTGCACAGCCGCGTCGCGCGCTCGGACATCAACGCGCTCGTCCCCCTCGGCGCGACGATCACGCTGTCCGGCCCGCCGACGCTCATGCCGAGCGCGTGGCGATGCGGACAGGCGCCCGCTGGCACGACGTACGAAATGGACCTCGACCGCGCGCTCGACGGCGCGGACGCGGTGATCGCGCTCCGGCTGCAGAAGGAGCGCCAGGAGGGCGGACTGCTTCCATCGCTGCGCGAGTACACGCGCGTGTGGGGGCTGACCGAGGCACGTGTCTCGCTGATGCGACCCGGCGCTCCGGTCATGCATCCCGGTCCGATGAACGAAGGCGTGGAGATCGACGCGGCCGTCGCCCACGGCGCGCGCTCGCTCGTCGAGCGGCAGGTCACGAACGGCGTGGCGGTACGCATGGCGCTGCTCTATCTCCTCGTTGGCACGCCGACGCTGGAGGCGAGCTGATGGAGCGACGGGAGCTCGAGGCGAAGGGGTACCTCGTCACGCCCGGCTTCATCGACCTTCACGCGCACCTTCGGGAGCCGGGCTTCGAGGAGTCGGAGACGATCGCGTCGGGCGCGCGCGCCGCGCTGCGCGGCGGATTCACCACGATCTGCGCGATGCCGAACACCGAGCCCGCGATCGATACGCCCGGCCTTGTCGCGGAGGTCATCGCCCGAGGGAGAGCCGCAGCCGCCGCGCGGGTGCTGCCGATCGCGACCATCACGCGCGGACGTGCCGGCCGCGAGCTCGCCGACCTGATCGAGCTGTCCGCCGCCGGCGCAATCGCGTTCTCTGACGATGGGTCTCCCGTCGACGACGCGCGGCTGTTCCGACATGCGCTGGAGTACGCGCGGACCAAGGACCTGTTGATCATCGAGCATGCGCAGGACACATCGTTGTCGCGGAGCGGCGCGATGCACGAGGGCGTGGTGTCGGCGCGACTCGGACTGCCGGGCATCCCGAGCGCGGCCGAAGAGACCGCCGTCGCACGCGACATCGCGATCGCTGAGATGACCGGCGCTCGACTCCATCTGACGCATATCTCCACGAGAGGCGCGATCGCGTCGATCCGTGACGCCAAGTCGAGAGGGATTCGCATCACATGCGACGTCACTCCACACCACCTCGCGATGACGGATGACTGGGTCGCAGGATCGCGGGCGTTCGCTTGGGAGCGGGAGGGGCACGGGCGGGAGGCTCCTCTCGCTCGAAACGGGCCTGCTCCCGCAGTCGATGCGGACCGTTTCGCTCAATCGCAGGCTCGACTCTCGCTCGAGAAGCCTCCCGCCCGTGCAGTTCCATACGACTCGTCGATCAAGGTGAATCCGCCACTACGCGATTGGAGTGACGTGCGCGCTCTTTGGGAGGGTTTGGTCGATGGTACGGTCGACGCGATCGCCACAGACCACGCGCCACACGCTTCCGTCAGAAAGAACGTCGAGTTCGATCAGGCGGCGTTCGGCATCAGCGGTCTTGAGACCGCGGTCTCTCTTGTGCTCGGCGGCGTCGCGGCGGGCTGGGCCGATCGCAGCACGGTGATTCGCGCGCTGACGACCGGTCCTGCGCGCGTGCTCGGCATTCAGCGACACGACGACGATTGGATCGCGATCGATCTCGACAGCGCGTGGACGGTCGCCGCGGAGGAGCTCGTGTCGATGGGAAAAAACACGCCGCTCCTCGGGCGCACGCTACGTGGACGAGTCGTGTACGCGGTGGTCGGCGGGAAAGCTCGCTATGACGGAGGTGTGCGTGGCGCGTCGCCGGTCGGCTCTCGCTGAGCGAACGCTCGCCGAGGCGCAGTTGCATCTTTATGCATCTGAAACGTATAGTTATGCACCGATGACCAGGGCGGCGGTCTTGGCGCTGGAAGACGGTACGGCGTGGTGGGGAGAGGCGTTCGGAGACGCATCCGCCGCGTCGGGCGAGGTCGTGTTCAACACCGCGATGACCGGCTACCAGGAGATCGCGTCTGACGCTTCGTACAACGGGCAGGTCGTCGTGCTCACGTATCCGCTCATCGGCAACTACGGGACGTTCGAGCGCGCCGCCGAGTCACGCCGGCCTTGGGTCGAGGCGCTCGTCGTCCGCGAGGTGAACTCGACGTGCCGTGAAGACACCGTCGACCTCGACGCCTATCTGCGGCAATACGGCGTTCCCGGTATCTCGGGTGTTGACACGCGCGCCCTCGTACGGCGCCTTCGCGCCAAGGGCACGCTGCGCGGCGCGCTCCTTCAGGTCCCGCCCGACCTCGCGCACGACGGGGGTGTCGCGCAGGAAGCTGTCGCGAAAGCGCGTGCCTCCGCGCCACTCGGCGCGCGTCCCCTGGTCGTCGAGGCGAGCGGCATCGGCCGGCAGGTCGGGAGCGGTCCGAAGATCGCATTGCTCGACACCGGCGTGAAAGAGAACCAGGTCCGGTGCCTGGTGCGACGCGGCGCGACCGTCCGTGTCTTTCCCGCGACCGCGAGCGCACGCGAGGTGCTGTCGTGGTCGCCCGAGGGCATCGTCATCAGCAACGGTCCGGGCGATCCCGCGGCGATCCCGCAGATCGCACACAACGTGAAGCTGCTTCTCGACGCGGTGTCACAGCGCGGCACGGCGCGCCCGGTCCCGATCCTCGGCATCTGCCTCGGTCATCAGCTGATCGGACGAGCGATCGGGGCCACGACATCGCGACTACCGTTCGGGCACCACGGGGCGAACCACCCGGTGCAGGACGTGCGGAGCGGCAGCGTCGTCATCACGAGCCAGAACCACGAGTTCCGCCTCGACGAGAGCTCCATCCCGAGCGGCAGCGACTTCTACGTCAGCTCGCGCAACCTGAACGATGGGTCGGTCGAGGGCCTCGCGCATCGCACGCTGCCGATCAAGACCTATCAATACCACCCCGAGGGCGCGCCCGGGCCTCGTGACAACGAGCCGGTGTTCGACGAGTTCATGAGCGACGTGCGCGAAGCCGTGTCTCGGAAGTGAGCCTCGTCCGCCGACGGTCGCCGAGGTGAAAGTGCTCATCATCGGCTCGGGGCCGATCACGATCGGACAGGCGGCGGAGTTCGATTACGCCGGATCGCAGGCGTGTCGCGCTCTGCGCGAAGAGGGGATCGAGACGGTCCTCGTGAACTCGAACCCCGCGACGATCATGACCGACCCCGGTGTCGCGGACATCACGTACATCGAGCCGCTGACCGTGGAGGTCCTCGAGCGGATCATCGCGAAGGAACGACCGGGTGGTCTGCTTCCGACGCTTGGCGGGCAGACAGGGCTGAATCTCGCCGTCGCGCTGGCTGAAGCTGGAGTGCTCGAACGATACGGCGTGCGTCTTCTCGGCACCCCGCTTTCCGCGATCCAACACGCCGAGGACCGCGAAGCCTTCAAGCAGCTGCTCATCGGGATCGGTGAGCCGGTCCCCGAATCGCTGACCGTTCACAGCGTTGACGAGGCGATCGGTTTCGCGGACCGCGTCGGGTACCCGCTCGTCGTGCGTCCCGCGTACACGCTCGGGGGCACCGGCGGCGGCTTCGCAACGACCCGCGACGAGCTCGTCGAGCGGAGCGCCCGAGGCATCGCCGCATCGCCGATCGGCCAGGTCCTCGTGGAACGTTCGCTGGTCGGCTGGAAAGAGATCGAGTACGAGGTCATGCGCGATGCTGGCGACACCTGCATCACCGTCTGCAACATGGAGAACCTCGACCCGATGGGCGTCCACACCGGCGACTCGATCGTCGTCGCGCCGTCACAGACGCTCACCGACAAGGAATACCAGATGCTCCGCAGCGCGGCGCTTCGGATCATCCGCGCGCTCGGCATCGAAGGCGGCTGCAACGTGCAGTTCGCGCTGCATCCCGAGCGTTCGCCGTCGGCCGACCCGGACGCGCAGGTCCCGTACTACGTCATCGAGGTGAACCCACGCGTGTCGCGGTCGTCGGCGCTCGCGTCGAAGGCCACGGGTTATCCGATCGCGCGCGTCGCGGCGAAGATCGCCATCGGCAAACGGCTGCACGAGATCCCGAATGCGGTCACGAAGCGGACCTCCGCCGCTTTCGAGCCCGCGCTCGACTACGTCGTCGTGAAGATCCCGCGTTGGCCTTTCGATAAGTTCCCCGGCGCCGACCGATCGCTCGGAACGCAGATGAAGGCCACCGGCGAGGTCATGGCCATCGACCGCTCCTTCGAGGCGGCGATGCAGAAGGCGCTGCGCTCGCTCGAGGTGAAGGGTCAGGGTCTGCTGTGGGAGGCGCCGTCCTGGGCATCGAGCTCCGGATCGAGCTCGGGATCGAGCGACGTGGCGGAGCCGATGCGATTTCTCGACCGATTCCTCTCGAGCGGTCCCACCGATGATCGGCTCTGGCGTCTTTTCGCCGCGCTCCGTCGCGGGGCCACCGTGGAAGACGTGCATCGGCGCACGCAGATCGATCGGTGGTTCCTACGCAAGCTCGCGTCGATCGTGCGCTTCGCTGAGGACGAGCTACAAGGAAAGACCCCGA
>Ga0209470_1002140_pt1 | contig 14174 bp, 15 predicted proteins | sample GraSoiAngelo_125_FD_185882 | JGI IMG/M metagenome (GOLD analysis project Ga0209470, IMG submission 185882) | Grasslands soil microbial communities from the Angelo Coastal Reserve, California, USA - 14_0927_05_40cm (SPAdes) (version 2) | ecosystem: Environmental > Terrestrial > Soil > Grasslands ... | reverse complement strand
GTTACATGACCGGATGATCGCCGCGGACGCATTGGCCCGTTCTCTCACCGTGGTGACGAACGACCCGGCCTTCTCTTCCGTTCCCGGGCTGCGGACCATGTGGGGCAAATGAGCATCCGCAAAGTCGGCTCGATGGCAAGCCCTGTTCAATGATCGATTCTGTCACAGGTCAACGAGGGCCACGGCAAGGATTTCCTGATTGAGATCTGCCCACCGCTCGGATCGCCACACCAAGCCCCTCAACGTCGACTGGAGAACCCAGGAATCGGGGATCCAAGGAAGCTTGCTCCTCGGCCAACCCTCGATTTCGTCTGCCAGGACGCCAAGCGCCAGTCGGACCGAGCGGTGGGGCCGGATGACCGATCCGATCGGCTCAAGGAGCTGCGCTCCGCTCTCCGTGCCCTCTCCCGTCTGCCCGGCACCCGAACCCCTCATGGACCGGTCCTGCCGACCAGTTGCCGGTCCGACCGGGGCGCGCCTACCGGAGCGCACCCAGCGGGGACTTGTCAACCCGTTGCCAACCGCTCCGCCTTTGTCTTACCGCCAGGCCTCCACGTCTCAACGTGCGAACGCGCTTTGGTTCCCCGACGAGATGACCATGCGGACCAGATGGCCCGCGAGCTTTCCGCGGTGGTCCCTCCCATGGAGGGGGCGGAGTGTGGAGGGCAAGATCGGAACGCTCCGCAACCCGACGACCGGGTCGAGTCCGGGAAACCGCGGGCTGCGGATGCGGGCCGTCTACGGAAATGTCGCGAAGCCCGCTTGCCGGAAGTTCGCATCGAACGTGAGGGCCTTGCGGATTCCGAGGTTCTCCATGAGGACAAAGGAAGTGCAGTCCGTGAAGGACCATGGCTTGTCCGTTCGTTCGATGAAAAGCGACCATGCGGCGTCGAAAACGGGCGGCTCCACCGACACTCGCTCGAACGCGGCCGAATCGAGGATCGTGCGTCCCGCCGCAGCAGCGACATCATGCCGACCCGACTTGAAGCGGAGGGTGGTGATGGTCTCGTCGAACACGTAGTCGCTGAGAATGAGTCGGAAAGCTTCCGTGCCGGAGTCTAGCTGACCCTTCAGAAAGGAAGTGGCTGCGCGATAGTCTCGGTCCTTCCGGTTGAACCGCGCCACGAGGAAGCTCGTGTCGACGAAGGCATGCTCCACCTCAGCGCCTGCCGTACAGGACCCGATCGTGCGTGCGCGCGTCCGTGGGGCCGACGTCGAACACGATCGACAGGTCGTAGAATGGATCGTCCTTCAGGGCTCGACGCGTTCCCTCAGAGGCCCGCACTAGGAGGACACGGTTCCGAAGGGCGAATTCGGCGAGGGCAACGACCGCCATCCCTTGTGAGATCTTCCGGGTGGACTGTTTCTGGAGGATGGCCTGGGCCTCTTGGAGTTTTCGCTTCTGCGCTGAGGACAAGCGAATTGTAGTCGACATACCGTATACATGCATGCATAATTATGTATATCAAATTTGCGACACAGCAGCCCGTGCAGTCTGAGCGGAAGGGGACCTCACTCACGACAAGGCGGATGCAGCCTTCCGTCGGTACGCGTCCTCGCAGGTGTCGTATGTCGAGCGTGCGACCCGGGCAATCATGCGTCGCGAGGGCATCGACATGGCGTGTTCCGTTGACCGGGACTCTTGGAAATACTCGGCGGATCGCGTTCGTCGCCTTGCTGACTAGTAGGTCTCAACGGACAGTCCCGGGATCCGCCCGAATGCGCGGTCTCGGGTGATGAGCCTCTGACCGTGCCGCTTGCTGATCGCCGCGATGAACAGGTCCGGCGTGGACATCTCCTCGCCCCGTTCGATGAGGAGGGCACCCAGGCGTCCAGCCTCTGTGTACGATTCCCGGTCGAAGTTCAGGAGGACGAGGGAATCCAGGAGCTCCTTCGCCCTCTCCAAGCTGCGGCCCCCTTGCAGATGAGCTCCGATGAGGACCTCCGCCGCCGCGGGCGCGGTGACGCACCGCGGCTCTCCCGAGGCGTCCAACGTCCTTGCTAATTGGATCGCCGCGGCTCGGTCCCGGAGGAGATCGATGAGGAATGTGGTCTCCAGGCTCGCCACCGGATTCACTTCCGGCCGCGCCTCAGCTCTCGGGCGAGCTTCGCCCTCGACAGGCGGTCACCCGCCTCAAGGAAGGCGAGATAGCGGTCCATCTTCTCGCTCGGGAAATCCTTCCATGCCCCTGCGAATTCCAAGAGCGAGCGGCCCGTTCGGGCGAGCCGTCGCACGACCTCGCTGAAGCTCTCTCCCTCCCCCTTAAGGGCAGCCAGGGCAGCATACGCATCCTCGGAGAGGGTCACGGTCTTCACGGGCATTTGTGTGTGTTGATATCAACACACGTATATGAATGCTCCGCGGTCATCGTCCGGGTCGCTTCTCACACGATCTCTTCGATCATCAGCTCGTCGCCCTTCGGGCTCTCCGCGATCCGCTTCCCGCGGTCCGTGGCCCAGTACCGGGTCGTCCCGGGCGCCTCCGCGGCCTTGATGAACGTCTTCGTGCCCGAGGGATCGAGGGCCAGGGCCTCGAGTCGGACGAGGTTGTCCAGCTCTTCCATGATCTGCGCCGGGAGGATCGCCTTGAACTCGGAGAAGAGCTCGGCCTTCGACGACCCAAGGTTCCCCCGGCCCGCGATGAACAGCAGGATCCGCTGGCGGAACAGGCGACCCGTGCGGCTCGCCCGTCCCTTCCCCAGGACGGCGTCGACGGTCAGGGAGACGATCGTCGAGAATGCGTCTTCGACGCCCTGGCCGGTCCGCGCGCTCGTCAGGAACATCGGCGCCGCGGGGAACTCCTTCCGGAGCCAGGCGGTCTCCTCCGGCCCGATCGCCATCGAGTCCGCCCGGTCGATCTTGTTGAACGCGATGCCGACCGGCACCGGACCGGCGATCTTCGTCATGACCTCCATCCAGTCCTTGATCAGGTGGAGGGTGTCCGGCCGCTCGACGTCGCAGACGGCGAGGACGCCCTGGGTGCCGAAGAAGAAGGGCTCCGCGAAGACCTGGCGGACGGAATGCTCGCCCATCAGGTCGAAGAAGGCGATGTGGGCGAGGGCGATGTCCTCGCCTTCCAGGCCGATCTCGAGGTCCGTGGGGTAGACGCGGCCGCCGAGGGTGCCCGTGTACGCCTCCGCGAAGTGGTTCTTCAGGTACCGCTCCAGGAGGCTCGTCTTACCGACCCGCCGCTCGCCGACGAGGACGATCTTGAGTTGCATCTTGCGGATGCGCACGGCCCTGAGCAGGCCTCGTCCACGGGATAATCCCTGGCCCTCCATTATCACCGCGGAGGTGCGTCTCCCTCGTCCCGACCCCGCCGGCGTGCCGGGAAAGGCTATATCCCGACGTCGAATTCCGACCTGGGAAGCCATGGACCTCATCGACGGTATCAAGGTGCGGCCGCTCAAGCCGATCCACGATGAACGCGGGTACTTGATGGAGATGCTCCGCTCGGACTGGCCGGAATTCCTGCGGTTCGGCCAGGTCTACGTGACGATCGGCTACCCGAACATCGTGAAGGGATGGCACTTCCACAAGGTGCAGACGGACAACTTCATCGTCGTCCGCGGGCAGGCCAAGATCGTCTGCTACGACAACCGGGACGGCTCGAAGACCAAGGGCAAGGTGAACGAGTTCTTCCCGGGGGAGCGGAACCCGATGCTGATCCAGATCCCGCCGTTCGTCGTCCACGGCTTCAAGGCGGTCGGCGGCGAGTCCGTGACGCTCGTGAACGTTCCGACGGAGCTGTACAAGTACGACAAGCCCGACGAGTTCCGGATCCCGTACGACTCGAAGGACATCCCGTACAACTGGGACGTCGAGATGAAGTGATCACCGCTTCGGGGTGCGATTCTCGCCGGCCGTGGGTTCGTGGTCCCTCATGTGCGCGAGGGAATCCGCGAAGGTGGGGACGCGGATCTTCAGGACACGCTCGATCCTCGCGGTCGCCAGGCAGCTGCGAAGGGGCCGAGGGGCTTTCAGGGGCAGGTCCGCGAGTCGAATCGGCTTGAGCAGGGTTTCGGGCAACCGGAAGGTCTCGCAGACGGCCCGCCCCATCTCGAGGCGGTTCCGGCAATCCTTGGAGCCGATGTGGAAGGTCCCGTCCGCATCGCGGTCCAAGAGGTCAAAGGCGATGCGGGCCACGTCCGGGGCGTAGGACGGCGTGACCCATTGGTCGGTGAAGAGTCGGACCGGCTCGCTCCGCCGAAGCTTCTCTAAGATCCAGGTGACGGCGTTCGTCTTCGTTCGCAGCCGATTCCACCCGAAGTTCGCGCTCGTTCGGAGGAGGAGTGCGGACGGCAGAGCCTTGAGAACGGTCCGTTCTCCGGCGAGCTTCGTCTGACCGTAGGCGCTGCGGGGCTCCGCGGGGTCCCCCTCTCGGTACGCGGCCTGCGTCGATCCCTCGAACACATAGTCCGTCGAAAAATGAACGAGTCGGGCGCCCAGCGACGCGCATGCTTTGGCGATTTCTCCGGGAGCTTCTGCGTTGATGACGGCGGCCTGCTCGGGATGCGACTCGCAACCGTCAACGTCCGTCATTGCCGCGGCGAGGAGGACGACCTTCGGTCGGAGACGGACGAGCGTCCTGATCGTGCCTTCGAGGTCTGCGAGCTCCATGCGGATTGCGCCGGGGATCGCACCGCCCGCGTAGGTGGCCTGGACCGGGAAGCCGCGGGCCTTCGCCTCCTCGACGAGGTGCTGGCCGAGGAGCCCGCTTCCTCCGATCACGAGTACGTCGGACAATGGCCGCCCGATGCGTCGGCCGACTCAAATCCTTTCGCCGTCGAAGGGTTTTCAAACATGGCCGGCTTCCGTCGGACCGATGACGCGCCTCCTCGTTACCGGTGGAGCCGGATTCATCGGCTCGAACTTCACCCGAAGAGCGGTGGGGCAAGGACATGACGTCGTCGTCCTCGACAAGCTCACCTATGCCGGGAACAAGGAGAATCTGCGGGACCTCCTGGACGCCAAGAAGATTCGTTTCGTGAAGGGAGATGTGTGCGACCAAGGCCTGGTCGCCGACCTGGCGGCCCAGGCCGATGCGGTCGTGCACTTCGCGGCAGAGACCCATGTGGATCGCTCGATCCTGGAAGCCGGAAACTTCGTGCAGACGGATGTTGTGGGCACGTTCTCGGTCCTCGAGGGCTGCCGCAAGACCAACGTCGATCGGGTGATCCAGATCTCGACCGATGAGGTGTACGGGGAGGCGGAAGGGAATCCATGTCGCGAGGATGCGCCCCTCATGCCGAAGAGCCCGTACGCCGCGAGCAAGGCGGGGGCGGACCGGTTGGCCTATTCCTATTTCGCGACGTATGGGTTGCCGGTCGTCATCTCGCGGTGCACGAACAACTATGGACCGTACCAGCATCCGGAGAAGCTGATCCCACTCTTCGTAACGAACGCGCTGGAGGACAAGCCCCTCCCCGTGTATGGCACGGGAAAGAATACCCGGGACTGGATCCACGTGGACGACCATTGCGCCGCCCTCGACCTGCTCCTCGAGGCGAAGGGCGTGGAGGGTGAAGTCTTCAACATCGGCGCGTCAGAGGAGTACTCTGTGAACGATATCGGGACCGCGATTCTCAACGCGCTCGGAAAGCCGAAAACTCTCCTGAAGAGCGTGGCCGATCGACCGGGGCACGTCCGGCGACACGCAGTCGAAACCAAGAAGATTCGGTCGAAACTCGGCTGGAAGCCATCCCGATCCTTTACCCAGGGTCTGACGGAGACCATGCAGTGGTACCGCGAGCATGAGGCGTGGTGGAAACCGATTAAGGCGGGAAGCTACCGGGACTACCATTCGGCTCAGCACCACGGCGCTGATTGAAGGGGGCCTCGTGTCGTTTCACTCGCGGCGGCACGTTGACCGCCGACCCACCGCTCCCCGACGAGGACGATCTTGGGGGACATCTTACGGATGCGCACGCGACAATCACTTCATCCTGAAACATAAGGGGTCGGCCCTGGTTTCACGCTAGGTCTCTATGAGGCGCAGCCAGGTGACCACGTCAAGGGTTCGTTCGCGACCGGCGGCGACAGGGGATTAGCCATGCCCTTTTGACCCTAGATTCTCATTCACCGTAAGGTTCGGGAACATTCCTTGGCGTCTACCCTGGGAGGCGTTTCGGCTGCACTGTTCATCCTAGCTCTCGCGCTGTTGTACTGGCATTTTCTGGGCTACGTGATAGCTATGGCGATCATGCGGCGACGAAGGAAAACCACCCCAGCGTTGGAAGAGCCTCCGACCTTGAGCGTTGTAATCCCCGTGTACAACGAGGCGAATAACCTTCGCTCTCGGGTGGAGAATCTTCTCAGTCAAGACTATTCTCAGGATCGTGTGGAAATTATCATCGTCGAATCGGGTTCTACGGACGGCACGGCGGAGGCCGCCCGAGAGCTCGAAGCCCGGACCCCCAATCTCCGAGTCCTCATTCAACCGGCGCGACTTGGAAAGGCTTCGGCCGTCGCCGAGGCCAAGCGAGTGGCCAAAGGCTCGATCATCGTCGTTACGGACGCAAACACAGTTTACAACCGCAGCACCTTGGCTAAACTAGTGGAGCCCTTCAGCGATGCCCGGATAGGCGGGGTTGGAGGCCGATTTGTCCCGAAAAACGTCAGTGACCCAGCCGCAGCAGGGAGCGCCCTGTACTGGTCGATCGAGGAAATCCTCCGCGCAGGTGAGGCCGCGCTCGACAGCTGTTGCACTTTCCACGGTGAGGTGTACGCATGGCGTCGCGACCTTGTGGAGCCTGACCCGGAAGCAATTATCGACGACCTGGATTCCGCGATTCAGATTCGCAAAAAAGGATACCGGATCGGATACGCGCCCGAGGCGGTTGCGTTCGAAGTTGTCCCGACGTCCGCCGGTGACATGGCAATCCAATGGAAGAAGAACGCCCTCGGGGCGATTCAGTGCGCGTTTCGACACGCACGGTTTCTGTGGACAGCGCCCAACTATTACACGTACCTAATTTTTCCTTCCCATAAGGGGCTGCAAGTCCTTCAGCCGTTTCTACTCTTGCTGGCGGCCGCGGGCCTCCTGGGAGTCGTCCTCACGGGTGCTTACGATCTTCCGCTAATTGCCAGTTTTCTGAGCTGGATTGTGATCTCGGTCGTCAGCGCATCGCTCGTATCCGTCGAGATTCGGCGAGAATCAGGGAATCGGCCCGGCTCGTTAGTGAAGCCAGTGGTGTGGATACGGACCTTCTTCGCGTTTCAGTGGGCGGTCTTGCTAGCCTGGAGAGACTACGTCCTCGGCCGCAGAGACGTTCGGTGGGAGAAAGTCGAGTCAACCCGGGTTTGATGGCGTCGATGCCGTTGGGAGGTTGCGGTGACGGGCCTTTGCCGGGTCGCAGGGGAGACCTTTCCTCGCGGCGGTCATCCGGAGACGATCCATTGAGGTCGATTTGGCTTAGGCGGAAATCCGAGATTGTGTCTGAATCCACGTGGCGAACCGACGCATCCCCGTCGGCAACGCAATCTTTGGCTGGAAGCCGAAGACTTCTTCCATGGCATGCGGCGAAGCGTGGAATCGAATGTACTCCGGCGATTCTCCTTCGTGGTTCAGTGTGAACTGATGTCCGAATATGGTGGCCACGCGCTCCGTGAATTCATTGAGGTCGAAGGCATTTCCTGCACAAAAGTCGACGGTCAGGTTTATTCTGTCGGATTGAAGCACCGCAACCAGGCCCGCCACCGCGTCGTCAATGTGCATCACGTCGATTAGATTTCTACCGTCCCCGAAAATCGTAAACTCCCGCGCACGTGCGAGGGCCGACTGCACGAGTTTCGTCGTGATTTTTCGCGGTGGCTCGAAGGGACCGTAGGCGCCGAAGAATCGGAGGATCACATAGCCCTCCGCCCAGCCCCGTTCCGCAGCGAACTGGACATAAAGCTCGGAAGCATGTTTGCTAATCGCGTAGGGGATGGTGGGTCGTAAGCGGGCCGTCGGGGAGACGGGGCCATCGAGTCCCATGTAAACCGCTCCGGATGACATGAACAGGATCTTTCCGCCTCGATAGCTCTTCAGGAAATTCGCCACGGTCAAGATGTTGTTCGTGACGTCCAATGGCGGGTCGGAGACGAGGGCGCGGACGGCGGTGTCGGAAGCTAGGAACACACATGCGTCAGGTCGCGAGATGGAGGCGAGGGCTTTCTCCACCGTCGCCTCGTCTCGGAGGTCCAATTGAAGGGGGCGAACGTGATTAAGTCCGAACGCGGATAGGAACCTCGAAAAGTCGACCGGATTCCGGCAGGTACCATAGACTTCCCAGGACCGGGGGACTCCCAAGAGCAGGTTTCGGCCAATGAACCCAGAGGCGCCGACGACGAGAACCTTCATCGATCTTTGCTCCGATAATAGTCCACGACCCTCCCGATGGCCTGTTCCAGATCGGTGGGATGGAAATCAATTACCGCTCGCAGCTTTGAGTTGTCTGCGAAGTGCCGTTTCACATCCGTCCCCCGAGGATTCGGCGATACCTGGATCTCACCCTTCCATCCCATGACGGTAGCGATTAGTTGGAGGAGATCGTGGATCGCGATTTCTCGTCCGCGGCAGACGTTCAAGATGCCCTTTCTGTATCCCGCTTCCGTCAAGCGGACGACGGCATCGACCGTGTCCCGCACGTAGATGAAGTCACGCGTCTGGGTTCCGTCGCCGTGTTGAACGGGAGGCTGGCCCGAAAGAATCCGTTTGATCGTGGTAGGGATGACGCCGGCGTAGGCCTGGTCGTTCTGCCTTTCCCCGAAGTTGTTGAAGGGACGGAAGATGAAGTAGTTCAGGCCGTACATCCGATCGTATGCTTGAATGAGCAGGTCTTGTGCGGCTTTGCTTGCCCCGTACGTCGTCGTCGGGTGGAGGGGATGTTCCTCGGACATGGGGACAAATTGGGCTGTCCCGTACGCCTCTGACGAAGAGCAATGCACGTACAGTTCGAACTGGTCTCGCCGAAGTAGCTCGAGGAAGGCCATGACAATGCCGATATTGTTCTCGAATGTCCACCGGGGTTGTCCATAGGAGGCGGGGAGCGGGATCGTCGCGAGGTCGTAGACCAGGGAGACATGTTCCTCCCGGATGATTTGTTCGATTACGGGAGGGATGGAGGCATCGCGGATGTAGATCCTAAGACGGTCCCCCAGGACCTTCTTCGCGCTCTCCAGGTTCTCGGGCCGACCCAGGAATAGGTTGTCGACCACGACGACTCTCTCGGGTTGCTCATGGGCGATTCGATCGACGAGGTGGCTGCCAATGAAGCCAGCCCCGCCAGTCACGAGGATATTCTTGCCCGCCAAGTCCACGCCGGTCAATCTCTTAACCTCCTAGATTTTCGTTTCTGTCCATCCCGCCGGGACGTCGTCATCGACGATAAAGCTCCGCTCACCCATTGGACGGGTCGGAGATCTGGATTCGGTTTCCCAATCCTCGAATCGCTAGATCGCGCCAAGTGCTCGGCTCCTTTTTCGCCACAAGCATCAGGAACCCGGAGGTGAAACCGATGAGGACAAAAGCGGCTTCCCGGATCTGTCTCTTGAGAGCCCAAGAACCAAACCGAAGGCCAGAAACGAGCGCCATCAGGACTATAGCGACCAGGACAAAATGTCTGGGAGTGTGCTTGGCCACAAAAATCAGGCGATTTCGTCCGTTGACGTATCCACGCAATCCAGGAATGGTTGAAGAGCTGAGGCCCTGGAAGGAATGCATTCGCGCGCTCGGGACTCCCGTCACCTTGTAGCCAAGCGCCTTCGCTCTCACGCAGAAGTCCACATCCGCATAATACGTAAAGAACTGTTCATCGAATTCGATTTGTTCGAGGACTTCTCGTCGAACAAGAGCATTTCCTACGAAGTCGAAGTCCGTTGGCCCGCTCGCAGTGCCCACCCAGGTCGCCCAAGCTGTCCTCACATCTACGCAGCCGCCGATGAAATACGGTTTGCCTCCCGGATACCGGAATTGCTGAGGGCCGACGATACCACAATTTCCTTGGCGCTCCAGATGCCCGACGAGTCTCTCCACAGCCTCAGGCTCCAGTTTGGCGTCGCTGTCCAGATAAAAGACGTATTTACAGCCATTTTGCAGCGCTGCTTTCGTACCTATGTTCATGGCCGCGAATCCGCGATTTGCCTTAATCTCGATTAGCGGCAGGTCTGCGAATCGGTTCCTGACCAGCTCTACCGAGTCGTCTGTTGACCCATTGTCGACGATCCAGATGGCAATCCCCTTGTAAGTCTGATCCAGGACCGACTGAATGCATGTCTCTAGAAAGTCATGACAATTGTAGTTCAGGACTACCACGCCTACCTCGTTTGTTGCTTCTGCGGGTTTCATGAACTTAGCCTCCTACTTGGGACCAGCTCTCCAAGACATACCCCGTCAAGGTCTGATCGGGTCACTCCCTTCTGGGGTCGGTACGCATTGACCGTTGGCATCGCCCAGCCTGTCACGTGTAGTCCGCGAAGATGGCATGCGGTCATGTACTCTTACCTTAACCGGATGGATGGTCAAAATACCGGAGGATGCTGTTTGGAAGACGACTTTTGGGCCCCTGGATCGGACCTGACGCGAGGCGAGCCCGTACTAGGTGCCGGGGTTCCCGGCACCCGCGAATTCCGTGCCACGATCAATGGGTTGAGTTTGAAAGTCGCCCTAAACGGTGCGAGTCCGGTTCGTGCCACGGAGTGTCATTCCGATTGCGATTGTTGACTGACTTTCGTATCGTTGATGGCTTACAACTTGCGAAGGCTTTATTGAAGCTGTCCGCCCTCTCATGGTCGATTAAGACGTGTCGCTCGAACGAGCCCTACCGGTCGAAGAGCCTTCCGGGTCCTTACTGAATCGAATCTTTGCTTTTCGTAGATTGGTCGGTTCACCGTTCATCCGGGACGTTTTGGTTCCGATGATCGCTTTCATGGGGCCGCTTGTTGCAATCGTCCTGATTCAGTTTCAGGAGTTTGGCTACGGCTTGCTCCTCGGTTGGGACAGCTCGACCTACGCGTGGTGGGCGACTCAAGTCCAACAGAATGGAGTACTGCCGACAGTTGTCGAATGGAGGTACCCAAACCTATACATCCTCATTCTAAGCGGGTTCGGATCGCTCGTTGGGAGCGTGAGCTTTGCGGAGCACGTGTTGCCGTTGATCGTTTCCTTACCGCTCGGCTATTCATATTACGCCCTGACTCTCCGGATAACAAACAACCGGGGACTCGGACTTTTCGCTGCCTTTCTTGGGGGCGTTTCGATGGCGACGATCGAGATGGTGTCTGACCTTCACCGCAACTTGCTCGCCCTCAGCATCGCCCTTCCGCTCGGGGCCAGCATCTACATGAGTCTCTTCGTCGCCGTTCCTCCCGCTAAGATATTACGGAATCGAGCTCTCGCTGTTTGGCTCCCGCTCTTTTTGGTCATCGCCGCCACTCACTTCGAGACGTATGTCGTCCTGGCCGTCGCACTGCTGTTCGCCTGTCTTTCTTTCTGGAAACTGCGTCGATTCTTCGAGTTACTCATCCTGTTGGTCATACCTATCGGTCTCCTCCTCCCCGTCATGAGCAGCTATCTTACGGAATACGTGTCACAAAATTCGAAGTTGCTGCCCTTTGGTCCGCCTGAGATTCTCGCCTGGTCCCTGCTCTACTTTAGCGGATTCGCAATTCCATTGATGTTTGTTGGCTTCGGCTCCCTGTACCTAGCCGTCCGCAAGCAAAATCCGACGGCACGCTATCTGCTGGTCTGGCTAGCTGCGCTCGTGCTTCTTCTCCCTCTGGCCATTGCCATTGGAGCCCCGCCGACGCGGTTGATCTTCTTCGTACCACTGCCGGTGCTGCTTGCGATTGCCGTCCCCGACATTGCTCATTGGCTCGAGCGCGTGTGGAGGTTTGTCCGACTTCAGAGCACGATGCGGACCCGAGGTTCCGGTCTCCGAGCGACTCGAGACCGTCGTCTAAGGCACCCGAGGGCAGGTTGGCCGGTCGTCATTCTCGTCGCCGTTGCCTTGGTAGCGACGCCGGTCGTTTTCACCACGGCCGTGCACAAGGACCAGCTCCGGCCGTTTGTGAGTGAGGACGCCGTGCAGCGATTGACGCGAGTTGGCACTTTTGCGCTGGCCATTCGGTATCCAGATCCAATTATCGTACTTTATGGAAAACAGGCTTCTCTCTTCGCGTCGCTGTACCGGGCGTACTTCGGAATGACCGTTCCCAATAATCTCGCGTATTACGGGAAAATGCAATTCCTATTGAGCCTTCCCAATCCCGCCCTTGCGTACAGCTGGAAGTATGACAGCCGGACGGAGATGAACTACGCAATGAACTTCCAAAACGAACTCCTGGCCACGGTCGGCAAATCGGGAATCACATCCCATCCAATTGTGATTGCAGGGGGCGATACGTACGACGCTTTTCCTTCGGAAACGTTCCTGGGGAGATTTGCAAAGGCACCTGGCATTTACGTGATTCCCGCGGGAGCGCTCTCACCGCTCGAAATCGATACCTGGCAAGTTTACGCCGCTATCGACTGTTTTGACTGCGGCGGTGGGATTGCGACCCCCAATACATGGTCTCATGCGCCAATCGTCCTGGGCTATCTCGATCTCTCGAACTCGTCTGCCTTCGGAGCGAGTTACGTCGTCAGTCTCGTACGCAACTGGTCTGGCGGGAACCTCCGATTCTCGTTCTGGGACTTTCCGGATCGCGTCCCAGCAATCGGAGGCGGCTACGTATCGCTCGCCCCAATCGAGTTCTACCTCGACGGGAATCCAGTGCTCAGTCACTCGTACCAAGGGGCGGGGGCAATCGAACTCACGGCGCCAACGGGTCCGCTGGCGGCGGGTCTCCATCGCATCAGCGTCAAGTCCACGTTGCCCGGGTACGGCGTCGAGGTTGCGCTCGACGCGTTCGAATTGATCCCCAGCTGAAACCGAAGAATCCCGAATAGTCCGGACGAGGCGGGAAAGACCACCAATCAACTATCCAAAGCGTTCAAATGAGGCGCTCGTAGAGCCTTTCGGTCATCTCGGCGACCCGAGTCCACGAGTACTCATGCTCCACGAGGGCGCGGCCATTCCGCCCGAGACGGTCCCGCAACTCGGGATCCCGCAGTAGACGCACCACATAGCCCGCGAACCGGTCCAAGTCCCCGGTGGGGCACAGGTATCCGGTCTCGCCATCCCGAATAATCTCAGACGTGCCGCCTGTATCGGAGGCGACGACCGGAATCCCACAGGCCAGGGCCTCCAGGCACACCGTGGAGAGCCCTTCGATGAAGGAGGGCAGGACGAGGACGGACGTCTCCCGCATGAGATCCGGAATCCGGCTGTGGCCTACCTCGCCCAGGAACGAAATGTGACCGTCGAGGTCCCGTGAGTCGGCCATGAGCTGCGGTTGGAGCGGACCGGCACCGGCCACCTTGAAGGTTGCTTCGGGGACCTCGGCACGGACGCGGCGGGCAATCTGGACGAACGAATGCGGGCCCTTCCATTCCTCGAGCCGACCTACGAACGTGACGGTGAGGGGCGCTTCGGTCCCATTGGCCGCCGGGCGGAACTTCCCGACGTCGACGGCGTTCGGAATGAGGTGGAGCTTGTCGAGACTGACGTCGAACGCCTCTCGGCATTGCTGCATGTCGAACGCGGAGACGGCGGCGATCGCATCGGCGCATCCGATCGTCCAACGGCCGATTGTCTTGTCGTACACCTTCTCCTTCAGGAACAGAGCGCTGGAAATCCTCCGGTCCATGATCCCGCCGCCTTGGTAGGTCGCGCCGTGCATGTGGAGCACGAACGGCCTGCGGAGGACCCGGGCCGCGATGGCGGCCTGGTTCGACGTGGCGTAGATGTAAGAGTGGGCATGGATGACCTCCGCGTCGCTTTTGAGGAGGTCGGGAAGGACGAAGGCCATCGGGTTCACGCCGAAGGCGACCCCGAACGTGGGACGGGTGTGGACGGCCACGTTCTTTTCCTTCAAAATCTCTCCGTCTTCCGCGGTCGTCCGAGCAGCATAGAACTCGACGTCATGGCCCCGGATCTTGAGTTGGAGGGCCAAATTCGTCGAGTAGATGACGGAACCGCCCGCCCGGGACGGCAGGAAGGGGCTAACCTGAGCGATTCTCATCCGATCCCCCCGGTCTAACTCCTCCCCACGACATGGCGTTGGTCCCGAGGTTCATGGTTTCCCGGCCG
>Ga0209470_1002135_pt1 | contig 14183 bp, 12 predicted proteins | sample GraSoiAngelo_125_FD_185882 | JGI IMG/M metagenome (GOLD analysis project Ga0209470, IMG submission 185882) | Grasslands soil microbial communities from the Angelo Coastal Reserve, California, USA - 14_0927_05_40cm (SPAdes) (version 2) | ecosystem: Environmental > Terrestrial > Soil > Grasslands ... | reverse complement strand
CGTGTACCGCACGCCCTCGAGCGGCGCGAGGACACCGTCCCCGTTCGCGGTACCCCCCGTCCCCTCGAACGGAAAGCCGCGGGGGATCTGACCGTACGTGTCGAACATGTTCAGGATCTTCGCGCGCAGGTCGTCCGCCTTCCCCCCGGTCAAGGTCCACGTCACATGGCCGCCGCCGCTCAGGTCCAATGTGCCGAACAATTCGTAGTCGATCGTGACGACCATGTGGCCGACCGGATTCTGCCCGACCGCGGGAGTGAAAACGCTCCAGAAGAGTAAGAAGAAGGCAACTACCGCGAGGCCGGCTGGGCGCGCCGAACCCATGACCGCAAAGGAAGGCTCCCGTCGGATAAAGGCTTGCGTCGCGTTTCGAAATCGAACGGCGAGCCTCCTCCATTCGAAAAGATATAAACCGCCATTGAGTATCGTGGCGCCGTGGTTACGCAAGATTTGTCGAAGCTGCTCGCGGGCGGCGTCGACCTCGAACAGGAATTCGAACGGGCCACGAAGACGCTCGAATCGATCGGCCTGTCCGGGTACGAGGCCCGCGGGTACATCGCGCTCGTGGCCCACGGGTACGGCAGCGCCGAGACAATCGCGGAGACCGCGCGAATCCCGCGGACGTCGGCGTACAAGGTCCTGCAGAGCCTGTGCCAGAAAGGATTTGCGATCTCCACCCGCGGGCGCCCGACGATCTTCAAGCCGGAGGCGCCGAGCAAGGTCAAGGGGCGTGTGATCGACCATCTCGAGGATACGTTCGCGAAGCTCGACATGCTCCACGAGGTCCTGCGGTCGAAGGGGGAGCCGCAGCTCGTCTACACGATCGTCACGAAGCCGCGCGTGCTCGAGAAGATCGGCGAGTTGATCGACCAGTCGGCGGAGACGGTCATCGTCTCCACGCCGACGTTCTCGGAAATCCGGGAGAATGTAGGAAAGAAGATCGAGCAGGCCATCGCCCGCGGCATTCGCTTCACGATCATCACAGAGCCGGGCCAAAAAATCCCGGAAGGAGCGAGCGTCGTGAATCGAAAAGGCCTGATCGCGACCGACGTCATCGTCGACGGATCGGCCGCCTTGATCGCGGCGCCCGACCTGTCCGCGTGCGGCTACACGGACAACGCATCCCTGTCGAGGCACCTCGAGAACTTCCTCGAGATCATCATGAATCTGAAGGAGTGATGCCGGAACGTGGTCACGTCGGCACGCTCCTTCGACGTCGTCGTGATCGGCGCGGGCCCGGCCGGCGGGTACCTCGCGGGCAAGGTCGCGCACGCCGGATACGATGTTGCCCTGGTCGAGGAGCATCGCGAAATCGGCGAGCCGATCCAGTGCGGCGGCCTCGTCACGCCACGGGTCTTCGAGTACGTGGACTGCAAGGAGACGATCATCGGGGCGGTCCACGGCGCCGAATTGTATTCGCCCTCGGGCCGACGGCTCGTGATCGATGGCCATCACACGCAGGCGGTCGTCGTGCAACGGGCGATGTTCGACCGCGCGATCGCGACCGATGCGGTGCGGAAGGGAGCCCACACGCTCCTCGGGGCTCAGGCCCAAGCCGCGCGCCGGGACGACGGCGGCGTCGAAATCTCGATTGACCAAGACGGCGAACCGCGGAAGCTTCACGCCAAGCTGCTCGTCGGCTGTGACGGCGTCCGCTCAAGCGTGGCGAAGTGGTTCAACATCCTCCGGCCGAAGAAGATCCTGCCCGGGTTCGAGGTCGAGATGACCGGAGTGCGAGGAGACCCCGGGTTCGTGACGCTATTCATCGGGAACGAAATCGCGCCGGGGTTTTTCGGGTGGATCATCCCGAGCGGCAACACCGCTCGAGTGGGCCTGTGCGTCGGCGAAGGAAACGCGTACGCGTATCTGGAAAAGATGTTGACCCGGCCGGAGGTGAGGCAGTATACGAAGGATGCCCAGCCGATCCTGTACATCGCGGGGGGCATCCCGCTCGGGTTCCCGCGCCGAACGTATGCGGACAACGTCTTGGTCGTCGGAGACGCGGCGTGCCAAGCGAAGGCGGTCTCCGGAGGCGGCATCTTCACCGCCCTCACCTGTTCGAGCTTCGCGGCGCAGACGGCCATCGAGGCCCTGGAGGCGGGCGACTTCTCAGCGCGCGTACTCCATCGCTACCATCGAGCCTGGACGAAATCGATCGGGAAGGAACTACGGAAGGACCTCGCGATCCATGAAAGCTTCAGCAAGCTGTCCGATGACCAGTTCGAAGAACTGTTCGACATTTTCGACAGCCCGGAGATGCTCCGCCTGATCGAGAAGAAAGGCGACATCGACTTCCCCTCCAAAGTCGGTTGGGCTCTCATCAGAGAGGACCCGAGACTCCTGAAGTACGTTGGCAAAGCGCTCCGGGCGATGATCGCGAAGAACGTCGGGGTGTAGCTCCGCCAGGACCTTTGGTCGACCGCTAAGGTCTATCTTTTAGTATTCTACTTCTTTGCCCGGTTGAAGAACCTTGCTGACCGGCGAGACAATTCTCCTGCGGAGCTTTGAACGAGACGACCTGAAGCATCTTCATCGATGGCAAAACGATGAGGACATCATGCGCCTTGCCCGATCGTTTCCGGACCACACGATTTCCCGCGAAGCCTTGGAGTCCCGCTACGAGAAGGCAATCAAAGGGGACGACTTCCGGCAGCGGTACTACATCATCGAGGAAAAGAGTAGCCGGAAGCCGATCGGATGGACGTCGCTCGACATTCACGGATGGACCCGTAGGGCGACGGGCGCGGACATCGGTGTGGCCATCGGGGAAAAGGACCGGTGGAAGAAAGGATACGGAACGGAGGTCGTCCGATTGCTGCTGCGGGAGGCGTTCGAACAGCTCAACCTTCACCGCGTCACCTGGTGGACCTTTGCGGAAAACGAGGCCAGTCTCGCCCTGGCGAAAAAGATGGGGTTTAAGGAAGAGGGCCGTACCCGGGACTCCGTGTTCTTCGATAACCGGTACCACGACAGCGTGATCCTAGGGCTCCTGAGAGACGAGTACGACGCCTCGAGCAAGCCCTCCCTGTCGCCCCGGCCGAAGCGCTCGATGCGAACGAAATCGAGCTAAGGTCTTGACTTCGCTAGAGGCCGACCTTCGTCCCGCAGGAGGGGCAAAACTGCACGCCGGGAGGGAGGGCAGCCCCGCAATTCTTGCAGAAGGCGGGCACCTCCGCGGTGGTTGGCGTGGAGGCCGAGACGCCCACGGTCGTCGGGGTCGCGTATCCGGATGGGGCGACGGGCGTCGGTGGCGGTCCGTATGGTCCGAATCCCGCGGGATATCCGGCGACGTACCCGGGGAACGGCATGGGCTGCGGTTTCCAGGCGATTCCGAGCGCGCCGCCGATGATCCCGAGGATCAGCCCGATGAGGAATCCGCCCAGCGAGGTGAAGATGCTCAGGATCGAGAAGACCAGGATGATGATCCCCCAAGTCACGTGTTGTTCCGTATGCATGTAGAGCATGATGGCGCCGACGAGGACGAGGACGCCGGACGCAAGGCCGATGACCCCGAGCACAAGGCCCAGGGCGGGAACGAACGCAAAGATCGTGGCCCCGATCGCCGCGATGACCGCTCCCCCTAGCAAGATGAAGATGCCGCTGATCAGTGACAACACGAACGCGGCGGTCGGCTTTTCGGCCACGCTGCCCTCCCACGTTGAATGAGAAGGGGGTAGTTAGGCATTTGCCCCCTCCGTACCCGAGACCGCCGACGCCGTGCCGGTGGCGTCCAAGTCGTACCGCTAGAACGAATGCCACTGCCCTTCCTGGGGCAAGAGCACCTCGCGGCCCTCGAGTGCGTCGGCGAGAATCTGTCTATTCTCTCCATGCATTAGGACCACCCGCTGCGGGTCGCACCCTTCGATGAAGCGAATGAGATCGTCATGGCCGGCGTGCGCGCTGAAGTCGAACTTCTGCCACTCGCACTTGATGTCGACGGTGACGCCGTACAGGTCGATCACGCCCTCGTCGACGAGTCGCCGGCCGTTCGTCCCTTCGACCTGGTAGCCGGTCAGGAGGACCGCGCTCCGGGGATCTTCCCGGATCGCCTCCAGGTATCGCAACACCGGGCCCCCGTCGAGCATCCCGCTCGTCGTCACGATCACTTCGCCGCGTAACGCCATCTCACCTTCCCGCGGATTCCGCACGACCCGCGTCCGGTTCATCGCCTTCCGTAGCGCCTTCACGGAGCGCACGTACTCCGGGCTCTCGACGTAGATCGAGTTCACTTTCTTCCCCATCCCGTCCAGCCAGACTTCGTGGCGGGCCTTCGCGAGCGTCAGGAGCACGTCCTGCGTCCGGCCGACCGCGAACGAGGGGACGAGCGCGAGCCCGCCGCGGTTCACGACTTGCTCGATCTTTCGCAAGAACGCGTGCTCGGACTTGAGCCGCTCTGGGTGCTGGCGACCCGCATAGGTGGATTCAATGAAGAGCGTGTCGCAATGGACGGGACGCGCTCCCCAAACCAGATCCGTCGTGAGCGTGTGCAGATCTCCGGTGAACAACGTCGTCTCCGTCCCGTTCACCTCGTACATCGTCGCGCCGGGGATGTGGCCCGCGGGATGCGCGGTCACCTCGAGGTCTCCGATGTCGACGTTGTCCCCGAAGTCGATCGTTCGGTACCGCCGCCGTGCGGTCCGCAAGTCTCCGTCATCGAAGGGGGCGTCGAAGCCTTCCGCGTCCGCGATCTTCAGGGAGTCCGCCAGGAGGAGGTCCGCCACGTCCGCGGTCGGCGGCGTCAAGACGACGTCCACGTCCTGCCGTCGGGTGATCCACGGGATCATCCCCGTGTGGTCGAGGTGGGCGTGGCTGATGAACATCCCGTCCACCGGGGGCGCGGGCATGGGATACTTCGGCGGGTCCCGCGGCAGCAACCCGTAATCGAAGAGGAGGGAGGTCGGTCCCTTCTTCAGGATCATCCCCAGGCGGCCGACCTCTGAGGCGCCGCCGAGAAACTGAAAGTCCATCGGTTCCGGCGTCGATGGTCCGGGGGTCTATAAGACCTTCGCACGGCCCGGGATGAAGAGTCGCTGGCAGCGGATCGCGCGCGCCATCCGCCGACGGCCGAGGAGGATCATCGCGGCTTCGAGCACTCGGTCGGACCCGAAGAATCGGTCCGCGAACCGTTTGATTCGCACCCCTTCGGCCAGGGGCCCGCCGACGGCCGACCGCCACCGCGACTCGTACGCATCGAGCGGCGTGCCGTCGAGGAGATGGTCCGCCGCGGTCAGTCCCGCGTACCGGCCCGCGATCATCGCGACGTTGTTCCCGCCGCCGTTCGTCGCCATGACCATGCCGGCGGCGTCGCCGACCAACATGACGTTGTCCTTCACTGTCCGCGGAGGGGGCCCGAGCACCGGGACGAAACCGCCCGTCGCCTTGCCGGGTACGAGGCGACGATTCGTCACGAATTTGTCGAACAGGTCGCGCAGATTCCCACGGAACCGCTCCCAGGTGCCGAGGCCGACGTTTGCGCATCCGGCCTTCGGGATGATCCAGGCGTATCCGCCCGGAGCTAGGTTGCCGAAGAACATGTCCGTCGCGTCGCCGAAGTCGCCCTCCGCGGTCGCGCTCATCGCGGGCGCGGAGACCGGCCACTCGAGCCCGACCGACTTCGCGACGGTCGATCTCGGACCGTCCGATCCCACGACGACTTTTCCGTGGAACGTCCCGTGGTTCGTCTTCACCTCGTCGCCTCGCACCCCGACAACCGTCGTCTCCGTCATCAGCTCGGCGCCCTCTTGGACGGCTTGCGCCGCGATGCCTTGGTCCATCTTGTCCCGCCGCACCGTGAATCCCTGGAACGGGATGTCGTACCGCCGGCCGTTCGGGGACCAGATCCGGATGATCGGGGTGTCGACTTCTCGCACGCGGTACGGGACCCCCATGAGATCCTCGAGGTCGGTGACTGTCGGGAAGATGGCGCGGACTTCCTCGTTGTGCGCGACGTACTCACCGCACTGGACCGGGACGCCGATCTCCTTGCGCTTGTCGACGAGGAGGACCTTCAGGCCGCGTCGGGCGGCGTAGCGGGCCGCCGTGGCACCCGCCGGTCCGGAGCCGACGACGACCACGTCGTAGGGCGAGGGCATCGCGCCGCCCCCTCACCGGTCGCGGGAGAGGACGTAGTCGATGAGTTGGACCATGCTCACTTTCGCGTCGCTCTCCCGAAGCGGGTCGAGCGCCTTCTTCGCGAGCTGGCCGAAGGCGAAGGCCTCCGCGCGGGCCTTCTCGATCGCTCCGGAGTCCCGGAGGAGCGCGAGGCCGCGTTGGACGTCCTCTTCCCGCTTTCTGCGCTTCGCGATCAGGCGCGCCAGCGACCGGACGTCAATCGAGGTGCCGTTGTTCAGGGCGTGGATCGCGACGAGGGTCACGTTCCCCTCCCGCAAGTCCGTCCCCGTGCGCTTCCCGAGGCGTGCGCCGTCTCCGACGACGTCGAGGATGTCGTCCACGATTTGGAACGCGATGCCGAGGTTCAGGCCGTATTCGCCGACGGCTTCCACGTCTTCCAAGCGCGCCCCGGCGATGAGGCCGATGATCTTTGCGCCCGCCATGATCGGGAGGGCCGTCTTCCGCGTAATGATGTCGAGGTACTCCTGGTGGGTCACGCTCGTGTCGAACGCGTGGCGCTTCTGACGGATTTCTCCCTCGGCCAAGGCCGCGCACGCATCCGCCGTCAGCTCCACGATGTCTGCATCGAACTTCCCGCCGATGCCGAACGCTTTGACGAAGAGAAAATCCCCCGTGATGAGGGCGTTTTGCAGGCCGAACTTCTTGTACGCGGTGAGGCGCCCGCGGCGCATCTCTCCGCCATCGTTGATATCGTCGTGGATCAACGTCGCCGAGTGGATGAGCTCGAGCGCCGCAGCCAGGTCGATCGCCTGCGTGGCGTCGGTTCCGCCGAGGGCCCGGAACGCGAGGAGCGTGACCATCGGCCGGATGCGTTTGCCGCCCGCCTCGATGACGTACTGGGCGATGTCATGGAGGAGGGGTTCCTCGGACACGATGCTTCGCCGGATCTTTGCCTCGACGAGGGCCATCTCGTTGGCGACGCCAAAGTCCTGGGAAGTCGTCATCAAGGCGGTCCTAATCTGTGCTATCGCCTCGACTTATATAACCGTTTCCGGCGTATGTTAGTGCGACTTCCGCGGACGGCGCTGCCGCTCCAGAGAAAGAGTAGTTTTCGAGAAATCGAGAGCGGGCGAGACCTTTACTGTCCGCGCGCCGTTTCGCCCGCAACCTCGATAATCGCCCGGGTCGGGACGGTCCCGTTGCCGGCCACGTGCTTGATCGTCGGCGCAATCGCCTCGAGGAAGGTGTGGATCATGTCGTCGCGGTTGCCGATCCAGTCCGCCATCATCACGACGGGCATCATGATTGTCATGAACGGATAGACGAGGGTCTCGTCATGAATGTCGGCCGTCGCGAGGCGGATTGCCTTCGACGTCAGGTCCGCAATTCGGCGCAGGTGGCCGTCGTAGTCCTCGATTGTCAGGTGCGGGTTGTAGTTCCGGATCGACGTGAGTTCGCGCAATTCCTTCTCGCGCATCGCGATCAGGGAGAGGTTGGCGATGCCGTTCCGGAGGTCGTGGTGGATGCTCACGACATGGTCCATCAGGATGACAGCGGCGTCGTAGTAGTACCACCCCGCGAGGAAGTTCTTCATCCGCCGGATGTCGTACGCCTGGTCGGTGAAGGCCATGTCGATCAGGTTGTGGCGGCTGGCCGCGCAGACGTGTCCGCCAAGCTTCTCCCACCAGTGCATCGTCTCGTCCGGCGCGTAGAACGCCTCCGTGATCTTCTCCATCCGCGCGATCGAGAAGTTCGGTTCCTTCTCGAACATGGACAGGGCCTGGCCTAGGGCGACCCGCTCGTCCATGATCTCCATCTGGTAGAAGTAGTCGTGACCGTGCGGGGAGTTGTTCCACAAGACATTGAAGCCGCGCACGATGTTGTTGATCAGGTCGAACAACGGGATCTGCTCCTGGCGGAGCATCGTCACGAGGCGCTTCGTGAAGCTCGTCGAATCGAAGTCCGGGTCGAGCATCGAGCTGAGGACCATGTGGTGGAGGTCTTTCGCCTCCAGGTAGGAGTAGTTCCCCTTGTCAATCAGGTCGTCCAAGATGCCGATCACGCATTCTCGGAAGATCTTCGCCGTCATCGCACGGTGCAGGTTTTCCGTCGTCATGTGAGAGCTGTACTGCTCCGTCATCATCGTCGCCCCGGCGGCAAACCGAAGCGTCTGGAGGTAGTTCCACACCTCTCCCTGGTCTTCCCAGAACGCGCCGGGAGGGATGTTCGGCGGTCGGAGCGGGATGCCTTCGGGTGGGGCGTTCTCCTTGAGCCGCTTGAGGGTCGCGTGGACGCTCGAGATGTGATCCTTGAGTGAATTCTTGTCGAAACCGAAATCGTGGAAGTCGAACAGGCCTTCCGCGTATCCACCAAGGCGGAGGACGGTCCGCGAGAGGAGATCGAGATCCTCGGGGTTGATGCCGAGCGTGTTGTAGGACTGGGAAGGCACGGAACCGGAAGAGATGTCCGCGCAATCCCATATCAAGAGGGCCCGTTGATTCTCCGTTACGATTATTATTGCTGAGAACACGGCGACCGTTCGCGGCTACGGAATCGCTTGAGATAACGGGCGGGGACCGCTTAAATAGCCTCGAGGGGGGCTATTGTTGTCTTGAGAGGGTGAGCGTCCCTGGCGGATGCATCGAGCATCGTGACCTATCTGAGCGCGGCGAGCGCGCTCTTCCTGTCCGCGCTGATCATCGTGGCCATTGCGCGGCAGAAGACCCACCGAGCGTTCCAGAAGCACGTCCTGCTGTTCGCCGTCGCCCTCCTGGTCTGCGCGATCATCTCGAACGTCCTGATCAGCATCTACATCACAGAGCCGGGACAAGCGTTCGTTCAGACGCTGCGCGACGGGATCGTCCTGTCGAAGCGCGTGCAAGCGACGTTTGACTATCTGTTCGGCATCACGATCGGGGCGTTCATCGTCGTCGCGACGACCCCGGGCATCACGTCCCGGAAGGACTTCCTTCGCTACATGACGAACGAGTTCCCCAACTCCTACGTGTTCTACGTGTTCATCATGGTCATCACGATCATCGCGATCCTCGTGTCCCCGGTCCAGGTCATCTCGACGAACCCGACCGTCATCTCGTTCGAGCCGTATTTCCTGTTCGTCAATGGATTCGCCGTCGCGACCCTGATCCTGTACGCCCCGTACCGGTTCATCATCCACATGCGGCGGACGAACCCGGGCCACGAGGTCCGGCGAGACACGTTCTTGGTCATCTTCGGGATCTCCGGCTTCGCCGTCGGGGAGCTCCTGTTCGAGATCCTCTTGCCGAACTTCGGAATCGACCTCCGGGCCCCGGGTTTCATCGTCGAAATGGCGCTCGTCGGGTTGATCGCCTTCGCGGTCCGCGAGAAGTCGTTCTTGCAAGAGCTCATCGTCCCCGAGGCGGAGGCGCACCTGCTCACGAAGCCCACGTACACACTGGACCGCGGGTACACATATGCGGTCCTCGAACGGGACGCCAGCCAGGCGTTCGAGATCTTCAAGGACTTCGTGACCCACGGGACGCAGGGGCTGTGCATCACCCGCCGGGCGCCGAAGGCCGTGATGACGGAATACGGTCTCGAGCGCACGCCGATCCTCTGGCTCAGCCGCGTGGCCACGGAGAAGAACGCGGTCCGTCCGAGTCCCCCGGAAAAGGTCGCGCTCGCGGTGGAGCATTTCATCGAGGTTAGTGAGCATTCGGTCGTCCTGCTGGATGGCCTCGAGTACCTCGTCTCCCACAACGACTTCGGCTCCGTCCTCGCCCTCTTGCACGATTTGAACGAGTCCGTCGCGATGCGGGAGGCCATCCTTCTCGTCCCATTCGACCCGACCGCCTTCATCGAACGTGAGATCGCCCTCATCCGACGCGAGGTTCGACTGCTCGGCCCGCTCGCGGAGGAGTTCGGCCCGGTCGCGAGGGTCTCCCGTTAGGCGGCGCCAAACCCTTTTATCATCCGACCGGCGTCCTCGCCTCCGTGGACGACCCGGAACTCGCGGAAATTCGGGCCCGCAAGCTGCGGGACCTGATGGCCGCGGGCGCCCCAAAGCCTGTGACCACGACGTGGTCGGGGCCGATTCGACTCACGGACGCGACGTTCGATTCGGAGGTCCGCAAATCTGGTCTCATCCTCGTGGATTTCTGGGCCGAGTGGTGCGGTCCATGCCACCGCGTCGCGCCGATCCTCGAGGACGTTGCGAGAGCCCACTCGGCGGTTCGTCTCGGAAAGCTGAACGTCGACGAGAGCCCACGAACCGCGGAACGGTTCCAGATCACGTCGATCCCCACGATGATCCTGTTCAAGGACGGGAAGCCGGTCGATGGCATTGTCGGCGCGGTTCCACGGCCCAATATCGAGGCGCTGGTCGTGCGCTGGGCATAAACGGGAAGCGCTCGAGCCGTCAATCGCCGCGACTAGCTTCGATGAAGTATGGGAGGAGTTTCACTTCGCGAGCGGTCCGACGGGACGCGGCTTGACTTCCTTGAGGTGAGCCTTCAGGTTCCTCACGATGACACGGAACGCCTTCGCGGCCTCGGAATCCGGATGTTCGAGGACGAACGGTCGGCCCGAATCACCACCGATGACGATTCGCGGGTCGAGCGGCACCCGGCCCAGGAACGGCAGCCCGAGCTCCTTCGCGGCGTCCTCGCCGCCGCCGACCTTGAAGATGTCCGTCTGCTTGCCACAATGCGGGCACACGAAGCCGCTCATGTTCTCGATCACGCCGAGGATGTCCATCTTGACGGCCTTCGCGAAGGCGATCGACTTGCGCACGTCGAGGAGGGATACCTGCTGCGGCGTCGTCACGACGACGGCGCCGTCGGCGTCGGGAATCTCCTGGGCGACGCTGAGCGGTTCGTCGCTCGTCCCCGGCGGCAGATCGATCACGAGGTAGTCCAAGTCCCCCCACTCGACGTCGGAGAGCATCTGCTTCAGCGCCTTGATCTTCAGGGGTCCGCGCCAGACGACCGCGGTGTCCCGATCGATCAGCTGCGCCATCGAGATGACCTTGACGCCCGCGGGCCCGACGGTGGGCTCCATCCCGGTTTCCGTTGCTTTCACTTGCGCGTCCTGGACGCCCATCAGCATCGGGATGTCGGGCCCCGTGACGTCGGCATCGACGATGCCCGCCGAGCCGTCCTCCGCGAGCACGACGGCAAGATTCGCGGCGACGGAGCTTTTCCCCACGCCACCTTTTCCTGACATCACGATGATCTTGTGTTTGATGCGAGACATGCGCTGCGCCATCTTCATGCGCTCGCGCATCGCCGCCATGATGTGCGGGGGGATCTGAGCGGTCTCGAGTTCCTCGGCCAACGTGGTACCTCTAGAGAGATCGACGCAGCATGGGGCGAGTATTAAACGTTGCGGCAACTACGACGACGCAGCCTGCGTCATCACCGTCGCGAGCGCCTTCACTTGACCCACGAACGTGTCCGGCGTTGGATTTTCCGGCAGGTTCGCGTAGAAGTTCGCGAGGGCGCCCACGACTTCCAGCCCGGCCTCCCGGTCGAACGCATGCGCCCGATCCCACAGTGGATCGCCTTTCGAGAGTCGACCGTGACGGACCAGATTACCGAGGGCGAACCCGTTCGTTGCCGCGAGGCCGACGTTCTTCCAGCGGTTCCTTCCCCGCATGGTCGCGTTCCCCTCGATCCAGCCCGAGAAGAACTCGTACGCGCGGTCATCGCTGTCCGTCGCGAAGACGAGGAACGCGAGGTCATCGGCGTAGATGTCTTGGATGTGGTTGAATGCCTGACCGAACGCGCCTTCGGCGGCCCGGGGGATGCGGACTTCGCGCGACAGCGCGCGGAAGACTTCCGCACTGTGGGAAGGATGCCCCGACTCGGTCCGAAGCATGTGGCCCATTTCATGCGCGATGAGGCCGTCGAGGAGACCGGATTCGACGGCACGGACGGACACGAACAACGTGTGCGAGGAATCCTTCGACTTCGTTGCCCCCATGATCGCCATCGAAACAATTTCGGCGGACACGGGCCAAGAGAGGTGAAGACCATGATCCGCATACCGCGCAGCCACTTCCTCGAACGCGGCTTTGACTTTTCCGGTGCCGCCCCGCCCCGAACGGTCCACGACGGCGGTGAGCACGGCGAACCGAGTCGACCGCTCGGGATAAAGGTTCGGGGGTGGCCCATTCGGAAGACGCTTCCGAACTGTCATGTCCTCGATGGTCGGGTAGATGCCTAACGCGAAATCCCCGCGGGATCGCGAGAAGTTCGCCTTGTCCTCGACTCCATCCGCGAAGCGGCCGACAGATTCCAATACGTACCGAGCGATAGTGCTTGAGGGGGGCTTCCGGATTCCGCAATCTCATCGGATGAAGCCCGGTCGCGCAATTTTGTTATGCCTGGCCGGCGGGCTTGTGGTCCTGGCCAGCGGCCTTGCGGAGGTATACATCCCAACACTCGCCGTGTTTGCGCCTGCCGTGTTGGTGGCTGTTGGCCTGATCTCAGGCACGCTCATCTTGGTTGGCGCACTCGGGTTGTGGATGGTGCCGCGACGCCACATGCTGTGGGGGCTCATCGTCGTTTTGTCCTCCGTGCCCAGCCTGTTGATCGGCGGCGGATTGCTTGGAGTTCTGTTTCCGATCGGGTTCATGCTGAGTTTGGTCGGGGGAATTCTGGCCGTTCAGTGGAAGCCGCGTCCGGTGGCCCCACCGACGCTCCGTGCTCGTCGCGTGGCCAAGACACGATGACGGCCGTGCCCCAACTCGGCCGTCGGGATTATGGACATCGTCCGGTTGATTAGTCCCCGATGCTCCGGGTAAGGCCGTTAGGTCTCCCAGAGTGAATCAAGGACCAAAAGTTTAAGGAAGCCATCCCGTCTCATCGCCCAACTCCTTTCTGGTGCTTGATGGTAGCCACGAAGAAGCGCGCGGGCGGCAAGGAGGTGAAGCCGCCGACGCCCGAGGAAGTCGAGGAGAACCTGAAGCGCGCGAACCTACCGAAGGAACAGTCTGCGAAGTATCACCCGTACTATCAGGGCAAGATCGAGATCGTGCCTCGGGTGCCGGTGCGGAGCTTCAACGATTTCGCGATCTGGTACACGCCGGGCGTCGCGCAACCCTGCCTCGATATCGCGGCGGACCCGAGCAAGGTTTGGACCCTGACGAACAAATGGAATCAAGTCGCCATCGTCACAGACGGCACGCGGATCCTGGGCCTCGGGGACATCGGGCCTGAAGCCGGATTGCCCGTGATGGAAGGCAAGTCCCTGTTGTTCAAGTACCTCGGCGGCGTGGACGCATTCCCGATTCCCCTCGCGACGAAGGATCCGGAGAAGATCATCGAGACGGTCAAGCTGATCACCCCCTCGTTCGGCGGCGTGAACCTCGAAGACATCGCGCAGCCGAAGTGTTTCTACATTCTGCAGCGGCTGCGGAAGGAATGCAATATCGCGGTGTGGCACGACGACCAGCAAGGGACCGCGACGATCAACGTGGCCGGCCTCATCAACGCGCTCAAGGTCGTTGGCAAGAGGATGCCCGATGTCGCCATCACGCTCGTCGGCGCCGGGGCGTCGAACATCCGGACCGCGAAGCTCCTAATCTCGGCGGGCGCGAAGCCGGAGCATCTCATCCTCGTCGACTCGAAGGGGATCGTCTGCCGCCACCGGGAGGATATCGAGGTGGCCGCGAACGAGTACGCGGAGAAGTGGGAACTCGCGCTCAAGACGAACGGCGACGACCGCGAGGGAGGGGTCGCGGAGGCGATGCGAGACGCGGACGTCACCATCGCTGCCTCGAAGCCCGGACCCGGGGTGATCCAGAAGGACTGGGTCGCCTCCATGGCGGACGACGCCATCCTCTTCGTGATCGCGAACCCCGTGCCGGAGATCTGGCCCTGGGAGGCCGCAGAGGCCGGGGCCCGCGTCATCGCGACCGGCCGGTCCGACTTCCCGAACCAGGTGAACAACAGCCTCGGCTTCCCAGGGATTTTCCGCGGCACCCTGGACGTCCGCGCACGGACCATCACGGACGAGATGTGCATCGCGGCGGCCGAGGAGCTCGCGAAGGTCGCGGAGGAAAAAGGCCTCGACGAGACGCACATCGTGCCCACGATGGATGAGATCGACGTGTTTGCGCGGGAGGCCAC
>Ga0209470_1002131_pt1 | contig 14192 bp, 7 predicted proteins | sample GraSoiAngelo_125_FD_185882 | JGI IMG/M metagenome (GOLD analysis project Ga0209470, IMG submission 185882) | Grasslands soil microbial communities from the Angelo Coastal Reserve, California, USA - 14_0927_05_40cm (SPAdes) (version 2) | ecosystem: Environmental > Terrestrial > Soil > Grasslands ... | reverse complement strand
TGACCTACGGCGCGGTCGAGGCCGTACACGGTATCTCGTTCTCCGTCGCGAAGGGCGAGGTCGTCGCGCTCATCGGCGCGAACGGCGCCGGCAAGACGAGCACACTCGCCGCCCTCTCCGGCCTCATTCGACCGAGCGGCGGAAGCATCCGTCTGGATGGGCGCGAACTCGTCGGCGCGCCGCCGCACCGCATCGTCGCCGCGGGCGTCGTCCAGGTACCTGAGGGTCGCGAGATCCTCGCGCGCATGTCCGTCGAGGAGAACCTCTTGCTCGGCTCTCGCGGCCGCGGTGGCGTCGCCGCGCTCGAGCCGGTGTGGGAGCGTTTCCCGATCCTGCGCGAGCGCCACGCCCTGCCGGCAGGCACGCTCTCAGGCGGCGAGCAGCAGATGCTCGCCATCGGCAGGGCACTGCTCGCGCGGGGCCGCGTCCTCCTGCTCGACGAGCCCTCGCTCGGACTCGCGCCGAAGATGGTCGCGACGATCTTCGATGTGCTCGCAGACCTCAGGCGTCAGGGCACGACGATGCTGATCGTGGAGCAGAACGCGCTGCGCGCGCTCCGCCTGGCCGACCGAGCGCACGTCATGGATCTCGGCCGCCTCACCCTCAGCGGATCGGGCGAGGCGCTCCTGCGCGATCAGGGCGTGGTGAAGGCCTACCTGGGCGGCTGATGCCGAAAATCAGTGCGCCTCGCGGAATCTCGATGGCCTGGCGTGCGTTGACCCTGTCACACCGAACTTGGTAAGATGAACGTCCGCAGCCCGTAGGCCGATTCCGCGTTTGGAGGGTCCAGGGGCACGATCTTTAACAGCTGAAGAGTGGTAGGAACGCACAGCGCGGTCTTTGTTGATTTCTGATCGAACTCGAAGATTGCAGACCGACCGAAAGGTGGGTCTGATTTTTTGTCGGAGAGTTTGATTCTGGCTCAGGACAAACGCTGGCGGCGTGCATAAAACATGCAAGTCGAACGGGCCAATCCCCGCAAGGGGAAAGGCTAGTGGCGAACGGCTGAGTAACACGTAGGTGACCTGCCCAGAAGTGGGGGATAACGAATCGAAAGATTCGCTAATACCGCATGTGACCACTCATTCATTTGAGTGCTCAAAGTCGCAAGACGCTTTTGGAGGGGCCTGCGGCGGATTAGCTAGATGGCGAGGTAACGGCTCACCATGGCGTCGATCCGTAGCTGGTCTGAGAGGATGACCAGCCAGACTGGGACTGAGACACGGCCCAGACTCCTACGGGAGGCAGCAGTTAGGAATTTTGCGCAATGGGGGAAACCCTGACGCAGCCACGCCGCGTGCGGGATGAAGGCCTTCGGGTCGTAAACCGCTTTTCTCGAGGAAGAAACTCTGACGGTACTCGAGGAATAAGCAACGGCTAACTACGTGCCAGCAGCCGCGGTAATACGTAGGTTGCGAGCGTTGTCCGGATTTACTGGGCGTAAAGCGCGCGCAGGCGGTTCCGAAAGTCGAATGTGAAAGCTCCTGGCCCAACTGGGAGAGGCCGTTCGAAACTTCGGAACTTGAAGGCGGGAGAGGCAGATGGAATTTCCGGTGTAGCGGTAAAATGCGTAGATACCGGAAGGAACACCAGTGGCGAAAGCGATCTGCTGGCCCGCCCTTGACGCTCAGGCGCGAAAGCTGGGGGAGCGACCGGGATTAGATACCCCGTTAGTCCCAGCCGTAAACAATGGGCACTAGGTGTTGTCGGTATCGACCCCGGCAGTGCCGTAGCTAACGCATTAAGTGCCCCGCCTGGGGAGTACGACCGCAAGGTTAAAACTCAAAGAAATTGACGGGGGCCCGCACAAGCAGCGGAGCGTGCGGTTCAATTCGATGGTACGCGAAGAACCTTACCCAGACTTGACATGCAGGTGGTAGAGGACCGAAAGGCGATCGACCCGCAAGGGAGCTTGCACAGGTGTTGCACGGCCGTCGTCAGCTCGTGTCGTGAGATGTTGGGTTAAGTCCCGCAACGAGCGCAACCCTCGGGGTCTGTTGTATCTCTCAGACTCCACTGCCGAGAGAAACTCGGAGGAAGGTGGGGACGAAGTCAGGTCAGCGTGGCCTTTATGTCTGGGGCTACACGCACGCTACAATCGCCGGTCACAGCGGGTCGCGACTGCGCGAGCAGGAGCTAATCCCATAAAACCGGCGTCAGTTCAGATCGGAGGCTGCAACTCGCCTCCGTGAAGTCGGAGTTGCTAGTAACCGCGGGACAGTACACCGCGGTGAATATGTTCCCGGGCCTTGTACACACCGCCCGTCACGTCATGGGAGTTAGTAACACCCGAAGCCGGTGGGTCAACCGCAAGGAGACAGCCGTCGAAGGTGGGACTAGCGACTGGGACGAAGTCGTAACAAGGTAGCCGTACCGGAAGGTGCGGCTGGATCACCTCCTTTCTAGGGATGCACGATCGGATGCTTCGGCACCTCGATCCAATTCCCAGGTCGATCTCGAGCCTGAAAACTCGAGTGACACTTCTTAACGGAAGTGGTTCGTTTTGAAATCGCGGAGAGTTGTCGTCTAACCCGCGGCACTCGAAGCGCAACAAGGCAGCGCCCGTTCCTACCACTCTTCATCGGTTAACGATCTGCCCCGCTTGCCAGAGGGCGTTTAGCTCAGCTGGTTAGAGCACTGCCCTGATAAGGCAGAGGTCTCTGGTTCGAGTCCAGAAACGCCCACTCGCGTACAACGCGCGAGTGAGCGACTCGAACGAGCGGCAGGTCTCGATCGCCGCAGCGCTACGTGCGCCTTAGCATGTGCTCGAAACAGCGAAGGGGCCGTATCGCTACGCTCACGGCCCCGTCGTCGGCGCCTCGCGCAAGCAAGCTCGCGCGGCGCGCCTCCTAGGGGCCGTAGCTCAGCTGGTAGAGCGCCTCCTTTGCAAGGAGGAAGTCAGGAGTTCGAGTCTCCTCGGCTCCACGGGACGCTGTCAGTCGTCTGCGGAATGGCGAGAACCGGCCGTTTGGCCGTATGATTCGAAATCCGCGCCGGTAATCGAGCCGGCTGGAGGCCAAAGGCGATCACAACCGCAGCTTTCACGGTTTGTTCGATCTCGCGCACGCGCGTCTGCTCGCGCGCGAGCTCGAACGAGCGAGTGGTGCACCTTAACAAGTGAAGAGGAAGACGAATGCGAGTTTCGCCAAAAGCGAAATCGTACCGATCGTAATAATTGGTGAATCAACAGCACCAGTTCGCCCTGTTCGAGGGCCGGGCTGGATGCTGGACTTGTAGGTCAAGCTACAAAGGGCGCATGGCGAATGCCTTGGCGCTTGAGGCCGATGAAGGACGCGGTTACCTGCGAAAAGATCCGGGGAGTTGGTAGCAAACGGTGATCCGGATATCTCCGAATGGGGGAACCCAGCCGACGTAAGTTGGTTACCCGCACCTGAATACATAGGGTGCGCGGAGGGCACCGAGGGAACTGAAACATCTCAGTACCTCGAGGAACAGAAATTATTCCCTTAGTAGTGGCGAGCGAAACGGGAAGAGCCCAAACCTGATCCACGTGATAGGCGTCAGCCGTTGTGGATCGGGTGTCGTGAGGCGCGACGGCGGATCTGACGATCCGCGACGGAGTTCAAAAACGTGATCGTTAGCGGAAGGTTGCCTGGAACGGCCCACCGAAGAGAGTGACAGTCTCGTACGCGAAAGCGATCACGCTCCGGTCGATGTCCTCGAGTACCACCCGGAAGGTCTCCAGGGTGGGAAACCGGGCAGACCATTGTCCAAGGCTAAATACCTCAAGCGACCGATAGTGAACTAGTACCGTGAGGGAAAGGTGAAAAGCACCCCTGGCGGGGAGTGAAATAGAAACTGAAACCGTGCGCCTACAAGCAGTCGAAGCGTGTTGCTGCGCAAGCAGTAGCGTGACGGCGTGCCTATTGAAGAATGATCCGGCGAGTTAGCTGTATGCGGCGAGGTTAAGGACTGACGTCCGGAGCCGAAGCGAAAGCGAGTCTGAATAGGGCGTGGACCGCAAGGTCCGTAGTCGCATGCACTAGACCCGAAACCGCGTGAGCTACCCATGGCCAGGCTGAAGCGGAGGTAATACTCCGTGGAGGGCCGAACTCTTCAACGTTGAAAAGTTGAGGGATGAGCTGTGGGTAGAGGCGAAATGCCAACCGAACGCGGAGATAGCTGGTTCTCCTCGAAATAGTTCTAGGACTAGCGTTGCGCATTCCCTCTTTGAGGTAGAGCACTGGATGGGCTAGGGGGCTTACCGCTTACCAAACCCAACCAAACTCCGAATGCGAAGAGGCGAAGCGTGGCAGTCAGTCTTCGGGGGCTAAGCTCCGGAGACAAAAGGGAAACAGCCCAGACCAACAGCTAAGGTCCCTGAATCCAGGCTAAGTGGGAAAGGATGTTGGATCGCTCAGACAACCAGGATGTTGGCTTAGAAGCAGCCATCATTGAAAGAGTGCGTAACAGCTCACTGGTCGAGTGATCCAGCGCCGAAAATCCAACGGGGCTCAAGCCTGGTACCGAAGCTTTGGATGTGTGGATCCTTCGGGGTCCATGCGTGGTAGAGGAGCGTTCTCAGCGCAGTGAAGGTGGACCGTGAGGACCGCTGGAGTGCTGAGAAGTGCGAATGCCGGAACGAGTAGCGAAACGCGTGTGAGAAACATGCGCGCCGTATGCCTAAGGTTTCCTGAGGAAGGTTAATCCGCTCAGGGTCAGTCGGGCCTAAGACGAGGCCGAAAGGCGTAGTCGATGGACAGCGGGTTTATATTCCCGCACCGCTCAAGATCGTTATCAGCGAAGGGGTGACTCAGTCTGGTAGTCCGAGCGCACTTTGGCTATGTGCGTCTAAGCCGGTAGCCGCCCTTGGATAGGTAAATCCGTCCGAGGATCAAGGTGAGAGGCGAATGCGAGTTGCAGCAATGCAGCGAGTTGGGCAAGCCAAGCTGACGAGAAAAGCCTCTAGCGAGATCGAGAGTGCCCGTACCGCAATCCGACTCAGGTAGGCGGGTGGAGTACACCAAGGCGATCGGGAGAACCCTCCTAAAGGAACTCTGCAAAATGACCCCGTAACTTCGGGAGAAGGGGTGCCTCGCACGCTTCGCAGCAATGTGGAGCAAGTGATCGAGGCCTCAGATAAACGGGCTAAGCGACTGTTTAACAAAAACACAGGTCTCTGCGAAGGGGAAACCCTACGTATAGGGGCTGACGCCTGCCCAGTGCCGGAAGGTTAATGGGAGAGCTGCAAGGCTTGAACTGAAGCCCCGGTGAACGGCGGCCGTAACTATAACGGTCCTAAGGTGGATCGCTGCCTTAGAGAAATCCGACCAAATGCTGGAACACCTGGCGCATCCGCAAGTACTCGCCGATCTCATAAGGATGGGCAGTGACAATCTTCGCGGCGTTCCCGAAAGGGAGCCAGACAATCAGCAGGAAAGGCTCATCACTACTGGATGGGTTACTGGATTCGTAGACGGAGAGGGATGCTTCTCCATCGGGCTTACTCGTCAACCTGATCGAGTGAACCGAAAAGGCTACCGAACCGGCTTTCAGGTCTCGCATGATTTCGTGGTGACGCAGGGCGCGAAGAGCGTCCATGTGCTCTACGAGCTTCAGGAGTTCTTCGGCGTCGGACGCGTGAACGTCAATTCACGCCACGACAACCACCGAGAACACCTCTACCGCTACAGCGTGTGTCGACGGGCGGACCTACTGAACGTGGTGATCCCATTCTTCAGGCGGTATCCGTTGCGATCGGCGAAGCAACGCGACTTCGAGAGCTTCGCGCGGTGTGTCGAGCTGATGGTTGACCAACAGCACACGAGCATCGCCGGCCTCATCGAGATCGTCGAGATCATGCAGACGATGAATCGCCAAAAACCCAGAGACGTGGAGCTGAGAATCCTCAGAGACCATACGTCGGACGTCCGAGACATCGGATAAAGAGATGGTCCCGACTGCATGGCGACATGCAGGATCGATTTCTGCTGCAAGGACAGAATCGTTCGCTCGGCATGGCCGAGTAAGACCGTCCAGCGAAATTCCTTGTCGGGTAAGTTCCGACCCGCACGAAAGGCGTAACGACTTAGCCGCTGTCTCTAGGAGGGACCCGGCGAAACTGAGATACCCGTGAAGACGCGGGTTACGCACACTTGGACAAAAAGACCCCGTGGAGCTTTACTGCATCTTGGCATTGGACTGGGGTTTCGCATGTGTAGCATAGGTGGGAGACTGTGAAGCCGGGGCGCTAGCCTCGGTGGAGTCATCAGTGAAATACCACCCTTGCGGAACTTCGGCTCTAACGGCTGTCCGTGATCCGGCAGCCGGACATTGCCAGGTGGGCAGTTTGACTGGGGCGGTCGCCTCCTAAAAGGTAACGGAGGCGCCCAAAGGTACCCTCAGGCTGGTTGGAAATCAGCCTCAGAGTGCAAAGGCATAAGGGTGCTTGACTGTGAGGCATACACGCCGAGCAGGGACGAAAGTCGGGCTTAGTGACCTTCGGGTCCCGAGTGGAAGGGCCCGGAATCATCGGATAAAAGCTACCCCGGGGATAACAGGCTTATGACGCCCAAGCGTTCACAGCGACGGCGTCGTTTGGCACCTCGATGTCGGCTCGTCGCATCCTGGGGGGGCAGTACCTCCCAAGGGTCGGGCTGTTCGCCCGTTAAAGCGGTACGCGAGCTGGGTTCAGAACGTTGTGAAACAGTTCGAGATCTGAGCTGTTGACTCTCACGCGACGTTCACGGTTTGCCTGTTAGCAATGAGAGCTCGGCAACCTCATGCCGAGAACAAATCTGGCTAAATGCTGGGAACTCCGAGCATCCTCCGCTACTGCCATGAGCAGTGAAAACGCGTGAGGTGCGGACAATCAGCAGGAAAGACCTCGATCGATCGAGGAATCCTCACAGGCCATACGCCGGACTCGCTCTGATCGAGCGAGAAGATATGGTCGGATCCCTGCGGCGACGCAGGGAGCCAGCGAAAACCGAAATCAGCTGGCCTAGTAACAAAGAGTCGGTCTCTATCCAGTGTGCGCGCAGGTGAGTTGCGAGGAGTTGCCCCCAGTACGAGAGGACCGGGGTGAGCGGACCGATGGTGTACGAGTTGTTCTGCCAAGGGCATTGCTCGGTAGCTATGTCCGTTCGTGATAACCGCTGAAAGCATCTAAGTGGGAAGCACACCTCAAGATGAGCTCACCCCCTGGGTCAACCAGGTAAGACCGCACGGAGAGTACGTGTTTGATAGGCGGAGGGTGGAAGTGCCGCAAGGCATGGAGCTGATCCGTACTAACGGTCGAGAGGCTTGACCTAATTTCCAGCACCCAGCCGAGCACTCGAGCTCGGCAGATCGGTGCGATTCGCTGAAGCTTGCGTTCGTCGACCTCTGTCACTCGCAGTTCAACGCGAAAGCCCTCCCTCAGTCGGAGGGCTTTTGTGTGTCCGGCGCGCGTTGCCGCCGGCGGCCGGCACGACTAAAATGGATACCTCGGTCCTTCGAGCGGTGGGGTCACACCCGTTCCCATCCCGAACACGGCAGTTAAGCCCACCAGCGCCGAAGATACTCGGGACGTCGGTCCCTGGGAAAATAGGTCAGGGCCGGGATAAAAACGATCTCCGCGAAAGCGCGAGGTCGTTTTTTTTCAGCGCATCCTTGTCCCGTGGATCTCACGCGACTCGCTCCCTGGCCGATCACCGCGAGCGCGATGGAGCGCATCGCGCGCGGACTGAACAACGACACCTACTTCGTGTACGCGCGCGAGGGCGAGTTCGTCCTGCGCGTCTACCGCAACACCGCCGACCCGGAGCGCGTCCGTTTCGAGCACGAGCTCCTCGGGCGCGTCGCCACGCAGGGGCTGCCGTTCGCCGTTCCGGCGCCGGTGCGAACCCGCGAAGGTGACACCCTTGCCGTGCTCGAGACAGATGACGGTCCGCGGCTCGCGACGCTCTTCTTCCGTATCCCCGGAGAGCCATCATCTGGAACGGCGCACGACGCCTGGCTGGCGGGACGCGCCCTCGCCCAGCTCGATGCGGCACTCGCGCTCGTCGAGCTGCCCGTGCGCGCGCCGATCGCGCTCGGCGACGTGCATCGGCTGGTCCCCGATCCCATCGCAGCGCTGGACGACCTGAAACTCGGCGCGGATCGCGCGCGCATCGACGAGCTGTTCCGGCACGTCATCGAGGTGCGGGACGCGCTTGCCGCCTCGCTCCCGCGGCAGATCGTTCACGGCGACTTCGGGTACATCAACGTCCTCTTAGAGAACGATGTCGTGACGGGAGTGCTCGACTTCGAATTCGCCGAAGGCGACATGCGCGCAGCGGACCTGGCGTGCGCGATCTACATCACGATCGTTCGCACTCCCGAGGCGGATCGATGGGCGGTGCTCGACGCGCTCATTGGCGGCTACCGTCGCGCGCTGCCACTGGACCCGACGGAGGCCGCGGCGATCCCGGAGCTGCTGCTCCGCCGCTCGGCATTCGGCATCGCGCACTGGATCGGGCGCTGGCGCGCGGGACTATGCGGACCGGAAGAGCCGCTCGCGCGCGTCGGGCGCAACGCGCTTCTGAATGCGTGGCTCACTGCGCACGGGCCGCGTCTCGTCCTCGCGGTCGCGGGAGAGAAGCTGCCCGTTCGGCGCTAGCGGTCCAGCGCTAGCGGTTCAGGACGGCCGAGTTATCCACGCTGCCCGCAAGCCAGGGTCGAACCGATGACGTGGGGGAGCATCCGTCACGTATCCGCCGACGCCTTGTGCCGGACGAAGCGCAGGTGCAGATCATCCTCGGATCGCTCCTCGGCGACGCACGTATCGAGGGTGGCGCCGGCGCGCGCCGGCTGTCGATCTCAGAGGCGGCACCCCGCGAGCGGTACGTGTGGTGGAAGTACGAACGTCTCGCGGCACTCGCGGACGAGCCGCCGATGACGCGCGATGGCCGCGTCTCGTTCAGCACGATCGCGCATCCGTTGTTCGACGAGGTCATCGCGCTGCCGCGCACGCGTCTGGCGGGGCTGCTCACGGCGCTCGGTCGCTCTGTACGGACGAGCTCTCTCATGGCCCGGTGCGGATCAGCGACCTGCGTCAGGACGAGCAATGCGATCTGATCCGCGAGTGACGACGCGCCGTAGGGTGAAGGGACCATAGCTACGTAGGGGAGGAATCGTCATGCGCACGATCGCCATCGCATTCAGCGGCGCGCTTCTCGCATTCGCCGGCATGGGCGCCACCGCACGTGCGGACCAGCCCGCGCCTTCGACGTTCGTGGCCGTGCTCAGCACTGACGAGGAGACGGGAGCGTGCGCGGGCATATCGAACTCGGCGCGCGGCCTCGCGGTCTTCCACGTTACCGACGAAGCGACCGGAACCGTCTCCTACCGGATCGTCGCGAACAATCTGCCGGGCACGACATCACTGGCGCACATCCACATCGGACCGCCCGGCGTCGCCGGACCCGCGGTCCAGCCCCTCGCGGGGGTCGCCGGGAATGAGCAGGGCGTCATCGCGACAGGTTCGTTCACAAACCCACTCCTGCTCGCGGCGCTGCGTGCGAATACTTCCGCGTACTACGTGAACGTGCACACCGTGCCGAACTGCCCGAACGGCGTGATCCGCGGCCAGCTCGGCGATCACGGCCCGTAACTGAACGCATGAGGCAGGCGGATCCCCGCCTGCCTCCCCACCTGCGTCTGCTAGGCGGCGGACGCGGTCGCGACCGTCACGCGCGGCAGACGAACGGATAGCGCACGACGAAGGTTGAAGATCGCGCGGCCGTGCAGCTGGCACGCGCGGGCTTCGCTTATGCCCATGCGAGCGCCGGCCTCACGGAGCGTCATCGACTCGGCGTAGTAACGCGCGAGCACCTCGCGCTGACGCGGCGGCAGCAACTCGAGCGCGCGCTCGACGCGCCGGCGCAGGTCGTCCGCGTCGAAGCGTGCGTCGACGCCGTCGTCGGTCGCCAGGAAGGCGACCCAATCGTCCTCAACGAGGCCATCGAGCGACAGCATCCGCGGCTGGAGATGGGGATCCCCAGCCGAACGCGAGCGCTCGCCGGTGCGGCGGAGCTCGTCGATGATCGCCCCGCGGATGCGCAGGCTCGCGTACGCCTCGAAGGGGACGCCGCGGCCGGGCTCGAAGCGGTCGACCGCGTCGATGAGTCCCAGGACGGCCGCCGACGCCAAGTCGTCGTCTTCGGCGAGCGGGCTGTTCACGAGGCGGATGCGCTTCGCGAGTGCGCGGGCAAGAACCCAGTAGCGCTCGATGAGCGCCCCGCGCGCCGACGCGTCGCCCGACCGACAACGCGCCCACAGCTGGGCCGTGTCCACGCCAGTCCCCCTCCGCCTCCGCTGCGTCCCACCCCAGCTCCTTGCGGAACTGGCCCCTCAGGGCGCCGCGGTCGACTGACTGTGCCGCTGACGGCCGAGCGAGTTAATCCCCGGTCAGGCACATTTCGAATACCCGTTCGTGCCGAAACCTTTAGCTCGGCAGGTGACCTCTAGCAGAGGCACACGGCCGTGCCATACCCACCCGTGCTTGTGGATGGACTGTGGACGGAGTGTTTATTCGATCAGTCGATTGCGCAGCGCGAGGACGACGGCGTGCGTGCGGTCTGCGGCGCCGAGTTTCGCGATGAGCGTCTGCACCGCCTTCTTCACGGTGTCCTCGGCGAGGACCATCGCGCGCGCGACTTCCTTGTTGGTATAGCCCTCCGCCATGTAGCGCAGGAGCTCGAGCTCGCGCGGCGTCAGCGGCTCGTGCGTCGCCTCGCCACCCAGGTTGACCGTTTCGGGTATCGGCGCAGCGCGCTCATCCCCGTTCGTGTGTATCCGCTCTTCCGGCATAGGACCGGCCATCAGCGCGGCCTCATCCGGCCCCATCGCGACGAGCCCCGCTGCGGCCGCGTGCAGCGCGGCCACCACTCGTGCGATCGGCGCGTCCTTCAGGACGTACCCGTTCGCGCCGGCACGCACGACAGCACGGATGAGCGCGGGCGTCTTCTCGACGCTGAACACCACGATGGGTACGGCGGGCGCCGCCTCCCGCACCCGTATGACCGCCTCGGTGCCGCTCGCGTCGGGCAGGTTCAGGTCGAGGAGCACGACGTCGGCACGTGCCTCGGCCAGCGACCCGAGGGCCTCGGCGCAGGTGGCGGTCGCGGCCACGACGATGAAACCCTCGCGCTCGAGCATCGCTCGCACGCCGAGGCGCATCACCGGATGGTCCTCGACGGCGAGCACCCGAAGCCCTTCCGAGTGCTCCGTCTGGAGACCGCGGCCGAGCAGCGCCAGGGTGTCGGCCGTGCGCTGCGCGATCTCGCCCTCCTCGGCCTGGTACGCGCCGCCGTGGCGGGCGAAGCCGACACGCGTGCCGGCGATGTCGTCAGGCTCAGCGCGCGCGCTCGCGTCGATCGCGCGCTGACGGCAGTCGTCGTCGCCGTTGACCGACTCGACGGCGACGAGCCGCCCGGCACGATCGCGCATCGCCACCGCGTGGTGGCCGAGCGCAAGGGTTCCGCGCAGGGCTGCCGCCGTCTGGCGCGCTGCGACGGCGCGGGCGATCCCCGCCTCCTCATGCGCGCGCGCCCGCTCACGCTCGAGGTCCGAGATGACGTTCATGGCGCGCAGCGCGCGACCGAGATCGTTCGCGACCGCCTCGAGAAGCTCGTGCCTGTCCGCGAACGTGTCGGCCGCCCCGGGCCGTTTCACGCTGAGCACCCCGAGGACCTCGCCGCCCTCGTGCAGGGGCACGCTCACCGATTCGCCGGCGTCTGGATCGGTGCCGCGGAAGCGCACGTCGTCGACGCGGCCGCGCAGCACGATCTTCTCGCCGCTCGCCGCGACGTATCCGGCGATGCCTTCACCGATGCGTTGGGGTTGTCCCACGGGGACGTCGGTCGGCAGACCGACCGACGCTCGCAGACGGAGCTCGTCGCCCTCGACGACCATGATCGATGCCGCACCTGCGCCCATCCGCTGCGCCACCTCTTGTGCCGCGCGTGCCAGCAGGGCCGTCGCGTCACGCGCGTGCGCGAGCTCGTCGCCGATGCCCGATAGCACGTGCAGGCGCTCCTCGAGCGCGGCGCTCTGACGAAGCGTCTCCGCGAGCGCTCGGCCTTCGAGCGCGCTCATCTCGAGGAGGCGCGCCCCGCCGACGGCGGCTGCGGCGTCGAGCGCGTCGAAGGCGATCTCCTGACGCAGGCCGCAGAGGATCGCGCGGCCGCTCCAGAGATCCATCGGCGCGACGACGGCGAAGCCCGCGCCGGGACGCCAGCGTCCGGCGGCGATCGGTGTAACGAATGGGCCACGGTCGGCACGATCGAAGGCGTCTGCGCCGAGGGCGGCGAGCCAATCGACGGGCTCGCTGATGCGGTACGTGAAGATCGTGGAGGGTCCGGACTGCGAGACGACAGCCATGGCATCCGCTCGAAGGAGCGTCGCGAGATGCTCGAGCCGTTCCGGCCAGCGCGCCGTCGGGTTGACGGTGCCCTCCTCAGTCCGGTTTGAGGGAGTGTAGTGGCACGCCCTCTGCCGCCTGCCTGGCCGTGTCGATCGATCCCGAAACGATGGAGGACCTCCTCGCATCTGAGACCGCCGATGTCGCGCTACGGCCCCTGCGGCGCGGCGAGACCGTCGAGGGGACCGTCGCCGACATCGGCGGTGACGAGGCGACGATCGACCTCGGTGATCGGCCGGCGGGTGTCATTCCGCTGCGCGAGAGCGGCGGTGCTGACGAACTGCGCGTCGGCGATCGCGTCGTGGCGACGGTCGTCCACCCTGAGGGCCCGGACGGCCGAGTCGTTCTCTCCCTCAGGCGCACTCGCGATCGGCGTCCGTGGTCGCGTATGGAGGAGCTCGTCCATTCTGGGGAGATCGTCGACGCGCCGGTGATCGACGCGAACCGAGGTGGTGTCGTCGTCGATGTCGGCATGCGCGGCTTCGTCCCGCTCTCGCAGCTCGGATCCGTCGGAGCGATCGACACGAGCGAAGCGAGTGTGCCGGAGCCAGTGCGCGCGCTGGTCGGGAAACGTCTCCGGCTGCGCGTGCTCGAAGCAGACGCGAAGCGTGACCGGCTCATCCTCTCCGAGAAGGCAGCGACCCAACAGCTCCGTCGTGAGCGGAAGGCACAGGGTGCAGCGCAACTGAACGACGGCGATGTCCTCGAGGGGACCGTCGCGAGCGTCGCCTCATACGGCATCTTCGTCGACGTCGGCGTCGCGGACGGTCTGGTGCACCGTTCCGAGATAACCTGGGACAAGGGCGTCGAGCCCACGTCGCTATTCCGTGTCGGTCAGAAGGTGCGGGTCATGGTCGTGGGCATCGATCGCGACCGCCAGCGCATCAGCCTCTCGATCAAGCGGCTCGCAGACGACCCGTGGGCGAGCTTCGTCGAGGCAGTGCAGGTGGGCCAGACGATCGAGGCGAGCGTCACGCGCGTCATGCCATACGGTGCGTTCGCGAAGGTCGCCGAAGGTGTCGAAGGACTCATTCACGTCAGTGAGCTTGCCGCACATCACGTCGCCGATCCGAACGAGGTCGTGCGGGTGAACGACAGACTGCCGGTCAAGATCGTCAGTATCGACACGGAGCGCAGGCGCCTGAGCCTGTCCGCTCGACTCGCCGACAGCGCCTAAACACTGTCCGATGAGCGTCCGCGTATCAGACCGAACGTATAATCGGAACCAGATGAGGGCTCGTCCGATATATAGGACAAAGGTGCACTGATGGGTCCGTTCGACCGCTTTAACGATCGGGCGAAGAGGGTCCTCGCGCTTGCCCAGGACGAGGCCATCCGGTTCAACCACAACTACATAGGGACCGAGCATCTCCTGCTGGGTCTCGTGCGCGAGGGCGAAGGCGTCGCGGCGCGCGTCCTCGATTCGCTCGGCGTCGAGCTCTCAAAGGTGCGCACCGCCGTCGAGTTCATCATCGGACGCGGCGATTCGACGACCTCGCCGAGCGAGATCACGCTCTCGCCGCGCACCAAGAAGGTGATCGAGCTGGCGATCGACGAGGCCCGCAAGCTCGGTCACAGCCACGTCGGTACCGAACACCTGCTCCTCGGTCTCGTGCGCGAGGGCGAGGGGATCGCGTCGGGCGTCCTCGAATCGCTCGGCGTATCGCTCGAGAAGGTGCGCCACCAGGTCATCGCGACGCTCGGCCAGCAGCACCCCGCCACCGCGGAGACTGCGACGGCGGGGGGCAAGGCCTCGCAATCGAAGACGCCGACGCTCGACCAGCTC
>Ga0209470_1002130_pt1 | contig 14194 bp, 12 predicted proteins | sample GraSoiAngelo_125_FD_185882 | JGI IMG/M metagenome (GOLD analysis project Ga0209470, IMG submission 185882) | Grasslands soil microbial communities from the Angelo Coastal Reserve, California, USA - 14_0927_05_40cm (SPAdes) (version 2) | ecosystem: Environmental > Terrestrial > Soil > Grasslands ... | reverse complement strand
CTCGTACGCGGTGCGGCCGTCCAGGCGAACCACGAAGGGGCCGTCCTCGCTGAAGTGCAAGTTGAGCGTCCGGAGTCGAAGCCGTAGGGCGCTGCGGTCGGCCGCGTCGATGTGCAGCGTCTCATGAGCGATGTCTGACTTCACCTCGTGCGGTTCCCCCATGGCGATCACGCGACCGTGGTCGATGATGCAAACCCTGTCTGCATCCTCGGCCTCGTTCAGCTGATGCGTGGTCAGGCAGATGGTGATGTCGTGCTGCTTGCGCAGATCGCCGATGTACTGCCACAGGTTGCGGCGGCTCGCGGCGTCGAGGCCACTCGTGGGCTCGTCGAGGAATAGAACCCTTGGCCGGTGCATGAGGCCGCGGATGATCTCCAGCTTGCGACGCATGCCGCCCGAAAGCCGCCGCACGGGCTTGAAAACCTCAGCGCCCAGCCCGACCACGTCGGCGAGATCTCGGATCTGGCGCCGGTAGGCCGCCGGCATCATGCGGTACATCGGGCGGTATGGATACAGGCCGTACAGGACCGCGTGGAACCGGACGTTCTCCTCCCCGGTGAGGTTCATATCCAGCGACGGGTTCTGAAAGATGATTCCGACCTCGCGCCGCACGTGGCTTGCCTCGCGCACCACATCGTGGCCGGCGATCTTCACGCTGCCGGAGGTCAGCCCGAGAGTGGTCGTAAGGATCGAGATGGTGGTCGTCTTGCCGGCCCCGTTTGGCCCCAGCAGCGCGAAGAACTGTCCCTGTTCCACGTCGAAGCTGACGCCGTCCACCGCGTTGACTTTGCCCTTCCGATACCGCTTGACCAGGTCGCGGACCTCGATCGCCGGCGCCATGGGAACTGAGCTTATGTCGTCAGATGGGCTCCGCTGAAGCAGCCCGCTTGGCTCAGTGGTGCTGGTGGCTGCCCGTTGATCCTGTCGCGGTGTACTTGCCGGGGTCCCGGTCGAACGACTCCTTGCAGCCCGCCGAACAGAAGTAATAGGCCTTCCCGTCGTGGAACGAACGGTACTCAGTAGTCGCGGGATCGACAGACATTCCGCATACGGGATCGATTGCCTTAGTTTCTCCAGTCATGTCTTCTCCTTTGGCCGTCTCGGCCGCCTTCTCTACTGGGATCTCCACCTGCGGTTCGGCCGCGGGTCGATCGCCGGTGGTCTTGGTCAATGATCGAGACCTGAAGCCGCGAAGGCGGTTCGAGTTCGTGACCACGGAGAGCGAGCTCATCGCCATCGCAGCCGCCGCGATCATCGGGCTGAGGCGCAGCCCGAGGAAGGGGAACAGCACTCCGGCGGCGATCGGGATGCCGATCGTGTTGTAGCCGAATGCGAAGACCAGGTTCTCACGGATGTTGCGCATGGTCGCCCGGCTCAGGTCGACAGCCGTGACGACACCGGCCAACGAGCCCGAGATCAGCGTTATGTCCGACGCCTCGATCGCCACGTCAGTCCCCGTGCCGACCGCCATGCCGATGTCGGCCTGGGCCAGCGCCGGCGCGTCATTGATGCCGTCGCCGACCATGGCGACCACTCGGCGCTCGGCCTGCAGCCGCTGGATCTCCGCCGCCTTGCGCTCAGGCAGAACCTCCGCGAGGACACGATCGATCCCAGCCTCCCGCGCAATCGCCGCGGCGGTGCGGCCATTGTCGCCGGTGATCATCACGACTTGCAGGCCCAGGCGATGGAGTGCCGTGATCGCAGCCACCGAGTCTTCCTTGATCGTGTCTGCGACTCCCAACACTCCGGCGGCCCTGCCGTCGATCGCAACGAGCACGGGCGTCTTGCCGTCGGAGGAGAGCCGCAACGCCGCTTCCTGGAGGGGCTCGACAGCCGCACCGGCATCCTCGAGAAGCCTCTCGTTGCCGGCAAGGACCTCGCGTCCATCGATGGTCGCGCGAACTCCCTTTCCCGTCACCGAATCGAAGCTCTGCGCTGGCAACAGCTGCACGCCTCGCGCCCTGGCGCCGGCGACGATGGCCACCCCAAGGGGATGCTCCGAGCTCTGCTCGGCCGAGGCGACGAGCCGCAACAAGTCCTGTTCGCTCACGCCGGGCACGGAGGTCACGTCGGTCAAAGCCGGCGCTCCGCGGGTGATCGTGCCCGTCTTGTCGAGCACGATGGTGTCCAGCTTCTGCGCGGTCTCGAGCGCTTCCGCGTCGCGGACGAGGATCCCCTGCTCCGCGCCCTTGCCGGTACTGACCATGATCGACAGCGGCGTCGCAAGGCCGAGCGCACAGGGGCAAGCGATGATGAGAACCGATACGGCGCTGATCATCGCCTGAGTGAAAGCGGGCGTGGGGCCGGCGACGAACCAGACGACAAACGTCGCGATGGCGATGAAGATCACCGCGGGAACGAAGTAACTCGATACGACGTCGGCGAGCCGCTGGATGGGAGCCTTCGAGCCCTGCGCCTGCTGGACCAGGCGGATGATCTGGGCGAGCATCGTGTCCTTGCCCACGCGCGTGGCCCGGAATCGAAACGCGCCTGTCTGGTTGATCGTGGCGCCGATCACCGTGTCGCCCTTCTCCTTGCTGACCGGGATCGGTTCGCCGGTGACCATCGACTCGTCGACGCTGGAACGGCCGTCGACTACCTCGCCGTCGACAGGGATCTTCTCGCCGGGCCGGACCGAGAGCATGTCGCCCGGTACCAGCTCTTCAACGGGGACATCGGCCTCCGACCCGTCGCGCACCAGCCGAGCGGTGCGGGGCTGGAGGACGATCAGCTTCCGGATCGCCTCGCCCGTGCCCGCCTTCGCCCGAGCCTCGAGCAGCCGTCCGAGCAGGATCAAGGTGATGATCGTGCCCACCGCCTCGAAATACAGGTCGCGCAGGTCCGCCGGGAGAGCTCCAGGCAACACGGTCACGAAAAGGCTGTAGGCATAGGCCGTGGTCGTGCCGACCGTGATCAGTGCGTTCATCTCCGCCGTGCGGTGGGCGATGCTCAGCCAGCCGGTGCGGTGGATCGGCCAGCCGGAGTAGAAGAAGACCGGTGTGATCAGCGCCAGCTGCACCCAGCGATTGAGAAGGATCCCCGGCATCCAGGCCGGGTGGGCGAAACCGTCGACCATGGCCGCGAACAGGACGGGCGCGGTCAACACCGCCCCGACCAGGACGCGACGCGTCAGGTCACCGATCTCGGCCTTTCGCTCGGCCGTGTCGTCGTCGACGCTGGGCGCACCAGGTTCCTCGCCAGCGGAGGCGGGGACCGACAGGGCGTGTTCGGTGTGTCCATTGCCGCCGGCTGAACCGTCCGGCTCGACCAGGAGAGTGCCGTGGACCATGTTCATGCCGCAGGCGAAGCCGAACCTGCCGGCCTTGCTCGGCGTGAACTCGACCGCCGTGGTGGCGTAGGCGGGCAGCGCTCGATTCAGGGCGAAGTCGGGAAATACCACCCTCGACGTGCACTCCCCGCTCTCCTGCCGGTCGAAGAGGATGCGCAGCGGAACGCTCTGGCGGACGCGGATGAGGTCGGGCGAATAGCCTCCCCTGACCGTTACGCGGACCTCCTGGACCTGCCCGACGAGCTGTGCCTGGCTGGCCCTTTTCGGACCGAAGAAATACCAGGCAAGAAGGGCGATCAGAGCCGCTCCCGCGCCGATCACGACCAGATCGATGACCACGGCCTCAGCTCCGAACCAGGCGCTCGACGGCGTCGTTGAGCTCGCGAACCTTTGCCCGGCCGCCGCCGCTCCGGATCGCCTCGGTCACGCAGTGCTCTGTGTGATCGGAGAGCAGCTGCAGCGCGACGCTCTCAAGCGCCGCCCGGGCGGCATTGACCTGAGTCAGGACGTCGATGCAGTAGCGGTCGTCGTCGACCATCTTCTCGATGCCCCGAACCTGGCCTTCGATCCGGCGCAGTCGAGACAGGACGGTGCTCTTGTTCCTCGAATATCCGCGCATGGCTTCATTATACCCCCTGGGGGTATCGCCCTACCTGCAACCAGCTGAGAAGAAGCGCTATGACAGGTTGGTCCACGAGAAGCTCCGTTAGTCCGCACGGCAGCGCCGGTCACCGTGATCGGCGCTGCCTCCCCCGTCTGGCAGCTCACCGCGCCACCGGGAGCTGGGTTTCGTATAGAACATGCGGTGCTGACACGCCTTGGCCCCGGCGCTGGAGACACCGAGCTCGGCCGCGCGCTCGCGACGGCCGACATCGACGCGCTCGCGCTGCTCTACGACCGCTACGGCGCTCTGGCCTATGGCATCGCGCTCCGCATCCTGGGCGACCCGCGACTGGCGGAGGACATCGTCCAGGAGGCGTTCATCAAGCTCTGGAACAACGCCTCTACCTTTGACGCGAGCAGGGGTTCTCTGCGCACCTGGCTCATGGCCTCGGTGCGCAACCGCGCGATCGACCAGCTGCGGGGGCGCGGCGCGCACGAGAGAAGGGAGGTCGGGCTGGATGTCGTCGATGCGCTCCCCTCCACCGTTCCGGAGAGCGATCCCTGGGTTGCGGTCTCTGCCGCGATGGAGCGGGACGCCGTGCGCGAAGCCGTCGCGCGCCTGCCGGTCGACCAGAAGCAGGCGATCGAGCTCGCTTTCTACGGCGGCTACACGTACCGCGAGATCGCCGAGATCTCGCGCGTGCCCCTGAGCACGGTCAAAGGAAGGATCCGACTCGCCCTGGAGAAGCTGCATTCGTATCTCGAGGGGAAAGGACTTTGGAATGAGCCCTGAGCGCGAACACGAGGAGATCGAGAGCCTGCTGGGTGCGTTCGTGCTCGGAGCCACCGAGGCAGAGGAGGAGGAGATGGTGCGCGCCCACCTTCCTGGTTGCGCCAGCTGCACCGCCACGGTGCGTCGCCTCGAGCGCGCCGTCGGCGCGATCCCATTCGCCGTCGAGGCGGTGACACCGCCGAGAAGGTTGCGCGAGCAGATCCTGGCGGCCGCCGCGGCTTCGCGGCCGCCGGCACGCGCGATGCCACAGCGGACCAGGGTCCTGCGCCTGCCCACGCCACGCCTCGCTCGCATCTGGACCGGCGCCGGCGTGCGCTCGGCGGTGGCGGCGGCCGCGATCATCGCCTTCGCCCTGGGACTCGGGCTCGGGGCCGGCATCGGCCGGTCCGTTTCCCCGCCGCCACCTTCATCGGCGGCCGTCGCAGAATACGCACTCCACGGGTCAGGCACGATGGCGGTCGCCCAGGGACATGCCTTCGAGCTGAAGCAGCAGGGATTGACGCTGGTCGAGTTCAGCGGCATGCCCGCGCTGGAAGCCGGAAAGGTATACGAGCTATGGCTGATCCCCCAGCAGGGAGACCCGGTGCCGGCGGCGGTCTTCAAGCCCGACGCAGAGGGCAGCCGCGTGGTCGTGCTCGCCAGGAACCTGCGTGGCGTGAAGGCGCTCGCCGTCACGGCCGAGGCCGGACCCAATGGCGCCACGGCGCCGACCGAGCAGCCGCAGCTGGTCGGGACGGTCGGATGATCTAACCCCTCTCCCCCTTCGTATCCGAACCGAGGAGGTTCATCTGAAATGGGAGAGAAGAACGTGAACGTATCTCGCCGCGCATTCCTTTCGCGCGCATCGCTCGGCGTCGTGATCGCGGGCGCCGCCGCCGCGGTGCCTGGTCTGGGTGCGGTTGTGAGGCTTCCGGCCGCTCCTACGACCACACCCGACCTGCCGCTCGTCGCGGAGCCGCTGGTGGCTCACGTGCGCGACCTGGCCAGCGGCGAAGTCTCGCTGATGGTCGGCACCGACCATGTCGTGCTTCGCGACGCCAACCTGGCGGCGCGCCTCTACGGCGCCGCGCTGGCGCGGCGCAGGGAGAGGTAGAGATGTCATCCCACCGCGAAGCGCCCGCGATCGCCAAGGACCCCGTCGCCGACAGCACCGACCTTTACGCATTCGTCAGTCCCGACGCTCCCGGCAGCGTGACCCTGATCGCCAACTACATCCCGCTCGAAGGACCCGACGGCGGTCCGAACTTCTTCGAGTTCGGCGACGACGTCCTGTACGCGATCTACGTGGACAACGACGGCGACGCCAAACCCGACGTGACGTATCGCTTTCGATTTACGACCAAGGTGAGCAACCCGAACACCTTCCTCTACAACACCGGCCCCATCTCCTCACTCGACAGCCCGAACTGGAACCGGCCGCAGTTCTACACGGTGACCCGGTCCACCAGCCGCGCGGAGACCGTCATCGGCGACAACCTCGCCTGCCCGCCGTGCAACGTCGGCCCTCGCTCGACACCTCAGTACGCGTCACTCGCGCAGAGCGCGGTCCAGAAGCTCAGCGACTCGCATGGCAAGGTCTTCGCGGGCCAGCGCCAGGAAGGCTTCTACGTCGATCTGGGCTCGATCTTCGACCTGGGCGCTCTGCGACCATTCCAGAACCTGCACCTGATCCCGATGGCGGCCGTGGCCGGCGTCAACGGCACCAAGCACCTGAGCGTGCACTCGATCGCGCTGCAGGTTCCGATCTCCGACCTGACCCGAGACGGGACGAGCACCTTCAGCGGTGCCGGCGACCCGAGGGCGGCCATCGGCGTGTGGACGGCGGCCTACCGCCGCAAGGCGCTGATCCGCGACGAGGGCGACGACGTCCAGAGCGGCCCCTGGGTCCAGGTCTCACGCCTGGGGAACCCGCTATTCAACGAGGTCATCGTGCCGATGAGCAAGAAGGACCAGTGGAACTCGGTCCCACCGAGCGCTGACGGCGACTTCTTGCAGTACGTGCAGCATCCCGAGCTGGCCAGATTGCTGCCGGTTCTGTATCCAGGCGTCTTCCCCAACCTGGCGGCCGCGAACGGGTCGCGCGATGACCTCGTCGCCATCCTCTTGACCGGGATTCCATCGGGGATCATCGCCGGCTTTCAGAACTTCACCGGGGCAACGACCGCGGACATGCTGCGCTTGAACATGGCCATCGCCCCGTCCAGCCACCCCAGCATCCTCGGCCTGGTGGGCGGGGACGCGGCCGGTTTTCCGAACGGAAGGCGCGTTGCCGACGACGTGGTGGCGATCGAGCTGCGCGCGATCGCCGGCGTCACCTACCCGCTGGTCAATCCGGCCTTCACACCCGACGGAGCCGCCGGCGTGATCTACGACGTCGAGGACCCAGCGACCAACACGCCGCCGGTTTCCTACCTCGGCAGCTTCCCTTACCTCAACCACCCCGAGAGCGGATACGAGGTTCCCGCCTAAGTTTCCGGCTGGCGCTGGGCTGCCCCCCGGCTCAGCGCCAGTCGAGCTCCGTGACGTGGCCGCCGACTATGCGCACCGGTGTCGGCCCTGGGGCGTCGTCGTGCCACAGGCTGTACTCGCCCTCCGCTAGCGACCCGAACACGGCCGCGTCGACGAAGCCGCCCGCGACCCTGCGGCGCAGGACCTCGGTGTGCGTTCGCTTGCGGTCGTCGCCTCGAGGGCTGATCTCGATCTCGCGGCCTCGCCACGTCTCGTCGGTGTAGATCACGAGCGCGCCGGCGCCTGGACCGACGTCCACCATCACGCCTTGCTCGAAGTCCCGCGCCCGACCATGCTCGGTCACTGGGCAGGCAGCTTAGAGCAGGTCGAGGTCCTGGCCTTCGTCGGCGAGGGCCGATGGCGCGGGCTGGGCGCGTCGCGCGATCAACCGGGCGGCGCTCGCCATCTCGCCCTCGGCCTCGAGCTCCGGATCGCCGCCCCGATCGAGGCCGACCGCCGCTCGCAGGACTCCGCCCTCGACGTAGAAGCCGATCAGCTTTCGCTGCTGGAGCGAGCCGCGAACGACGAACTGGTCCCAGGTGCGCGCGTGCCCCGCGTACTCGAGCTTATCCTCGTACTGGTCCGACCAGAACGTGTGCAGATAGCCATACGCGGTGTCCGAACCGAGCATCGACCTGGCGGCCGCGGCACCCTGCTTCTCGGCGTTGTTGTAGTGCTCCACCCGAATCCGCCCGAACAGCGGGTGCAGGTGGTTCGCAACGTCTCCGGCGGCAAAAACGTCGGGGACACTGGTCCGGCACGCTGCATCGACGAGGATCCCATTGTCGATCGCGATCCCCGCGCCTTGCGCGACCTCGACGTTCGGCTGGATGCCGACGGCGACGATCACCAGATCGCAGTCGACCTTGCGGCCGCTCTTCGTGACCGCGCGCTCGACCCGGCCGGCGCCGTCGAAGCGATCGACCGTCTCGTGGCTGAGCAGCTGGACTCCCGCGTCGCCGTGGATGCCCGCCATCGCCTCACCGATCTCCGGTCCCAGGACTGAATCGAGGGGGAGGCTCCCTGGGAAGACGGCAGTGACATCGAGCTTCAGCTGGCGCAGCGAGGCCGCCACCTCGGAACCGATGAAACCCATGCCGACGATGAGGGCCCTGACGCCCGGACGGGCGGCCTGCTTGATGGCGTCGCAGTCGGCCACGGTCCGCAGCTGGAAGATGTTGGCGAGTTCGGAACCGGGCACGACCAGGCGCCGGTTCCGCCCGCCCGTGGCGAGCAGCAGCTTCGAGTACTCGACCGTGCGACCGGAGTCCAGGGTGACCGTCCGCGTCTCGGTGTCGATCGCGGTGGCCGTGGCCCTGATCCGCTCGACCTCGTTCCTGGCGTACCACTCCGCGGGCTCGACCAGCCAGCCCGACAGGTCTCCCTCGCCGCGGAGGTAGGTCTTCGACAGCGGCGGCCGGCCGAAAGGGACGCCGGGATCGTCGCCGATCATGACGATGCGCCCGTCGAAGCCTGCGTCGCGAAGCGTCTTCGCGGCCACACCGCCCGTCATGCCGTCGCCGACGATCACCATGGATCGCGGGCTTCGCACGCGATCAGACTGACGATGTCGCCGCCAGCGCCTGCAGCGTCACCGCGGCCAGGGCCTGGACGAACTGGGGGCGCGCGTTGAACGACGCGGTGCGGCGCAGCCGGATCCCCCTTCCGCGCGCGAACTCCTGCGCCTCGACGTCCAGGTCGTAGAGGATCTCGAGGTGGTCGGCCACAAAGCCGATCGGGCAGACCAGCACATCGCGGGCGCCTGACCGCTCGATGGACTCGAGCAGGTCGGGGCCGAGCCACGGCTCGCCGGTGTGGCTGGCGGACTGAAACGCAAGCTCCCATTGCGGCAACCGCATGCCGGCCGCGACCAGACGACAGCTCGCCAGGAGCTGGTCGCGATAAGGATCGCCCTCGGCGAGGATCCGGGCCGGCAGGCTGTGCGCGGTGAAGATCAACAGCTCCGGCGCCGAATCCGCCAGCGCCTCGCGCAGCAGGACTCGCACGGCGTCGACGAACGCCGGGTGGTCGTGAAATCCGGGGACGAAGACGAGCTCGCCCGGCCACGCCTGGCGGAGGGAATGTTCGTAGGCGCCAACGCTCATGCGTGCGAAATGAGGCGCCAGCGGCAGGCCGACGAGCCGCTCGACGCCGTGACGCTGCGCTGCGGCGGCGCCGTCGGCGATGAAGGGCGGCGCGTGCTTCATGCCCACGAACGTGGGCAGTCCGGTCACATCCGAAAGCGCGGTCGCCTGCGCGCGCGTGATCTCGCTCAAGGGAGACCGGCCGATCGCGCGGTAGCGCCGGGTCAAGTCCTCCAGGGACTCCGAGGATGGCGCGCGTCCACCGCGGATGTGTGTGTAGTAGGGTGCGATGTCCGCATCGGTGGCCGGACTCCCGTAGGCCATGCACAGGACTCCAGTCGTCGGTTCACGCGACACGAGCCGGCACCCACGAATGCACGGTTTCGACGAGCAGCTGAAGATTCTGGACGCTGGTCTCGGGCAGGACGCCGTGGCCGAGATTGAAGATGTGACCCGGTCGCCCCGCGGCACGGCGCAGGACGTCGCGCGCACGCGCGACCACGAGCGCGGACGGTCCGAGCAGCACGGCGGGCTCGAGATTGCCCTGCACACCGCGCTCGAATCCAAGGCGGCGCCAACCCTCGTCGAGCGGAACCCGCCAGTCGAGGGAGACGATGTCCGGGCCAGTCTTGACGATCGATTCCAGCAGGGCCGCGGTACCGGTGCCGAAGTGGATGCGCGGCACGGACCTGCCCAGGGCGTCGAAGACGGCTCTGGTGTGCGTCGCGACCTTTCCCTCGTAGTCCTCGACCGCGAGCGCGCCCACCCAGGAGTCGAAAAGCTGCACCACCTGCGCCCCGGCGGCCACCTGCGCCCGCAGGTACGAAGCCATAGTCCTGGCGAGCTTCCCGAGCAGCAGATCGAAGGCTTGCGGCTGGTTGTACATGAAGGATTTGACCTTCCCGAAGTCGCGCGAGGGACGTCCCTCGATCAGGTAGCTCGCAAGCGTGAAGGGAGCGCCCGCAAAGCCGATCACCGGGACGGGGGACTCGCCGACGACCTGCCGCACCGCTGCGATCACCTGCGGCGCGGCCTCCTCGCCGTCCGGCACGCCTAGCTGCTCGACGTCGGCCGCAGAGGAGATGGGATGCGTGATCACGGGGCCGACATCCTCCACGAGCTCGAAGTCGACTCCCATCCCGCGGAGAGGCAGCATGATGTCGGCGAACATCACCGCTGCGTCGACACCCAGGCGGCGGACCGGCTGCAGCGTGACCTCGGCGCATAGCTCGGGTTGGGCGACGATCTCGGCCAGCGTCCAGCGCTCACGCAGCTTGCGGTACTCGGGCAGGGAACGCCCGGCCTGCCGCATCAGCCAGATGGGCGTGGCGTCGACCGGCTTGCCGTGCGCGGCGAGGAGAAACCTGCTCACCTCGACGCCGCCTCGAGGGTGGCGTCGATGACCGAGGCGTCATGCGCGGCGGAGACGAACCAGGCCTCGAACTGCGAGGGCGGAAGGACCACGCCCGAGTCGAGCATCTTGTGGAAGAAGCGGGCGAAGGCGTCAGTGTCCGAGCTCTTCGCCTCGCGGAAATTCCGCGGCGCCTGTCCGCGAAAGAACAGGGTGAGCAGCGATCCGACCCGAGCCACGCTCGCGCCCTCAACGCGAAGACCCGATTCCAGGCGGGCCGCCTGGCGTTCCACACCGGCGTAGAGCTCGGGAGTCAGCGCGCGCAGCGTGGCCACGCCGGCGGCCATCACCAGCGGGTGGCCGGAAAGCGTTCCCGCCTGATAGACCGGGCCCGCGGGCGCGACCAGGTCCATGAGCTCGGCGCGTCCGCCGTAGGCGCCGACCGGCAGGCCTCCACCGATGATCTTGCCCAGCACGGTCAGGTCCGGACGCACGCCGAACAGCTCCTGGGCCCCGCCGGGACCCACGCGGAAGCCGGTGATCACCTCGTCGAAGATCAGCAGCGCGCCGGCGCTCGCGGTCAGGTCGCGCAGGCCTTCGAGAAATCCTCGCACCGGCGGGACGACGCCCATGTTGGCTGCGATCGGCTCGACGATGACCGCGGCGATCTTCCCGCCGTGGGCTCTCAGCACAGCCTCGACCGAGTCCAGGTCGTTGTAGGTGGCGACGAGCGTCTGCTCCGCGACCGAGCGCGCGACGCCGGCGCTGCCGGGGATGGACAGCGTCATCGCCCCCGAGCCCGCCTCGACGAGCAGCGAGTCGGCGTGACCGTGGTAGCCGCCCTCGAACTTGACGATGAGGTCCCGCCCGGTCGCGGCGCGGGCCACCCGGAGCGCGCTCATCGCCGCCTCGGTCCCGCTGTTGACGAAGCGGATGCGCTCGATCGAAGGCATCCGGCTCGCGATTATCTCGGCGAGACGGACCTCGCCCGGGCCTGTCACCCCAAACGGTCCGCCGGCTTCGGCTGCTTCCGTGATCGCCGCCACAACCTCGGCAGGGGCATGACCCAGGACCAGCGGGCCGAAGGCCCCGACGTAGTCGATGTAGCGGTGACCGGCGTCGTCCCAGACATGCGGGCCCTCACCGCGCACGAGCACCGGCGGCTCGCCTCCGACCGCGCGATAGGCGCGCACCGGACTGTTGACCCCGCCGGGAAAGAGGGTCCTGGCGGCGATCATTCGGCGCCGAGCAGCCGCGTGATCTCCTCGATCGGCCTGTGGATGCCGGTGAGGATGGGCGTATCTCGGACGGTCGAGCGCCGGCTCTCGGTGCCGCGCAGCTCGCGCACGAGCTCACCAAACACGGCCAGGTCATCGGTCTCGTAGGCGACCAGGAAATCCATGTCGTCGACCCCGAACGAGTAGGCGAGCAGCTGGCGGACCTCCCTGTATCGATGTCCGACCTTCATGTGCTCGTTCATGACCGCCTGCCGCGCCTGTTGGTCGAGGAGGTACCAGTCGGCGCTCTTCGTGAACGGGTAGACGACGAGGTAGGCGGACCGCCGGCCCGCGAACAGCGATTGCTCCTGGGGCGTTGGCTTCTTCACGTACTGGGACGCTCGGATGATGCCCAGGAAGCTGTGGCGCGCCGTCATCCACGCGCCCATGCCCGAGCGAAGCACCCGCGCGCTTCTCTCCTCCAGGGCGTCGAGCGACGGCGCCAGGCTCCAAAGCAGCACGTCGATGCCGGCCTCGAGGCCGATCATCGAATAGGTGAAGGTCGTCACCTCCGAGTGAGCGCTCACGGCCGCGCAGAGCTCTTCCGCCGTGCGGCAGCGCTCGTCCCGGCTCAGCCTCCGCCACCCGGCATCCAGGCCCAGGGCGAGGGCGTGCACGTACCGGCTGTCAGTCACCGTGACGGTTGCAGCCAGGCCGCGGCGTCCGCCGCGAAGTACGTGATCAGAATCCCGGCGCCCGCGCGTGCGATGGCGGTGAGCGACTCGAGAATCGCGCCCTGGCGATCGATCCAGTCGCGCTCCGCCGCGGCTTCGATCATGGCCGCCTCGCCGCTCACCTGATAGGCGGCGAGCGGAAGGTCGAATCTCTGCCGCGCCCGGGCCAGCAGGTCGAGCGATGTGATCGCGGGCTTGACCATCAGGATGTCAGCGCCCTCGTCCGCGTCGAGCTGCATCTCTCGCAGCGCGTCGTGCGCGTTGGCCGGGTCCATCTGATAAGACTTGCGGTCGCCGAAGCTCGGCGCCGACCCGGCCGCCTCGCGGAACGGCCCGTAGAAGCTCGAAGCGTGCTTGGACGCGTAGGCCATGATCGCGGTGTCCCGGAATCCGGCCCCGTCGAGTCCGGCACGCAGCGCCCCGACCTGTCCGTCCATCATCGCGCTCGGGGCGACGATGTCCGCCCCCGCTTGGGCGTACGCGACCGCCGCCGACGCGAGGCGCGGAAGCGAGGCATCGTTGTCCACCTTCTCGCCGTCGAGCACACCGCAGTGACCGTGCGACGTGTACTCGCACAGGCACACGTCGGCGATCAGCGCGAGCGGCAGGCCTTCGTCGCGCAGCATGCGCAGCGTCTCCGGCACGGGACCGGCCGGATCGTCGGCGCCGGATCCGTTCGCATCCTTCGCATCCGGGATGCCGAAGAGCAGAACTCCGCCGATGCCCAGCCCGGCGAAACGGTGCGCTTCGCGCAGGGCAAGGTCGGGAGAGAGCCGGGCGTGGCCCGGGAGCGAAGGGATCTCGAAGCGGCGTCCGCGCCCACTGACCACGAACAGAGGAGCGATGAGCTGGCCGGGATGGACGCGCGTCTCGCGGACGAGCGCACGCACCGCGGCGCGGGTGCGCAGGCGCCGAGGGCGGTGAGGTCCAGCCGGTTTGACGGCTGGGATCACGCCGGCCACGGTCGCCGCGAGCTCGGCGACGCCGGGAGCGGCGGCCTCGGCGATAACCTGGAACCCCTGGTTGCGCGCGACCAGGCTCGTCCGAGGCCCGATGGTGATCGCCGGCAGCGCGGTGCCGCCGCCGAGCTTGACGAAACCGCGCACCGCCGAGCCGGACGCGAACACAACCGCCGCCACATCGCGGTCGCCCAGCGCATCGCGGAGCATTCCGGTCGATTCCGCCGGACCTTCGACGGTCTCGTAGGCGGTGACCTCCTCGACCACGGCGCCGCGCGCCCGCAAGCCCGCCGGCAGGTCTGGGTCCGCCCCCGACGCGCGGACCAGGAGGACGCGCTTGCCGGCAGGGTCGGGCAGCGAGTCGGCGAGGGCCGCACCGTTCGCCTCTGACGGGACCAGATCGACCGTCGCGCCCCGCGCCCCCAGCGCGCCGGCGGTCGACTCGCCGACCGCGGCCCACCGCGGCCCCCCCGGAATGGCCGGCAGCGCCTGGACGCCGGCGGCGCTGGTCACCACCACCCAGTCGAAGGCGGCAAGGTCCGGCCAGCTCACAGCGAGCGGCCGGGTCACCACGGTCGGCACAGCGCTCACCCGGTAGCCGCGCGCTTCGAGCTCGACGACCAGAGGATCCGCGGCACCAGCAGGCCTCGTGACCA
>Ga0209470_1002127_pt1 | contig 14203 bp, 14 predicted proteins | sample GraSoiAngelo_125_FD_185882 | JGI IMG/M metagenome (GOLD analysis project Ga0209470, IMG submission 185882) | Grasslands soil microbial communities from the Angelo Coastal Reserve, California, USA - 14_0927_05_40cm (SPAdes) (version 2) | ecosystem: Environmental > Terrestrial > Soil > Grasslands ... | reverse complement strand
TGCGCCTGACCCCTACCGCCGGCGCCGAGGGTGTAGCCTACGAGGTGACGCTCGAAGCCCCACAACAAATGCTCGATCTGCGCATCAGCCCCATCGCGAGCGGCGGCTACGTCCTCCTGGTGCGGGAGGTGACGGGCGAGCGCGCAGCCCGGGAGAGGGCGGAGCAGCAGGTGCGGCTCGCCGCCACCGGGCAGCTCGCCGCCGGCATCGCGCACGACTTCAACAATATCCTGTCGGTGGTGCTGACCCACGCGCAGTTGCTGCGCAACGACCCCACGCTCCCCGACGACGTGCGCGTCAAGCTCAGGGCCATCGCCGACCAGGCGCGCCGGGGCGGACAGCTGGTCCGCCAGGTTCTGGATTTCAGCCACCGCACACCCACGCGTCGCCAGCGGGTCGATCTCGCCGCGTGCGTCAGGCAGACCGTGAACCTGCTCGAGCGGACCATCCCCGAGAACATCGTCATCGGCACCGCGCTGGCTCCGGGGGAGTGCGTGGCCGACGTCGACCCGGTCCGAGTCGAGCAGGTAGTGGCCAACCTCGCCTTCAACGCGCGCGACGCGATGCCGGGTGGGGGACGCCTTCGGATCGAGCTCTCCCGCCGCACGCTGAAGGAAGGCGAGCGCCCGCCGCTCGCGGGCATGACGCCGGGGGAATGGGCCACGCTCTCGGTAGCGGACACGGGCTTCGGCATGTCGCCCGCCGTCCAGCGGCGACTCTTCGAACCCTTCTTCTCCACCAAGGCCGGGAAGGGAACGGGGCTCGGGCTGGCACAGGTCTACGGCATCGTGAAGGAGCACGGAGGTCATGTCGACGTGACGAGCGAGGTCGGCCGGGGAACGACCTTCACCGTGTACCTGCCGCTCGCGGACGTCCGCCGCGAGCCGCAGACGAGGGCTCCCGACGGGCCGCGGGAGGCGAAGGCGCCCGACGTCTTCGACTCCGCCGACGAGACGCTGCCGACTGGCGGGGGAGAGCTGGTCCTTCTCGTCGAGGACGACGCGACCTCGCGCGTCGCGAGCGCCGAGGCGCTCGAAGCCCTCGGATATCGCGTCCTCGCGGCGGAGACCGCGGAGCAGGCGTGGGAGCTGTGGGTGCGGCACGAAGACGAGGTCGCGCTCGTGCTCACCGACCTGGTGCTGCCGGGCGTGAGCGGCGCGTATCTCTGCTCGGCGCTGAGGCGTCAGGACCGTGCCCCCGTCATCGTGATCTCCGGGTATCCGATCGACGGGAAGGACAGCCGGCTGGTCGGGGTGGCTCACCGGCTCCAGAAGCCCTTCGGGATCGAGCGCCTCGCCCGGGTGATCCACCACACGCTCGCCGGGTCGCGGCGCTGACCGCTCGCCACGGCGTGGTGGTTGGCCCCGGACGTCCGTGCCCTGTGGGGGCTACGCCGCTTGCTTGCGAAGGAGCGCGAGGCGACCCCGTCACAGCGTGGCGATGCGCTCGCGGCCGAGCGAGGATGCCCGCGACAGTCTCTATGTTACGAGGATGTTACGGCCCGAGCCCAACGGCATGTTGATCGGCGCAACCCGGGCAGGATATGCAGCCGGTCATCCTCCTCCCCAAGGTGCGGGGTTTCGAATGAAGGGTTGGGAAGACGACCTGCTGGACCACCTCGTGTGGCTGACGCTCATGCACGCTGGTTGCGGAATCACCCGGGACGAAGCGGTGGCCGAGTTGAAGCGTGAGTTTCCCCCGCTCGCGGACGAGGCGCTGGCACGCAGCCGCAGCCGCCGTCCGGGTCGGGCGGTGGACACGACAGTGCCGACCGCCCGGTAGCTCCACCGCCTTCGCCACTCCTCGGCACCCCGCGTGCGCGGGCGTCGTGCTCCGCCCAAGGTTGACGCCGTCCTTGGCGGCGCGCCGCCGTCCCCCCGGCTTGTCAAAGGCCGCGGTCATCGCCTGACAAGCCTCATGCTGCGTCACCTGCGTGGAGGGTTGGGGCCGCGAACACGACGGGACCGCGCGCAAAACCGAACGTTGGAGGGCGCCGGTCGCTGCCGGCATGACGCCAGCGCGGCCAGTCGTGCCCTCGCCTGGTTGCCATCGCGCTGGCCGCTCGTTTGCTTGAGCTGCGCGGAGGCTTCATGGGGCAGGCAGGCAAGCACTGGGGATTCGCGCTCGTCGTAACCGCTCTCGCCGTCACCGGCGTTCTCACCGCCCTCGGGATACCGCAGTTTCACACGGACTCGGCGTGGAGGCAGATCTGCCTCGCTTTCCTGCCCTGACACGGCCGCCCTCGAGCGCACCACGCTGACAGTCTCGCGCCCGTTTCGGCTCGATCACCTGGAGCTGGGCGAGCTGCGTGCTGCCGTGCCGCCGTTGCCGCTCGCTGGCGCCTGACTACCCGCCCCCGCGAGCGTGCCCAGCAGCGCTCGGCGGGCCTGCTCGTTGTGCCGTACGTGTCGGCCTAACAACGCCGACCCGCATCACTCAGGCGGCCGCAGTCGGCCGGATGCACACCGCAAGGCGAAGCGACCAGCCCTGATCGGGACGGCGGGCCGCGGCCCGACAGGCATGAGCACGGTCACGGCAAAGGAAGGGATACCCAAGACCTGTCTCGCCCGGCGCCGGAAGAAGTACGAGCGTCGGTTGCACACCGTGACCGCACGCGGGCAGCACACTCCGGCAGCCGACGGCAACCTGTACAGGCCACTTTGGCTGGGTAAGGAAGCGTTCCTCGTCGCCGCCAGCGACCGATGCGCACCGCGCCACTCCGCACCTACCGCGCTCGTGCAAGCCGTATGGGTGCGCGAGATTCCCGTCGGCCCGGGGACGAGACGCTCGCCCGCGTTGGGCGCATCCCGCGGGGCGCGAACATTCCCTTCGCCGTCGCGGGCGGGTTCGCGATGGTCGAGGATGGCCAGCAGATAGCAGCAGGGCAGATAGGCAGATGACCGATATCAGCGGCCTTTCTCGGGCCCGCGTACGTGACACCCGAACGCGGACGTTCGCCGACCACTACGTCCGATAGGACCCGAGTAACTGGCTAGCTAGCTGATCCTGATCTTGCAGGAGGCATCCCGATCAGGTAGCCGCGTGGCGTTCGTCGACGGGCTGACGAAGTCGAAGTTCCACCAGCCGTCGTTCGGTTCCGCAAACGTCCCGCTCCAGGTGCCGTCTGGGTTGACGGCGAGGGGGCCGTAGGTGTGCGTCGGCGCCTCGTAGTTCGTGACGACCAGGTCGACCTCGACTCCGGTCGGTAGGCCGACCGCGTTGACCGTGAACGACTGCCCGACTAGGGCGGTGCTGGGGGTGAAGGAACATGAGCCCGATCCGTTCCCGTGGCTGTAGCCGCCGCCGTGTGCATCGGGCGCGACCGCAACCGTAGCGAAGACGACAGCTGCTGCCAAAACCAGGGGCTTCATCGCGCGTCCTCCTTCATCGCGTTTTCTGGGCATAGCTCTCACTGGCCAAAGTTGACGTAACCGCCCAGAGCACAGTTCGGGCAATACCCAGCCGGTGCGTGTTCGGGTATCCCCTCAAACCGTGATGCCAGAGTCGCCGCCGTGCTCCGCGCCAAACCCGCCCCGCTCCACGCGACCGACGAAACGTTCCTCTTCACGACGCCGACCGGGCGCCCGATCGACGAGGAACGGTTCGTCGAGAAGCACTGGCACCGCGCCATCCGGGCGACCGGCATCCGCCCGCGGAAGTTCTACGCCACCCGGCACACGTTCATCTCGGCCGCGCTCAGCAAGGGGGCGAGCCTCAAGTGGGTCGCCCGGTACTGCGGCACCTCGGTCGAGATGATCGACGAGCACTACGGGAAGTGGCTCGGTGACGACGGCTGACAGCTCGCCATCCTGGCGACCCGACCGACCGGGCCTCGGAGGTGCAACCTTTGGTGAAACCTTTCGCGGAGCGCCGGAAAACGTAGAGCAGGCAAGAGGGGGGGAAATTCGAACTCCCGAGGGCTTTCGACCCTGGCGGCTTTCAAGACCGCTGCCTTCAACGGCGCTCCTCCTCGCTACTCCGGACGCGTCGAGCGCCCCGCAGGCCGCCGCCACCGCCGAGCGTTCACCACGAGCTATGACGCTGATGCGGCGAAGCTCCCGAGGAAGCGGCCAACCTCTTCCTCGATCGGGAGCGGCTCCGCTCCCGGGGGAAACTCGTCGAAGAACCCGATCTGAACGAACCGTGAGGTGGCAGTCAGCGCCGGACACCAGAAGGTGGTGCCGCGACGGACCTTGCGGACGGTCGGCCAGCTGGGACGGTCCATCGTGTGAAACACGACGCGGACGCATGGGCGCCCGAGGGAACGGTCCACCGAGACGTCGGCCTCTGCGCGCTCGTACTGTAGTCGGTCACGAATCTCCGCTCGTACCCCCTGCTCGACTCGCGCATGCAGGGCCACCATGTCCGCACCGACGATCGACGGTCGCCGGATCAGGATGAACGCGCCGGCGCGTCGGTAGTCCGTGCTCGCCATTCTCGCGAACTTGAGCAGGTTCGCGTGCTTGCGCGCCACGTGGTCGCCATCGGCCGGGTCGAGCCATGATCCGCTCTCGTTGCCCCGTGCGAAGGCGAAGCGCCAAGGCCCCTGGGGAGGCAGCACCGACACGCCTTGCAGCTCGTAGCGCTCGTTCTCGTTCGGAACGGGATGGAATGGCCTGAGCGACTGTTCCAATGCATGAAGCTCCGGTCCGCAACCGACCAAGGCACCCACGGCGAGCCCCAGAAGGCCGCCCCCGATAGCCGCCCTTCCCCATCGCTCCATCGGTGAGTCAGATTGGGATCGGCATGGGCTCCGGGTCATCTCAAACCAGCATAAAGCGGAGGGGGGGAGATTCGAACTCCCGAGGGCTTTCGACCCTGGCGGTTTTCAGGACCGCTGCCTTCAACCGGGCTCGGCCACCCCTCCCGGCGCGCGCCCCACCTCTTACACGTGACGGCGCGCGAGCTAAAGGGCACATGTGAGCCCGCACGGCGCCCGCTGCCGCGGGCGCGGGCTTGAGCGACCCGCTGAGTCTGCGGACAATGTGAGGAACGATGCGGACGTGGACGACGCTCGGCGCGGCCCTCGGGATCGCCCTCTTCCTTCACGCCCCTGCGTGGGCGCAGACGCTCGGCGAGTTGTCCGCCGCCCAAGGGGTCGGCGGCAGCGTCACGGCGGCCGGGGCGAGCGGCGCCACGACTGCGCGCGCCGTGCGCGACGCCATCACGAGCCACCTCTCCGGGAGCGGCGTCTCTTCGAGCGGCGGCAAGAGCGCGTGGGTTGACGGCGACTCGCACGGCCAGGCGAGCTCGGCCAAGGGCTGGGCGAGTGCGCGCTCCGGGTCGGGCGCCGGCGCGAAGGGCTGGCTGACGGCGAGCGCCGGACGGGCAGCGCCCGGCGCCGCCAAGGGCTGGGCTAGCCGGGACAGGGGGCAGGCCGCCCCCCGCCGGAAGTAGCTGTTCCGCGTCCTACGACGGCGACACGCCCTTCGCACTCAGCTCCTCGTCGATCAGCTCTTTGAACTTCTCGAAGGGCTGCGCGCCGGAGAGCATGCGTCCGTTGATGAAGAAGGCGGGCGTGCCGTTCACGCCGACCTTCCCGCCGTCGGCGATGTCCTTGTCGATCGCCGCCTTGAACGGCTTGTCCTTCAGGCACTGCTCGAACTTGGTCTCGTCGAGGCCGACGTCCTTCGCGTATTCCTTCAGCTTGTCCTCGCCGAGCGCTGTCTGGTTGGCGAACAGCTTGGCGTGGTACGGCCAGAACTTGCCCTGGGCATGGGCGCAGTTCGCCGCCTCGGAGGCGGGGCGCGCCTGCGGGTGGAACGGCAGCGGATAGTCGCGGTAGACGATCCGCACCTTCTCGCCGTAAGCCTTCAACACCTCGTCGACGGTGCCCTCCGCCCGGCCACAGAACGGGCACTGGTAGTCGGAGAACTCGATGATCGTGACCGGCGCCTTCGCGCCCCCACCCCGCTCCGGGCGGCCCGCCGTCGCCACGTCGATCACGGGCGGCCGGAGTGCGACCGTCGTCTTGTGCTTCTTCTTGAGGTCCGCGACGAAGGCCGCCTCTCCCTGCTCCGCGCGCTGCTGCTTCAGGTACTCGACGATGCGGGGCCTGACCTGTTCGAGCGTCTGCGAGCCGAGTTGCGCCTTGTTGTCGTCGTAGACCTTCTGGATCTCGGCGTCGGTCGGCTCGGTCACCTTGGCGGTCACCTCCTGCTTCCTGAGCTCCTCGACCGACGTGCCGCGCGTCTTCGCCTCCTGCTTGAAGAGCTCGTCGGCGATCATCTCGTCGAGCCCCTCGCGCAGGGTCTCGTAGCGCTGGTTCTCGAGCTCGATCAGCTTTGCGCGCACGTGGTCCTCGAGCTCGGCACGCGTGATGGTGCGCTCGCCGACCGTGGCGACCTTGCCGGCCTGAGCGGCCAAGCTCGCGGGCACGACGGCGAGAGACGCGGCGAGAGCCACGACCGTCAGGGCGCTCGCTATCTTCATCCGGGAATCCTCCTTCCGAAAGGACGCAAGCTACGGGGCGGAACCGGCGACGTCAAGCACCGGCTGCGCTTTGCTTTTCGACATATCGCGTGCTACCCGCCCGCAGCCGCCATGCGGCTCCGCGCGATCCTGCTCGTCGCCCTGCTGGTGCTCCCGCTCGCGGGTTGCGCGGCGTCCATCGCGAGCATCAACGCGCGGCCGGACAAGTACTACCAGCACAAGGTCAAGGTCGTCGGGCATATCGAGCGGATGCAGTTCCTGCCCCACGCGACGCTGCTCGAGGTGGCCGACGCCCGGGGTCGGCGGCTCCTCGTGCGCTCCGTGGACCCGGTCGAGGCCGAGACAGGCGACTGGGTGCGCATCGAGGGCGTCTTCGTGCCCGAAGTGAACGTCGAGGACGCGACCCTCTACGACGTGCTCAGCGCCGAGCGCATCGCGCGCACGCGGGCGCCGCGCTTTCGGAACCTCATGTAGGGTCCTGCGCGGCGATCACGTCCGCGCCGACGTACGGGCGCAGCACCTCGGGGATGCCGATGCTCGCGTCGGCGCGCTGGTAGGTCTCGAGCACGGCGATCAGCACGCGCGGGAGCGCGAGGCCGGAGCCGTTGAGCGTGTGCACCAGCTCGGGCCTGGCGCGCGGCGCCGGGCGGTAGCGGATGTTGGCGCGTCGGGCCTGGAAGTCGCGGAAGTTCGAGCACGAGCTCACCTCGAGCCACTCGCCCGAGCCCGGCGCCCACACCTCGATGTCGTATTTCATCGCCGCCTGGAAGGCGAGATCGCCGGTGCACATCTGCACGATGCGGTGGGCGAGGTCGAGGCGGCGGCACACGTCCTCGGCGTCGTCGAGGAGACCCATCAGCGCCGCGTCCGAGGTCTCCGGGCGCACGAACTTGACCAGCTCGACCTTGTCGAACTGGTGCCCGCGCTTGATGCCGCGCACGTCCCGCCCCGCCGACATCTTCTCGCGCCGAAAGCACGGGGTGTACGCCACGTGCCGGATCGGCAGCGCTGCGGCCTCGAGCACCTCGTCGCGGTAGAGGTTGGTGACGGGCACCTCGGCCGTGGGGACGAACCACAGGTCCTCCTCCGCGTCGCGATAGAGGTTGTCGCCGAACTTGGGCAGGTTCCCGGTGCCGACCAGGCACTCGCGCTTCACCATCGCCGGCGGGTAGACCTCGACGTAGCCGTGCTCGCGCGTGTGCAGGTCGAGCATCCAGGTGATGAGCGCGCGCTGCAGGCGGGCGCCCGCGCCACGCAGCACGTAGAAGCGCGAGCCCGAGATCTTGACGCCTCGCTCGAAGTCGATGAGGCCGAGCTGCGGGCCCAGATCCCAGTGCGCGAGCGGCGGGAAGTCGAAGCGGCGCGGCTCGCCCACGGTGCGCACGATCACGTTCGCCGACTCGTCGGGGCCGACGGGCACGTCGGGGTGCGGGAGGTTCGGCACCTCGAGCATGCGGCGCTCGAAGTCCGCCTCGGCAGCAGCCGCGGCCGCCGCCGCCGCCGCGATGCGCTCGCCCACCGTGCGCTGGCCGGCGATCGCCCGCTCGCGCTCGGCCGCGTCTTTCAGGTCCCGGATCGCCTTCGAGGCGCTCGTCCGCTCGGCGCGGAGCTGCTCGAGGGCGTGGAGGGCCTCGCGCCAGCGCCGGTCGGCCGCGAGGAGCGCGTCCACTTCGGCCGCCGGGAAGCCCACCTTCGCGAGCTCGGCCTTCACGCGCTCGGGCTCAGCGCGGATGAGCCGGATGTCGAGCATCTAGCCAGCCACCTCGAAGGCACCGCGCACGTGCTCGACCGCCGGCGGCTCCCGGTCGAAGCGGATGCCGATCACGTCGAAGCGCGCGTCGCGCTCGTGCCAGCGCCGCTCGGCCAGGAAGTGGCGGGCGACACGTGCCACGCGCGCTTGCTTGCGGCCGTCGACCGACTCGAGCGGGGTGCCGGCGGCGCTGCCCCGGCGGCTCCGCACCTCGACGAACACCAGCACCGGCCCGTCGAGCGCCACCAGATCGATCTCCCCAGCGCGGCAGCGGTAGTTGCGAGCCACGATCGTGTAGCGGTGCGTGCGGAGGAACGCTTCCGCAACTGCCTCGCCCCGCCGCCCGAGCTCGCCCCGCCCGTCCACGCGCCCGCGACATTACCCGCCGCTTCTCGCCCTCGCAAGGCGGTCGTCGTTGCGCGGCAGCGGGCGGTACGCTACCAAGGCGCGGTGGCCATCACCCGCGACGAGGTGCGGCGGATCGCGGCGCTCGCGCGGCTGCGCCTCGAGCCCGCCGAGGAGGAGCGCCTGACCGCCGACCTCGATCACATCCTCGAGGCGTTCGCGCGCTTGAGCACGCTCGACACGAGCGCGGTCGAGCCCACCGCGCAGGTCGAGGAGGACCGCCCCGCCTTCCGCGACGACGTGGTCGCGAATCCGCCGGCCACCGAAGCACTCCTCGCGAACGCCCCCGCGCGCGACGGGCGCTTCTTCCGCGTGCCGAAGATCATCGAGTGACGGCTCTCGCCGACCTGTCGCTACGCGAGGCGGCGGCGCGCGTCCGCCGGCGCGAGATCTCCGCCACGGACCTCGTGCGGGACGCCTTCGCGCGCATCGCCGCGGTGGACGGCAAGGTCGGCGCGTTCCTCACCCTGAACGAGGCCGAGGCGCTGGCGGCCGCGGAGGCGATCGACCGCAAGGTCGCCGCCGGCGAGGACGCGGGGCCGCTCGGGGGCGTGCCGATCGGCGTGAAGGACATCATCTGCACGGCCGGGCTCCGCACCACCGCCGCCTCGCGCATCCTCGAGCGCTTCGTGCCCTCCTACGACGCGACCGTGACGGCGCGCCTCCGCCGGGCGGGCGCCGTCATCGTCGGCAAGCTCAACTGCGACGAGTTCGCGATGGGCTCCTCGACCGAGAACTCGGGGTTGGGCACGACGCGCAACCCCTGGGACGGGGGGCGCGTCCCGGGCGGCTCCTCGGGCGGGTCCGGCGCGGCCGTCGCGGCGCGCGAGTGCCACGCCGCGCTCGGCACCGACACCGGCGGCTCGGTGCGCCTGCCGGCGGCGTTCTGCGGCGTGGCGGGGATGAAGCCCACCTACGGCCGCGTCTCGCGCTACGGCGTCATCGCCTACGCCTCGTCGCTCGACCAGGTGGGACCGCTCGCGCGCGAGGTCGCCGACGTGGCCGTCGTGCTCGAGGCGATCGCCGGCCACGACCCGGCGGACTCGACCGCGTCGCCGCGGCCCGTGCCGTCGTATCTCTCGGCGCTCGACGGCTCGGTGCGCGGCCTCCGCCTCGGCCTCCCGCGCGAGTACTTCGTCGAGGGCATGCAGCCCGAGGTCGAGGCCGGCGTGCGCGCCGCGGTCGCGGAGCTCGAGCGCCTCGGCGCCGCCGTCGAGCCGGTGTCCCTGCCCCACACCGAGTACGCGATCGCCACCTATTATCTCATCGCCACCGCCGAGGCGTCCTCCAACCTGGCGCGTTACGACGGCATCCGCTACGGGCTGCGCGCGCCGCGCGCGGCGCTCACCGAGATGTACGAGGCGACGCGTGCCGCCGGCTTCGGCGCGGAGGTGAAGCGCCGCATCATGCTCGGCACCTACGCGCTCTCGGCCGGCTACTACGACGCGTACTATCTCAAGGCGCAGCAGGTGCGGACGCTCATCCGGCGCGACTTCCAGCAGGCGCTCGCCCGCTGCGACGCGCTGGTGACCCCGGTCGCGCCGACCACGGCCTTCCGCCTGGGCGAGAAGACGGCCGATCCGCTCACCATGTACCTCTCGGACATCTTCACCATCTCGGTCAACCTGGCGGGCCTCCCCGCCCTCGCCCTCCCCTGCGGCTTCGACGGCAGCGGGCTGCCGATCGGGCTCCAGGTGATCGGCCGGCCGTTCGACGAGGCGAGCGTGCTCCGCATCGGGCACGCCTACGAGCAGGCGACCGGGTGGCACCGGAGGCCTGCGCCGCTGTGAGCGCCTTCGAACCCGTCATCGGCCTCGAGGTGCACGCGGAGCTGCTCACGCGCTCCAAGATCTTCTGCGCCTGCACCGCCGAGTTTGGCGGCCCGCCCAACACGAACGTCTGCCCCGTCTGCACGGGGATGCCGGGCGTGCTGCCGGTCCTGAACCGCCGTGTCGTCGAGTTCGCGATCCGCGCCGGCCTCGCGACCCACTGCACGGTCGCGCCGCGATCGCGCTTCGCACGCAAGAACTACTTCTACCCCGACCTCTCCAAGGGCTACCAGATCAGCATGTACGAGCTGCCCCTGTGCACCGGCGGGCACCTCGACGTGCTTGTCGACGGCCAGGTGCGGCGCATCGGGCTCACGCGCATCCACATGGAGGAGGACACGGGCAAGAACATCCACGACGCGCACGGCGACGCGAGCCTGGTCGACTTCAACCGCTCGGGCGTGCCGCTCCTCGAGATCGTGAGCGAGCCGGACATGCGGAGCGTCGCCGAAGCCGGCGCCTATCTGCGCAGCCTGCGCTCCATCCTCCAGTATCTGGAGATCTGCGACGGCAACATGGAGGAAGGGAGCTTCCGCTGCGACGCGAACGTCTCCGTGCGGCCGGCGGGGAGCACCACGCTCGGCACCAAGGTCGAGGTCAAGAACATGAACTCCTTCCGCGCGGTCGAGAAGGCGCTCGCCTACGAGATCGAGCGGCAGTCGGAGGCGCTCGCACGCGGCGAGCGGCTGGTGCAGGAGACGCGCCTGTGGGACGCGGAGCGCGAGGAGACGCGCTCGATGCGCAGCAAGGAGTACGCGCACGACTACCGCTACTTCCCCGAGCCGGACCTGCTGCCGCTGGTGGTCGAGCGCGGCTGGGTGGACGAGATCCGCGCCACCCTCCCCGAGCTGCCCGGCCCGCGCCGCGAGCGCTTCGTGCGCGACCACCAGCTCTCGCCCTACGACGCCGACGTCCTCACGCAGCGCAAGGACCTCGCCGACTACTTCGAGGCCGGGATCGGGGCCGGAGCGGCCCCGAAGGAGATGGCGAACTGGGTGATGACCGAACTGCTCCGCGTCGTGCGCGACGAGAAGCTCGACCGCGCGCTCGTGATCCGGGACTGGCCGCTCGCGGCCGCGCAGCTCGCCGGGCTCGTCAAGCTGGTCGACGCGGGCACGATCACCCGCAACACGGCGAAAAGCCTGATCCCGCGCCTGCGCGGCACGGACCGCGACCCGGCCGAGCTGGTGGCCGCCGAGGGCCTCGCGCAGGTGAGCGACCGCGGCGCGCTCGACGCGGCCGTCGCCGACGTGCTCGCCAAGCATCCGGCGCAGGTCGCCGAATTCCGCGCCGGCAAGGAGCGCGTGCTCGGCTTCCTCGTCGGCCAGGTGATGAAGGCGACGGGCGGCAAGGCGAACCCGCAGGTGGTGCAGGAGCTGCTGCGGAAGGCGCTCGCGGGCTAACGGCCGGGCAGGAGCTCGTCGACCGCGGCGCACGCGTCGGGGAGCGCGGCGAGGTTGATGCGCTCGCCGCGGGGGGGATGGCGGTTTCGCGGTAGCGCCTCGCCTTCCGGTCCGGTGCGCGCAGGATCTCCAGGCGTTCGTTGTAATCGACGTTGAGCCCGAGCTGCCGAGCGAAGGCGATGTCACCGGAACATCAAGCGCCGACGAGCGAGCAGCGCTGCGGCGACGCCCACCGCGATCCACCCCGCGACACCGCCGACGAGCGGCGGCCAGCCCGTGCCGACGAGCCAGGCGGGCGTCGGCCGGATTCCGAAGAAGAGCCGCCCGACGCGGAACGTTGCCACCCAGGCGGCGTGGATGCCGATCGGGAGCCAGAGCGCGCTGCTGCGGAGACGCGCCACGGCCAGGAGCCAGCCGAGCAACGCGAGCCCGAGGAGCTGCGGCAGCGCCGCGCCGCTCGCGAGCGGCGCGAAGAGCGTGATCGTCTGCGCCACCCCCGACCACGCGTCCCCGGGACCGCCAAAGCTCCGGGCACGGATCACGTGCACGGCCGCATAGAGGAGCGCCGTCGCTGCGACCGCGAGCACGTCTCCCGCGTCGCGCCGGATGCGCCGCAGCACGATGCCGCGGAAGAGCGTCTCCTCGCCGACCGCGAGCACGACCGCCGCGCCCGCGCCGAGGAGCGCCTTGCGGACCGTCTTCCCCGGCGAGAACCGGAGCGCGGGCACGAGGCCGCCGAAGAGCGCGGCCACCGAGAGCCCGACGGCGAGGCCGGCGAACCCGATCGCGAGGCCCCGCGCGAGCTCGCGCGCCCAGGCGTGCCGCCGAAAGCCGAGGCCCGCCGCGCTGCCCAGGTCGAGGCGGCGCCACGAGGTCAACACGCCGGCCACGAGCAGCACCTCGAACACCCGGTCGTAGACCCGCGCGAAGCCGAAGGGACGGCCGACGATGGCCGCCGCGCCCCACGCCACCCACGGGCTCGCGAGCGCGGTCACCGCCAGGACGGCGGCGACGAGGCCGAGGAGCCCGACCGTCCGCACTCAGGTGGTATACTCGGCGTTGAAGCGCACGTAGGCGACCGACAGGTCGGCGGCCAGGATGCGCCCCTCGCCGCGCCCGAGGTGCAGGTCGAGCGCGATCGTGAACTCGCGCGCCCGCATCCGCCGCCGCGCCCGCGCGAGCGCCCGCGGGAGCGGCCGCCCACGCCGCGCGACCGCCACGCCGCCGATCGTCACGTCGACCCGCGCCTGGTCGATCGGCACGCCCGCGTTCCCGGCCGCCATCACGAAGCGCCCCCAGTTGGGATCGCCGCCGTGGAACGCCGCCTTGCAGAGCATCGAGTCGCCGATGGCGCGCGCCACCCGGCGCGCGCCATCGGCGGAGCGCGCCCCGCGCACCACGATCTCGACCACGCGCGTCGAGCCTTCGCCGTCGAGCACGACCAGGCGGGCGATCTCGCCCAGCACCTCGGTCACCGCTCGCGTGAGCCGGAGGTGATAGCGCGAGCCGGCGGCGACTGTCCGGTTGCCGGCCGCGCCGCCCGCGAGGAGGAGCACGGTGTCGTTGGTGCTCGTGTCGCCGTCGACCGTGATCGCATTGAGCGTCGGGGCCACCGCGTCGTGGAGCGTGCGCCGGGCGGCTGCCGCCGCGACCCGTGCGTCGGTCACCACGAACACGAGCAGCGTCGCCATGTCGGGCGCGATCATGCCCCCGCCCTTGCCGAGCGCCGCGACGGTCACGGGCCGGCCGCCGAGCCTGAGCCGCCGCACGGCCGTCTTCGGGAACGCATCCGTGGTGGTGATCGCCTGCGCGGCCGCGGACAGGCCGGCGGGCGAGAGCGCCGCGACCGCCGCGCGCACGCCGCGCAGCAGCCGCGGCCGGTCGACCTGCACACCGATACGCCCGGTCGCGCCAGGCGCCACCTCGCCCGGCACGCACCCGAGCAGGCGCGCCGCGAGCGCCGTCGACACCTCCACCGTGCGGAGCCCCTCGGCCCCCGTACACGCGTTCGCGTTCCCCGCATGCACCAGCACCGCCGCCACCCTCCCCCCCGCCACCCGCCGCCGCGCCACCCGCACTGGCGCCGCCGGCGCCCGATTCACCGTGAACACGCCGGCAGCGACCGCCGGCGGCTCCGCAACGATCAGTGCGACATCCGGCCCCCGCTCCTTCATCCCGCACCGCACACCAGCGAACCGAAACCCGGGCACGCGGATGCGATGCGCGCCGCGCGCGAGCCTCACCGGCCCGCGCCCGGCGGGCGCCGGGGGTGCCCCCACCGCGACCCCCGCAGGCCCATGCGCGCGCACACGGCCGGCGGGGGGGCGCCACGGCCCCGAGGCGCGCACGGGCCGAGGATCGGGAGCGGAGGGGGCACCCCCGGC
>Ga0209470_1002126_pt1 | contig 14204 bp, 12 predicted proteins | sample GraSoiAngelo_125_FD_185882 | JGI IMG/M metagenome (GOLD analysis project Ga0209470, IMG submission 185882) | Grasslands soil microbial communities from the Angelo Coastal Reserve, California, USA - 14_0927_05_40cm (SPAdes) (version 2) | ecosystem: Environmental > Terrestrial > Soil > Grasslands ... | reverse complement strand
CGGCGCGGCCGTTCACAAGCGCGACCGTGTCGCGTTCGATCTTGAATGTGGCGTTCGACGGATCGGGCGGGGAGACGGACGACGTGACACCCGACGCCGCCGTGCCCGTCGACGCACATGCCGCGACGACGAGGACGATTGCGAGAAGAAGGACGGTAGGAAGCGTGCGCGTCAGGCGCTCGACGATGCTCGCGTCCACGCGCTCATTCTGGACCGCATCACGGCGTTCAGCGGCGCGGCGATGCCCTCGATCGTCTCGATACCCTCTTGCCAACTCACTCGCCCGCCGGTGACGATCGCGATCGCGTAGGCGTCACCTGCTCGCGGCCAGACGATGCCGGTGCTGTTGACACGCCAGCCTTCTTCTCCCGGATACCACCCGTTCTTCAGCGCGACGCGGTCACCGCTTGCCACATCGGTCCCCGCCGTGACGCCCCAACGCTGCTCTGGCACGACCGCACCCAGCATGCGAATCGCGAGCGCACGCGACGGCGCATCGAGTATCTCGCCACCCAGCAGCTTCCCGAGGATCGCCGCCATCGCGCGAGCTGACGCGAAGCTCGCGCCCCAGGACGTCCCCGGATCTGGCGTGAATCCACCGACGCCCACGCTGCGCAGGTATGACGACACCGCCTGGCCTCGCCCGATGTGCTCCCATAGCTGCGAGGTCGCGTCGTTGTCGCTCTCCGTGATCATCGGCCACAGCAGCGCAAGGTCCTCTTCCGAGACGGGACGATGATCCTCGCGCGCTTGCTCGAGCACGACGAGGAGCACGAGCGCCTTCACGATGCTGGCTACGGGGACCTGGGTGTCGGCGTTCTCGGCGAATACGAGGCCGCGCGATGGGACGACGATCGCAACTCCCCAGATGGGAGCCCGAGACCGCGCGAATGCCACCGCGGACTCGGACGCCTGAACGAGCGGGCGCTCCACCAGGCCCGCCGCGCCCGACGGCGTCGGCAGCGGGGACGGCGTTCGCGACGGGAGCGGCGCCTCGGACGGCCGTATGGTCGGTGCTGCTGCCTGCGACGCTGCGCGCAGTTGGACTTGGAGAACATACGGGAGCCGGTAGCCCGCAACGCTGACGACCTTGACGGAATAGTCCTGCGCGCTTGGGAGGACGAGGGAGCGTTGAGTCGCGTACTCGCGTCGGCTCACGAGCGTCATCCCATCGGTGAGGCCGGAGACCGACAGGACCGCGTTGTCGAAATCGCTCCGAGCGATGAGATCGAGGATCTCGCCCGCGCGCCCATGCACCACGTAGGAGGCGATCTGTCCGGGTGCAAGAGAGCCATCGACCGAGCGCGAGGAGCCGACTACAACGTCGAGCCGCTCCGGACGGTAGACGTAGTCCTCGGCCGGCGTCGATTGGACCTCCGCTTCCGACTCGTCGAGCAGGACAAGGCTGTTCCCGTCGAGCGCGTAGTGGCGCGAGATCTCCCGGGTGCGCAGGCTGAACGGATCGGTCGCGCCGCGCGCGCGCAGGCGCACGAGGATGCGTTTGCCCTCGATCCGGACCTCGCGCACGAGGATCCGGTCTCCGAGGAGAACGGTCGTCACCGGCTGAGCCGCGCCACGCTCGTTGCGGACCGCCGCGAGCTCGACGAACGTCCCGCTGCCGCCACCGCTGCTCACGAGGACGACGGCAGCGTCCGGAGCCAGGTTCCCGTCGAGATCCCCGAATGCGGCGATGTCGGCGAGACGCACGGTGATCTTCGACGCCGAGCCCGGCGCCGCCTCCGCCTCGAACGTCCCGTCGCGCAGGGCGGCGCCGCGCGGCGTGATGCTCGTGGTGTACGTGGCGTTGAGTAAGGACTGCCATGTGAGCTGCTTCGATTCGACGCGGACGAGCCATGCACCGACCGCGAGCAGTGCAACCAGGGCGGCGACACCCAGCGCGGCGACGATCCTCCACCGGGGCCGTGCGCGCGATCCCGCGTCGGTGCCGCGCACGGTGCCCACTCAGCGGACCTTCCTCTCGTTCGTGCCCAAGCCGCGGGATCGGCCGATCACATCGGTCGGCCAAAGTGATAGCCCGAGATAGTCGCACGCGATCGACCCGGGCACCGCGAAGTCGTGTAGCCCGGAGGTGATTCGAAGCCGGACGAAAGGCGCGCCGGACCGACCAACCCCGCGCGTCAGGGAAGCGGCCGTCGGAGACACCGGCGAAGGGAAGCGACCGATGGCCGGACGCGCCGACAATGCGCGGATCAACGATTACGCACTTGCTCGAGCAGCACGTTGACGACGCGAGTGACCTCGGTGACGAAACTGGGCGCAACGGCGCCGGCGGTGTCATACAGCGCCGTGTTGCGGCCCTTGCGCGCTGCCGCGATGAGGGCGGAATGTTCGCGAAAGCCGCGCGGCAGACCGGGATAGGAGAAGCGCGCTTCGTGCGACCCCGTCTTGCCGCGGAGACGGAAGCCGTCGTCGGCAAGGATGGCGTCGGCGAGGTTCACGAGCGCGGACTCGGCGGCGACGAGCGCCAGGTCAGGATCGACTTCGGCGTGTGAGCGAGCGCGCTCGAGGTTGCGTTCCGCGAGACGGACCTTTGCCTCTGCGTCGGCTTGGTCGGGCCGTATCTCTCGAACCACCTCGCGATGACGTTCTAGCCAGTTCGCGCGTTCGCGTGTTGAACTCATCCTCATCTCCGACAATCCAGATCTTGGGTTCCGCCAACAGCGTCATCAGGAACGGTGCCCTCGCACGCACCCTCGTCAGAAGGTCGCGCTCGCTCCACACAACCGGATTGATCTCGCGGCCCAGCGTTGCTTCGAGCGACTGAAGCTTCTCCAGAAAGCTGTGACCGCGTTGCTCACCGACGATGAGCACATCGACGTCGCTGCGGACGTCGTCGTCCCCACGCGCGTAGGAGCCGAACGCGAACGCATAACGAACGCCTGCCTCGCGCGCGAGGATCGCGCGGAGCTGCGCCACGAGACCGACGGTTCGCGCATAAAGGTCGCGCAGCGCTGGGTACACGGGATTCGCGGGATCCATGTGCCACATGCGCAGGGGACCCACGCGCCGACTCTCGACGAGTCCCTGGCGGAGGAGCTTCTCAAGGGCCAGCTGTACGGGCCGAGGGCTCCCCTGGATCCGCCGAACGAGGTCGCGCGTATGGAACTCTTGGCCCGGGGTACTCGTCAGCAGCGCGAGGAGGCGGCCCTCGGTCGCAGAACGCTCGATATCGGGCATGAATAGATGATACATCTGTATCGTTCAATGATACGGATGTATTCGCCTCGCGCCGGTCTAGCGAAGGGTCGCGGCCTCGATGGAGCGTCACGTCGCGCGCCTAGCACCAGGATCGCCCCGGCCAATCAGTACGTCGGGTCAAGAAGTCCAGGTCCTTCCCGAGGGAGCCCACCCGGCACTGCTAACCCGCGCATTAGGTTCAGTCCGCCCAACAGAAGGATCAAGCCCGCGATCGGATCGTCCAGCCGGAACCACGGACTCGTAACTGGGCTCGGCTTGTCGGCAGACGGCGGCGTCGGCATGTCGATGATCACCTGAACGTTGACCCGGGAGCAGGCTCTGATCGCACATCGTCACTCGGGAAAAACCGCGAGACTGCGCAGAACAACATCCCTACCTATAGACTGTAGTCACAAGTACATTCGGGGTAGTAAGAGATTCGACCCGGGAGCTGTGTGCTTCCGGGTCTCGTTTTGTGCGGCGCCCACGAGAGAAGGACTCCACCGCGTGATCGCATTCCATCCAGATCTCGGCCGTGCCGTAAAGGCGCTCGGCTGGTCCGAGCTGACACCCATTCAGACCAAAGTCATCCCGGTGCTACGTTCCGGCCGCGACATCGTCGCCCAGGCGCAGACGGGCACCGGAAAGACCGGCGCCTTCGCCTTGCCGCTGCTGGAGCGGGTCGAGGGGCCGGTGAAACGCCCGTTCGTGTTAGTGATCGTGCCGACGCGCGAACTCTGCCTCCAGGTCGCACGCGACTTCGAGACGCTGGGGAAGTACCGCAAGGTGAAGGTCGCCGCCCTCTACGGTGGCAACGGCTACGGCGCGCAGGAGCGAACGCTCCGATTCCCCTCGCCGCATGTCATCGTCGGTACGCCTGGCCGGCTGCTCGACCTCGTGTCCAGGCGCACTCTCGACCTCCGCGGTGTGAGCGTGCTGATCCTGGATGAAGCGGACCGTCTTCTCGATCTCGGATTCATCGCCGACGTCCGTCGCATCGCCGCGCTGCTGCCGAAAGGCCGCCAGACCGCGCTCTTCTCCGCGACCATCACACCTGAGGTCGACGCGGTCGCTCGCGGCATGACCGTCGATCCGGTGAAGCTGTCGGTGCGACCCGAACAGCCGACGATCGACACGATCGACCAAGCCTTCGTCAAGGTGCTCCACGCCGACAAGCTGCGGGCGCTGCGGGAGGTGCTCTCCCGGAAAGAAGCCAGCCGCGTCCTCGTCTTCCGTCGCACGAAGCGCGGCGTCGACAAGCTCGCGCAGGATCTCGTCCGTCTCGGTCACCCTGCGGGCGCTCTGCACGGCGACATCCCGCAGCGGGCACGCGAGCGTGTGCTGGAGGCATTCCGTCGCGGAACACTATCCACGCTCGTCGCGACGAACCTCGCGTCGCGAGGCATCCACGTGGAGGGCATAGACCACGTAGTCAACTTCGATCTACCCGAAGACCCCGAGACGTACGTGCACCGCGTCGGCCGCACCGGACGCGCAGGCGAACGCGGCAAAGCCGTGACATTCGTCACCGAGTCACAGCAGCGAGAATTCCTGGAGCTCAAGCGCAAGGCACGAGTACCCTTTCATCAGGAACGCCTCGCGATCTATTCGTAGGGCGACGGCGAGTCGCGAAAGAGGAAACCGAATGCGCGCAGGTGGATTTCCGTGCCGGCTAGTTGGGTGCTTTGAGTCATTTCGGGTCGTCGACCAAAAGTCGATGGCATCGCTTCACGCCGCGAGCGCGGCTCGGACCGATCACGAGGTCGCGCGTCATGACTATCACCACGTGCGCCTGCCGGATGAGCAGGTCTTCTCGCCCTCGCGGCGAACGACGCCGAAGCCGGCGGAGCGCGGGTAATGGCCCGGAAGAAGCGCAGTGGCTTCGGGGACGTCATGACGGATCGCGCGCGCTTTCAGCGCGGCGAGGATCGCTGCCCGAGCTGTCGTCGACCGATCGGTCCCGAGGACAAGCTCTCGTTCGTACGCAGCCTCGGCAATGGCGAACCACATTTGGCGACAATGCGCTGTGGAAGATGCAGCGCGATGCTGACGGTGCGCTTCGAGGACTCTGCTACCGCGTAGGCCGACCCATCGGGAGACTCAAGTCTCCTTCATGCCTTGGGCGACGAACTACCACCGCTCCGCGAGCGGCAGCCGATTCGTGCATCGCTCGACCATCCGTCCCGTGTGCTCATCCGCCCTCGGTCTGCACATCCGAGCGTCGCGACGCGACCGAGCGCGAATGCTAGGTTGTCAAACGCCAACCCACGGACGCAGATAGGCCGGCCAATCGCGTCGTGCCAGCAACACGGAGGGGACGATGAAGGTCGCACGGTGGCTCAACTCGCCTATTGGGCAGGTGGTCCGCGACGTGATCGAGGGAGGCATCGCCGGCGCGGTGGCCGCGGTGATCGCGCTGCAGCTCGATGTAGCGACGCCACAGGTGATCGCGATGGCGGCGATCACGGGCTTCGTCGCCGCGGCGATCGCGGTGGCGCGGCGCAAACTCATCTCCATGAGCCCGCCGCCCCCCACATCCACACCGCCGCAATGACGGATCACCGCGCGCTTCGCGCAGCGGCAGTCGCGGAGAGGATTCTTACCGAAGCACTAGGCGAGCGAGCCGTGTAGCCCGGAGCGGATTCGAACCCCTGACCTCTTCCTTGAAAGGGACGAGGTCCAGAGAAGCGGCCACTAGAGAAACGAGGCGGGCGGCAGGCGCCATTCTCGTCGTCAGCGTGAGAAGAAGTCCCAGAGCACGGCTGCGACCTTCCCGGGGTACCGGGAATGGCCAACCTGATCGATTCGAGCGACGCGTACATCGCGGAGCAGAGACCGTGCGATAGCAACGTCCTCGTCGCTTAGCGCCCCACCGTAGGCCGGATCAGCCTGAATGAGAAGTACCGGACACGACATCTGCGGAAGGAGAAGGTCAGCTTCGTATCCCGCGTGCATCTCGTCGAACTCGATGACCGCGTCGAGCATCGTAGAGTCCAGATCACTCAGACACCCCGCCATAAAGGCGAACCACGGCGATTCTTTCGCCATGAGGTCTCCTGCTCGGCCGGACCTGCCCTCGAAGTCGACGCGCACTTCGCGGAGGGCATCCGCGATCTCATCACGCGCACGACCAGAAGCGGCTAGGTCTCGCCAGACGGAGAGCATCGGCCGACTTTGCTGCAGCCCGGGTCGGAGTGTCGAAACTGACAGCGGAGTGTCGCCGATCGCGAGAGCGCGGAAGAGGTCCGGGCGCCGTGCCGCAGCGACGATCGCAACCTGACCGCCGAGCGAGTGGCCGAAGACGTCGGCGGGGCCGGTGCAGCGGTCGAGGAACGCGACGAGGTCATCGGCGTAGTCGGTGAGCCGATACCGACGGGGAGCGTGGCTAGATCGGCCGTGCCCGCGGAGGTCGGGCGCGTAGACATGCCATCGCTCCGCGAGCTCAAGTACGAGGGGCGCCAGGTTCTGCCAACGTGATCCCCCACCGTGTAGGAGTACGACCGGCGCGCCTGTTCCCGCTTCCGCGTAGTTAAGTGAGACCGCGCCCGCCTCGAATGATCGTTCCTCGATCGCGACCACGTCGCGAGCCTACAAGGGCGCTATTTGCCCGGATGGGATTCGCGGGCCACGAAGCCTCTACCTTGAAGCGGTCGTGTAGCCCGGAGGGGATTCGAACCCCTGACCTCTTCCTTGAAAGGGAAGCGCCCTGGACCACTAGGCGACCGGGCCGAGAACACCAGTCTATTCGCGCGCTTCTCTGCTCCGGCGCGTAAGGGCACGCGGACTGCAACCCGCTGGGCGTGCACGAAAGGAGGCGAATGTGGATCTCGGTACGATTCTCGCGTTCATCATCATCGGCCTGATCGCCGGAGCTGTCGCGCGATTCCTCGTGCCTGGTCCGGATCCGATGGGCTGGATCGGGACCATCGTCCTCGGCATCGTCGGCTCGTTCGTCGGCGGATTCCTCGCGAACCTCATCTTCGGCGGAGTGGTCGCACTCAGCCCGACGGGGATCATCGGATCGATCATCGGAGCGATCATCGTCCTGCTCATCTGGCGCCAGGTCGGAGGCCGACGCGTTAGCGTCTGACTCATAGCGGAACTGCGCGCATGACCACCGGCGGCCAGGTCGTTGACCTCGTCGCGCGAAGCCGCCGGCTCGCGGATCTGGCGGAGCGCCGACTCGCATTGGAGCCGCGCGCTCCGTCAGCGCGCGAACGCGCGCGTCGCCTGCGCGATCACCTCGAGGGCTTCGTCCTGCCGCGAGCCGCCGACATCGACGCGCCCCTGCTCGTCGTGCTCATCGGCTCCACGGGAGCCGGGAAGTCGTCGCTCCTCAACGCGATCGCCGGCGCGAACGTCAGTCGCGCGGGCGTGCTCCGGCCCACTACTCGTGAGGCGGTCGTGTACGCATCTCCCGACGACGTGCGCAGCCTGCGCGAGGGGCGGCTTCGCCGTGTTCCCGCGGAGCGACTGGTAGTTGCCGCGGCCACACCGACGAGTGCCGGGGTCGCGATCATCGACGCACCCGACATCGACTCGCTCGAACGTGACAACCGCGCGCTGGCCGACACGCTGCTTGAAGCATGTGACCTCTGCGTCTTCGTGACGACCGCAACGCGATACGCCGACCTCGTTCCGTGGAACGTGCTCGAGCGCATACGACAACGTCAGGTCCCGCTCGCCGTCGTCCTGAATCGCCTGCCGACCGATGCCGCGGATCGCGAGATCGTCATCGCGGACGTGACGCGACTCTTCGCGGATCACGGCATGACCCCCGCGAATGCGGGGCTCGCCATCTTGCGCGTCGACGAAGGCGAGGTCGATGCGGACATCGACGCGCTTTCGCGCGAGGCCACGAGGCCGCTCGCCGACCGCATCCGCGCGCTTCGGGAGGCGAGTGCCGAGCGGCGCACTCTCGCCACGCAGGCGCTGGCGGGCGCGATCCGTGGACTCGCGCCGCTCGCAGGCGACGTCGCGGCGGACCTCGAAAGTGAAGCTGCTGAGAGCGAAGGACTCCGACGCATCGCCGAGGAGGCGTACGCGGCGGAGTTGCGCCAGCTGTCGACGGAGCTGCGCAGCGGCGTGCTGCTCCGGGCCGAGGTGCTGCGACAGTGGCAGGAGTTCGTGGGCGCCGATCAGATCGCTCGTTTCATGTCGTCGGGACTCGCGAGGCTTCGCGGCATGCTGTTGTTCGCGATCCGCGGCACGCCGCCGGCTCCGGTGGCGAGCGTCGAAGAGAGCATGGCGAGCTCGGTCGAAGCGCTCACGCTCAGGCACGTGAGCGAGGCAGCGCGTCGGACGGCGCGGTCGTGGAGCGAACAGCGCGACACGTCCGATCTTCTCGCGCGCGATCCGACGCTGTGGTCCGCGTCGCCCGAGACGGCCCCCGCACTACGCGACATGCTTCGCGATTGGATGCATGCGGTGATCGATGACGTTCGCGGTGCGAGCGGCCGGAAACATGCCGTCGCGCGCGTCGCCGCGATCGGCGTGAACGCAGTCGGCGTCGCTGTGATGCTCGCGGTGTTCGCGCACACCGCCGGGCTCACCGGCACCGAGCTCGGCATCGCCGCGGGTACCGCATTCGTGAATCAGAAGCTGCTCGAGGCGATCTTCGGCGAGCGCGCGATGGACGAGCTCGTGGCGCAGGCCGGACGCAGGCTCGATGAGGGTCTGGAGGCGATCTTCGCGCGCGATCGAAAGCGCTTCGACGATCTGGTGGCGGACGCGACGGCGCTGCGGCAGCTCGCACAGGACCTGCGCGACGCGGTCGAGGATCTCGCCGCGTGAACCTGGCGCGCTGCCTTGAAGGTCTCGACGAAGCGATCGCCGCAGCCGATTCGCTGGGGATCGATACGACCGCGGCGAAGACGGTGCGCGCGCTGGCGAACGAACGCGTGCGGTTCCCGAGCGATGTGTACGTCCTCGCGCTCGTCGGCGGCACCGGCGTCGGCAAGTCGAGCCTCCTCAACGCTCTCGCGGGTGCGAACGTGAGCGCCGCCAGCGCGCGGCGGCCGACGACGTCCGAGGCTGTCGCCTGGCTTCCCGCCGAGAAGCGCGCCGAAGTGGCAGAGCTCATAGCGTGGCTGGGCGTGACGCAGGTACACGAGCACGCCACGGATCGGCTCGGTCCCGTCACGGTGCTCGATCTGCCGGACACCGACTCGATCGCGGCCGATCACCGCGCGCGGGTCGATGCGCTCCTACCCCGCGTCGATGCCGTGGCTTGGGTCGTCGATCCGGAGAAGTACAGCGATGACGTCGCGCACACGGATTACCTGCGCACCTGGGGGCCGCGGATCGCGCGCCAGATCGTCGTGCTCAACCGCGCGGACCTCCTGCCGGCCGCGGATGCCGATCGTGTCCGTGACGATCTGCGCTCGCGCCTCCGCCTCGACGCGCTTGACGACGTGCCGATCGCGCTCACTCGCGCGCGTGACGGCGCATCCGGGATCGCGGAGCTGCGCGGCTGGCTCGAGCAGGGTGTCGAGAGCAAGCGCATCCTCACCGGTCGTCTGGGCGCGAGCGCACGTGACGCCGCGCTCGAGCTCGCCCGGCGCGCCGGCGTCGAGGCCGACGTCGCGCCTCTCGTGGAGCCAGCGCGGCGCGAGCGCGCGGTAGGCGACGTCGCCAAGGGCGCGCTCGCGGTCATCGACATTCGCGGGCTCGAACGCCATGCCGTCGCGGCGACGCGTCTGTCGGCGCGCGGTCGAGGGGCAGGTCCGCTCGGGGCCCTGACGAGCGCCATCTATCGCCTCACAGGGAGAGCGCGCGTCGCGGCGGATCCCGCGGGTCATCTGCGCCGCTGGCACACCCGCGGATCGCTCGCGCCCGCGACCGAACCGCTGCGCGAGCTTCTGCAGAGCGCGCTGCCCTCGGTGCCGGCGGCGCTTCGGCCGAAGGTCGCGGCACTGAGCGCGCCCGCCGCGCTCGAGAAACGCCTCTCGGAGGCCATCGATCGCACGGTCACGACCGAGGCCATGGCGTTTCGCGTGCCGAGCAGCGCGGTCTGGTCCGTCATCGGGGTCGGCCAGTACGTCGTGACGGCGCTGCTCATCTTCGCCGCGTTGTGGTTCGTGTCGCTGTTCGTACTGGAGCGACCGGCCACCGGCTCGATCGATCTGCCGATCCTCGGCCCCGTGCCGTCGCCGGTCATCCTCCTCGCGGCGGTGCTGCTCGCGGGATATCTGCTCGCAACGGCGCTCCGTCTACACGCCGGGTGGCGCGGGCGGCGCTGGGCGCGGCGCGTGGGGATGCTGATCACGAACGAGTTGAACACGCGAATCCGCGACGCCATCTTGCTGCCGCTCGATGAGCTCGACGCGGCCCGAACACAGCTCGCCCGCGCGGTGCGCGTGCTCGATAACTGCGCCTAGCGGGACCGGGAACTGATCCTCCGCGCTGCCGGACAATCAACGCATGATGACCCGGTCGCGCGCGGCGTTCATCTTCATCTTCATCACCGTCCTGCTCGACATGGTGTCCTTCGGCGTGATCATCCCGGTGTTCCCCCAGCTCATCCTCAGGCTGCAGGGCGGCGACATGGCGGGCGCGGCGGCGATCTTCGGGATCCTCGGCACGGCCTTCGCCGTCATGCAGGTCATCTTCGCGCCGGTGCAGGGCGCGCTCTCCGATCGCTACGGCCGCCGTCCGGTGATCCTGCTCTCGAACCTCGGCCTCGGTGTCGATTACGTCGTCATGGCGATCGCGCCGACGATCCCCATCCTCTTCATCGGCCGGCTCATCTCCGGCGCGACGTCGGCGTCCTTCAGCATCTCCGGCGCCTACGTCGCGGACGTCACGCCACCGGAGAAGCGCGCCGCGCGATTCGGCATGCTCGGCGTCGCATTCGGCATCGGCTTCATCGTGGGACCGGCCATCGGCGGTCTGCTCGGTGCGATCGACCTCCGCGCGCCGTTCTGGTTCTCGGCGGTGCTCTCCTTCGCGAACTTCCTCTACGGGCTGCTCATCCTTCCCGAATCGCTGCCGCCGGAGCGCCGCGGTCCATTCCGTCTACGCGCGGCAAACCCCATCGGAGCGATGCGCTTCCTCGGCTTGCGACCGGTCCTCTTCACCCTCGGTGCCGTCGCGTTCTTCGGGAACCTCGGACACGACGCGCTTCCGAACACGTTCGTCCTCTACGCCACGCAGCGCTTCAATTTCGACGAGCGCGCCATCGGGCTTTCGCTCGCGATCGTCGGGGTCTCGAGCCTCATCGTGCAGGGCTTCGTCGTCGGCCGCGCCGTCGCGGCCCTCGGCGAGTACCGCGCGCTGCTCGCCGGCCTGGGCCTCGGCATCGCCGCGGAGCTGCTGCTCGGCCTCGCTCCAACGAGTGCGCTGTTCCTCATCGGGTTGCCGATCTTCTCGTTCTTCGGCCTCACCGGAGCGTCGCTGCAGTCGCTCGCGACCCGCGAGGTCGCGGCGAACGAACAGGGGCAGCTGCAGGGAGCGCTGTCGTCGCTGCGTTCGATCTGCACGATCATCACGCCCGGCCTCTACACCGGCACGTTCGCGCTCTTCGTCGGCCCGCTCGCGGGGCTCGGCGTGCCCGGCGCACCGTTCCTGCTCGCCGCGATCCTGCTCGCGTCCGCGTTCGCCGTCCTGGCCCGCTCCGCTAGAGCGCTCCGATCGCCAGCAGTAACCCGTCCTTCTTGATCGCGGGACTCGTTACGACGAAGAGGACGACGCCGCTGATGGGCGCGCGCACCGTCGCGATCGGCTGGCCGACGAGATCCGTGAGCTCGCCGACGATGTCGCCGACGCGCACGCGGTGTCCCACGCGCACGCCGCAGTGGAACATCCCTTCGGCGGGCGAGCGCAGCCAATCGAACGAGCCGACGACCGTCGGCGGCGCGACCTTGTCCGGTGCGCCTTCGAGGATCCCGATCGCGCGAAGGATGTTCGTGACGCCGCGCACGTGCCGCGTGACGTCCTCCTCGAGGAGGAGCCCGCGCCCACCCGACTCCGCGAGCATCGCAGCGACGCCGGAGATGGCCGCGACCGCGTAGAGGCTGCCCGGCCGTTCCCCGGTCGGCGCGCTCTTCACGGCCCACTCCGCGCCGTACGCGTTGGCCATCGCCACGATCTTCGCGTCGCGCGCGGCGTCGCCGGTCTCGCGGTAGATGACGAACGGCGTGAGGTCCTCGATGAGATCGCCGGCGTGCAGATCGATCGCGTGGTCGAACTTCGTGACGATCTCGGTGAGCAGGTGGTGCGCGAAGCGCTGTCCCCATGTGCCCTTCGGATCGCCCGGGAAGAGCCGATTGAGGTTGTCGTTGTCCTCGGGGTTGACGTAAATGCTGCGCTCGTAGAACCCGGGACGGTTGAGGAGAGGGATGATGACGATCGTGCCGCGGACCTCGCTCGGATCGATCGTCCGGCCGAGACGGATCGCGGCCTCGATGCCCGTGTACTCGGCGGCGTGGATGCCCGCGGTAATGAGGATCGACGCGCCGTCCCGCTTCCCGCGGATCGCGATGTACGGCCACTGGTATTTCGCGAGGCCCGGGTCGTCCGCGAACGTGAACGAGCCCGTCGCGCGTTTGCCCGCTTCGGGAATCGCAAGCGCGCCGATCATCGCGCGTACGGTACGCCGCCACACCGCGCGTAGGATTCCGCTCCATGCGTGGCAGCATCCCTGGGTACCTGCGGCCACACGTCGAGGGGATCGAGGCGTACCGGCGTGAGATTTCGCTCGACCTGTATCTGCGCTCGAGCGGCGAACGCACCGTCGGCGACCGGACGATCCACGGTCGTTATCCGGAGCTCAACGACGGTCGGCTCTTCCAGACCGCCCTTGAAGCGGGGGACCTTACGTACGCGCGTGCCCTGCTCAGCATGTTCATCACGTCGCGACTCGTCGACGCGAACGATCACCTCGTCGCGGCGCGGCTGGGTACCGTCGTCGCCTACGACGGCGGCGAGAAGGTACCCATCGGCCGCGCGTTGGCTGCATGGCGTGCAGCGTCGACCGACGACGAACGACGCCGCATCGGTACGGCCCTCGTCCCTGGCCTCGAGCAGCTCGCGGCCGCGCAGCGCCAGTGGCTCGACGAGTACGGCTCGATCCGCGCGGCACTGCGGTTTCGTACGCAGTCCGAGCTCGTCAGCGCCGTGTACGGCGACGTCCGCGCCTGGCTCCGACACGCGGAGACGTATCTCGCGTCCACACGCGATGGCTTCCTCAGGGAAGCCGCCGAGTGGCAACGGCGAGACGGGCGCGGGAGGACGACGACCTTTACCGCGTTTCCCATCCGCGGCGTGCCTCTTCCGGCGGGCGCCGTCGCTTCCGACTCCGCGGTCCGTCGCACCGCCGCGACGTGGGGGTTCGGCGCCGAGGCCCAACGCATACCCATCGACCTCGTGCCACGTCCAGGCAAGCTCGCTGGCGCGCTCTGCGGTCGCATCGATCCGCCGAGAGATGTGCGCGTGACGAGCCAGCCCACAGGTGACTCGTTCGAGTACGTCTTGCTGCTGCATGAGTTCGGACATGGTTTGCACTTCACGGTGGGCCCGGATCGGCCCTTCGACCTGTTCGGCGACGATCAGGCCATCACCGAGGGCTTCGGCATCACGTTCGGGACCGTGGCGAGTGAACCTGGGTGGCTCCGCGAGTTCGCGGGTGTCACGTTCGACGACGAATCACTCGCCCGTATGCGCTTCGGCGACATGTTGTCGGCTCGGCTCCAAGCCATACACGTCCTGTACGAGTACAAGGTCTTCTCCGGCGCGATCGACTACGAGAAGGAGTTCGTCGAGATCTACAGACGCGAGACCGGCATCGAGATATCCCCGCATCTCGCCCTCACGCGAATGCTGTTCTTCCTCGGACTGCAGCCGTTCTACGCACTCGCGTTGTACCAGGCGTATGGGTTCCGCGACGCGCTATGGCAGCGCCTCACGGAAGTCGGTGGGCCCACGTGGTACGCGAACGGCCGGTGTCACCCGCTCTTGGCGGATCTCTTCCGCACGGCGTGCGAGCGCGATCTGACGGGCATGTTCGG